>Ga0100391_1006367_pt1 | contig 10676 bp, 10 predicted proteins | sample CryGeymeta201515_FD_81541 | JGI IMG/M metagenome (GOLD analysis project Ga0100391, IMG submission 81541) | Groundwater microbial communities from Crystal Geyser aquifers in Utah, USA - Crystal Geyser metaG 2015-15 | ecosystem: Environmental > Aquatic > Deep subsurface > Groundwater | place: USA...
GTATAATGTCTTACCAATCCATTTGTTGGTATTTGTGCGACAGCATTTATTGAAAACGCGATTGCTAAAATTGTAAAGATTTTTTTCATACTAAAAGGGATTAGATTATAAATAAAAAATAATAATTCACATCTATATAATGTGTAACAAATATAAACAATTAATGTTTAAGCACAACATGTAAGCTAATAAAAAAAAATAAGTGCCACAACTCCATTCTCTCAAAGAATTAATTCTTTTTTAATTTCTTTGTGTCCTCTATTTTAAGATAATCTTTATCTTTACCAACTATGAAAAACAAAGAGCAATGGAGTCCAAGTAAATATGTCTTAAAAAATGACAACCTTAAAGGATCTAGAGACAAGAAAGATGTAACCATTTCATCTCGATTGTTTGTAGATTTGGTAGCTTCATTTTATCAAGAAAATATTCCGCTTTATGTTTCTGGAAACTTATTAGATTTAGGTTGTGGAAAAGTTCCACTTTATGAAGCTTATAAAAATTATATTTCCGATAATAGTTGTGTCGATTGGCAAAATACCATTCATAAAAATCCTTTCTTAGATATTGAAACAGATATTAATCAACCACTTCCTATTGAAAATGAAATTTTTGACACTGTAATTTTATCCGATGTACTGGAACACATCAGAAAACCTGAAGAACTTATTGCAGAAATCCATAGAATAATGAAACCCAATGGAAAATTTATTTTAAATGTTCCTTTTTTCTATTGGTTACACGAACAACCGTTTGATTATTTCAGATATACCAAATTTGCCCTTCAATCAATGTTAGAAGATGCTGGTTTTAAGGTGTTAAAACTTGAACCTATGGGAGGTGTACCAGAAATAATGACCGATATTTTTTGTAAAAATGTGTTAGCTGTTCCTGTTATTGGGAAACCGACCGTTTTATTGAGTCAATTTATTACTCGTTTATTTTTAAAAACAGGTATCGGTAAAAAAGTTTCTAAAAAAACTGCTGAGAAATTTCCTTTGGGATATTTTGTGGTAGTGGGAAAGTAATAATTTACTCAACTAATAAAACCATCTAACCTATCCATTTTACTAGCTGGACAGAAAATAAAGTTTCTATTATAAGCATCATTCGTTACTTCATTTAAAGAAGAAATAAAGTTTAGTTTCTTTGTTGCTTCAATGTAATGATACAATTTATAATCTGTCATTTTATCAATACATTCTTGAACCTCTTTTTCAATCACATCATAAACCTCACAAATAATTATTGGTTGAAATTTATTAATTACACCTAAACTACTTTCTAAAATTAGATGTTCTGTACATTCTGTATCTAATTTAATTAAATCAATTTGTTTAATATCATTATTAGTTATTACACTTTGTAAAGTAGTTACATCAACTAAATAAGAAGAAGATTTTATTAGTCCAAATTTATTTTGAAGACTATTAGATCCATTCAAATTATGTTTCAACCATGGATATTTTTCATTAATCACATCATAAAACTCAAGTTTTCCATCAATATCAGAAACGGCTTTATCAATAATTGTAGTGTTATTTAAAAAATTTTCTTTAACATTTTTATTCAAATAATACAATGGCCCAATAGATGGCTCAAAAGAAAATATTTTTACTAATGGATTGATTTTCTCTCCTAAAACTGTAAAATAACCAATATTAGCACCAACATCAAAAAAAACATTTGACTGCTTTATTAAATGCTCAAAAAGAGTTGTAAATTCATAATTTTCAGCACCATTATAAAAAATTTCCTTAGTTACATAACACGTTTGATTGGTATGAAGAAAAAACAAATGTTTTTCATAAGTTACCTTTAATTTCCCACTCACAGAAATAACTATAGGCTTTAATAACAACTTACCACTCAACTTAAGAAAATTTCTTAAAATGTAGTTAATAGTAGGATGATATATTATTTTATAGAGTATTTTCATGGGGTTTTAAATTAAAACAATGAAGATATTTATTATTTATCGTTATTATCAGAAATCAATTTATTAACTAAATTCACTAGCTTCTCTCTTTCTGTTGGTGGATATCTATCTATAATTCGTTCTCTCGCTTTTAAACCAAGGTTTTCTTTTTTAGAAGATAAAGCAAGCGATATTAATTTTTCTAATTCATTTTCATCTCTCTTTTTAAGTATATAACCCGTATCTCCTATTATCTCAGGAATAGCAGCAACATCAGATCCAATAGGTATGCACTCACAAAGCATAGCTTCACAAATTGCACTAGGAAACCCTTCACATATTGATAATTGAAAATAGAATTTATGTGAACTATAGTAATCTTTTAATTCATCATAAGGAACAAAGGATATTAAAGTTACATTGGGTGGGACACTTGGATACTTCATTTTTGGTGTATTTCCAACAATTGTGAAAGTACAAGTTGGGAATCGTTTTGCCATTTCAAATATCAAATCAACACCTTTACGATAATAATTGGGAGCATTCATTTGTCCAACCGTAATAAAAGAATTAGTTTTACTATCTGATGTTTTAAAAAATTGAGTTGGATTATAACCATAACAAATTGTAGTATGAGGGGTTTTTAGCTCAGGACAAAAATATTTATATCCCTGTTTTGGAAAATCTTTATCTGTGTATGTATAGTCAGATAAAACCAAACTTTCATGAACAGGAGAAAGGTGTTTTGATAGCATTAATGACCATTTTGTAAACAACCCTAAAAGATGTCTGTTAAAATTACCATAATTTATTGACGGAAAAGAAACACATTCAGTCCCTCCAAGTACTATTAGTGATGTTTTTTTTGTAATAACTGCAAATAGATTTGGTAAAAAAGAGTGATATGCTGCAAATTGACTTATTACAATTGAAGTTCCTCGTATATTAAAAAGTAAATAAAAAAATTGTTTTATAAAGACAAAAGGAGTTAGAATTTTTTTTGAAGGACGAAACGAAAATATTTTAACTTCAAAGTGTTTTGATAACAATGCGATGTCATTTCTTACAAAAGAAATAGATACTGGATAAAAATATAGGATTTTAGGTTTCAATTAATATGTAGATTCTAAAAGACACAAACTTATTTAAGTTATCTAGTTTATAACTTAAATTAACTGTTGTCAAAGATAAAACTTTATATCTAATTTAAGTGAAAATATTTTTATTATAGCTATACTTATCATTTTCACATTTATTAAAATCCTTGCCTATCTCATAGGTAAATGTACATTTGTTTATGATAATTAATAATAATCTTAATACTTAATTTTGTGATTAAGTAAGCTAATTTAAAGTATATGAATTTAAACTTAGCTCAATTACATATTTCAACAACCATTAAAAGTTAAAAGGAATAAAATCTATATTTTTACAATATGTTAATAGGAAAAGGTTTAATAGCAAGTACATTTAAGCATTATTCAGATAATTCAGAAGTTATTGTGTTTGCATCTGGTGTTTCTAATTCGGGAGAATCTAATGCTGCAGAATATGAAAGAGAATTTAAACTTCTTCAACAGTTTGTTTCAAGTAATTCAAAACTTATCTATTTCAGCACTTGTAGTGTTATAGATGATAGCTTAAAAGAGTCTTCATATATTCGCCATAAACTTAATGTTGAAAAATATATTTCTGAAAATTTTTATTCTTTCATAATCTTTCGTTTACCCATAGTGGTTGGGAAAAACACGAATCCTTTCACGCTCACTAATTTTTTATTCAATAAAATAAAAAACAACGAGAAGTTTACTTTATTTGATAAAGCCCATCGTTATTTAATAGACATTGATGATTTGGGTCTTATACTTTCTAGTATGATTAATGTAGGAAAATTCGATAATCAAATATTAGATGTTTGCTTTAATAACAAGACAAGTATTCTTGAACTTATCGCTATTTTCGAGAAAATAATCAATAAAAAAGCATTATACATTATAAAGGAAAGTGGAAGTTCTTACACGCCTAATAATACTGTATTCATGAATTATTTAGAAGATATAAATTTTCAAATTCAGCCCATTTATAACAACAATCTCATAGAAAAATATTATTTCAATCGTTAATCCTTTTTTTATACTTAACTTTTAACCCAGAAAATTCACAAATTTTCTACGATATAAGTAATACCAACAAATTTAGCTATTTTCAATAGCCCAAATTTTGGTATTACTAAATCGGTATTAACCGCTTTGCTTCCCACAGCCCTTCACACATTCATACAATTCGCTTCGCTTTTGCATGAATAAAGCGGGTTAATTCTTAATATTTTTTCCAAATTCCATCGGGAAGGTATTTATTTATAAAAGAATTGATGTCTAAAGAAATTTTAAAGTAATAAATAGGTAAGGAATAAAGCAAAACAAAAATTGAAGATTTAAGTGAAATTAAAATTATTTTATTACCTAAAGTAAAAGGTATAAAATAAATAATTACTCCAACAATAAAGCCTGTAAGTAACATTATGAATGTTGCCCAACTATAAGGTTGCATTTTCAACTTTTTCCAAATGTAAATAAACACAATAACATTAAATACCAAAAAAACAGCAGCAGTTCCAATAGCCGCACCATAAATCCCATAAATAGGTATGAAAATTAGGTTGGTAATAATAACCAATACTAATAACAATACAGCTAAAAGTGCTTCTGATCGGTAAAAACGAGTAACAGTAAGGATTACTAAATTTAATCCCGAAGCCATATCAAAAATTCGTGCTAATCCTAAAGTTAATATAATATATTTTGCTTGGATAAACTCTGGTTTCATTAATGCTAATAAATTATCAATATTTATGGCTATACAACCAAAAAGTAACATTCCTAAAAAAGCCAATATCACTGAACTTTTTTTATAAAAATCAGCTATGTTTTGTAAATTTTTATGTTTCCAATCATAGGCAACAATAGGAGCAGAAATTCTAGATAACGCATTTGCAGGGATATATATAATAGATACTATATACGTAGCAATAGCATAAATACCCACGCTTTCTAATTTATTTTCGGGCAAAAGTGCTCCTATCATTAATAAATCAACATTTATAACCAAGATTAAAGTAACTCCACTCAAGATGGAATAAGTACCATAATTCAGTAATGGTTTTAATATTCTTTTTTTATAAAAGTTTGGATTTGTGTCAAAAACAAATTCACCACTTTTCATTAATTCAATGACACAAAGAGCTGCTGTTAAAAAGTAGCCCATCATATAAATCAACATAAATTGAAAGAAGGTACAAAAACCATAATAGTAGAAAAGTATAGCTATAAGCCAATAAATTCTAATAATCACATTTCTCAAAAGGTTCGTAAACACTGTTTTGCGAAGTGCTTGTAAAAAAGATTCAAACACCAAAAAAAGTAAAAACCCGAATGTTACCAATGGTATCCAACTATAATAGTTACTAAAAAGAGCCGAATCATCACTATAAAACTGGATAATCATTGGTTTAAACAACAAATAAATTGCTGTAACTATAATAAATCCAGCACTAGAAATGATTAATAAAAGTGAAAGAAGACCATTATTTTTGTGAGTTTCTTTCCTAAAAACAGGAAAAAACTTAATGGCAATACGATGTACTCCAAATGAAGAAAGCTGAGCCATTGTTGTTGCTAATGAAAGTACCAAGCGAGTTAGTCCAAACTCTTCTTGTGAAAGAAATAATGGAAAAAGAATAACTACATTAACAAACCCTATAATTATTCCGAGATAGTTAACAATAGTGTTCAGTAAGGCTTGTCGTTGTATGATTCCCAAGTTGAAAGAGATTAGAAATTAGTCATTAGATATTGGAAATTAGATATTAGATATTGGAAATTAGTCATTAGAAATTAGAAATTAGACTTTAGATTCATCACTTCATCCCGAAAACTTTCGGGATTTTGTTCAGAATGACACTAACTACTAACACCTCATTTCCCATTACATTATGCTACTTTCAACTTATTGCTAACTTTAGATTTTTCAAATTTATTTTTAGCATAACTCAATGTTATTTTTAATTCTTTAACATCTTGCTGTGAAGGTAGTTCAAACATAGCGTCTAACATAATTGCTTCGCAAATAGAACGCAACCCTCTCGCTCCTAACTGAAATTCCATAGATTTATCTACTATAAAATCTAATGCAGCTTTATCAAACGAAAGTTTTATATTATCCAACTCAAAAAGCCTTATATATTGCTTAATGATAGCATTTTTTGGTTCAGTTAATATTCTTCTTAAAGCAGGCTTGCTCAATGGATCTAAATAACTCAACACTGGTAATCTTCCAATTAATTCGGGTATTAAACCAAAAGATTTTATATCCAATGGTGTAATGTATTGTAATAAATTATCTTCATCAACTTGTTCTTGCTCGATATTTTTATATCCAATAACATGTGTTTTTAATCTTCTGGCTATTTTTAGTTTTATTCCATCAAAAGCACCACCACAAATAAAAAGAATGTTTTTTGTTTCTACAGAAATCATTTTTTGTTCTGGATGTTTTCTTCCACCTTGAGGTGGTACGTTTACAGCCGACCCTTCTAATAGTTTAAGTAATGCTTGTTGAACTCCTTCTCCACTAACATCCCTTGTTATGGAAGGATTATCACTTTTTCTTGCAATTTTATCAATTTCATCTATAAAAACGATACCTTTTTGTGCTGCTTCTACATCATAATCGGCTGCTTGAAGCAAACGAGATAAAATACTCTCCACATCCTCACCAACGTAACCTGCTTCTGTTAAAATAGTAGCATCAGCAATACAAAAGGGAACTTTCAATATTCTGGCAATTGTTTTTGCCAACAATGTTTTTCCTGTTCCAGTTTCTCCTACTAAAAGTATGTTTGATTTTTCAATATCAATATCATCATTGGATTTAATTCCTTGTTGAGTTAATCTTTTATAATGATTATAAACAGCAACAGAAAGCACTTTTTTAGCACTATCTTGTTCTATAACATATTCATCAAGATGACTTTTTATTTCTGCTGGTTTTAAAAGTACCAATTGATTAGCTAACTCTTTGGCTGTTTTTCCAACAGTTTCTTCCTTAACAATATGTTGTGCTTGTGTTATACAATGGTTACAGATATGTCCTGAAACACCTGCTATCATTACATCAACTTCATTTTTTGATCTGCTACAAAAAGAACATTTAACATGTTTATTTTCCATAATATTTATGTTTTTTATTAAAGTACATTCATTTTACGACCAACAACCTGCATACTATTTACAATGTTAGCAATAAAATTATCAAATAAATATCTTGAATCATGTGGTCCAGGTGATGATTCTGGATGATACTGTACAGAGAATGCATTTTTATTTTTAAACCTAATACCAGCTACTGTATTGTCATTCAAATGCTTGTGTGTTAATTCCACCTCAGTATTATTTTGAACATCATCAAAATTAACGACAAAACCGTGATTTTGAGAAGTAATTTCACCTTTACCTGTTTCTAAATTCAACACAGGATGATTACAACCTCTATGTCCATTGTGCATTTTTGATGTTGAAAGCCCTGCTGATAATGCTAAAATTTGATGTCCTAAGCAGATTCCAAATACAGGTAAATTAGAATTTACAATCTGTTGAACCAATTCAATTTGAGGTTTCATTACAGAAGGATCTCCAGGTCCATTAGACAGCATAAAACCATTTGGTTTCCATTGCATCATTTCATCTAAAGTTGCGTCCATAGGGAATACGTTGAGGTAACAATCCCTCTCTGCTAAACACCTTAAAATATTTTTTTTAATTCCTAAATCTAACACCGCTACTTTATATTTTGCATTTTCATTACCAAAAAAATAGGGTTCTTTTGTACAAACTTTTGAAGATAATTCCAACCCTTCCATAGATGGAACTTTGGTTAATTGTTGTTTTAATGCTTCAATGTTATCAGTTTCAGAAGAAATGATTGCATTCATTGCTCCTTTATTCCTAATATGACGCACAATTGCTCTGGTATCAACATCAGAAATAGCAACTATTTTATTTTCCTTGAAATAAGTATCTATGGATTTATTGGCTCTAGTTCTAGAAAACATATCAGAAAATTTTTTACAAACTAATCCTGCAATTTTAATTCCATCAGATTCTACTTCTTCGTTAGTAATTCCATAATTACCTACATGAGAAGTTGTTGCGACTAAAATTTGTCCATAATAGGATGGGTCTGTAAAAATTTCTTGATAGCCTGTCATTCCTGTATTAAAACAGATTTCTCCGGTTGTTGTTCCTTTAAAACCTGCGTGCTTACCGTAAAAAACAGTGCCATCTTCGAGAAGTAATATTGCTTTGTCTTCCATAAAATTGTAAAAAAAAAGGATAGTGTAAAATTACACTATCCTTTTCTGTTTTTAAAATGATTTAACATCAATTCTTAATCTTTTTTATCTTCTTCATTAGATTCTTCACTCGTTTTATCTTCAGCTTTAGGTTCTTCTACTTTAGCATCTTCAGCTTTTTCAATTTCTTCAGCTTTAGGTTCCTCTACTTTAGCATCTTCAACTTTTTCAGTTTTTGGTTCATCTACCACTGCAACATCTTCAACTTTTGTTTCTGCAACAGGAACTATTTTTTCATCTGTTTTTTTAGATCCTCCTCTTCTTCTTTTAGCTGTTGTTTTTTTAGTAGAGCTATCTTTCAACATATTCTCGTTGTAGTCAACCAATTCAATGAAACACATTTGTGCATTATCACCTAATCTAAAACCTGTTTTAAGAATACGGGTATATCCTCCTGGTCTATCCATTATTTTAGTTGAAACTTCTCTAAAAAGTTCTGTTACAGATTCTTTGCTTTTCAAATAACTAAAAACAGTTCTTCTAGAATGCGTTGAATCAGTCTTAGATTTTGTAATAAGCGGTTCAATGTATTTTTGTAACGCTTTTGCTTTTGCAACTGTTGTGTTAATTCTTTTATGTTCAATAAGAGAACAAGCCATATTTGCCAACATAGCTTTTCTATGTGGTGCTTGTCTGCTTAAATGGTTTACTTTTTTTCCGTGTCTCATGGTTATTACTCCTTATCTAATTTATAGGCAGCAACATTCATCCCGAATGTTAATCCTTTGCTTTCAACTAATTCATCTAATTCGGTTAATGATTTTTTTCCGAAATTTCTGAACTTTAACAAATCATTTTTATTGAATGATACTAAGTCTCCTAATGTATCAACATCAGCAGCTTTTAAACAATTTAGTGCTCTTACGGATAAATCCATATCAACTAATTTAGTTTTAAGCAACTGTCTCATGTGCAATGAATCTTCATCAAACTCTTCTGCTGAAGAACTTTCTGGTGAATCCAATGTAATTCTTTCATCAGAAAACAACATGAAGTGATAAATTAAAACTTTTGCAGCTTCTTTTAATGCTTCTTTAGGATGAATTGAACCATCTGTTGCAATTTCAAAAACTAGTTTTTCGTAATCTGTTTTTTGACCAACCCTAAAGTTTTCAATAGTATATTTTACATTTCTGATTGGAGTATGTATTGAATCAATAGCTATAACACCAATATTTGCATCGTTTGGTTTGTTTTCTTCCGAAGGAATGTATCCTCTTCCTTTATTGATTGTTATTTCTAATTGAAGTTTAACTGATTTTTCCATGTGAGCTATCACTAAATCAGTATTTAATACTTGAAAAGCCGAAGTAAATTTACCTAAATCACCAGCTGTCAATGTTTCTTGACCACCAATGTTTACAATAACTTTTTCATTTTCAATATCTTCAATTTGTCTTTTAAAACGTACTTGTTTTAAATTAAGGATAATTTGAGACACATCTTCTACAACACCTTTAATTGCTGAAAATTCGTGATCAACACCCTCAATCTTAACAGTAGTAATTGCATAACCTTGAAGAGAGTTTAACAAAACTCTTCTGAGTGCATTTCCAACAGTTATACCATAACCTGGCTCTAAAGGTCTGAATTCAAACGAACCAAAAAAGTCGTCAGAACTATTCATTATTACTTTATCAGGTTTTTGGAGATCTAAAATTGCCATAATTTTATATATTTAAAGTTTATTTAGAGTAAAGCTCTACGATTAATTGTTCTTTGATATTCTCAGGAATTTGTTGACGTTCTGGTAAATTAATAATTGTTCCAGACATCAATGCTCCATCCCAGTTTAACCATTCATGTTTGTTAACAGATCTTGTAGCTAATGATGAAGATATAGCTTCTAATGATTTAGATTTTTCTCTTACACCAATAACATCTCCTACATTTAATGTATAGGAAGGAATATTAACAATTTTACCATTTACAGTTATGTGTCTGTGGCTAACTAATTGTCTAGCTCCGCTTCTTGTTGGTGCAACACCTAATCTAAAAACGATGTTATCTAATCTTCTTTCACAAAATTGAAGTAATAATTCACCTGTTATACCAGTTTTTCTTGAAGATTTTTCAAAAATATTAGCAAATTGCTTTTCTAATATACCATAGGTATATTTTGCTTTTTGCTTTTCTGCTAATTGAATTGCATACTCAGATTGTTTACCTCTTCTTTTATTTGGACCATGTTGTCCAGGAGGATAATTCTTTTTTTCTAAAACCTTGTCAGGACCAAAAATTGGTTCTCTAAATTTTCTAGAGATTTTTGACTTGGGACCTCTGTATCTTGCCATTTTTTTTTGTTTTAAAAAGAATTAATTATGAATTAAGGTCACTATCCTTCGACAA
>Ga0100391_1006372_pt1 | contig 10668 bp, 7 predicted proteins | sample CryGeymeta201515_FD_81541 | JGI IMG/M metagenome (GOLD analysis project Ga0100391, IMG submission 81541) | Groundwater microbial communities from Crystal Geyser aquifers in Utah, USA - Crystal Geyser metaG 2015-15 | ecosystem: Environmental > Aquatic > Deep subsurface > Groundwater | place: USA...
CAGTGGCGTAATCGGCGGCGGCGTAGGCACTGTCGGCGACCTGCAGTGCGGCGACTCCGCCCAGGGGCTTATTGCTGTATGCCCGCGCAAAATCCGCGAGCGAGTCGCTGGCTCTGGCTGCGGCATACGCTGCCTGAACTTTTTGCCCGGCGTAGGCAGCATAGATCCGCATGCCGTTGAAGCCGATCACCAGTAGTGCCAGCACAGCGATGCAGCCGGTAATGAAGCCCTTGTTTTCCATCCAGTAAAGATGGATACGGTCTTCAATCGAAATGGCTGCCGACTCGCCGGCGTCAATCAGATGACGTTCATCGGCCTGCTGATCTTCGGGCAGTGTGGGATTGGTGATCTTGTTCTTTTTGGGACGTTTCATGTTAAGGGTGGGAAGGTGTTTAGACGGCTGAGGGCGGTGACCTGAGACCTGAAAAGATGTAAAGGTGGAAGGTAGAAGTGAAAAAAACTGAAAACTGCTGAACTGGAAACGGACGAACGGATGAAGCTGCGAAGCGATTAATCAAAGATGACAGTCTTATTATTGTAAACGAGAATCCGGTTATCGAGATGGAGGCGGATGGCTTGGGCGAAGACGGATTTTTCGAGGTCCCGGCCCTTGCGGATCAGGTCGGGGATGGAGTTGCGATGATTGATGCGGGTAACGTCCTGGTGGATGATGGGGCCTTCGTCAAGATCGGCGGTGGCATAGTGCGCCGTGGCGCCGATCAGCTTCACTCCGCGGGCGTGGGCCTGGTGATAAGGTTTGCCGCCGGCAAATGCGGGCAGGAAGGAGTGATGAATGTTGATGACCGGGCAGCCGACCTGTTGCAGGAAGCTTCCCGAGAGCACCTGCATGTAGCGGGCCAGCACCACCAGTGAGCAGCCGTGCTCGCGGACGATTCTGAGTTGCTCCACCTCGGATTCGGCTTTGGTCGCTTTGCTGACGGGGATGTGGTAAAAATCAAGGCCGTAGCCCGCGGCTGCGGCGCGGAGCGTGGCGTGATTTGAGAGCACACAGGCCAATTCACCCGCCATTTCCCCCGCCCGGAAGCGGAGAATGGTATCGTGAAAACAATGGTCGGTCTCCGAAACGAAGAGGGCGACCTTGGGGCGGTCGGTGGACAGGGCGACCTGCACCTGCATCCCCAGCTCTGTGCTGGCGAACTGCTTGAAGGCTGCGGCCTCCGCTTCGATTTGCCCCGACGGGGCCCATTCAACCCGCTGAAAAAAGATGTTGGCCACCAGGTCCTTGTGCTGGTCGGCGTGAATGATGTTGCTGCCGCGCAGAAAAATCCAGCTGGATACGCGCGAGACCAGACCCGGCTGATCCGGGCCGTGGAGGAGGGCGATGATGGTCGGTGGTTTCATGCCTGTCAGCGCGGATTGGCTTCCTGGCTGTAGCTCTGGATCGAGCGCACCTGATAGCCCTTTTCACGCAGTGCCTTGATGCCCTCGACGGCAGCCGAGGCGGCCGAGATGGTGGTCATGATACAGATGTTGTGCTTGACCGCCTCGGTGCGGATCTGGTTCTCATTCTGCCGCGGCACGGTGCCCTGCGGGGTGTTGATGATGAGCGCGATCTTGTTGTTTTTGATCAGGTCAATCACGTTGGGGCGGCCTTCGCTGAGGCGGCAGACGTTTTTCACCTTGATGCCGTTTTCCTTGAGCAGTTTGCCGGTGCCGGCGGTGGCGATAATGCCGAAGCCGAGTGCGCTCAGGCCTTTGGCAATGTCCACCGCGCGCTGTTTGTCCGCATCTTTTACACTGATAAAGACATCGCCGGCATCGGGCAGGCTGGGCTTGGCTGCCATCTGTGATTTGGCGAAGGCGACCCCCAGGTCTTTGTCGAGGCCCATCACCTCGCCGGTGGAGCGCATCTCGGGGCTGAGCATGACCGGTGCGCCGGGGAAGCGGTTGAAGGGGAAGACCGATTCCTTGACGGCCCAGTAGGGCGGGATAATTTCCTTGGTGAAGCCGAGATCGGCGAGCTTTTCTCCCGCCATGATGCGGGCGGCCAGTTTGGCCAGCGGCACGCCGATGGCTTTGGAGACAAAGGGCACAGTGCGGGAGGCGCGCGGGTTGACTTCGATGATGTAGAGCTCGTCGTCTTTGATGGCGTATTGCACATTCATCAGGCCGACGACTTTCAACTCCTTGGCCAGCGCGTAGGTGGCGACGCGCACTTTCTCCAGCATTTCCGCTGAGAGCGTGTGCGGCGGCATCACCATCGCGGCATCACCGGAGTGGACGCCGGCAAATTCGACGTGTTGCAGCACGCCGCCGATGACGGTGGTTTCGCCGTCGGAGATGCAGTCCACATCCAGTTCGAAGGCATCTTCCAGGAACTTGTCGAGCAGCACCGGTTTGCCGGGGGCCGCATCAAAGACTTCGCGGATGATGCCCTTCATCTCCTCCATGTCGTAAACGATGAACATGCCGCGTCCGCCCAACACGAAGGAGGGCCGCAGCAGGATCGGGAAACCGATCTCGCCCGCCAGCTCGTAGGCTTGCTCCTGGGAGTGGGCGATGCGGTTCTTCGGCTGTTTGAGATCGACGCGGGAGAGAATGTCACGGAAGAGGTTGCGGTCTTCAGCGGCGTCGATCATCGCCGGGGAGGTGCCGATAATGTGCACACCGTGGGCTTCGAGCTCGCTGGCGAGATTGAGCGGGGTCTGTCCGCCAAACTGCACGATCGCACCCGAGCAGCCCTCCTGGAAATAAATCTCGAGCACATCCTCCAGCGTGAGCGGCTCGAAGAAGAGCTTGTCGGAGGTGTCGTAGTCAGTCGAGACCGTCTCCGGGTTGGAGTTGACCATCACCGTTTCGTAGCCGGCCTCGCGCAGGGCGTAGGAGGCATGCACGCAGCAGTAGTCGAACTCGATGCCCTGGCCGATCCGGTTGGGGCCGCCGCCAAGGATCATGATCTTTTCCTTATCGGTCTGCTTGATTTCGTTTTCGCTGCCGTAGGAGGAGTAGTAATAGGGGGTAAAGGCTTCAAACTCCGCCGCACAGGTATCCACCAACCGGAAGTTGGTCATGATGCCGAGTTTTTCCCGTTTCTTGCGCACGGGTTGGCGGCTCGAACCGATCAGCTCGGCTATCAACTGATCACTGAAGCCGGCCTCTTTGGCGGTCCGCATCAGCTCCACGTCAATTTTGGCCAGGCTCGTTGCACGCAGCTGCAGCTCGATCTCCACCAGCTGCCGCAGTTGCTCCAGGAACCAGGGGTCGATGGCGCATAGCTCAAAAATCTCCCCATTGCTCATGCCGTGGAGAAAGCCCTGGCGCAGCCAGAAGACGCGCTCGGCGGTAGCCACCGAGATGCCTTCGCGCACCCGTTGCAGATCATCGATCTTTTGCTCGAACTTTTTCGGACCGACGAAGCCCTTGGCCCCGATTTCGAGCGAGCGCAGCGCCTTTTGGAAGGATTCCTTGAACGTGCGTCCGATCGCCATGGCCTCACCCACCGACTTCATGGCCGAGGTCAAGCTGGTGTCCGCACCGGGAAATTTCTCGAAGGTGAAACGCGGGATCTTGGTCACCACGTAGTCAATCGTCGGCTCAAAGCTGGCCGGGGTCTCGCGGGTGATGTCGTTTTGCAACTCGTCGAGGCTGTAGCCGACCGCCAGCTTGGCCGCGATCTTGGCAATCGGGAAACCGGTCGCTTTGGAGGCGAGGGCCGAGCTGCGCGAGACGCGCGGATTCATCTCAATCACCACCATCCGGCCGGTCTTGGGGTCAACAGAGAACTGGATGTTGGAACCACCGGTCTCGACCCCGACCTCGCGGATGCAGGCGAAGGACGCATCCCGCATCAACTGGTATTCCTTATCCGTCAGTGTCATCGCTGGGGCCACCGTGATGGAGTCGCCGGTATGCACGCCCATCGGATCGAAATTCTCAATCGAGCAAATGACCACACACTGGTCCTTGTGGTCGCGCATCACCTCCATCTCGTATTCCTTCCAGCCCAGCAGGCACTCCTCCACCAATACCTCGTGGGTGGGCGAAATTTCGAGGCCGGACTGCACCATCCGCTCATATTCCTCGCGGTTGTAGGCGATGCCGCCGCCGGATCCGCCGAGCGTGTAGCTGGGGCGGATGATGATGGGGAAATCGCCAATCAGTTCGTCGGCCGCAGTGATCGCCTCGGCCAGCGTGTTGACCGTCGCCGAGCGGGCCACGTCCAGCCCGATCTTGAGCATGGCCTGCTTGAAGACATCGCGGGCCTCACCTTTTTCGATGGCCTCCGGCTTTGCGCCGATCATCTGCACCCCGTATTTTTCCAGGATGCCGGCATCGTTTAGATTCATCGAGAGGTTGAGCCCGGTTTGACCGCCCAGGGTCGGCAGCAGGGCGTCCGGCCGCTCCTTGTCGATGATTTTTTCCAGCGCATCGACGGTCAGCGGCTCGATGTAGGTGACATCCGCAAATTCCGGGTCGGTCATAATGGTCGCCGGGTTGCTGTTGACCAGGACCACTTGATAGCCTTCCTCACGCAGCGCTTTACAGGCCTGTGTGCCGGAATAATCGAACTCGCAGGCTTGCCCAATTACGATCGGACCCGAGCCTATGATTAAAATCTTTTTAATATCAGTGCGTTTTGGCATAAAATTCCGCTGAAAGTTGGGCGTTTTAAATGCCTATGCAAGCACGAACAAGGCGCAATGCTGCCGAGTCGGAGACTGCGCTTGCAAAAACCGCTGCTGCTGCTGAACTTGTGGTCCATGTCTCGAAGCAAGAAGCCTGTTGTCCTGGTCGCGATATTTTTCGCTCTGCTCATTGTATTGCCCGGCATCATTTGGGTGCTGGCAAAAGCCGGTGCTGCCCGGGATGTGGGCACGGCCTTTACGCCTGCGGCGCACCCGGTCGCCCCGGCCACTGCGGCGGTGGATTATGAACTCGATCAACTCGTCGAAAAAGTGGACAGCTTGATGGCCGGAGACATCGCCACGGCTGTGCGCAAGGGCGATCTTGCACTCGATTTTGTGGCCGGGCTGAACCAGGAGATCGAAAAAGCCCGCAATGATCTGCGCACGGGTAAACATGAGCGCGCCCGTGAGCGCTACCTCACGGTTCTTAACGCAGCCGGGCGGCAACTCGCTGCTGTGGGTGCCGCCGAAAAAGCCCAGGCCCTGAAAGCGGCCACCTATGCGGAGCTCCAGCGTCTCGAACCACTGCGCAGCACATTCGGGAACACCTACCGCGAAGCCGTGGCATCTTACGATGCGGCGCTGCGCTCCCTGCAAACGGCTGCTTTCCCGCAGGCAGTGGATGAGTTTGAACTGGCGGGTGCCATCATGGGAGACCTGGAGGCGCGCTCCCTCCAGCAGCTCGGCACATTGCTGGAAGCAGGCCAGGCCGCCCTGGAGAACCATCAACTGGCAGCCGCCAGTGAAGCCTTTCAGGCGGCGCTTGAGATCGATGCCGACAACCGCACCGCCAAAGACGGGCTGCAAATGCTGGCCGCGCTGGAAGGGATTGGCGCGGCGATCCAGCAAATTCGCCAGCTCGAAGCCGCCGGCCAACTGGATCAGGCACTGGCCGGGCTGGATCAACTGGCTGCGGCGCATCCGGAAAACCCGGTGCTGGAAAAACAGCGTAGTTCCCTGCAGGCGCGCGTGCTCGAGCGTGATGTGCAGGCGCTCCTGGCCCGCTCGCTCGAAGCGGAGCAGGCTGGTGATCTACCGGCTGCCATCGCCGGGATCGAGGCCGCACTCAAACTGAAGCCGGATCCGCAACTGCAGGCAAGATTGGCGCAGTTGCAGCAACGTGATCAGAAAGCCCGTCTGGAAACCCTGCTGGAAGATGGTTTTCAAGCACTGAAAGCGGGTCGTTACGAGGCGGCGCGCGAGCATTACAAAGCCGCCGCTGCACTGGATGCCAACTCCAAAGAAGCCCGCACCGGTCTGGAAAAAGCCTCCAGTCTCTATCTCGCTGAGGTCCGTTACGCGCAAAATATCGCCAGCGCCGAGCGCTATATCAAAGAGGGGCGCTTTCCGCTCGCGGCCAGATTGTTTAATCAAGCCATGACCTCCCGCCCGGAAAAACTCCCGCCTGAACGGCTCAAAAAAGAAAGCACCATCCGTGAGGTGCTGGAGGCCCAGAGCCGGGAAGTGCCCGTCCAGATCAAGTCTGACGGGCGCACCTTCATCAGTATTATCGGCGTCCTGCCGCCCGACCGCTTCAGCAGCAAGGATCTCAAGCTCTTTCCCGATGTCTATCAGGTGCGCGGTTCGCGCAAAAATTATAAAGACGTTGAGCTGGAAATTAAAGTCGATGCCACCACCGGCAGCCAAACGATCACCGTCCAATGTATCGAAAAACTCTAGTTGATCCCGCTGCTGCGGCAGTGCCGGGGCTCAGGCCCAGGGGCTGCCGCAGCATCCGGGGGACCAATCCCCGGCCAGCTGGCGGGCGGGCAGGGGATTGCCTGCAACGGATGCTGCCGGTCTTTCTTCTGTCCGCAGTGCTATTGCATGCGGCACCGGATCCCGACATTTTTGATGGCCGCGTCACCCCGCAGCAAAGCAGCGGGGACGACCCGGCAGCTACAGTGGGTGACGGAGCCAGTGCTGCAACAGGTGGAGGCCAATCGGGCGACCATGCCTCAGCCAGTAGTTCGGCCCAGTCGCCCGTTAGTGGTCGTGGTGCCTCCAGTCGTGATTTCAGTCAAGTGGGTCAAAGCAGCAGCGGTCAACAGGTAGCCAGTTCCGGTTCCGGTGCCAGCGGCGGGGCTGCGGATGCGTCCCCTGCTGGCACGGATGCTGCCGCTGGTGGAGCGACGGCCACCCCTGCGGACTCCGGTGGCGGCGCGGCGGGAGCTGAGCCGCCTCCCCGTGACTTCAGCGAGATCGGAGGCCTCACCGGAGCGGCAGGGCAGGGGGTTGAAGTCAATACGTCCAAGGCAGCACCGCCTCCCGGCGGCGCGGCCGGCCACTCCCCCGGCAAAGCACCCACCGCCCCGCCGGATCCGGGGCAGGGCACTGGCGGCTCCGGTTCACAGCCGGCTGCCGGGAATCAATCCGGTGATTACGGTCAGACGCTACCATCAGGGATATAATGAACTATAACCGCAAAGTTTGGCAAAGACCGGGATGGATGGGCATTCCATTCTTCACCCGGATAGGACTGTTGCGGCGATACCCGGTTACTGCAAAAAGTAGCCGGGTGGATGCATTCCCCGAATCGTCCGGGACCGGACAGTTGCAAACTCACCGGCGCCAGCGCTGTAGCTCCATACGTCAAATCTGGGTACTGCTGTGCCTGGCCTGGTCCCCGCTCCAGCTCCCGGCGGCGCGGGTCATCGAAGCCGGGGCCATCCCCTTTACCGCCTTCTTGTCCAAAGCGGATTTTGACCAGCGCTATCCGGGGCAGGAACTGACGGACCTGTCCCAACTCGATCCGGGCTGGTATGTCATCTACCAGCACGAATCGCTCAGCTATTATTTCGGACCGGTGTTGCTCGAATCGACTGGACAGGACTATCTCACTCAACTGACCCAAACCGTCGAAAACGCCGTTGCCCAGCGCCCCTCCATTCAGGATTACCGCCTCGAACTCAGCTACGAACCCAGCCACAGCAACACCCCTGCCGACGCCGCTGCTCCCGATGCCAGCAACCGGGAGCCGGGCGCTGGCCCTGCCGGTCCACCCCCGCCACCTCCCAGCATCTGGACCTTCTTCCGGCGGCTCTTCGGTTTGTAACCATACATTCGGTAGTGAATAGGAAAAAAAATTGTTAACCGTGAATTTACGTGAATAAGAACGCCGCCAAAATGGCGGAGGATTAACCCTTGATACGAGATCGCATAAAAACTGTAAGTCAATTAACGTTAATTCACGTAAATTGTTTAACTCATTTTTTTAAGAATAATGGGTGTCCTTTATTCACAATTTTAAGTGCGGGGTAACTTGCGGAAACATGGCAACAGGGTAGCGCAGGTGCGTCCCCGCACCGCAGGAACGTCCGCAGTGCCAAGCCTGCAGGACCAGGCCAACACCTCCGGAACACCACTGCCGCAACGTGCGCCGCGAGGACCCGATCACGCTACCCGCAGGAAATAGAGCTGACCACGCAATTAAAATTGCACCGCATGCACCTGCATGCCACTTAGCACTTGCCATTTCCCCATCCGGAATCCACCGTTCCCCCCTCCCCGCAACTCCCGCTCCGGCCCGGCACATTCCAAGCCGGACCAATGGCGGTAGCGTCTCCACGCCCAAGCCTCACAAACTATCCAGCGGGCTCAGCACCAAATCTTGCTGGTCCTCCATCACATGCAGGTAAATCATGGTCGTTTCGATACAGGTATGCCCGAGGAAGTCCTGCACCGTCCGGATATTTACCCCATCCTCTAATAAATGCGTGGCATAGCTGTGCCGCAACACATGCGAGTTCGAACGCTTGGGGATCTCTGCCAACACCGCCGCTGCCGACAGCTCCTTCTGATACGCCCGTGGCAGCACATGATGCCGCCGCTTCGGCGCATCCGCCGCACCGCGCGGGTCCTTCGACAAGCTCTGCATCGGGAAGACCCAAAACCATTCCCAGCGCTTCCCGGCCTGCGGCATCTTCTTGTCCAGTGCCCCCGGCATGAACACTCCCGGCAGCTGCGCCTTGCGATCCGCTTCGTGCACCTTGCGCACCGCTGCCAGATGCTCCACCAGTGGCTCGTGTAAGGACTTCGGTAGCGGCACACAGCGGTCCTTGTCGCCCTTCGAGGCCCGGATATAGAGCTTGGACCGCTCCAGATCGACATCCTTGACCCGCAGCCGACACACCTCGGAGATCCGCAGCCCGCAGCCGTATTGCAGCCGCGCCATCAGGCTCCACTTGCCCCGCACCTGCGCCAGCAAACGCTTGATCTCTCCCTTGGAATACACCACCGGATAATACTTCTTCTGGTCGGCTTTCACATAGTCGCTGAAATCCCCCAGCTCCATTTTGCGCACTTCCCGCAAAAAGAACACCCCCGCATTCAAGGCCTGCCGCTGGGTGCCCTCCGCCACGCATTCCTCTACTGCCAGGTAGCTCAAAAAACGCTTCAGGTCCTCCTGCCCGAACGCCTCCAGCCCGTCCTGGTGCTGTAAAAAACGCTCCATCCGCCGAATCCAGCCCAGATAAGTCTCCTCCGTGCGGTAGGCCATGTGCCGCACCCGCATCAGCCGCACCGTTTCATCATACCACGGGTCCACCGGCACCCGGTCCTGCAACTCAGCCAGCGTATGCACATACTGACGCCGCCCGTCGCCAAATTCCGAACCACTCCCGCCATCCCCCACAACCACAGATTTCCCGATCTGCCCCGCCCGCATCCCAGCGGGAGGGACGAGCTCCGTCTCGTCCACGGGAGGGACGAGCTCCGTCTCGTCCACGGGAGCGACGAGCTCCGTCTCGTCAGCCGCAACACCCTCCGCCTCAACCTTAACCGCCGCCGCCTGCTCCCGCACCCGCCGCCGCTGCGGTGCCTCCTTGAAAAACCAGTTCAGCCCCGCAGTCCATTGCTCGACCTGCCATTCAGGCGGCTGACGCGTCTCGACCAGGTGAGCGACAAAGGCCCGGGCCGCCTCGGTCGAAGCCCCCTGATGTTCGCGTTTTAAATGCCCGAGAAACCATTGGATGATAACACGATGCCGCTTACGCACCTTGTCCGGCAATTCCGCCGCCGCCAGGGCGTCCGACCAGTTGGAGAATGATACTGTAACCATAACAGAGCCTACATGTGAACATGTTTGCACCTACTGCAAGCACAAAAATATTTATTTATTTTAACTCCGCCCTTCAACCACTCAGGCTCAGGTTTCCGCCCGCTACCACCCTCCGCCCTCCAAAGATACAATAACATCGCGCGTGTTCGGAGACATTCTGACTCAGTCGCTGTCAGGTCTGAAAAAGCGCCGCGTCCAAAATGACACCTAAGTTACTGATATACAGTAAAATAAAAACTTTATTGTTTAGTATTGCCTTATCCTCAAAATCAACTCAACATACACAAGAATACACTAATAATACTGATAGGAAAGAAAATTGAATGAACCACAGATGACACCGATTGGCACAGATAAGAGAGTGAAAAAGAGAAATGAATCTGTGTCCATCTGTGCAATCTGCGGTTTAAAACAAACTGGTTTAAGGGAAGAGAAGGTCCTTTCCGGTTTCGGGGCCGATGGGCATTCTGGAAGCTATATCCAGTCGGTCGTATCAACTCCGTTCGCTGCGCTCACTGCGTGATACACCTCACCGTTCTCAAAAAATGAAAGCATGCATCATCACTGGGATCCTTTGCCTATTGGTCGGGTTTGGGTTCGGGTATTATCAGAAAGTAAGAGAAACCGATGCATACATCCACGTCATTCAGGTAAACGGAACACTCATTGAAGGCAAATTCCAGACCATCGGAACAGAGGAACTGAAAGAATTGAATGACCTTGTCTTCGAGACTCAGGGTGCAGACCACAAAATCTTGCAGATCATCGTAGAAAAAGAGAATAAAGTGAAGATGATCGTAGGCATTTCTAATCAGGACCAACCACACCCGAGTTTTCCATCTGAAATCCCAATGACAGCAGAAAAGAAAGATGGGACTTGGAGCATCACTAAAATTGAGCCAGCATCCACGACTTAAACTAAATTGAGAACAAGTCAGAGCTGGACAATCCCATTTACGCCGC
>Ga0100391_1006374_pt1 | contig 10664 bp, 10 predicted proteins | sample CryGeymeta201515_FD_81541 | JGI IMG/M metagenome (GOLD analysis project Ga0100391, IMG submission 81541) | Groundwater microbial communities from Crystal Geyser aquifers in Utah, USA - Crystal Geyser metaG 2015-15 | ecosystem: Environmental > Aquatic > Deep subsurface > Groundwater | place: USA...
GCAGCACCCTGGGTCAGGCTTTTTGGCCACCCGGTTTTCCTACATTCATTAAAGAGTAAAGATCAAATGTCCAATTCAACGGGTACAGTAAAGTGGTTCAACGACGCGAAGGGCTTCGGCTTCATTTCGCAGGACAATGGCGGCAAGGACGTGTTCGTGCACTTCAGTTCGCTGAGTGGCTCGGGCTTCAAGAGCCTTGCAGAAGGCCAGAAAGTGGCGTTTGACGTCACCGACGGCGCCAAAGGTCCGCAGGCTTCCAACGTCGTCTCGATCTGATCACGACCACGTAAAGCTGCACCAGAACGCCCCGCCTCGTGCGGGGCGTTTGTTTTTGCGGCCCGCGCGAATTCCCGCGCCGGCACGTCCACTACAACCGCTCGGTTGCGGTATTGAAGTTGAACCATGCAAACCAGAACAACCGGGTCGAATGGTGCACCCGGCCCTCGGTGTCGGTGGCAATGACCTCACCCGATGCCAGGCGCTCGATCGTCAGGCGTCGTTCGCCGACCACTGTTTCCAGCTTCGGTCCCTGGTCATCAAGAGTCTTTTCCAGCACCGCCAGCGGCTTGCCGTCGATATCGAAGCCGAATACTACGGCCTTTGGATGAATCGTCAGGTCACGGTGAGTCGCCGGGAACATCAGCTGGTCACTTTCCTCGTAGCCGCCGTAGGCGACATTTTCGAAATAGTTGTAGCCGGTGCCGGTGTCGCGAGACAGGACCCGGGTTTCCGGATGGCTGGCCTTCCATTGGTCCCAGCGGGTAATGGTCAGCGGCAATGCTTCGAGCCGGCGCCCATGCAGCGGCCCAAGGATCGCCTCGCCGGTGATCTGCTGCCACAACGTTTCGGTGCGGCGGTCATACATCACCAGGTCCGAGTCGTGCAACAGTCCGGAGACACCGAATTCGACCGGCTCACCATCAAGCTGGCCGGAGAACGCCAGACCGGAGCCACACAGCGGGCACCAGGTCACGGCCACCGGTTCACCACCGATCCGGTCGTTGACGATCTCGTGCCGGTCGAGGATGCGCACCGGATAGGCACGCGCGTCGTCACCACGCCGAATCGCCAACACCAGTTCGTCGTCGGCAAGCCAGGCCGAAGCCGCAGCAGCTTCCTCGAAGCGCGGTGAATCGATCGACGGAATGCAGTCGCGCCGCGGGCAACCCTGGAACAAGTCCTTGAGATCGACCGAACCGGGGGTCGATCGGTCATAGCCGAAGGTGTCGGCCAGGATGTCGGAGGAAAAGCGATTGCGCGGGCGTTCATCCTGCGCCAATAGCGGAGCGGCGAACAGGACCAGGCTGGAGAACAGGATCGAAAGGAATCGAATCGGCATCGGGACATCTCGTGCAGGGCCAATTGACAAAGACCGCCCAGGCACGCACCTGCTTGCATCCGCGGCGCGCTGCCGCTGGACCGACGCATCAACCACGACGCGCGAACTCGCAGAACCCGCTCAACCACTTCTCGATCAGCATCACGGTCTTCTGCTCGACCTCGCCGTCATCGCCCAGCACAGCGCCGGCCTGGGACACACGTAGATGCACCTTCAACTGGCGCAGCATCACCAGGCTGCCGGCCTGGGCCAGCGTCGTGCCTGGCCCGCCGGGCGTGGCGCCGGCCAGCGCGGTCGGTCGGTCCTTGAAGCTCGGCGCCATCTCCTTCGGCGGCCGGGTCAGCCAGTCGAGCGCATTCTTGAACACCCCGGCATTGCACCGTTGTATTCGGGCGTGACCAGGATCAGACCATCGGCCGCCACAATGCGCTGGCACTTCCGCCTCGTCCGGCAGCATCAGCTTGGCCGCATCGCCGAGCGGGATGTAGCAGTCCTTGCCGGTGATGCGCCGGATCGGGCGGCCGGCCAGGCCGCGCTCGACCAGCGCGGTGACGATGCCTTCGCCGATGCCACCGTCGGGGCGGCCTTCATCGAGGACCAGGATGCGCTTGCACTGGCCGGCATGCTGCGCAACCGCATCGACGTTCAAGGGTTTCAACCAGCGCAGGTCGAGCACGCGTCCGAGATCCTTACCGCATGTGAGTTTTTTGATCGCATACAGAAGCACAAGATCAGACCGTACTAAGCCGTAATCACAAAAGCACCAGTCGTAGATCAATGAAGGAAATGTCTGAAAGGCTCTGTCACTTCGCTGTAACACCGGAGATGACCTGATTGAGAAACGCGAGATATGCTTCATGCTCAATTGGCGTCAAGGTTTGCCAGAGCGCCTCTTGAACGCTGTTTGCGTCTCTGCAAAATAAACCTGAACGCGCATAGGCACTAAAGCAGACCCGAAGGACGAACGGATTCCTGGCGCCTGAACACCCTCCAAGCTTCCAACATATCAGGCTCACGGATACCGGTTCGATCAGTCGTAGGTAGATCTCGCTTAAGCCAGCTTCCGGGAAAGGTGGTTGGAGTAAATTCCCGGATGCCAACTTCCCAAGGGGGAAATGGAGCGCTGACTCATCCAGACGCGCCAGTGCACTGCGAATCATTTCGAATAATGTTTCTCTGACAAGGTCATCATCTTCGGAGATCATTGCACTTTCGAGATCCTCGCGTTTTCTTGTTACGCCCTCATAAGCAGATCGGTCACCTTCAAACATAGCATCAAGCACATCCAGTTCCGTCTGTAAAGAAATATTTCCACAAAAGTCAACCATATATTTTGCCAAGCGAACGCTTTCAGCAACACCCTCTTCCCCTGAATGCTCGCCTAGCCGATTTAGTTGAGAACGATCAATAAGCGAGTCGCCGAAAAGTTGTCGGCATGGCTCTGCCCATAGTCCAGCATTCGAACGCTTTTCCACTTCAGTCCATGAGTTCTCCATTGCAAACTGCTCTAAAACCTCCTGCGCACCTGATTTTTCCTTGACGCCTTGAACGAGACTCTGCTCATCGGTACTGGCGACTTCTCGAGATTTATCCTGATCTGATCCATCAAGCTCGGATTCGTCTGGAAGATACCTGCGCAATACTCCATCGCCGGCATTTAGCGATTCCGTTTCGATCAAACCCTCAGCTTCACTGTCAAGGGCTTCTTCAGGCGTCAGATAGGCGCCTTTATCTTGAAACAAATACCAAACCGTCAGGGCCACAAGAAGGAGTGACGAAAATAAGAGAGGCACACTCAAGTGACGAGAATTAAACAAGGTCCTTTTTTTCATCAAAAGTCCAATTTTTTAGCCCTTGGATTCAACCGCGAAGTGCAACACCTGAAAATGGTTGGAGGTGAGGTGCGCTAGCATCGGCACTCTAACCACCACGTTGGAGTTGCACGAAATGGGCTATACGCACCTCACCAAGGAAGAACGGTACCAGATTTACGCCATGCAGAAAATACAGGCTTCGATCCGCGAGATGGCAAGGGTACTTGGGCGAGCGCCGAGCACAGTCTCGCGCGAGCTGCGCCGAAACCGCGGTCAGCGGGGCTATCGCCCTGGCCAGGCAAATGGGACGGCGCGCCAGCGAGCTGGTGAGAGCCGCGCGCGCACGCGGATTACCGAGCAGAACTGGGCTGATATCGGAGTCCTGCTGCGACTTGACTGGAGCCCGGAGCAGATTAGCGGTCGAATGCGACTCGAAAACAACATTTCCGTTTCGCCGGAATGGGTTTACCAATTCGTGTTCGCCGACAAGGCCGCCGGTGGCGATTTGTGGACGCATTTGCGCTGTCGGCACAAGAGACGCAAGCGCTACGGCAGCGGCCGGGAGCGTCGCGGTCGGATCCCGGACCGGGTTGGGATCGAGAAACGGCCTGCCGGCGTGGCTTCGCGTAATCGAATCGGTCACTGGGAAGGCGACACGATCATCGGAAAAGGCCATCGAGGTGCCGCCGTGACCCTGGTCGAACGTAAATCGAGATTTCTGAAAATGGGCAAGCTTGCCAATAAGTCGGCCAAAGAAACGCAGCGCGCCATTCAGCGCCGTTTGCGTCCCCTGGCTGAGCGTGTTCAGACACTGACGTTTGACAATGGCAAAGAATTCTCGAACCATACGGCCATCAGCAAAACATTGGAAGCGGCGACATTCTTTGCGGACGCCTACGCCTCTTGGCAGCGCGGGACCAACGAAAAAACCAATGGGCTCATTCGGCAATACCTCCCGAAGAATCGCGATCTGTCGACTTTGACCGGTGCAGAAATTCGGCAAATCGAGAAACGAATCAATCATCGACCCAGAAAATGTCTTGGTTACCGGACGCCAAACGAAGTGCTCAACAAGACCTATGAGAAACTAACCGTTGCGCTTCGTAGTTGAATCCAAGGCTTTTTTCTAAGAACTTTTTCTGAGAAATGCTCGCGAATTTTCGAACATTGGTCGTCGATCGAACGCACGCCCATGGTTCAGACGCAATTGAATTCAGACCCCCATCAACTGCCGAGCCGTCGCAAGCACCTCCGCCTGATCCGGCAACATCAGCTTTGCAGCATCGCCGAGCGGGATGTAGCAGTCCTTGCCGGTGATGCGCCGGATCGGGCGGCCGGCCAGGCCGCGCTCGACCAGGGCGGTGACGATGGCTTCGCCGATACCGCCGTCGGGGCGGCCTTCATCGAGGACCAGGATGCGCTTGCACTGGCCGGCATGCAGCGCAACGGCATCGACGTTCAGGGGCTTCAACCAGCGCAGGTCGAGCACCCTGCCCTGCTCACCGTCGATCTGCTCGAGTTCTTTCAGTGCACGCAGCGCCATCGGCACGCCGTTGCCGTAGGTGATGATCAACAGTTCAGCTGCTTCGCTGTTGTAGATGCGCGGCTGCCAGGGTTCGAGGAACTGCTCCGGTGACGGATAGGAAAAGCTCCACAAACCATCGTCCTTGTCGTACATGCTTGGTCATGCACATTGCAAATCTAGCCAGCCATGCCTCGGGCCTACCCGCCAACCCAGCCGGTACCTTGGCGATGATGACCGGGGCGCAAAATCCTACGACTGGTTCCACACCGTTCGGCCTGGAAGAGTTTCTGTCGCTGCAGCCGAACTATTCCGCGCCGGTCTGGCCGGATCAGCTATTCCAAGACCGTCATGAATCTGCTTGAGCACATTCTGGTCGACTGTCTGGTTGTGCCGTACGAGCGGTGGGGGGGGTACGCGAGCGTATCTTCGCTCCTTGAAAATCGCCGATGCTATGATCGAGACGGCCAACCACCCTGCCAAGCAGCTGCTGGCCGATCATGACCCGACGGGCGGTCGGCGCCGCTGTTTGGCTGGCCCACCCTGGAGCTGGCCGGACTCTTGCGCTCGCCGGTGGCTGGCATGACGCGATTTGCGCCGCCGCAGATCGGCATATAAGGGATCTTGTGGGAAGAACTGGCGGGTCTGACCACCAAACCGTGGCTGAAGGTCCGTCCCGAGATCAGCATCGGCCTCGGGTGGATGCTGTCGTCGCTGTACTGGGGCGGGATGTATACAAGGCACGGCAGTGGAATGCTCGGCCAGACTGCGATGCTGGCCTGGTCGCCCGAGACGGGAACCGCGATTATTATCCTGAGCAACCGCCGTCCGACCCTGTGGCATTGGTTCACTGCGTCCCTGCGCCTGTAGGATCTGGCCCAGCAGCTACCGGCGCAGTCGTGAAAACGGAGCCTAACTGCCCTGCCCTGGAATGTGTGGAGAGCAGGCAGAAACGCCGAGCATGGACAAGACGGGGAAAGCGTTGATCGAATTGTCGACCTCTCTGGATTGCTCAGTCGATGATATAAGTCTTGCAAATGGACATCTTTAGAGCCGAGCAAGCTCCGAACGTATCGCACTATAAAAACGAAGGTACCAGTCATAAATGACTGGAGGAGATGTCTGGAAAATTGCCTCCTGTAAAGAGTAGGGCAAATTACAGATCAATCCTTCAGTCCTGAATTTGTTTGCGCAGTAGCGCAGCACCAACGGATGTTCAGCACCACGACAACCCCCAAACTCATTGCAGATCAGAGTTACGGCGACATCCTGACTGACGCGAAGTGAAGCGTGCCAGAATTCGGCGCTTTCGAGGTCCGGGCTATCCAGCAGGCGACGGTTCGCAATTTGCCAAAGAACTGAGCCAACGCCTGCTTCGTCAAATGCACGAATGCTGCTCACCAATTGCTCCAACGCAAATCTCAGTGCAGACTCTTTTGTTGGCTGCAAATCCAAGGTGTCATCTAGATCTTGAGATCCAGAATCCCGCTTCAACTTCGGACCAGCATCCCGGTCAAGGATTTCTTCCAGCCTTTCCAGTGCGAGTAGATCAGCCTCGCTATCAAGTGAGCCACAGAATGCACTCAGCGTCGAGAACCCTTCTCTCATCTCATAGGATATATATGATTCCATGTTGTCCGAAGTCGGACTCGAGGCGACCTGACGGACCGCACCACAGGCTTCCGACCAAAGCTGATAGTTTGCCAGAATCTGAGCTCTTTTCCATCGATGCTCCAAGGCGGCTCGCTCGAACAGCTCTGCTGCCGAGTCCGGTGGAGAAAGCCATGTTTTTGAGCCAACCTCAAAAAATGGTTCAGAACTCTGCGGAGGTGACTGTTCGTCCGTGCTCAATCCCTTCGCCGGAGGCTTTACTTCTCCCATCGCATCGGTACGGCGCGAAGCGTCTCTGCCAGAATCAGCGTTGCTAGAACTTCCGCCAGATGCGGCGAATTGTGGCAAATTCATAAAGATCAAAAGCGCGACTACAGTCAGCACTGTAGCCGCAATGAGGATCCAACGAATATTTATGTAATCCATGAAAATCGGCAAACAATAATATTAGCAGTTAGCCGCCGCCCCCAAGAAGTGATTGAACAAGATTGGACACCACCTGTTGGTTACTGAGAGATAAGTTCGCCGCACCGTAAAGATTCCAATTTACCTGTGCCTGCGCCCAATTGATAAGTGATCCCGGGGTATGGGGGAGGTGACCACCAATTAATCTGAAATACTCAACATCACGCACCGCCGCAATAAACTTAAGGTTTGTGGTATCCGCCGCGAATTGCGCAAGCGTCTGCGCAGTTATCACGATATTTCCAATCGAGATTAACCCGCCACCTCCGCCTCCACCGCCACTGCCGGGTCCCGGAATCGCCGGGCCACCCCCAGAGCATCGCTGTGATGGCCCCTCCTTGTCGCCAGCTTCTTTCTCACCAGCTTCAGGTTTCTGTGAATCATCTGCATCTCTACAGATGATAAACGGTGGGTCGATTGGTGTTCCGGGAACGGTCACCGGCGGCAGAGGGAGTGGCTCCTCTGCCATTGATGCAACTGGCAGGACTCCGAAAGTACTCCACAACATTAAAGATGCAATAAAGTGCGGCCGGCCACATTTCCCGCGGAAACCTGAAAGCGTAAGGACTCTAGAACCTGAAAGAATACTTACCGGGTGCCGGGTGCTGCTCGAGAAGAATTACTGACGCAAGTCATTTCATACTCCCTGTGATTGACGATGGTGCAGCACGACACATGCTGTTCGATGTCAAGTACATCCCCCCGGATGCCGTGCCACGGATAAAAGCTAATCGACGAAAAGACTTTTGTCAAGCTTTTTTAAAAAAAGCCTACAGACCGAGAGATCAGTCACCATATTCAATATTCGAAGTGAGCTTGCTTCGATATTTTCTTGCCTTTCTGATCAACCGCAAGCTCGAAAAGACGACACAGCACGGGCCGGTCGAAGCGTCCATACGTCAGCTTCCACGCAATCTTGTTCAGTCCTTCATCAAGGCCCTCAAGCCCGCCAGCACTTCCGCCTCGTCCGGCAGCATCCGCTTCGCTGCATCGCCGAGCGGGATGTAGCAGTCCTTGCCTGTGATGCGGCGGATCGGGCGGTCGGCCAGGCCGCGCTCGACCAGCGCGGTGACGATGCCTTCGCCGATGCCGCCGTCGGGGCGACCCTCCTCGAGCACAAGGATGCGTTTGCACTGGCCTGCATGCTGCGCAATGGCGTCGATGTTCAATGGCTTGAGCCAGCGCAAGTCGAGCACGCGGCCCTGAACTCCTTCGGCCTGTTCCAGTTCCTTCAATGCACGCAGCACCATCGGCACGCCGTTGCCGTAGGTGATAATCAGCAGTTCTTCTGCCTCGCGGTTGTAGATGCGCGGCTGCCAGGGTTCGAGGAACTGCTCCGGCGACGGATAGGAAAAGCTCCACAGACCATCGTCCTTGTCGTACAGATCCTTGGTCATGTACAGCGCGATCGGTTCGAGAAAGGCCGTGACGCGACCGTCGATCGTTGCCAGCGCGGCGAGCGTGCGCAGCATCATCGCCGCATCGTCACCCCGGGACGGGCAGCCGATGATCAGGCCCGGGATGTCGCGCAGCGCGGTGATCGAGTTGTCGTTATGGAAGTGTCCGCCGAAGCCGCGCTGGTAGCCGAGACCGGCGATGCGCATCAGCATCGGGTTGCGGTAGCGGTCGTTGGAGAAATACTGCAACGAACATGCCTCACCACGGATCTGGTCGCAGGCGTTGTGGAAGTAGGCGAGGTACTGGATTTCCGGAATCGGCAGGTAGCCCATGTTGCCGTAGCCCTGGGCCAGGCCGAGAATCGTAGTCTCGTCGAGCAGCGTGTTGAACACGCGCGCATTGCCGAAGCGTCGTGCCAGGCCCTTGGTGATGGTATAGACCCCACCCTTGCGCGCCACGTCTTCGCCGAACAGCAGCGCATTGCGGTACTTGAGCATCAGGTCGTGCAGCGCCCGGTTGATCTGGATCGCCATGTGCTTCGGCGCATCGTTTTCGGGCAGTGCGGCTTCGCTGCCGAAGGAGCCGATGCGATCGACCGCACCGACGCTACGCACGGCCTCGGCGGCCACGGCCTCGGGCGAAAATGGCGCCAGCGGCTTGATGATGTCCTCGACCCGGGTCAGGCGCGGCCGGGCATCGGCGCGATCAGCCTCGTTCAGGCATCGGCGGCGGATCGTTTCGTAGCGCTCACGCATCTGGGCCGGGCTCATCAGGCCGCGTTCGATGACGTGGCGAGCGCTGACGATCAGCGGATCCAGTGCTTCCTCGCGCATCAGCTCGTCCGGTGCGCGGTACTCGATCTCGAAGTCGGTGCCGGCGTGCCCCATCAGCCGGGTGGTATTCAGGTGCAGGAACACAGGCTGGCGCCGGGCACGGCAGTAGTTGACCGCCGCGGCCACGGCAGCAAAGCCCGAGGCCAGGTCCAGGCCGTCGGCAAACAGGTAGTGCAGACCATAGCGCGCGGCCATGTTGCGCGCGATCCACTGGCTCGGCGTCGGCACCGAGATCCCGATGCGGTTGTCTTCACAGACGAACAGCAGCGGCAGCGGCAGGTTCTGATGCCGCGTCCAGGCCGCGGCATTGAACGCGGTCTGGGCCGTGGCATGGTTGAGGCTGGCATCACCAAAGCTGCACACCACGATGCTGTCTTCCGGCACCGGCACGTCATGCGCGACGCGCGCACCATGGGCGATCGCCAGCGCCGTGCCCAAAGCCTTCGGCAGGTGGCTGGCGATGGTCGAGGTCTGCGGCAGGATCCACAGTTCCGGATGGCCCCAGACCTTGTGCCGCCCGCCCGAGGCCGGGTCCTCGGCCGAGGCGGCGAACGACAGGCAGGTATCGCGCACGAAATCCAGTCCGCGCTGGCGGTAGCGTTCGGCGACGAAGGCACCGGAGCGGTAGTGCAGGAACGCAGGGTCGGTGGCCCGGGTCAGGCGCCCGACCATCGCGTTGCCTTCGTGGCCGGACGAACCGATGGTGTAGAACACCTTGTTCTCGGCCCGCTTGACCCGCGCCATCAGGTCGATCTGGCGCGAAGTCATCTGGCTGTCGAGCAGCTCCAGCAGATCGGCATCCGGTAGCCCACGGCGATCCACCGGGCCGGAGGCCGGGCGCATGTCGTCCAGGGCTTCAAGAAACTGCAGATCAACGACTTCGGCGCGATTGAGCTGGCGGGCGCGACTGGAGGAGGTCATGGGGCCGATTCCGGCGAGAGAATGGGCGCAATTCTAATGGAGCGACCAGCGCGGCACCGGGGCCTGACGCGCTCAGCGCGTTGACTGCCCGCCGATCCGAAGGCTGCGCGGATGGACCCGGAACACGGCCAGTCCGACCGCTGTCAGAATTGCGCCGGTCAGCGCTAGCGCGGTGTCCTTGTGGCTGTCCCACTCATCACCCTGGGTGCCGAGGTAGGCCATACCCAGCTCACCACCAAACACCAGCGCCGCGGCCCACTCGATCAGTTCGTACAGCGCCGAACAGGCGAGCACCAGGCCGACAGCCAGCAAGCGCAGAATCACGACCGAGGCGCTGAGCTTCAGCGCCAGCAACTCGACCGCCAGCGGCAACAGCAGCAGACCGAAGCCGAAGTGCACCAGCCGATCGAAATGATTGCGCTCGAAGCCGAGCACCTCGTTGATCGATGCGCCGAACAGCGCCTGGCTCCACGCCTCGTACGGCACTTCGGCATAGGTGTAGTGTGCGCCCAACGCATGCAGCAGCAGAAAAACGAACAGACCGAGGTAGCTCAGCATCGTGAAGCGGACCCATCTGTAGCCCCAGATCAGCAGCGGCAGGGTGACGAAAACCAGCACGTTTTCCAACAGCCAGTCGGCACGATACTTCGGCGCGATCGCCAGCGCCAGCCAGGCCAGCAGGTAGACCGCCAGCAGCCGCGGCGGCCATCTCGAGTGTTGATCTCCGACCTTCGGCATCGCGACCTCCCGATCGATGCAGC
>Ga0100391_1006378_pt1 | contig 10661 bp, 12 predicted proteins | sample CryGeymeta201515_FD_81541 | JGI IMG/M metagenome (GOLD analysis project Ga0100391, IMG submission 81541) | Groundwater microbial communities from Crystal Geyser aquifers in Utah, USA - Crystal Geyser metaG 2015-15 | ecosystem: Environmental > Aquatic > Deep subsurface > Groundwater | place: USA...
AGTGGGCATGGGGCGGTCTCCTTGAATTGATAAATTGTTGATTTCACAACCACAATTCTATCAAACTAAGAAACTGCCTTTTGCCTACTTACCCACCCTTAACCGGGATGAACCCGTTGTCCTTCTCATCTCTCCTGCGCGTGCTATTCGCACGTGCTCGTCGTTCTTCGGCGTCCGCCTTGTCTTGAGGGATTTCTTTAACTGGCGCTCTCGTTCGAGGGATCGAATGATGTTCGATGCCACCCGCATGCGAGTCAAAGGGTGACTAAATGTCACGCTTTGACTGCTGCGGTATGGGTGCGCCATTCTAATGGCCTTCTCCCTTCGGTCGAAAACATAGCCTTCGGCTAAGCTGAATACCGCATCCTGTAGACGGTCTTCCGTATACGGAAAAAATCTTTTATCAAATAATTCATTCTGATAGACCTAGGATGCGGCTGATGATTTTGCATCAGCTGGGAGACGAAATGAAACAATTTATTGCCCTTATCTTAGTTTTTACTTTTAGCCATTTTTCTTTTGCTAGCGTTAGTGTTCGGCAAGAAGGAGTTGGCCAAAGAATGAATGCGCTCCTTTTGGAGGGGCTGAGCAAGGAAAAGTATGCGGGTCTTTCGATCCTGGTGATTGATGCAGAGGCTGGAGAGTTTGTTGGACACTACGGTTATCGCGACATTGAAAAGAAACTAGTGCCCGACTCAGATACTCAATACGAGATTGGGTCTATTTCCAAAACCTTTCTTCGTCTCGCAATGGCGTCGCAATCGCAAATAAAATTGTTAGATCCAATTTCGAAATATTTGCCTTCGACCGTTCGCGTTCCTAAGCCCAGTGGTAAAGATATCTTGATCCGAGATTTGATGACCCACACAGGCATCAAGTTTTCAGTTCCGTGTACAGTTCGATTGCCTGACCCAAATGATCTGAAGTGTTTTGGTGTAAATTTGGACGCAGACCTTGTTGACCCGTATAAGAATACGAGTCGTGAGAACAATTATAAATTTCTTACGGAATATAGTTATACGCTTGAAGAATTCCCGGAGTATTTCACAGAACCTGGGATCTTCTATTCCTATTCTAATTTTGGTACAGGGCTCTTGGGTGAAATCCTCGGAGAACAAAATGGCAGTAGCTTTGAAGAATTCTTGCGGAAGCAAGTTCTAGAGAAGCTTGGAATGAACGATACTAAAATTGAAATGCCATGCGATGTGTATGGTTCATGTGAAAATTTGGCTCAAGTTTATTCAAAAAATCTAGCAACGGATAACTGGAAGCAGGCCTCTGTATGGCATCTTCCTGGGCTATCGGCGGCTGGGGGAATCCGGTCGACAATCTCAGACATGAAGAAATACTTGCTGGCTCAAATGCGGCCTGAAACTTCAGGAATACAAGAAACTGTTGAGAAAACTCAAGAGATTCTTCCCGAGGCAACAAGGCTTTTGAATAGCAACATCTGCAAGGAAGGCGAGCAACAACATGCAGACATGTGCAATCCTAGTCCAAAGGAAGCGTATTATGGGTGGGAGAGCGTTTCTCCTCAAACGGTGCTGTATCACGGAGGTGCTACTGGCGCCTCTCAAGCTATGATGATGTTTTCACACGATCGGACTTTTGGTGTCGTAGTGCTTTCCAACAGTAAGGTTGGTAAGGGGGAGAATACACTTTATCATTACCCAAATGACGTCGCTTTATGCGCCTTTCAGCTGGCGGGTAAGCCTGTTGTCGACTACGACTTTTGTTCGAGGTTGTAGAGCTAAACCCCAAACTCTAGCGAAATGTGAGCAGATTTCCTCAGGATTTTATGTTTCAGTTGAATGAGGTAGAAACGAAAGCTCTTTCAAGGTCACAATTTGTGACCTTGAAGCGCGGTGGAAATATCAAATACGCTCCGTATGCCTTTACGGAGCAGGGTGTTGCCATGCTCTCGAGTGTGTTGCGAAGCAAGGTGGCTATTCAGGCAAATATTGAGATTATGAGGGCCTTCGTAAAGTTTCGAGAGCTTGCTTCCAATAACTCTTGGATTCTAAAAGAAATTGATAGTTTGGAAAAGCGTGTAAGCCGACACGACAAGCAGCTTCAGCGACCATTTGTTGATGTGGTATAAATTCCGGCATGAAACAAAAGTCTTATTCTACTCGGCGGCTTGAATTGCGGAGGCTTACGCTTCGTGATTATAGTGCCTGGATTGCATCTCTGGAGAATTCGCTCCCTGCGCAAGACAAGTTTGACAAAGATCCTCTGCCTAAAGCTCGACGAACAAAAGCGGTCTTTGCAAGAAATGTCGCGAGGATGAGGGCGCAGGCTGCGAGCGATGAGGCTTATGTGTGGAACATTTTTTTAAAGTCGACTGGTGAGATGGTTGGCTGGGTAGATCTCGGGACGATCGCACGTGGTGAATATCAGCTAGCAAATTTCGGTTATTTCATTATCAATAACTTTCGTCGCAAAGGTTATGCGGAGGAGGCCGCGCGTACAATCATTAAAGCGGCCTTCCAGGATTTAAAGTTCCATCGCTTAGAGGCTATTGCAGATATTGATAATCGCCCCTCACATCGCATGGCCTTGAAGTGTGGTTTTCTGAAAGAGGGGATTCGAAAGCATTACTGGTTTCAAAACGGCCGGTGGGAAGATCAAATGGCTTTTGTGCTGACGCCTGAGCTAATCCGTTAGTACAAAAACTTTTCTAGAAAATTTCTATTCTCAGAGGTTTTGAGTAGGACGCCTGTGCTGATGGCCGGGAAAACTGTGTTGTAGGCCCACGAGAGAGTTGTGCGTGTTGCTATGGCAACAATTTTACCGGTTTTGTCAGTAATGGGGCCGCCTGAATCGTTGGGGGCAACTGATGCACCAAACAGTTCTGATTTATTTTTTGAGGCCCCAAGGCAATAGAATGATTCTCCAAGGCTGATTCCTTTGCATTCTCCAGCTTTATATCCGTAAATTTTTTCGTTGAGGGAAACCTTGCCCGCACCAAATATTGTATAGGTAGATAACTCGGTTGCGTCAGAGATTGCGCCGAATTTGTTTTCAAAAGCTTGATAGTCTTCGACTTCAATAAAAGCAGTGTGCCGCTGTAACGATGAGATCTTTTCTGATGAAGAAGCCCGTGCAGACACTAACTCCGCCTTTCCATTCAAGCCTTACTAGATCGTTTGTTTCAGCTGTTGAGCTTGCATTCACGACGGCAAAAGCGGTCGGCGTGGAGAGTGCGGCAAACAAAATAGTGTTCCTAAATATTTTCATACGTTTACTTGGAACACACGCCACTTCGCTTAGCTTCTTTTGAACTGCAAGATATTATCTGGCATCTCTGCGTGGGCGGGATTGGGTGTGAGTTGGTCCATCATTTCTTGGCTTGAGCTGCTTTTCAGTTTTACCTGCAAGAATGAAACGAACTGCGCAAGCTCTACAAACGATGTTTCGGGGGAGAATTCGTTGGTAGAGCTTGCGCCGATGCAGAGAGCCCTTCTTAACTGTCTCTGCTGAGAAAATAATTTTTTAACTGTTGTTTTTTTTACGCCTAGTGAGCCGATGTTTTCGAGCAAGGAAGAAAGCTGTTTGGCCAGTTGCCAATGCTTGATTTCAACAACGTCCGAAGGAGCTGCCGCCAGTGTGGTCGAGCTTTGGAAGAGTGTGTCTGTGAGAGTTGTCATCGGCGTGCATCCTTTGCAATGCTCTTCGTGAATGAATCCATAAGAATTTCCAACATTGATGCGCATTCGGAAGTCCCTATAGCCGCCTTGAATTCTTCAAGAATTGAGGCGGAAAGTGCGATCGAAGTTTTGCGCCTATCGTTGGGTTTAGAAAAAAGGGTCACGAGTTGAGTTGCGGTGAGATTGTTTGGGAGGTGCGGAAGTGCCTTCGAAGGCGCTTTGGCTTTCTTTTTCTGGCTACCTCTCATGGAGGTATTAAATACCTCCATGAGAGGTATGTCAAGCCAAGTAAAACTTGAGTTTTTGTTTTTAGCGTTTGTGATGCGGTGATGAGCCGGTCGGAAGAGGGCAGGCCAAGGCTGGTGCTGCTCCGGGGTTACTTTTTCTGGCAGTTAAAGATGCGCTCCCACTCCGGTGGGTAGTCGCCGTTGACTTGGGCTCCAGGAGTCCGTTCAGCATAGATGTGTTGAACGCTCTTGGAGTGAATGCCGCCGGTGATCGCCATGTCGCTGATCTGGACGCTTGCGTGTGGGGCAATAATAAATCCTGGTAGGCCAAGGTTCTGGACGCCGTGAGAGCGAGTGTTGATTTTATGGCTGAGGTCGGTTCCGCTTCGCGCCATGGTGAGTGAACTGGCATTTGGAAAGTTCCAGATGATTTGGTTCGGAAGGAGGCGAACGCCTGTTCGGTTGTCTTCGATTCCGTGGATACCTAAGTGACTAACGTTTATTTCGGAGCCAAGAACATTGATTACAAAAACAACATGTTTCGGGCCGGTGAAGTTTAACGCTAGAATTTTTTCAAAGTCTGATGAGTTTAGAGTAATGGCTTGAACCGTCGAGGAGGTGTCGATCACGGCTAGGTCCAAAACACCACCTCTAACCGAAGCACCAAGGTTCGTCTCAAAAGATCTCAGCCTGTGGGATAGGTCATCTAAAGTGTTCTTGTGCTGCAATAGTTGTTGCCCTCCGAAAGGGTCTGTTCGGCGAACTTTGCGAAAACCAGTGCGAAATAGATTGTTAAAGCGTGGTGCTGCAATTTCAGTACGAACATTGGCTTGATTCAGCGAAATGCTAGAGGACGACCAAAGAACGCCATCAATATAAAAGTTTCTGAGGTCAACGTTCGAGCCGGCTCCAACGTTGCCGAGAATATCACTATTCTGAGAGTGGATATGGGTCTTCGAGAAGACCGTGAATTCGTAAAGTGAATTTAGTGGCCTAAGGTCAGAATCTGAGCATGTTCTGCTATTTGAGGCGTGAAGGAGGGGGGAGGCGGCGACGGCTAACAACAGCAACTTTTTCAACATGGCGGGATTATACAATGGATAGTGCGCCGCGTCAAGATGCCGGGCCCGGATCTAAACCCTTGAAAACTATAAGACCCCCCGCCTGCGAAGACGGGAGGTCTCAACTACTTTTAAAGTAGTGTGGTGGAGGATTTACTTGCCTTTAAGGACCAAGAATCCAGCATCATTGTATCGTCCGCGTTGAGACGTTGCAGTGATTTTGATTCTTCGGATCTTGCGATCGTTGCGTCCGTTGAGTTCGACTCTCATCGTTTCACCTTCTGAAACGAACCCGCCGTAGACAGTTTGAACGTTTCCATTTCCAAATTCGATTTGGATGTTTTGGATTCGAATGTCGCCGTCTTTAGCCGTTAAGAGAAGTTTGCTGTAGCTGCCAGAGTGAACTCCAACATAAACGATTTCAGTTGAGAAGTATCGCTTTGCGAAGACACCAGTCCTGCCGAATCTTTCAACTTCGTTGCCTCCAGCACCGTCTTGGAAAGTACGAGAGCTACGGATGAGTTGGATCATCTCTTGACGAGCTTGGTTCATGGTACGCTTTTTCTCAGGTAATCGAGCATAGCGATCTTCAAGGACGCGGATCGTCTGACGAGCTTCTCGGATCGCGCTAACAAGGTTGTGGTCACCTCTGTGATCATTGAGTTCGTCGATAGCATTCATAAGAAGTCTAACCGCGCGGTTCATGTTGTCGTCGTGAACAGCTGTGTGAGCTTTGTTCACCATATGAATCACTTCTGTCAGATCTTCTTGGGCGCTGTCATCTTGCCGCTGAAGTCGATTGATGAGCTTGAGGGCTTGGGTCGCTTCAGTCTCAGCAATGTTTAGTTTGCGGAACTTTGGCATGTAGTTGTTGTTCAAGGCTTCGATCGCATCATCAAGGGCAGACTTAAGTTGCCGCTTAGCTGGTGATGGAGCAAGGTCCCGAACGTCGCTCAAAACATAGCGAAGCTTGTTTTCTGCTCGGTTCATTAGCATTGTGCCAGGAAACTGATATTTTGCTTGGTCGATCAATTGGAGGGCGTCTTTCACGACCTGTTTGTTGTATTGAAGGTTTGCGGCCATGGCTGGGGCTGAAGCCAAAACTGCTACTACTGCTATGGGGGTTAGTATCTTCTTGATCATTTTATTTTCCTCCTTGGGGGCTTTCTTGAAACTAGTGATACGGTTTTGGCCTCAAAAGGCCAACTTAAATCACCTTACATATTGTAACAAAAACGACACCTTAGGCTGGTTTTGCGCACTAAAAGTGCGCTAGCGCAACAAAAACGCCGACTTAGGCGGGGTGGCTTTTGTGCGGTGGGTTGTGGGAAAAAGAGGAAATATTAATTTTGGCTGAATCTAATTAGAGGAGGGAGCTCATTTGTGCCGATCACCCGCTGTGTGAACTTGTCGAAAATCCAATAGCTGCTTTGGTTTTGAAGCATGGGTTGGTGAATGACGTGCAAAAGAAAGGTTTGGCTTTCCTTTAGGCCAACTGTTTTACAAAATTCAGTGAGTTCGCTACTGCATTTTAGGTAAGAACGTTCTCGGCTTCGGTACTGAATGTTATTCTCAATAAAGGCTGCAAGCCGTTCCTTTTCAGGGAAGTGGATGACAGCTACATAAGAGGTTTTTCTTGAAGCGATCGTGAGATAAATTTCCTTTGCATCCGCTAAATCTGTTTTCGAAAAAGGCACCCACGAGAAAAATTCTCGGGGTAGATCGTCCCCGCTAAAGGGTCCAATGGTGTTTTCGGTTGCAACATTAAGTTTGTAAATTGCTAAAACAAAGAGAAGAAGGCAGGCGGCATAGACAAAGTTTATAAATTTAGACTTCTTTCTCATTGCCTTGTGCCTTTACCTCAACCCAGCTCGATTCTCCGAGAGCGTCTGACACTCTAACAAAGGCGCGGCCAGAATTTGTTGTGTTTAGGGATTTGGCGCGAATTCTGTTCTGAAGAGTCGGCGGCGGCGGCAGGTTAATTTTTTTCTTGGTGCTCTCCAGGCGAGCCTTAGGAACCGGTAAGCGCTTCTTTGCAAGGGACTTCGTTGGGGCTACGAATTTTTGAGCCGCTTGCTGAACAACTTGAATTGTACTTTGTGGGGCCTTGCTTGAAGTAGCGTCGGTAAAAAAGAGTACTGAATCACTCACGCTTGAGCGAAGTTCAACGTTTCGAGTTCCCACATACTTTCTAGATTGCTCAGCTAGATGTCGCGCACGTTTTAAGGACCTTTCTAAAAGCTCGAATGAGTCTATTTTTTGATCCTGAGTCACAAAGTAAGTTGATAGGGAAAAATCATAAGAATTGATCGTTGCGAATTTGGCAAAAGAATCAACCCCTGTTTTGAGGTGTTTGATTCCAGACTTAAGATTTTCACAGTTAACGATGAAGTTGATTTCGCCCTCGTCAGCGTGGAAGATAAAGATGTCTAGTTTTTGGCCGCTTTTCACAAGGGAACGACTAAAAGACTCGGCAATGGTCGGCCCACTGACTTTGGCACTTCCGACGAGCCAGTGCTTTGGTGGGGTCTCTCTGTCAATCGAAACACCCTCTGCCCAACTTCTTAGGGTTGTGCTGAAGTGGGTCCATGTCGCGAGCCTTCTTGTCTCGTCGATCCAATGGGCAGCAAATAGTTTTTTAAGAGTTTGTCCTTCAGACAGGGACTCGGTAATTGTTCGAGAAACTTCAGCATTTTTTGCAAGGCTTGAGTTTAATGTCACTGAATCCAGCTTGCCAACTCTTAATCCCTCGAAAACCTTCTTTACCCACGAGTTAACTTTTTGTTGCTTTCGAGTGGAGTGGATCAGAAATCCGAATACTAGACACCATGACCCTGCCACGGCGGCAAGCACGAAAGCGAGAGAGCTTATAGTAGAAGCCCAAAATCCTTTTAGTGGAACAAAGCTCAAAAGATGGAGATCGGTTCCGGATATGCTTGAGCTAAAAAATGAGTAATGAGGCATGTGGACATACGTCTTCAAAGCATCGGGCCCTTGAAAGTCTGGAGAATCAAAATTACTAAACAGTACGGGCTTTTTGGCTCTTGTGTCTATAAAGGCTTTGTTTGAAGCTGCAAGCATTGATAGGGCGCGAGCTTCTTTAGAGTAAGAAACGGGCTCTAATCTTTTGTTGAGGATGACAAAGCTGTTTTCTTGGTGGGCATCTAAGAAGGTTTCAAAGGCTCGGGCTCCATCGGTTGAGATATTAATCGACTGATTGATGAGAGAAGTATGAGTTGCCTTGAGTCCCTTGGGAGAAGGAAAAAATGAGAACTCTCCAACGGGAACTCTACCCGTTGTTCTTTGGATTTGATTTTCAAGATCTTCAATGTCTCTTCTGATGAGCTGTGCCGTTGTTTGATGCTTTACCCATTGAGACTCGATATTTGAGTTGAGTCTTTCTTGAGTCTTGTGGGCCCAAAAAAATATTGCGCCTAGGGCTATAGGTGTAAGCAATCCAAAAGACAGTGCAAGTGCACTAACCGTAGATCTGTTTCTGTCGTACCAATTCATAGGAATTCCCTCTCCTAATGTTAAGAATCGGTATATCTGAGAAAATACTTTAGTTGATAGTGAAGACGAGTCGCGCCAAAAGTGAAAAGCCAGTAAAGCCTACTCGAACGGGGTCAGCGTCGGTAGATTCGGCACCAAATGTTGTTTGATAGAGTATCGTTCCGCCTGCGGCAATAGATTCGCTTAAAGGATATTCAAGGGTGGTGGAGAGTCTCATGTTAAAGGCGGTTGCCCCAAAGATGGCCGATGCAGCCTCACTTTGGTCTCTCATATTCATAAAGGTCAAACCAGTCCCAAAGGTTCCATAAATTGACATTCCAAGATTGCTGATTCGAGTGTTCCCAGACTCGTTCCCTGTTTCAATAGGCTTGCCAAAAGGATAATAGGAGAATTGCAGGCCCCCATTAGAAATGGGAATGGATCCGAAGTCGGTGAAGAAAAAGGCTTCGTAATAGACTCCGGCCGAAAAGGGGTAATCAGGGATAAAAACGCCCATATCTCCAGAGAAGCTCATGTTGGCGCCCAGGCTTTTTCTTTCATTCGTATTGAGGTCGGTGAAAACCAGAGGTTTTCCTATGGTCATTCCTACTGAGACGGGCAGCGCCTGTGCTTTTGGGGCAAGAAGGGTGGCCAAGAGGAAGATGGTTGTCGCTAAAGCCAAAAGGCCTGAGGGCAAAGTTTTCTGATTCATATCCAGATAGAATAGGTTAGCGATTTTTTAAACGCAAGTTTAGTGGGTCAGGAGATAATGGCGAAGATGCCGGAGTGCGATCAACCATTTCAATCTCGTCTGCATTTAATGGGACTTCTTTTCCAACTTTTTCATAGGCTGTAATGAGGTATTGACGAGTTAGCTTCTCATACGGGTTGATTTCTAGGGCTCTCTCCCATGCGGAAATGGCTCTATCGAAGTCTTGTCTCAGATAGGCTACAGTTCCTTTAAGAACGTGCGCTTGGACCAAATACGCGTCCTTTTCTAGGATTTGGTCGAGCACGTCACTAGCCTCATCGAGCTTTTGTTGTTCAATGAGCTGCTGGGCCTTGGCGACTAAACCAACAGAAAGATCGATTTTTCGACGGTCGTATGATGCGGGGGATCCTGAATATCTCTGAGAAAATAGTGCGTCTTTATAGATCTCAAAAGTTCTCTCTAGCAACGCTAAGCGTTTCTTGAGCTCTTCTTCTTCGTCTTTTTCTTCGTCTGTCTTGGCATCTTCATCTTGTGGAACTGGCTTAAGGTTGATCTGATATTCTGACTTCGCCCCCGGCTTTCGGGCGATGAAAATTTCCTTTGGCTCAAAGGCCTCTTTTTCCACTTTGACGACAAAGCCTTCGCCAAACTTGGATAGATGTTCAAAGTTGACTGGTGATTCACCAATCTCAAAAACTTCCTTTGAGATGACGTTCTGTACAGCAACTTTTGCGCCTTCTGGGTACGTCTTTACGGCGTAGCGAGAGCCACATGCAGATAACAGTAGCAGTGCTATTATTAAGAAGCTACAGGTAGAAGTTTGTGTCTTATTTCTTCTCACGGCATAATCTAGATCGGTAGACTGAAATTAATAGTTTAATAAATAATTAAGAAGTGATGACAAAGGGTGCAAAAGTTTTGAGATATGGAAAAATGCTGCAGTGTGCGCCTATAAAGCGTCAAAGTTTTGGCGTTATTCTGTGCTTAACGGCGTTTTGGGGGGCAGGAAACACTTGGGCTCAAACTGGAAACGCCGTTCGGCTTGAAGTGACGAGCCTTGAGTTTGTGGATGGGGTGTCTGCAGTGAGAGACGACGGCATAGATGCGAGTGCCGCAGAAAAAAACAAGGCTAAAAACCCACAACAAATTGGAAGTGCAAAACGGGTAAGGGTTAATTTTAGAATTCCAGACAAACTACGAAGGTTGGAAAACCCCTACAAGGTTTCAAAAGAAGATGGGCGAGTGGGCTTATTTCTCAATAGAGATCGAGGAACTCATGCAAGTGTGCAGAGGGGAACTCTTGAAAGGTGTGAGACGGGATATTGTTCGGCCATCTTCGAGGACAATGCACTTTTTCGCTTTTATGCAGATAGCATGACCAAACCTTCAGAGTGGTTTGTTCAGACCCTGCAGAACCCGGCCATTGAAGAAAGATGGCTTGAGTTGGGCGCGCAGCCGGATGTACCCTGGATTATGGAGTGGAGAGCAGAAGCGCGGTACTCTCGTCAGGGGCTTTTTC
>Ga0100391_1006387_pt1 | contig 10645 bp, 10 predicted proteins | sample CryGeymeta201515_FD_81541 | JGI IMG/M metagenome (GOLD analysis project Ga0100391, IMG submission 81541) | Groundwater microbial communities from Crystal Geyser aquifers in Utah, USA - Crystal Geyser metaG 2015-15 | ecosystem: Environmental > Aquatic > Deep subsurface > Groundwater | place: USA...
CACGTCGCGCAGAAGTGGGTGCCGGTCTTGCGCGTCTCGGATGTGCGCAATCAAACGGTCAGGGTGGGACGCGTGACTGCGAATGAACGCGACACGCCCTAAGGTCCCATACGGGACGAGGTGCGGTCCGAGCGGTCCTATCGGTTTGCGCGCCACGCCGCCCAATCCTCGGGTGTGTCAAGGTCGGTTACGGCGCGTCGGCCGGGCAGGGGGATCAGGGCCACATCGCGTGCATGGGCCTTCAGGATCGGCTTCGCGCCGCCATCGCCTTGCAGGTTTCCCAGGTGACGCAGGTATTTTGATGCGAAAACAACAGGTTGACCGGGTTTTCCGTCCTCGGAGGCGGCTTGGAGGATGGGTGAAAGACCCTGCCCGTGAAGCCCAAGCAGAAGGTGAAGATCGGCAGCCGTGATCTCGGGCATATCGGCGAGAACGATCATTATATCGTTGTCTTTCAATCCGTTGACACCTGCCCGGATGGACGCCGCCATGCCATCGGGGGCCGTCGCCTCGACAATCTCCACCTCCAGTCGGTCCAAGGCGTCCCGCCGGGCTGCCTGCGTTGGACCGATCACCACCCGCGTCCGCCCCGCCTTGATGCAACGCCCCGCCATCAGCCGGAGAAGCGGCTGATTATCCACTGTTTCCAACAGCTTGTCCGCACCCCGCATGCGTGTGGACGCGCCCGCCGCCAGCAGAAGGATGACCGGATCGGCCATCTAGCCGCGCATCCGTGCAGTGTCGGCGTCGAACAGCGGGGTTGTCACCAGCCGCGCCGGGCGCATCTCGCCAAGGATCTCGATCTCAACTTCCAGCCCCTCAACTGCTTGATCTGATGGAACAAATCCCAGTGCGACCGATTGTCCGGAGTGGTGCGAATAGCCGCCCGAGGTGCAGAAGCCCCGCACTGCGCCGTCGATCCAGATCGGCTCATAGGCCACGACGTCGGCATCGTCGGCGTCCACGATGAAGGCGCATAACCGCCGCTCGGGCGGGGTTGCGCGCTCTGCCACCGCCGCTGCACGCCCGATGAAATTCACGTTCTTTTTCAAAGAGATGAAGCGATCAAGGCCGGTTTCCGCCGGGGTGTAGTCTGGCGAAAATTCCCGCATCCACGACCCGAAGAACTTGTCGAGCCGCAGCGACATCATCGCGCGCATCCCGAAGGGTTTCATCCCGAAGGCCTGACCGGCGTTCCAAAGCACATCCCACAACGCCCGTTGTTCCATCGCATCGACGTAGATTTCATAACCCAGATCACCCGTGTAGCTGACCCGCTGCACGATTGCCGAAGCATTTCCGATACTTGAGCGACGCACATCCATGAAGGCGATGTCGCCCACATGCGCCTGCGACACCGCTTGCAGCACCTCGCGCGCGCGCGGGCCCGCGATCTGGAAGCCCGTCCGGCGGTCCGAGACGTTGTGAACCGTCACATCGGCAACCAGATGCCCGTCGAACCAGCGCATGTGATAGTCCTGCGCGCCGTAAGAGCCGGTCAGCTGGAAATGGTCGTCGCCAAGGCAACTGACTGTGAAGTCCCCGATAATCTTGCCTTTTTCGGACAGCATCGGCGTCAGGGACAGCCGCCCCGGCTGCGGAATCCGTCCGGCCATGATCCGATCCAGCCATGTCCGCGCGCCCGCGCCGCGCACGTCATACTTGCCGAAATTCTGCAACTCGTTGATGCCAACCGCGCCACGAACCGCCGCGACCTCCCGCGCGGTCGCCGCAAACGCGTTGGAGCGTCGGAAGGACGGCGTCTCGAAGCGCGGTTCCCCCTCCTGCGCGAAGTAGTTGACCACCTCCAACCCGTATTGCTGGCCCCAGACGGCGCCCATGCCATCGAAGAGGTCATACATCGGCGTGGTCCGGCAAGGTCGCGCGGCGGGCAGCTCCTCGTTCGGGTAAACCACTGAAAACCTTGTCTGATAATTCTCGATCACCTTTGGCAAGGTGTAGCCCGGCGTGATCCAGCGCCCGAAGCGCGCCACGTCCATGGCCATCACGTCGCGCTCCGCCTCGCCCTCGATCATCCATTGCGCGAGGCTCAGCCCCACGCCGCCGCCTTGGCTGAAACCGGCCATCACGCCGCAGGCCGACCAGTAATTGCGCAGGCCCGGCACCGGTCCGACCAGCGGGTTTCCGTCCGGCGCAAAGGTGAAAGGCCCGTGGATGACCGACTTGATCCCGGCGCGTTCCAGCACCGGGAAGCGCTTGAAGGCGAAGGCGATGGAGTCCTCGATCTTGTCGAAATCGTCGGGCAGCAATTCATGTCCGAAGTCCCAAGGCGTGCCGTCAACGGCCCAGGGGCGGCAGGTCTTCTCGTAGAAGCCGATGCACAGCCCGCGCCCCTCCTGGCGCAGATACGACTCGCCCGACGGGTCCATGACATGGGGATGCTCGGTGTCGCGCTCGTAGATTTCTGGCGTCTCTTCGGTCACGAGGTATTGGTGTTCCATGGGATGCAATGGCAGATAGCAGCCCGCCATCGCTGCCACTTCCCGCGCCCAGAGACCCGCCGCATTGACGATATGTTCGGCGATGATCATGCCCTTGTCCGTAACGATCTCCCACGATCCATCCACACGAGGATTTGTATGTAACACCTTGGTATGAAGATGAATTTCTGCCCCGCCCATGCGGGCCGCCTTGGCATATGCATGGGTCGTGCCGGAGGGGTCGAGATGGCCGTCCAGCGGGTCGTAGAGCCCGCCAAGCACGCCGTCGATATTGGTGATCGGGGCCACCGCCTTGATCTCCTCCGGCCCGACGATCTCCGTCTCCAGCCCCATGAACCGGTGCTTGGCGCGCTCGGCCTTCAGCATGTCGAGCCGCTCCGGCGTATCCGCCAGCGTGACGCCGCCGACATGATGCAGCCCACACGACATCCCCGTCAGCGCCTCCAACTCGCGGTAGAGCCGGATGGTATAGCCCTGCAACGCCGCCATGTTCGTGTCGCCGTTGAGTGTGTGGAACCCGCCCGCCGCGTGCCATGTGGAGCCCGAGGTCAACTCGGAGCGCTCCAGCAGCGTCACGTCCGGCCAGCCCAGTTTCGTCAGGTGATAGGCCACCGAACAGCCGACGACGCCGCCACCGATGATGCAGACACGGGTATGGGATTTCATGGAGCGCGTCCTTTCGTGGTTTGGGCCATGTGAGGGGAGGCGCGCCCTGCGGGCAAGTTCGATTGCGACATCCGCGCGTCGCCGATGAGGTCGGGGGACGCTGCGGCCTGTTCCGGGGCCAGGGTCAAATCAGGCCCGGACGATCAGGTGCGGACAAGGTGTTCTGCCAACAGCGCGTGCACGGCGTCAGGCGGGACGTCGGCGGTGACAAAAGTCGCGCCGATCCCGTGCGCAAGGATGAAGCGCAATTGGCCGTCCTTGACCTTCTTGTCCTGTGCCATCAGCGCAAGCAGAGCGTCGGCGTCGGGAAGGTCGCCCGCGATATCGCGCAGGTCGCGTTTCATGCCCATCTCGGCAAGATGGGCGCGGACCCGGCTGGGGTCTTCCTGGGCACACAGACCAAGCCGGGCGGATAATTCGAATGCCAGCGCGCAGCCGATCGCAACGCCTTCGCCGTGAAGCAGGCGGTCGGAATAGCCGGTTGCGGCCTCCAGTGCGTGGCAAAAGGTGTGGCCAAGGTTCAGCAGGGCACGGTCGCCCTGTTCGGTTTCGTCGCGGGCCACGATGTCGGCCTTCATCTGCACGGCGCGGCGCACCGCCTCCTGTCGCAGGGTGGCGTCACCCGCGGCCAGGGCGGGGCCGCTATCCTCGAGCCAGTCGAAATAGACGGCGTCGCCGAGTAGCCCGTATTTGACGACTTCGCCATAGCCGGCAAGAAAATCGCGTTGCGTCAGCGTGCCCAGAACGTCTATATCGGCCAGCACAAGGGCGGGCTGGTGAAACGCGCCGACCAGGTTCTTGCCATGGCGCGTGTTGATCCCGGTCTTGCCGCCGACAGAGCTGTCGACCTGCGCCAGAAGCGAGGTCGGGACCTGAACGAAGCGGATGCCGCGGCGGTGGATGGCGCAGGCAAAACCCACCAGATCGCCGATCACCCCGCCGCCGAAGGCCAGCACCACGTCCCGGCGTTCGACCTTCTCGTCCAGCAGCCACCCGCAAACCCGTTCCAGATGCGGCCACGACTTGGTGCCCTCGCCGGGGGGCAGGATCAAGGTGGCCGCGTCGATCCCGGCGGCCGCCAGCCCGCCGCGCAAGATATCCAGATGCAGCGCCGCGACCGTTTCCTCGGTCACGATCCAGACCTTGGGCCTTGTCAGCAGCGGCCGCACGCGCGCCCCGGCCTGCGCCAGCATGCCCGGCCCGATCTCCACATCATAGGCGCGCGCGCCAAGCTCGACCCGGACGATATCGGTCATGTGCTAGGGGCCTTCACGATGACTGTGCCGGACGCGATCAGGATCTCCATCACGCGCTCCGCCGTCTCTTCGATGCTCCAGGCGGGAGAGACGCTGACCTTCCATGGCGCGAGCGCGTAGACCGGGGTGCGCGCCTCCAGCAGTTCGGCCAATGTGCCCTTGGGGTTCGCGGTCCGCAGCAGGGGGCGGTGCGACTTGTGGCGCACCCGGTTCCAGAGCAGGGACAGATCGCCATCCAGCCAGATCACGGTGGCCTTCTCCAGCAACAAGGCACGGTTGGCCTCGGATAACCACGCGCCGCCGCCGGTCGACAGGATGCAGGGCGGCGCATCCAGCAAGCGGGCGATCACACGTCCTTCCTTATCCCGGAAGAACGGCTCTCCGTAGCGGTCGAAAATCTCGGCGATGGAGAGTTGCGCGGAGGTGGTGATCTCGGCATCGGAATCGCACATCTCCACACCCAGGCGCGCGGACAAGGCGCGCCCGATCGCCGTCTTGCCGGCGCCCATCATGCCGATCAGCACAACGCTTCTGGTCAGCCGAAGCATCTGGTGTGGCGCGCTTTCGCCCATCGTCGAAAAAAAACCTCCCGCCTGTGGCGAATTTCCGCTTCTGATGGCTTATAGTGAAACGAAAGCGTCGGCAAACGCCGATGGCGGCTTTGCGGGGAGCGGGGCACCTGATTTTCCGCAGGACCCGATCGAACAGGGGAAAGGCACGCAGGAATGGGACGCATTCTTATCATTCTGATTTGCCTTGCCCTTTTGGCGGGTATCGGCCTTGTCGGATATGCCTATTCCGGGTTCCTGCAGCCGGATCCGCGCAGTGTTACCGTTCCGGTCGCCCTTGATGTGGACTAGGCGCGCGCGCGGTGCCGCGCTGATTGTCCTGGGCCTGTGTGGCGGTCCTTTGGCCGCACAGGATGACACGGCTCTGCAGCCGCTGGCCGCGACAGACTGGCTGTCGGACACGATCACGCGCCCGCACGCGAATGTTGCCACGGATGCCTCCGTGCCGGCGATCACGGTGCTGCCGCTCGACGCGATGCCGCTCGATGCGGTGGGGTTGCTTCCGACGACCATCACCGGCCTGCCGCAGGATCTTTGGGGCAATTCCAGCACGACGGAGTTGGCCGACCTTTTGCGCGGGCAACCGGCCCAGGGGCTTCCGGCGATGCTGGCCTTCACCCAGATGCTGGCGCTGGCCGAGCTTGATCCGCCGTTTGACGGCGACCCGCAAGGGGACGCGCTTTTTCTCGCCCGGCTCGACATGCTGCTGGACCGGGGCGCACTGGATCCGGCGCAAGCGCTCATGGAACGTGCGGGGCCGACCGAACCGGCGGTGTTCCGGCGGTGGTTCGACGTTTCCCTGCTGACCGACCGCGCTGATCGGGCCTGCAATGCGATGAACGCGAACCCGTCGATCGCTCCGACTTTACCCGCCCGCATCTTCTGCCTTGCGCGGGGTGGTGATTGGTCTGCCGCAGCCCTGTTGCTTGGCACCGGAGAGGCCCTGGGCCAGATCACGGCGGAAGAAGGCGACCTGCTGGCGCGCTTCCTCGACCCCGAGGTGTTCGAGGGCGAGCCGCCCTTGCCCCCCGATCCGACATTGACGCCGCTGGAGTTCCAGATGCGCATGGCCATCGCCGAGCGGCCCGACGCCACCGGCCTGCCGCTGGCCTTTGTCCATGCCGATCTGTCGGTTCTGGCGGGGTGGCGCGCGCAGCTCAATGCCGCGGAGCGGTTGACACGTTCGGGCGCGATCGCGCCGCAGCAATGGCTGGCAATCTACACGGCACAAACGCCTGCCGCGTCCGGCGCGGTCTGGGACCGTGTGGCAGCATTGCAATCCTTCGATGCAGCACTTCTGGCAGGCGATCCGGTGGAAACCTCGCGCCGCCTTGTCCCGGCCTGGGCCGCGATGGAAGAAGCGGGGCTCGAGGTCGCCTTCGCCGACATCTACGCGGAACGTCTGATGCGTACGCCGCTGGTCGGGGAAGCGGGTGTCCTGGCGCGGCGCGTGGGCCTGTTGTCGCCGATGTACGAACAGGTTGCGCGCATCGCGATCCCGCAGACGGCGGATGAACGCTTCTCCTTCGCCATCGCGCAGGGCTTCCCGCCCGAGATCTCGCCCGGAAGCGATCCAACCACGCAAGCGATCGCAGCGGCCTTCGCTGAGACCCTTCCTGACGACCACCGCTATGCCAGCCATGTCGCCGACAATCGCCTCGGCGAGGCCTTGCTGCGCGCCGCCCGTGTGCTGGGACAGGGGGCAGCGGATGCCGATGACCTGACCGATGCGGTGGTCCTGTTCCGTGCCGTCGGCTTGGAGGATGTCGCCCGCCGCGCGGCACTGCAACTCCACCTGATGCCGGGCTGAGGCACCCTCATGTCCGGACCCGATATCGCCCCCAGGTCAGACATCGACTGGATCGCGCTTTACCTCGACGCCGCGGCCGCCGAACAGGGGGCGGCGCGCAACACTCTGCTGGCCTATGGCCGGGACCTGAAGGATGCGATGGTCCAGCTTGCCGGGCGCGGTGGCTTTGCGCAGGCCGACCGGGCCGCGATCGAGGCCTATCTTGCCAGGCTGGAGGCCGAGGGTCTGGCCCCCGCAACCCGCGCCCGCCGGCTTTCGGCGCTGAAGCAGCTCTATCGCTTCGCCCATGACGAACATTGGCGCGTGGACAATCCGACCCTGCAGATCAGCGGCCCCGCCCGCCTGCGCAAGTTGCCGGGCACCCTGTCAATGGCGGAGGTCGACGCCCTGCTGGAGGCCGCCGAAACCCACGGCCGCACGGCCGCCGAAAGGTTGCGCAATACCTGCCTGATGCAGATCCTCTACGCTACGGGACTGCGGGTAAGCGAACTGGTCTCGCTTCCGGTCTCGGCGCTGCGCGGCGATCCGAGGATGCTGCTGGTGATGGGCAAGGGCGGCAAGGAACGCATGGTGCCCCTGTCGGGCCCGGCGCGCCGCGCCATCACGGCCTGGCTCGCCCACCTGGACGCGGCCGCGGACGACGCGCGGGAGCGGACCGGCGCGAAACCAAGCCCATACGCTTTCCCCTCGCGCGGTCGGCAAGGTTACTTGACCCGTGTACGCTTCTTCACCCTTATCAAGGACGTGGCAAGTGAGGCTGGCCTCGACCCCGCCCGCGTCACACCGCACACCCTGCGTCACGCTTTTGCCACGCACCTGTTGCACAATGGCGCGGACCTGCGCGCGATCCAGACCCTTCTGGGCCATGCCGACATCGCGACGACCGAGATCTACACTCACATTCTCGACGAGCGGCTGCGCCAACTGGTTCTCGAACGACACCCGCTCGCCCGCGACACCTGATTTCCGCCCCGCATCCTGTCTTGAAACCTCGAAACCGCGCCACCCGAGCACCCGCATTTCGAGGGACCGCTTGATCGGCCCGCCTTCCAGCCCCATAAGCCCTCGCATGGAAACCGATACATCCTTCTTCAACATCGACGCGCTTGCCGATCCCTCCACCTGGATCATCGCGGGCGTTATCGTGACACTCCTGTTTTGCTCCGGCTTCTTCTCCGGCTCGGAAACGGCGCTTACGGCGGCCTCTCGGGGCAAGCTGCGTTCGATGGCGGATCGGGAAGATGGCGGCTCGAAGGGGGCGCAGCGCGCGTTGCAGCTCAAGGAGGACAATGAACGCCTGATCGGCGGCATCCTTCTGGGAAACAACCTCGTCAATATCCTTGCCACGTCTCTGGCCACGGCGCTGTTCACGGCCGTTGTCGGCGATGGCGGCGTGGCCATCGCCACGCTGGTGATGACCATCCTTGTGCTGGTCTTCTCGGAGGTGCTGCCCAAGACCTACGCGATCAACAATCCCGAGGTAACCGCCGCCCGCATCGCGCGGCCTGTGGGCCTGATCATCACCGTCATGTCGCCCTTGGTCGCCGTCGTCCGGGTGCTGGTGCGTGGCGTCCTGCGGCTGTTCGGCACCCGGATCGAGGCGGGCGCGAACATGCTGTCGGTGCAAGAGGAGATCATGGGCGCTCTCAATATCGGGCAGCAGGAAGGTTCGGTCGAGAAGGAACACCGCGACCGCCTGATGGGCGCGCTCGACCTGCATGAGCGCACGGTGGAGGAGATCATGCTGCACCGCTCGGGGATCGAGATGATCGACGCCGATGCCGACCCGGAAGTCATCCTCAGCCAGGCGCTGCAATCGTCCCATACCCGGCTTCCGGTCTTCAAGGGCGATACGGAGAACATCGTCGGCGTGGTCCATGCCAAGGATCTGCTGCGCGCCATCGACCGCCTGACACGGGGCGAGAACGCGCCCGGGATCGCGGGCTTCAAGGTGTCGGACGTGGCGATGAAGCCCTATTTCATCCCGGAAACGACGACGCTGGACGACCAGATGCGGCAGTTCCTGCGCCGCCATACCCATTTCGCGCTGGTGGTCGATGAATATGGCGCGCTGGAGGGGCTGATCACGCTGGAGGATATCCTCGAGGAAATCGTGGGCGAGATCACCGATGAATTCGATATCCCCGAAGCGGAAACCCTTAAGCCCGACAGCACCGGCAGCTACACGGTGGACGGCGCCATGACGATCCGCGATCTCAACCGCGCGATCGACTGGACCTTGCCGGACGAGGAGGCCAACACGGTTGCGGGGCTTGTCATCCACGAGGCGCAGATGATCCCCGACGAGGGCCAGTGCTTCGTCTTCCACGGCTTCCGCTTCGAAGTGGCGGGGCGGGAACAGAACCGGCTGACCAAGTTGAAAATCCGGCGACTGTGAGGCCGCTTATCACGGTGATAAGTTGGGTTAAGCCTCTGATAAAACGATACTTTCTGGAATCGTTAGGATTGCGTTTACCCATTTGCCCCCCCTGATCGGGCTGTGACCCGGAAACGGCATCGATCAGCCGCGCGGCAAGGCGCGGCTGGCCGGTGTGTCTGGTCGCGACCCTATTGGGCGAGCGCAACGTCCCGTGGACCCGCGAAATCGAGCAGGCCGATGCAGGAAATATCGCTGTCGCAGCGGTCCGCATGCACCGCCCCGCCCGCGACAAGGGAATAATCGCCCGGACCGGTGGGCACCTCGGTGCCATCGGCCTCGATGTGGACCCAGTTTCCCTGAATGGTCATCCCCCAATAGTCATGGGTATGGATGTGCATCGGCAATTCGACACCCGGATCCATCTTGATCAGCCAGCGCGCGCCCGTGGCGTCATCGCCCCAGACCTGCGCCAGTTGCACGCCCGGAATTGGCGCATCGAACCATTCGACCGCGCCGAGCGCGGTATGGGTTTCGCCATGGGCGTGGCTGTCGGCCATGGCCGCGGTCGTGAAAAGGGTGGCCACCATCGCGGCAATCAGCGGTTTCATCATCGGTCGGTTCCCGTTTGCAAGTTTTGATACCGGTTGGTATAAATTACGGGAGACCCCTGTCAATATTAAAATACTGAATGGTATAAAATATGCCTGACCTCGACAAACCCGCCCGTGGGCGGCCCAGAACCTTCGACAAGGACCATGTGGCCGATGTGGCGATGCAAGCCTATTGGGAAGAGGGGCCGGCCGAGGTATCGCTGAACGCGGTATGCGAGCGCGCGGGCGTGTCCAAGCCATCGGTCTATCGCGAGTTCGGCAATGATGACGGTGTCACCCATGCCGCCTTGTCGCATTATGCCGAAACCGTTCTGGTCAAGATGCACGAAATCGTCACGTCCGACGCCGATTACCGTAACAAGATCGCGGGGATCATCGCCCTGTCGAGCGTGGATGCGACCCACGACCACGGGTGCCTTCTGGTCAAGATGCGCGCGGTGCGGGACCGGATGGGGCCGCGGACGCAAGAGTTGATCGACCGGATCGAGGCGATGTCGCGAGACGCTTTCATCGGGCTGCTGAGCGATGGCCGGGATGCGGGGGATCTGCCGGAGGGCGTTTCCGTGGACCTTGGTGCGCGCTACCTTCAGGCGCAGGTGGGGTTGGCGCTGGATCATCGGGCGCGGGGGCTCGACCCCAAGCCGATCCTTGATCTGGCCTTGTCCGTGCTGGGGGTGTCGGTGCGCTAGCAGTCGCCCGCGCACGCGCGACCGTCACCCTTGCGCCGCCCCCGCGCGCGGTCAATCCTTGCCGCGATAGGGCTCCACGTATTGCAGCGCCATGTCCCACGGGAAGAAGATCCAGGTATCCTGCGACACGCCGGTGATGAAGGTATCCACCATCGGTTCGCCCTTGGGCTTGGCGTAGACGGTGGCGAAATGGGCCTTGGGG
>Ga0100391_1006388_pt1 | contig 10644 bp, 10 predicted proteins | sample CryGeymeta201515_FD_81541 | JGI IMG/M metagenome (GOLD analysis project Ga0100391, IMG submission 81541) | Groundwater microbial communities from Crystal Geyser aquifers in Utah, USA - Crystal Geyser metaG 2015-15 | ecosystem: Environmental > Aquatic > Deep subsurface > Groundwater | place: USA...
AAAGATTGTTCATAAATTTTTTAACTCATTGATAATGTGTTAATTACATAATCAACTTATGAACAGTCTCAAGCCTAATTTTTTATGCCTAATTTTGTTCCAAACCTTTTTAGACTGAACTCACTAATAGACTTATTAAAGTACTCTCTATCTGCTTGAATCTACAAGCCTAAAAAGATCATTCCCAATCCACACGCGAATATGGTACCTCCAGCCAGCGCGTGCGAATAGCGCTCTATTTTTTTCATGGGCAAAAATTCAATGCCATAAAAAGCAGCAGTTACCAGAAATATCATCGTTGTAATCGTAATCAGGCCAAAAATAACGGTAAGAATAATCAAGTCCGAATAATTGTTTTTTGCAGCAGGGTACATCACCAATGGAATAAGTGGTTCGCAAGGCCCAAATATAAAAATTGTGAATAGTATCCAGGGAGTCAGGTTCACTTTTTTATCGGTTTCGTGAATATGAACATGTTCGTTATGATGGGTGTGTTCATGTCCGTGAATGCTTTCGTTATCATGAAAATGCAGGTGTTTATGCGGTTTGTTCCTGTAAGCTTTTTGCATACCCCATACCATATATAATACCCCGAAGGAAGTGAACAACCACGAAATAATGCTGCCACGAACACCTTCAAAAACTTCAAGTTTCCCGACTGCTATTCCCATGGCAATCCCGATAAGTCCAAGAATAACCGAACTCCCAACATGACCAAGACCACAAAGAACTGTAACCCAAACTGTTTTCTTTAACTTCCACTTTCGGGCTTTTGAAATAACAATAAAGGGCAAATAGTGGTCAGGTCCAGCAAGTGTATGTATTAAAGCCAAAGAGGCAGTTGTTGTTACTAAAATTAAAAATTCATTTGTCATAATTCCAAGGGATTTTGCGAAAGTTTATGGGAGAGCTAATGAATCAGATTTTAGCAGCAAATATTTCTTTATTTATAAACTCTTTTCCTGATATTAGCTCAACGTCCTTACTTCCACATTTTGGGCATTTGACCTAAAATCACTCATTTTGTTCTTAATCATACACAACTAATTCTTTAATTAAAAATTCTCTTCCGCGAAGCACCTCTTTTTCAAAACTATTACAGTTTGGGCAATAACCTTCTGTTTTTAATATATTAAAAACTTCGCCACAATCCAAACATTTTGCCTCTCCAGGTATCATTTCAATTTCTAGTTGGGTATCCTTAAAAAATGGCTTATCTAAAGTAACAACGGGGAAATACTCTTCCATGAAAGAAGGAATCACAGTTGAAACTTCTCCAACTTGCAAAACTATAGCGCTTAGTTTTTGAATTTTATTTTCAACTACTAAATTCTCTACAATTTTTACAACTTCTACTAATAAACTTAATTCGTGCATTGATTTATTATCAATTCCTACTTAATTTATCTTTAATTTTTCTTATTGCAATTTTAACTTCTCTTTTTGGAAGATTCTTTAAAACTTCTTTTGGCACATCTTCATAAGCGATTTGGCCCACATTGTTTATCTTTTTAAGATTAACTGCATCAAATTTACACATTACTGTACAAACACCACAACCCAGGCATTTCCCTACATCAATAACAGCAACACCGCAGCCCAGACATCTTAAAGTTTCTTTCTTTAATTGTTCTTCTGTTAAAGTTGCCCTGAAATCTTTGAATGTTCCATCATTTTCTTTTATATGCAATGGTCTTTGTCTTTTGGTTGTATCATAATCTTTGAAAACCAAATTATCTTTATCAATTTCTTTAAATCCATTATATGGGCGACCAATAGTCAGACTTTGTCCTTCCCAAACTGAACGATGAAGAGAAATTGCACCTTGTTTGCCACTAGCTATTGCATTGATGGCAAATTTAGGTCCCGTAAAGCAATCACCTCCAACAAAAATATCTTTCTCATCAGTTAAATAAGTAAAATCATCAGCAACTACAGTGTTATTTCTGTTTAATTTCACATCAGTGCCGCCTATTAAATTACCCCATTCAATGGATTGTCCAACTGAAACCAATATATGGTCTGCTGGCACAGTGATGATAAAATTATCGTCATATTTTGGTAAAAACTTACCGTCATCATTAAATACTGATAAACATTTTTTGAATTCTACTCCAGTAACTTTGCCATTTTCAACAACAATTTTATTAGGACCATATCCATTATTGATTATAATATTTTCAGATTCTGCTTCTTCAATTTCTTCATCTAAAGCTGGCATTTCTTTTCTTGCTTCCAAACAATATATATTTACTGTTTTTCCGCCAGTTCTTATTGCAGTTCTTGCAACATCAATAGCAACATTACCGCCACCTATTACTACTACATTACCATTTAGTTTATCTGCACTATCCAAAGCCACATTTCTCAAAAAATCAACTCCTGTAATAACACCTTTCGCATCTTCACCTTCTAGGCCAAGTTTTCTTCCGCCTTGAGCACCAATTGCAAGATAAAATCCTTCAAAACCTTCTTTCCTTAATTCAGGTATTGTAACATCCTTACCTACTTCAACTCCTGTCTTAAATTCTACACCAAGTTCACGAAGCACATCTATTTCTGATGCAATTACATTCTTTTCAAGTCTAAATGCTGGTATTCCTAAAGTTAGCATTCCACCAAGTTTTTTTTGTTTTTCGAATACAGTAACCTTATATCCATCAATAGCTAAATAATATGCACAAGATATACCTGCTGGACCAGAACCTATAATGGCAATTTTCTTTCCATAATCATGCATTTTTTTAGGAATAAATCTTGATTCAGATTCCATATCTTTATCTGCAATAAAACGCTTAATATCATCTATTGCTACAGGATTATCTATAAAACCACGAGTACACGCATCTTCACATTTATGAGGGCAAATTCTTCCACAAACTGCTGGCAATGGATTTACTCTTTTTATTACTTCTAATGCTTCTCTATATTTACCCTGGCTGGCAAATCTTATATATCCTTGAATGGCAAGATGTGCCGGACATTCAGTAATACAGGGAGATGTACCAGTTTCCGGCACAACCAATTTACGATTATTTCTAAAATCAGGGTTATATCTTTCTGTGCTCCACCTATGATCATCCGGCAATTCCATTACTGCAACTTTAATAGGTGTTTTTGTGCAAAGTTTTTCTCCAAGTCTAATCGCATTAGAAGGACATTTTTCTACACATGCACCACAAGCTACGCAATTTTCTGGATTTACTTCAGCCACATAATTTGATTTACTCATATTAGGTGTATTGAAATATTGTGAAGTTCTTAAAGCAAAACATACATTAATATTACAATTACAGATAGCAAAAATCTTGTCTTTACCGTCCATATTTGTAACTTGATGAACACAACCTTCTTTCTCTGCCTTCAATATTATCTCCAATGCTTCGTCTTTGGTTGCACGACGCAATTTATTGGTTCTAACACCAGCATCGGCCAAATCACCTAAAATGATACATTTTTCATCTTCTAAGTCTCCACAGCCTTCACCCATAATTCTACGACTTCTTCTACATTGGCAAGCACCAACAGCAATTTGTCCATCATATTTATTAAGCCAATAGCTAATCTCTTCAAAGTTCGCTTTTTTAGTTTCTCCACTTATAGCAGATTCTACAGGAATAACTCTAAGAGCACCTCTTCCTAAAGGTACTTTGTTAACCATTGGAGCAATTGTGGTTCTGGTATATTCTTCAAAAGCTCTTGCTATTTCTGGATGGCTTTCAGCCTGTTTCTTATTAAGAATCATTATTTCGAAAATACCAGGAACATAAATTGGCACACTGTACTCATATTCTCCTTCAACTTCTCTACATTCTAATATTCCAACATCAAGACATTTTTCCAGAACTTCAGAACAGTATTCTGTTGTTTTGCCAATATTTTTTGCAACTTGTGCTGGATTTACATAAGTTCTTCTTTTTTTCATTCCAAGAACCACTTCTGCCATTTCATCGGTGACTAATTTTTCTAAAACATAATAGTCAGGCATATCTTTAGTGATCGTTATTCTATTACTGCCTCGAATTAGTCTTGCTAAATTCACAATACATTCTCTTAATTGTTCTGCCATTTTTGAGTCTTTTAATTTTTAAAATATCTTAATATTCATTCCAATTTTTAACTTCAGTACGAAGCCAATTAGCCCACTCTTCAATTCCTTCACCTGTTTTAGCCGTAATTGGAATAACCTTGATATTTGGGTTCAGCTTTTTAACCCGTTGTTTAACAGTATCTAAATCAAACTCAAAGAAACCTATTGAATCCATCTTGTTAACTAATAAAACATCAACGATGGAAAACATTAAAGGATATTTCAACGGTTTGTCATCACCCTCGGGCACACTTAAAATCATGGCATTTTTTACTGCACCGGTATCAAATTCCGCGGGGCATACTAAATTCCCAACATTTTCTAATATACAAAAATCAATTCCCTCTGTGCCAAGTCCTACTAAACCTTGTTTAGTCATGTCAGCATCTAAATGGCACATGCCTCCCGTATGCAATTGAATTACTTTAACACCTGTTCTGGAAACAGTTTGAGCGTCAACATCAGAGTCGATATCAGCCTCTAAAATGGCCATGCTCATTTCATCTTTTAGGGTTTCAATGGTTCTTAAAACAGTTGTTGTTTTGCCCGAACCCGGTGATGACATCAGATTGAGCAAAAAGGTCTTGTCCTTTTTTAATTCGTCGCGAAGAATATCCGCTTGTTTATCGTTGTTTTCAAAGACGCTTTGCTTTATTTCAAGAATTTTATAGGGATCCATTTTATACTCTTTTAAATTTGTTAGTACACATTTTCTGCAATCACAGTTTTATAGGCTTTTGTTTCGACAAATATTTCGTCTTTTAACGGATTAAGCTTGTTTTTACGAATTTTGTTAAACTGATACGCAGCCAGTGCAATATTTGCAAGTAATGAAACCAAACTTGCAATAAAAAACGCTTTTGGATTATGGGTGGTGGGAACGGGTGCTATGCGATCGGCGAACTGCGGAACCGTCATCACAAACATAATCCACAACGCAAGGGTTGATGCACGATGCTGTAACCATGCTCCTTTTTTAATGAAAAACGCAGGAATAGTGCAGGAAAGCAGCAATGCCACTCCGCAATAAAAGGAATGATCGGCTATACAGTTGTATGTATAGGCAAAGTTCCACAGATCATAGGCGATGATCCAGGCCCAGATCATATCAGGCCAGATCATATCTTTTGTTTTATCACGTGAAATAATAATTCCGGCCCAGCCGCAGATTGTAATGATATTAAGTAGTCCCGCTATACCGTTCATGATATTCCACGGACCGGACATTACCCACAGATTGTCAATAACAGCGCCATCCCAGGCACCATATGTAAAAACCTGAAAATCGCGTATAACTGCCTCTAAAATATTGATTGCAAGTATAAGCGCAGGGAAAAGCAAGACCCATTTCTTTTTTACAAGCCCAGGAATATAACGAATAGCCATAAATCCAAGAACACCGGCAAGTGCCGAATAGGTTTTTACCCAATTAAACCAAGTTCCTGTGCCATATTCATTACCGGGTGCTGCAGTTGTTGGCCAGACAAAGATGGTTAGCCCAATGGGAACAATTAAAAAAAGTACAATTCCGCCCCATTTTGTTGTTCGGCCTAATTCATTAAAAGCCATTAGAGCAAATAAAACCATCGCCAAAATTGCCCAACCTGTTAGACCAGGTACTTCATAAAATAAACCCATAACTTCTGTTTTTAAAATTTATCTGTATTTTAGTAATTAGTGCATTGAAAAGACTTGCATGAAAATACCTTAAATATGTTCGCTTTGAATTTCATCAAAGCGAACATAAACAAGGCCTTTATTTGTTAGCTTCCGTAATCAACTTGTAACTTTTCAAGTCAGTATATATTTCTTCTTTAATCGGATTCCGCTTGTTCTTGATGATCTTGTAGAGATGATAAATGATCAGGGCGACATTCGATAGAAGTGCCAATGAGCTCACAAGTAATAATGCGGATTCGTTTTGGGATGCTTTCACAGCATACTTAGATGTATCGATAAATGCAGGGAATGTCATGGCAAACATCATCCAAACAGCCAATGTTTGTGCACGATGCTGTAACCAAGCTCCTTTTTTAATGAAAAATGCAGGGATTGTGCACGACAACAACAGAGCTGCTCCTGCATAAAAAGCATGGTCGCCAAGGCAATTATACACGTAAGCAAAATTCCAAAGATCATAAGCGATAATCCAGAACCAAAGTTGGTCGGCCCAAATCATATCTTTTTTCTTGCCTTTACTAATAAAAATGCCAGCCCAGCCTGATATGGCAAGTATATTCAAAATCCCGGCTATTCCATTCATAATATTCCATGAACCACCGGTAATAACAACACCATCAACAAAGCCATTTAAATTGGAACATTGAAAATCACGAATAACAGCTTCAATGATATTGATGGCAAGTAAAAGAGCGGGTAACATCAATAAATACTTATTATTGATCCAGCCTTTTATAAACCGGAGGCCCATTATAATCAAGGTAATCGTTAAAACAGAATATACCTTTGCATAGTCGAACCAAGTGCCAACACTGGTTCCTGGAGCTGCGGTGGTTGGCCAAACCATAAAAGATAAATAAATAGGTAATGCTAAAAATAATCCCAGTGCTATCCATTTGTTTGCTCTTGCTATTTCATTAATAAGCATTAATCCGGCTAAAACGGCTAATCCCATTAATATAGTTTGCCATGATATTGATTCGAATAAAAACATAATTGAGCCTCCTTATTTTAATTATTAATGAATTGATTAATGTTTCTTTTTAAGATGTGATTCTTTAAATCGAGGGAGTATAATTCCCCTTAAAACGAAGCAAAGCTACAATCGCTGTATTAAGGCTGCAAAGAATAGTTAGTGAAGGGACTATATTGGGATATGGATTCCCCTTTTTAAATGTTGAATCCTTATAAAACAAAAAAGCGACATTCGGTTTTATCAAATGTCGCTTCATGAATTAAGCCTTATCTATTATACCCCATCTATCCACTTCTTAAATGCCGGAACTTTTTCGAGGGTTACAAATAACTCATCAGTTGCAGGCGGGTTTAGTTCAAGTTTCAACCGGCTTTTGGGGAAAACATGAACATTCTTTATTGCGCTTAGTTTAACCAGATATTGTCTGTTTATACGAAAGAAATCGCGGGGATTTAATTGTTCCTTAATTGCATCAAGACTTAGGTCTATGGAATACTGGCTTTTGGTATTTGATACAACAAATGTTATTCCACATGTAGAGAAAAAATAGGCAATATCATTCACGCTGATGGTTTTTATTTTTTCGCCTACAATAACTGAGAACCTCTCGCGATAGTTAGCTTGCTGCTGATCGATTAGTTTCCTCAGCTCATCGGGATTAATAACAACCGTTTTTTCGCTGTTCCAGTTCGTGAATTTTTTGATTGCTTGTTTGAGTTCTTCTTGGTTAATAGGTTTCAGAAGATAATCGATGCTCTTAAGTTTGAACGCCTTTATAGCGTATTCATCGAATGCTGTTGTAAAAATGATCTGCGATCTGACACTTACCTGATCGAAAATGGAGAAACACAAGTCGTCTTCCAGTTGGATATCGAGAAAGATTAGATCTGGTTGCTGATTTGACTTCAACCACTCAACAGATTCTTTTACAGACTGAAGTTTGGTCACAATTTCAATGGATTTGTCATATTCTTTAATCATGTTTTCAAGCATGGTTGCTGCAAACTCTTCGTCTTCTATTATTATGGCTTTCATAAATAGTTCTGTTAGCTGTTAGTAATAATATCGTTAAAAATATCAGGATTAATTACGGTTGGTTTTTTAGGCAGTTTCACGTATTTATCAATCACTGCATTCAGTTCGGCCTGCATAATTGGTTTGTGTAGGAAATCAATCTTCATCACTTGAAAGGCACGTGTGGCAATTTCATCGGTGGCGGTAGTAAAAACAATCGGACATGAAATAGTGACTTCCCTGAATATGGCAAAGCTGATATCGTCTTCGAGATGAATATCAAGAAAAATCAGGTCTGGTTGGTCATTTGACTTGAACCAGGCAATTGAATCCTGCACCGATTCGAGGGTAGCAACAACTTCAAACCTGGGATTATATTCAAGGATCATATTTTCAAGCATGCGTGCGGCAAACATCTCATCTTCAATAATTAATATTTTCATTTCTGTTTTATTTTAATCATTTATTACTAACGGAACCCTGGCAATAAAATGGGTTGCGTTTTTTTCGAAAACCGGCTTTGTATTGTTCAATAAAAGATAACGGTTCTCAATATTCTTTAACCCAATCCCTGTTGAAACGAGCTGGGTGGGCCGTTCGTTAAGGTTGTTCACAATATTCATAAAATTATCCTGGTCAATAAAAATATCTATTGTCAATGGAACGGATTTCGACATCACGTTATGCTTAATTGCATTTTCGATTAATAGTTGCATGGCCAAAGGGATAATCAGGTCGTTTAATCTATTCTCGGGGATATTGATATTCACGTTGAGTTTGCCCACAAACCGGATATTTAAGAGCATAATGTAAGCGTCAAGAAACTGCAGCTCTGTTTTCAGTTCTACAAGTTCATTGTCTTTGTTTTCCAACACATACCGGTAAACTTTTGAGAGATTTCCTGAGAAATTTACAGCCAGGTTGGGGTCGAGTTTGATTAGCGCAGTTAAAACATTCAGGCTGTTAAACAAGAAGTGGGGGTTCACTTGCTGTTTGAGCACATCGAACTGCGACTGCAAATTCTCCTTTTGAACTCGTATAAGCTGCGTGTTTGCTTCCGTAAGTTTCCCGGCTGTTTCCGTTACTTTACTTTCAAGTTCAAGATTTAATTTCTGCAGTTTTTCTTTCGTCAACCGGAGCTCTTCCTCGTTTTTCTTTCTTTCGGTAATATCGTGCGATGCAACCAGACTTGCATCCTCTCCCCGAAACTCAATAGGGGATAATGTAAATTCACACTCCTTTATCACCCCATCCTTGGTTAGCAGCATGAATGCTTCGGTTATTGTGGAGGCATCGAGTTTTCTTCTTTGTTCGATGATCGTTCGCGTTTTTTCAAATTCTCCAGGGGGGTAAAGAACATCTATCGAAGGAAGACTATACAATTCTTCGGCTGTATAATTGAGCATGTTACATAAAGTGTTGTTCGCAAATAGTATTTTAATGTCTTTTATTATCGCTATTCCTTCAAGAGAGTTTTCTACCAGTGTTTTATATTTTAGTTCGCTTTCGCGAAGTGCCTGCTCCATGGCAAGGCGAGTTGTCATATCCCGCATGGTTATAAAAGAAGCGTATTGACCATTAACTTTAACCGTTGATGAGTTTACATCCAATGTTAATTTGGCCCCGGTTTTATGTAGGAATATTCCCGGGTAATTCATTGGTTCCAATTCACCAAGCATTCTTTTCCTATGAATCTCAGTCATTCTTTGGCGGTCTTCTGGTGCAATCAATTTTAATCCAAGTTTCATCGTTTCATCCATCGAATAACCAAGCATATCACAAAAAGCCATATTGCAGAGAATAATTTCTCCGTTTTGAAATACTGCAATACTTTCCAGAGTATTATCGATCAAAGTCTTATACAGGTTTCTGCTTTCCATAACCGAAGCATGCAGTCTTTCCCTGTTATTTTTTAAGAATGGGATAATGATTTCTAATTTTTTTTTCCAGTTGGAGAAAAAAGTACTGCCATTATATAAATTATCGGTCTCTTTAACTTTCATACTAAGTCACTTTAAGCAAATGGTAATTAATATTTTGTATTACAAAGTAACAAGTATTCAAACGGTGAAACAAAAAAATATTTAGTGAATTCGGCATTTTGGCTGATGAAACAGGTTTTTGCCGTTTGAGAGGCTGAATCTATCAATTTAGATAAATCTACCTTAAAAAGATTATCTAATGAACGCTTTCGGACAAAGACCGTCTGCCACTTCATTATCTCTATCTCTTCAATAGCCCGGATGTTTATGGTTGAAGGTGCATTTGACAACCGGCTCTGATTGTTGTTTACCCAATTTCCTTCGAACGCGAAATCAGTGGTAATTTCATCCCCGTTATCAATGATTTTAAAACAAACAAGAACTCCAAAATTAACAAAGCCCACAAAATTACAGATTTGTTCTTCTATTAAGAAAAATTCATTCTTTTTAAGTCTTTTAGATTCAAAAACATTACAAAAAGTCAATAACTCATTGTCGGATAAAGAAACTATCGGGTCAATACTGTTTTTTATTTTTTGAATTATGTCCATTTGTCAATGAGTTGTCTGTCTTTTTTTAGCATTCTGACTAACGTTTTCTCAACTCATTATATATCATGTAGATATAATTCCAAGATCTTCATTAGTCAGCCCAAATTTATCGATTTGTTTTTTAATACGCTTTAACAGACCAAGTTTTCTTTGCTTCGGCATGCTCAGCACAGGTTTTGGTCTAAAATCAGGTAGCCAGCCGGGTTATTGTAAGGCGTGCCTTTTACCACCATATTCCAGATGATTACTGCGAGTTTTCTGGCAGTTGCACTAATTGCCGATACGCGAGGTTCACATTAATAAAAAGCTCTAAGGAGATGTGCTTTTGGCAGAGTAAATATTCTGAACGGG
>Ga0100391_1006416_pt1 | contig 10609 bp, 12 predicted proteins | sample CryGeymeta201515_FD_81541 | JGI IMG/M metagenome (GOLD analysis project Ga0100391, IMG submission 81541) | Groundwater microbial communities from Crystal Geyser aquifers in Utah, USA - Crystal Geyser metaG 2015-15 | ecosystem: Environmental > Aquatic > Deep subsurface > Groundwater | place: USA...
ATCGAAAATGAAAAAGGGAAATCTTACTTCACTTCAATGGAAAGTATTAGCTCCTATTACAAATTCGATAAAGCCAACTTGTGTTCATTAGTAAATACAGGCGTACCCCTTAATGAGGCTGTTACGTTGGATCCTAAGTCTCTTTATCGAGTCGGTGGAATTTGCTTTAAAGATTTTGAGCATGCTTGCGATTATTATGGTGTTGACAAAAATACGATTACAGAAGCGTTAAAAGACGCGTCTGCATCTAAGTTTGATACATTTATGAAGTTAGGTAAATCGCCTAAATTGGCTGCTTTTGGTTAGATATAATTAAGAGTTAATTATTAAGCCCCGCTTTCCTTTTGGATTACGGGGCTTTTTTTTAATTATGAGCGTGAGGTTGCACTACGCTAACTGGTAAGCGAATTGTTGAGCCTTTTACTTTCTTATCTAACGCAATCCACTGTGTAACTGGCTTTTCAGTATGGGGGTGAAAGTAAGTGATCTTAGCTTCAAATCCATTATCACGACAGGTATAACGCGTTTTATCTTGCTCAACATATGTATCTTGAGCAACTTTAGCGCCAGTCCCCGCTCCACCCATAGTTAACAATGCAGCACCAGCTCCAGAACCAAATCCAGAACCAATAAGACCGCCAGCTAATAAACCTACTGCAATTCTGCCATCTTCAGTAAATTCGAATTTCATGGTACAAACTTCAGGTGCTTGCTGGATCATTTCTATACGAGCATTCACAAATTCAGTGTTTTTGTGCGTATGTGATGATTTATGCATTGTTTGACAGCCACCTAATGCAATGGCGCAAGCGCCTAGTAATACAACTTTTTTAAACATGTTCACTCCCTTGAAGCGTTAGCTTTCCTTTATAATGATAAGATAATCAATATAATCCTAACACAATTATCAAAATAAAACGTAATGAGTAAAAAAAATCCAAAAATCAGAAAACACTGTATTATTGCAGAGCAAATGATATAATAAACACAACATATAGTGTTTATATGAATTCAGAAACACAAATTAAGGCATGATGCCAAGACAGGAAATTAATATGAAGTATACTACTTTTAACACCGTCCAAAATGATGTGATGACGGAACCCATGTTTTTTGGAAATCCGGTTAACGTTGCTCGTTATGACCAACAAAAACATCCAATTTTTGAAAAGCTCATCGAGAAGCAAATATCATTCTTTTGGCGTCCTGAAGAAGTTGACGTGTCGAAAGACCGGATTGATTTCCAGAATCTAAGTGACGCAGAAAAGCACATCATGATATCTAATCTTAAATATCAAACGCTTTTAGATTCAGTGCAAGGCAGAAGTCCTAATGTGGCATTCTTGCCTATCATCTCACTTCCGGAACTTGAAACATGGGTGGAGACGTGGAGTTTCTTTGAAACTATACATTCGCGTTCATACACTCACATCATTCGTAATCTCTTCACCAACCCGAGCGAAGTGTTTGATGACATTGTAGTGAATAAACAAATTCAGGAACGAGCATCTGATATCTCAAAATACTACGACGATCTTATCTTTCACACGCAATTATGGCAAACGCAAGGAGAAGGCAAGCACGTTGTCAACGGTGTCCAATACGAAGTAACAATGCGAACCCTGAAGAAAAAGCTTTTTCTTTGTATGAATTCGGTCAATGCGCTAGAAGCTATTCGTTTCTATGTTTCTTTTGCGTGCACCTTCGCATTCTCCGAACGTGAGAAAATGGAAGGCAATGCAAAGATAATTAGGCTTATTTCGCGAGATGAATCGCTCCACCTCACATCAACACAGCACATCTTAAATCTATGGAAAAATGGAAAAGATGATCCAGAAATGGCTGAAATAGCTATTGAATGCAAGGCTGAAGCGTTACAAATATTTTTAGATGCTGTTAAGCAAGAGAAGGAATGGGCTGAATACCTTTTCTCTAAAGGCTCGATGTTAGGGTTAAATAAAATAATCCTATGTCAATATGTAGAGTTTATCGCTGATCAACGATTAGTTGCTATCGGTCATGAGCCGCAATTTAACATCAAATCAAACCCTTTACCTTGGATGAATAACTACCTCAACTCAGATGCCGTCCAGGTTGCTCCTCAGGAGACAGAAATTAGTTCTTACCTAGTTGGCCAAATAGATTCGGCGGTTGGCGCTGATGATTTTGACAACTTCGATCTCTAATAAATAAAACTCGCCCTAGAAAGTATTCGTGCACACTAGGGCGTGCTTCTACTACTTACTCTTACTTATCATTTTGCAACGAGGGCAACCCCAATACCCAACTCCTTCCTTTAAATAGGAGGATGAATAACTACTTTGGCAATCTTCATCAGGGCATTTTCTTGAAATTGTCATGCCGTTTTCTTTTATCTTTGCAACAAAACCAATACTTTTCATTGCCCGTGCAAAAGGAGTAATCACATCATCAGAAACTACTCTCTTTTCTGGGTTATCCAATAAATATTGCTTATGTTCTGCCACTGCATTATCGAACACGTCCGGTGCCAGTAAAAAATCAGTATTAGTTAATAATGAAAACAGCTCTTTGTCACTGGCGTTTTCGAATTTATCAGAGACGTCCTTAAAATTTATAGGGTTCAGCGATTGAGTAACATAAGTTACAAACGATGCACCTTTAATTCTCTCGCTAAAAACAACTCTATTGGTCACATTGAACCCTAACAACCAAGTCTTAAATGCATTCCACTTTACGAGCAAGTCCATTTCTACTTCGCTCACGCCCCATATGTCCAAAGAAACACGAAACTTCCAATCTTCTTTAGGTGAATGTTTTAGTTTCAAGTAACCAGTATTGTTGACTCGCACATTACCACTGTAGCAATAAATGTCTTTAAATGACTTGTTGTTTGATAAGGCTTCAAAAACATGAGCCGGCATTTCTGAAAAATCAAATCTCAAAACTGGACAGAGGTTTTTAGCTGCATTTTCCTCATGCATTTCTGTAATAAATCTTAATGCCATTGCCCTACTTTCGGTTTCTTCTTGGCCATTGGCATATTCATCTAGAAGGATGCCTGAAAACACTCCGGAATCAACCGGACGATTATCAGTAACGATCATATGCTTAGTGTTTAAATCACGCTTATAAAGCTCCCTACAGACATTTAATACACCTTCATAGCTCAGACCTTTTAGTTTTTCGCTGAACACTTTAGCAATGCCGAGAGATGTCATTTCATTAAACAAGTAAAGCGGGTCATTTGAATCAGATTGCAGTCTAAATTTAGTTGAGGCAATTAAATCAGCATGGCCTTTATAACCAAGAGAATGAGACAAAAGATCATTGGCGAGGAAAGCTGATATTTTTACATTGAATGCATCGCGAATCGCAATGGCAAGTTGTTTCGATTGTAATTTAAAATCGCCTAGTTGAGACGGATAAATAGGTACCATTAAAGACAAGGAGTTCATAATTGTTAAACCTGTAATATTTGGCTTTGATTGCTACTACGTGCCTCTCGCGTTAGCTCGCCAAGTAAGTTCAACAAGTTAACATAATTACGCCTTGACCATGAGGCAGGTCTAGGTGACGAAAACCTAAGCTTCCATGTTAACGTTTTTAATTTAAAATTCAATCAGCATTTATGATTTATTTTGATAATTACTTAAAGGGCAATGCTAAACATTGTATTAGATATTATCCTTCAGATGAACTTCTGGATAATTGACTGTAAGGCTTAGCGCGACTAAGAAGAGCAGCTGTTATTATAATAACACTAAGAAAACCTAATGATGTTGGGTTGATATCGCTTTTTTCACTTAAAAAATACTCAGCGGTTATCATCGAAAGAGTTATAAACGATGATAGTAATATAAATACGGAATTCCTTTTCATTCTTGCATCCTTGCAAATTAATTTATTGTAATACTAACCCAATGTCGGCGTGTTCCATCACGCCGATTCGGTTACTTTATTTTTAACGGCGTTGTTTGTTCATCTGTAGGAAAAACTCATCATTAGTTTTTGATTTCGACAAAGCTCCAAGTAGCCATTCTATTGCATCCACTTCAGGCATGGTGCTTATTATCTTGCGAAGGATCCAATTTTTGCTTAATTCTTCTTCACTCATAATCAACTCTTCCCTTCTGGTTCCAGAGCGTGCGATATCAATAGCAGGGTACACTCGCCTTTCAGCTATTTTCCTTGATAAATAAAGCTCCATATTGCCGGTGCCTTTAAACTCCTCGTAAATCACTTCGTCCATTTTTGAACCAGTGTCTACGAGTGCCGTGGCGATAATGCTTAAACTACCACCAAATTCAATATTTCTTGCTGCACCAAAGAAACGTTTTGGTTTTTGCAATGCATTCGCGTCAACACCACCCGTTAAAACCTTGCCAGAAGATGGCACCACAGTGTTGTAAGCCCTTGCTAAGCGAGTTATGGAGTCCAGGAGTATAACTACATCCTTTCCATGCTCAACAAGCCTCTTGGCCTTCTCAACAACCATTTCAGCAACTTGAACGTGACGACTGGCTGGCTCATCAAAGGTAGATGCAACAACCTCACCATTAACTGAACGTTCCATCTCCGTTACTTCTTCAGGCCTTTCGTCTATCAGCAATACTATTAGGTAACATTCAGGGTTATTTTTTGAAATTGACTGAGCTATTGTTTGCAACAATAGTGTTTTACCCGCTTTAGGAGGCGCGACAATCAATCCCCTTTGACCTTTACCTATTGGGGACGATAAATCGATAACACGTGATGTTAAATCTGCTGTACTGCCATTTCCAATCTCCATACGCAATCTTTCATTTGCATGCAAAGGAGTTAGATTTTCAAACGAAGGTTTATTTCTGGAGCGATCAGGCACATCACCATTAAATGTGTCCAACTTTAATAACGCAAAATACTTCTCACCATTACGTGGAGGTCTTATTTGACCAGATATCGTATCGCCATGGCGTAAATTAAATCGTTTTATCTGACTTGGAGAAACGTAAATATCGTCACTTCCGGCCAGATATGAAGATGCAGCACATCTTAAGAACCCGAAGCCATCCTGCAATATTTCAAGAACACCATCACCAGTAATGGACTCTCCACTTTCTGCATGATGTTTTAAAATATGGAAAACAATGTCTGTCTTGTTGAACCTAGATATTCCTTCCAACCCCATCAACGTTCCCATTTTTATCAGTTCATTAATGGGGATTCTTTTAAGATCAGATAGATTCATTTTTTATTTCCATGTAGTGCCTTCGGATTAAATACGTCTTAAAACTTTTAAGTTTTTGTTTTTTGTGATACTATATTATAAATTAAGCTTATATCTTATATAATATTACCAGTTAAAAAACGAAATGTCTAAAAAACCGTTCAAAAAGCCGGACAAAAACAGGGTTCGGGGTTATATCTACAGAAATCTCGCCATGAGAGAGTGGGCGCGGAAAATGCTTTTTCAAAAAACAGTTGCCAAATTTGAAGATATCAAAATGATCAACGAACTTCTTGATGAGTTTGAAGAAAGCGATTTGTTAAGCGATAAAAGATATTCTGAAGCCTATATTCGTTCGGCAAGAGATTACAGAGGATATGGTCCTATCAAGACCAAAATGAGACTTATGGAAAAAGGAGTGAGCTATTCTTTATTCTCAGAATACCTTGCTGAAAACCATGATATATGGGTTATCCGCTGCTATAAAGCAAGAGAAAAGCGATTTGGAGCCATGCCTGAAACAATAGAAGAAAAAAGCAAACAATACAGGTTTCTTAGTCAACGAGGGTTTAATGAAAGGCAAATAAAAATAGCATTCTTTGCTGAACTACCTTTTGACGAATCAAATGTAGAGCTACCCGAGATTGAAAATCAAGAAGAAGTGTCATTGGATGACATTGCAAATGCGCTAACTAAAACAGTCTAAATATAATGAAGTTCCTAAAATTTAATAACATGAATTCGCCATTGCGAGTCTTGAAATAAATTTTTAAAACACAGTTTTAAATTCGAGTCTTGAAATAAGACCATTTAAAAAAGTCTTGAAAAACAAAAGGCGCAAAAAGCGCCCGATATGGAAAACCGTTTTTTAAGAACTTTTCGTCTCTATAACCTCATTAACTAGCCGACCAATAGGAAGTGAAAGTAAGTCCACTAATTCAGGAGACACTTCGTTTCGTTGTGCAGCATGTTTTCTTAACCATTCAAGATTGGCACCACTATTGGGGACGTTTTTCTTGTGACTTGGTAACTTAAGGTTTTTCAATAAAGCGTTCAGCCTATCGATTTTTTTCATAACTTAGCTTTTCCTCATGGAAGTTTCATAATACCTTTTTGAGCATTAAGATTATCAAAATGAATTTGTTTCTTCAAGTGTTAATTCGATTATTTTAATCAAAGCAGGACTACTCCGCTTTGATTAAAACTTATCACAATAACAATCAAGCTCCAAAACTCGAATTGTCATTTAACATTCACTCCCAGCCTTGTCTCCATCACTTCAGTGGCTCTATAACAAAAGACGTCAATACGAACACCATTCAGCTGACTTCTAGAAACACAAACTGCTGCAAAATTGGGATGAAGTTCCATCGAATTCTTAGGTTGAATCTCATTTGCTTGAATTACATATACGTGATCAAGCACACCAAAGGTAAAATTAGAAACCTGGTCAACTAAGTAAGTTTTGGTTTTATAGTTAGCATCAGCAACCCTGATCAAATAGCCAATTCCCTCGGGGGTATCCACCTTTGCAATCTCGTGTGCATAAATACGCCCTAGTGGATTGATCTTAACTGCCAAATCCACGGCCATAATCTCCACGCTATGCATTTCTTGCATTAGCTTATCTATCCCTGCGCTGTATAGTGCATAAACACTTGGCGCAGTGATCAATATTAGTAAAGCAACCAACAATCTCATTAACCACACCCATCAAAAAATCTCTGATGGTTAAACTAGCATATCATCCAAGAACACTTCTGCAATCTGAGACACTTTTGCGGTTAAAGCTTTCATTAAAGACATATGATCCATACAGTACCAACCAGAACTACTAATGGCATTGCATTCTACCATCGAAAATCCTTCAGGCGTTTCCGCAATATCAAGAATATAAGTATCATCTGGGATCTGCATCTGATTTATTGTTTGTTCAGCAATTACATAAACTTCTTTAGGAACCAAATTTGAAAGCGTTGGATACATCTTACTTTCTTTGAAATCCATATATTGGCAAGCACTAACAACCTTGTTATTGATAACAGCCAGCCTAAACTCTTTTAAAATATGTTTTTTGGGGAAAAGCCAAAAATAACTTTCTTTGCTCGCACCGGTTTTATTCAAGGTGTACTCCATCCACCTATGTAAGTCAGACCACGCTACAAATTCAGATTCTGCTGATTTTAAGCCGAAGTCGCACTTAAAGAACACGCCATCAGCATAACCAGTTATGGCCTTTAGGCCATCAACCCCTTGATTTATAATTTCGCCAAGCGGCAACATAAAGCCTGATTTATTTAGCCTCAATTCAGGGCTTACCATATAAGAGTAATTGCTATAGTGTTTTACTTGCTCGGGTAAAAGCACAAAAACCTTTTCCATATCTACATGAGAAGACAAGATGGTGCCTATATTCCTGCAAAACGACACAGAACCCACCACACCATAAATTACATTATCATTTTGAACTTCAAAACCTTCAGTAAATACTCGGTTTCTCCAATGTACTATTTGAAATGGTATGTTTAATTCCAAAAGTGCTTGTGTCATTGGATTTTCGAGTGATCCGTAGCAAATTTCTAAGTAGTCTCTATCTAATATCACATGGACGTTAAAGTCTTTCATGCTAATCCTTTAATCTTAATTGAGTTTCTTGGCATCTTTGCGCGGCGGGATTGTAACAAAGCCTGTTTGTTTTTTAAACTTAAAATTAGGTTCAACCACAATATTTAGGTGTTCTTCCCACTAACTTACATTGAGTTTTACCAACTGGCTTTATTTCCATATTGTATTTCGTGACGTGTTTGAGCATGGCGTGGATATCAGGGATGATTTCATCGAAATGCTCAACTACATCCTCTCTAGTCAGTCGGTGTAGTAAGAAACCGTTTATCAAGGCATGCCTTTGCTTTTTTCTATCTAACTTAAAGTTGTCCAAATGCTTATGAAAAGCGAAGCCATCAAATTCAATAAATAAGACACCGAATAACAAATGGTCATAGCGAACTTTTGTTTTAAAACCATCTATTATTACTTCATGAGCATGATCACCGCCAGATGAAAACGAACCAAAGTGTTTATTGAGTAATTCATGCAACCAAACACCAGGGTCAGGAGATGGCCATTGGCAGTAATTTAAGCCTGTTACAGGATCTTTTAGTACTCTTGATAGCTTTTTTCTTTTGCCTTTTTTCTTTTCGACAACAGTAGGTGACTTATTCCGAAAGTCGTCTTCAGAACTAGCTCTTTTAACATTGCTAATTGGGGCTTCCTTCAATGCATTAGCTATTTGTTTCCTAGCATTTTCACCCATGCACTGTATGTCTCGGAGTGACGATATTCGCATATTAACCTCTATGAATTAATATTAATATAGCATACTAAATAGTAAAAAACCAAGAGGCAATATTATCCTTGGAAAAAGAATATTTCATGATAGAATCAGCAGATAAGCCACGGAAGGAAAAACCATGAACATGAAGTTCTATGTCGATTGTATTCAAGAAACAAGCGATCTCATTCTCAAAATGAAAAACTACCTTGCACCACTTACTGAATCTCCCCAGATTTGCGAGAAGGAGGCTCAGTACTTGTTTTCAAAAAGCTGTGGTTGGAATAACTGGGAAGAAATGCTGCACGCACATCCTTTCGTCAAAAATCTAGATAGAAATCACGTCTTGCTAACCAGCAAACTACGATACGCAGACTGGGAATTTACTAAAAAAGAAAGGCGCGAAATACTTGGGGCGATACTGTCTGAGAATCTGCCAGAAGTTAATGCGGAAATGATAAGCTTTGCCGCGAACATGGTATGGCCAGCCACGAAACCAATGGACATTTTAGACGTCGAAAGCGCAGAACATCTGCCAAGCATTTACATTAAAGACGGACTTTATGTAGACACAAATGTTTTTGAGTTTTATGAACGTTTTGTTGAAAAACATGTTTTTCCGACGATTGCAAAAAATGGTGGAGTTGTTTTTTCTTACGATCACACGTGCCTTCGAGATATAGAAAAATTAAAGTCCATGGGCGCAGCAATCAAAACAGTCGTTGGACTAGATGATAGTGAGCAAGGCATAGAAAGACTGGTGGACAATCTTGATAAAAATGACAATGGTACACACATTATTGTGTGTAAAATGGAAGGTCTTGAAGATAACAATGAAGAAGCACATGTAACTGAAACATTGGAGGTCTTAAAAACTAGAGTCATCGCTCATTGTAAAGATTTACTTTATAGATATGAGAATAAACCTGGTGAAATTAAAACCATTTTATTTCCTTTTGAACAACGGTTCGCTGGTGTTAACTTTGAAGATATAATCTTTTTGTCAGGCATTACTAACTGGGGTATCGTTGCCGGTGGTAGTGAGTTAACTATCTCTGAATTTAATGATAGTGAGATCTGTCGCTTTGTTGGCAATATGCATAGCTTCGTTTTTTTTGAGGAAGAAGATAAAGGTTGGATGAAAATGTTTAGCAAAAGAGAATTTGTGCCTACGCTTTATTCAAAGCAACACCCAAAGCACAATGGGATTGTTTTTGACAAACAATCAATACTCAGAAAAAAACAGGTAAAATCTGTTCTTGAAAAAATATCTTTAGGCTAAGAAGAGTAACCATAGCAAATGCGATGGTTATTCGTCTTCGTATACTCTGCGATCTTCAGTGATTATTTCAGCTTCCTCTGATAGCAAATACTCCTCAAGATCGCTTTCCAAATCGTTTTGCTCAATAAACACAGCCATTTGTTCAGCTAAGGTTTCGTAACTCCACCCTTTTTGTTCTCTAATGGCTTCTAAATATTCAATAAAATCCATGGCAATTCCTCCCTTTATTCATAATAATTTATATCACGAACAAAGAGGCACAACGATTGCTCAGTAGTCATTTTTATAAAACTGTTGTTTTTAGCGCATTTTTCTTAATTGTTACACAGGTGTTTATTCGGAGAAAGATATTGTTAAGACCACCTAAACTAAGGATGTAGTAAATATTTTATCATAATAAAATTATTTGATGCTTTGTCCAGTTGAAAACAAAAACATCTCAAAATCCTTCATAACCAACTCTTTTTCTTGTGCAGGTAATTCATCAAACAACGACAATGTGAAAATGTCGTTTTCAGGAAGCTTGCCTACTACAGCAGAACTAAAGCTACGCCGGTAAGGGAATATTAACGCTGCATGTCCAATATCAGTAATACTTGGGTAATTACCTGACACGTCTATCAAATTCATTGTAACGCTCAACATATCCCTGATGAGCACGCCATTTCCGCCCTTTTTCTTATTGGCATTCGCTTTGTTAATTAGCTCGACCACAACACGGCTATTTCTTAATACATCCTTGATTTCTCGGCTACTCAGATCAACATCAAGCGATATAATTAGCTGCAATAAAAATTGCGCTGAAAAT
>Ga0100391_1006418_pt1 | contig 10608 bp, 9 predicted proteins | sample CryGeymeta201515_FD_81541 | JGI IMG/M metagenome (GOLD analysis project Ga0100391, IMG submission 81541) | Groundwater microbial communities from Crystal Geyser aquifers in Utah, USA - Crystal Geyser metaG 2015-15 | ecosystem: Environmental > Aquatic > Deep subsurface > Groundwater | place: USA...
AGTTTACAGTCCCCCAAAAACCTCACATTTTTAAATAACTCCTTTGATTTTTATACCGCTTTAAACGCCACTACTTCTTTTGATGAATTTTACTTTCAGCCAAATACAAGTGGCTTGCAGGCGCTAAAAAATTCACCTCATTTGGGCCAAATTAATGGCAAAACAATTTATCAACTTCTAATAAAATATGAAGCGCAATTGGCTGCCATAGCTCAAACTGAAAAAAGTCTTAATGAATTCGTAGAAACTCTAGAAGCTCAGTTAGCATCTAAATCAGACAGGTCTATTCTAATAGGCTATGTTTTTCTGAGTGACACGGAAAAAGAAAATGTAAATTTAACTGAACAAGACGTCTATAACCATGTAAAATCTTTCAGAGAATTTATTGAATATAGAAATGTGGTTTCGCAGGTTTCAATTCAAGACAAAATTATCATTCCACAATACGACGCATTAAAAGAAATAAGTTTAGAGGTCATAACCGAAATTGATAAAATTCTATCGCCATGATTAAACTCTTTCGAAAAATACGATACAACCTCATGGATCAAAACAAAACAGGCCGATACCTAAAATACGCCATCGGCGAAATCGTCTTGGTAGTTATCGGTATTCTCATTGCATTGCAAATTAACACCTGGAAAGAAACGCAAAAACTTCGTGCCATAGAACTCGAAACACTCACCGAAATTAAACAAGCCTTAATACAAGACACCATAGTTCTTAATGCCAATATTTTAATCTTAAAAGAAAAAGAACAAAAAGCCAAAGCATTAATCAATCACATAGAACAAAAACAGCCGTACACACAAAATTTAGATGCGCTTATGTTGACCGTTTATTACCACAGGGGTTATAAAACCTTTAACACTGCCGCCTTTGAACTTCTAAAAGAGCGCGGTTTTGGAATTATAAAAAACCTTGAACTCAGAAAAGCTATTACCAATCACTACACTACAGAATTGGCAGATATAAATAACATTTTAAACAGGATTGAAAGTCTTAACCTTTTGCAAGCCGAAAACATTTTTAAAAACTTCAAAGTTTATGGTGATGGCAGCAGTGGTTTTATTCGCGCTTATGATTATGATGCACTGTTAGAAAACCCTGAGATATTTGGTCCGTTTTATCATTTTGAATTGCTCATAACTACCTATCAGGGAAACCTAAGTATATTTAAATCAAAAACAGAACAGATTTTAAAAGCTGTAACCACAGAACTTGAACAACGAAAAGATTAGGTATGATAAAATTCTTTAGAAACATCCGCCAAAAACTGCTAGCTGAAAACAAAACTGGAAGGTATTTTAAATACGCCATTGGTGAAATCATCCTAGTAATGATTGGGATTTTATTGGCTTTATACATCTCAGATTGGAACGCTAAAAGAATTGAAAAGCAAACCGAAAAAACCACACTTTATGAATTAAAGAAAAGTATGCTACTAGATTTAGATTTAATCTCATCCGGACTTAATTCAGTAAATAAATCTACAGCAGATATTGAACTTTTACAGTCCCTAATAACCAAAAAAGATTATGTCTATAACAAAGGCTTGGACACACTATTCGGCACAGTTTGGGGTATGAGAATTCTTAAACCCAATAGTGCTTTTTACCAAGATTTAAAGGCCTCTGGCCTCAACTTAATAAAGGATGATTCTATTCGATCTCAAATAGTCCATCTTTTCGAAACGAATTACGGTTGGCTTAATTATATCAATGAATTAGAGATGTCTATAAATAACGTAAACAGACCCTATTATTTAAAGAATTTTCATAATCTCATATTTACAAAAAACGCAACACCAAATAATTTTGAACTTATCTGGACGGATAGTTATTATCATAACATTATAGATTATCGCCTCATCACCTTAGATAATCAAGTTAAAAATTATGGCTACAGTATTAACGCCATAAAAAAATTAGTCAAGGATATTGATAGTTATATTGATAATTGAAATATGATAAAGTTCTTAAGAAATGTACTTTACCAGTTCAGTAATACGCAGCTATCAAACAAGCACTCTGTCATTCCGACAGAGAGTAGCGTCGAGGAATCTAATTAACAGTTGTCTCACTTTGGTTTGAAATGACAAAAAATTGCAACTATGATAAAACTTTTTAATAAAATAAGATACAACCTAATGGAAACCGGAAAAACAAGGAGGTACCTCAAATACGCCGTTGGCGAAATCATCCTTGTGGTGATCGGTATTTTAATCGCACTTCAAATTAATAATTGGAATGAAAATCGAAAAACCGACATAAGAGAACAAGCCCTACTTGCAGGTTTAAAACAAGAATTAACTGGTAATCTCAAAGAACTAAATAGAATTTTTGAACTCAATCAAAAAAGAAATGATGGGGCACATAAATTAGTTTCCGTTTTATCCCCCAAAAAAACGACTCTTTCAGATGTTAAAATTTCACAATTGTGGTATAATGCTCTAGCCAGAGAAGCTGTATACAAGCCAAGTTTAGGTGTATTAAATGAAGCTATAAGTACTGGTAGTCTTAGCATTATTAAAAATATTGCACTGCGTGATTTCTTTTCTTCAATAGAATCAGATTTACAGCTCTTGAAAACACAAGAAGAAAGTGTATATCAGTTTAGATTAGAATGTTTAAAAACCACGAGAGAACTTGGAAATGTTAGAATTGCTTTGTTTAACACCTTAAAGTCTGAAAATGCAGAAAAACTTGGTATAAGTTCCTTCGAAAATTCTAATAAAGAATTATTACGATCTAAAAAATTTGAAAATGATATTGTCTTTTTTATTGGAACAACAAATCATCTACAAACAACTTTTCTATTGCCTTTAAAAGATAAAATAACTGACGCCATGAAAATATTAAATACTGAATTAAAGCATGATTAAACGATTCAGAAACATCCGTAAAACCCTGCTCAAAGAAGAAAAGACCACTAAATACCTTAAATACGCTATCGGCGAAATTATTCTTGTGGTGATTGGGATTTTGATTGCGCTTCAAGTAAACAATTGGAATGTGGCAAGAAACGAAAACAAAACATCACTAAGCTTAATGATACGGCTCTTAAGTGAAAGCAAGCAAAACCTTAATGAAGTATCAAAGAGCATTGATGAAAATAATAAAGGCATGGATGATTGTGAGCAAATGCTACAACTATTCGGCGCAAATTATCAAGATAAAAATATTAGATCGGTAGATACCCTTATTTATTCGGTATTGGGTGTTCCAAAATTTAATTATAAATCATCTACCATTAATGAGGCACTAAACTCCGGTACAGTCTCTTTAATTGCTTCAGATAGTTTGAGAGATTTATTATATCAAATTCCTTCACTATATTCAGAAATAAATTGGGCTGAAGAAAACATTGATGAAGATAGCGAAATTAATTTTTTTCCTTACTTATATAATAAAATTTCTATGAGGCAGATGGATGCAACTTATGCTCCAATTAAAGATAGAATTGGAAAAAGTCAGTTAGATATTACAGACAACCGAATTATTTTGACGGATCGAAAGTTTGAGAATATGATAGATAATAAAATGTTTTTGCTCAATAACTTATTACGTCGATATCAAAATTTCTACAATTTAAATAAAGAGGTTATAAGCCTATTGGAAACACAAATAAACAAGTTAAAAAATGATTAAATTCTTCCGAAAAATACGCTATAATCTTGTCGAAAAAGGAAAAACAGGCCGATACCTAAAATACGCCATTGGTGAAATTATTCTTGTAGTGATTGGTATTCTCATTGCCTTACAAATTAATAATTGGAATGAAAGCGTAAAAGAAAAAAAGCTTGAGGATCAGTATTATTGCCGGATACTGGAAGATCTTATCCAAGATCACGAAACCATAATTCAACAGATTCAACTGTCAGAACCTCGAATAAAAGCCACAAATCAAGCATTAAGACTGCTACAAGAAGGAAGACCAAAAAAAGGAGAAATTGGATTGGCCATAGGTTTATCAATAAGAGGTATTTATTTTGATTTTCAACCAAGCAATGCAGCATTTGAAGATTTAAAATCTGGAGCAAATCTTAATATCATTAGCGATAAATCCATTATTAAAGCACTAAATAATTATTTCAACAGAGTAACAGTTATTAAGAGCATCATTAACATAAATGCTAAAAATGCAGTGAATATCTATTTTGCTAATGACCAAAATTTTCTAAATGGAAAATTAGAAACTCAAATAGATTCCGACAGGTTAAAGCAAACGCTCGAAGAAGATGTTTACGATAGTTTGCAAGCTGATCAAAATGGGTTGATATCAGAAGAAATGAGGGCTAGGCTTTATAATGAAACATTTTCGTATTTATCCGCAAATGCTAGGCAAATAGAATTACAAAAATCGATTTTAGACGAAATTAATAAGGTTATCGCATTGGTAGAGCCTAAGTGTATAATATTCTAAACCAACATTAAAATCTGAACTATAAATATCTTTTTTTTAGCTATGCTAAAATTCTTCCGAAAAATCCGTCAAAAACTTATCGAGCAAAACAAAGTACGCAATTACATCTTATACGCCATCGGCGAAATTGCCCTTGTGGTGATCGGGATTTTGATTGCACTACGAGTCAATAACTGGTATGAAATCAGAAAAACAATTACTTTAGAAAAAAGCTATTTATCCGATATCAAAAAATGACTTAATAGCCGATACCATAACATTTAGCACGGCAATTAAAAGAGTTAAACAAACTATTTCCAAAAATAAGCGATTATTAAACCCGAAAATTATTTATGAAATTTCCACAGATTCAGTTTTCTATCTTTTACAAACTTCATTTCACTCTACAAGAATTTATCATATAGACAACTCCACCTTTTTAAAATTATCTAATACCGGCTTCGTAGAATCAGGACATCATAATGCTATTTTTAAAGAAATTAATAATTATTACAACAAAGAGTTTGTGGCTTACTCAGAGTATATAGATTGGGACAAAGAACAGAGTATTGATATGTTTAACAAGGATTTTTTGGGCAGGTTTAAAGATATTGATTTAACAAATTTCACCTTGGGAAATAATCCATCCATCGAAGAAAAAACTGAAACTAATTTTTTTCAAGAATTTATTCATTCTCCACATTTCAGGAATGCTACTTGGTCTAATTACAATAGGAAAGAAGCTGTTCTCGACAGATTATTATTTCAGAAACAAATCGCTCATGACTTAATTAAAAAAATAGATGAAGCACTAAAAATAAATAACAAAAAATCCTAAATTAACCCATGATAAAACTTTTTAGAAAAATAAGATACAACCTCATTGAAACTGGAAAAACAGGCCGGTACCTTAAATACGCCATTGGTGAAATTATCCTAGTGGTGATTGGCATTTTAATTGCACTTTGGATTAATAATTTAAATACAAACCATCAACTAAAAAAAGAACAGACAACGTTAATTAGAAATCTAAAACAAGAACTCAACGAAAATTTGACCCAGTTTAATAATAGGACAAACCGATTAACAGATCTTAATAAAAAACTTATTGAAGTCCTAAATTTTTCAGCAAGCTTACCCACAAACAAACCCATAGATAGCCTTAAAACCTATGCTACAAGTGTATTCACATTTCCAGCTGCAGTACTAAATAACTCTAGATTAAGTAGTGCAAAATCCTCGGGTAAGTTTAGTTTATTATCCGAAAATATCACAACATCACTTACAGATTATGAGACTTCAATTAATAATTACAGTAAATTTACAGAAATATCATCTTTGACATTTCAAGACGACTGGTCAAATTTAGTCATTAGGCTTAACGCTTTACAGCGTTTTCATAATATATACTATCCAAATACAGCTCTTAAAACACACCCAGAATTTGTTTTGGATGATGAAGCATTAAGCTTGTATTTAAAAGAGCCTCAAACTTATGAACTGCTTCACAAATATTGTGTGCAATCTATGGCAGAACAAGCTTGGTTGGAAGAATTGATAGATAGAATTAAATCTACACTAAAAACTATAGAACAAGAACAGTTATGATTAAATTCTTTAGAAACTTCCGCAAAAAACTCCTTAAACAGGGTAAAACTACAAATTACCTTAAATACGCCATTGGCGAAATTATCCTTGTGGTGATTGGGATTTTAATCGCTTTACAGATTAACAATTGGAATGAAGAACGGAAAATACAGGCTAATCAAGAGAAATACTTAATGCTTCTAAAAACAGAAGCTCTTAATAATTTAAAAGAAGTTAACAAAGCCCTAAATGCTGTTAGTACTACAAACTTATGGCAAACTAAAATTTTTGAACTTATCGATGGAAACCAAGATACCATATCAGAAGATTATTTATCAAAATCGTTTGGTAGAGTATTTGCGTACACAACTTCATTTAAATATGAAAATAGTGCACTTTCAGAACTTAAAACCTCCGGTGATTTGAAAAATGGGCTTAATGATAGTCTTCGTAAATATTTAATTGCCTTAGAGCCTATTGTTTTAAACGTTAAAGGCCAGGAACAAAATGTAAAGCAAGATTTCCATGAATGTTCAGAATATATTAAAACAAATGGATCTCTAAGAACATCGGCAGACCAAAATGGAATAGGTGAAATTATCGGAATTCCCAAATCACCAAAATATAAAAGGAGTAACATTCATCTGCTAAGTAAAGATGAATTTGAAAATAATCTTATTAGATATACAGGAACTACCAAAAATCTTGTCTCTAATCATTATCCAGATATAGAAAACCATCTTAAAAAGATCATTGAAACTATTAATAAAGGATTAGAAAAAAATAACCAAAGCCTGACTATCGCAGGCAGGCAAAACACCACTAACCACTGATAAAATTCTTGCGAAGAATACGCTAAAATTTTTTTGTAAACAGGAAAAACTGGTCATTACTTTAAATACTCCATCAGCCAAATCATCCTAATAGTCATTATAATTTTAATCATTGCAGAAATTTTAAAATCACTATAAACGACGCGAAGATATTCGTAAATTAGGGCCGAAGCAAAAGCACCCAAATTCCCGCAACCTGCAAAAGGCAATTACAATTCTTAAATTATAACAAACAGATGAAAATTAAATTAAATTATTGGACCACCATCTTTGTGAGCATCCTATTGGTTTTTACAATTGAAGCCCAAGACGACAAAAAAGACCCTACACGCTGGACGCCAGAAGACGTGATTAACACAGAATCTATAGGGTCCGTTTCGTTTTCTCCAGATAACACCATGGTAGTTTGGACCAAGCGCAAAGGAGTTGAAAAGAAAGATGCTTTTGTTTCCCATATCTATTTAACCCGTTTAGATCTGAAAAAAGACGATGAATTTAAGACCATTCAACTCACTAATGGAGATGATAATGATAGTAGTCCGCTGTTCTCAAAAGATGGTGAATCCATTTATTTTCTGTCGTCTAGAGATAAAGGCAAAAAACTTTGGAAACTTAGTATTTATGGTGGAGAAGCCCAAGAGGTGAAAGCATTTGAGAATGGGGTTTCTAAACTATCTTGGAAAGATGCACAAACACTTCTACTGACTTCAAATGATGGAAAAACTCTGTATGAAAAAGAAGCGGAAGACAAAAAAGATAACGTGATTGTTGTTGAAGATTCCCTCAACTGGAAAGCAGACCATGTGTATGCCTATTCTATAAAAGAAAAAACGCTCAACCGACTTACAAACAATAAAAAACCGCTTACAAGTTACACGGTTTCAAAAGATGGTAAATGGCTAATCTATGGCATACAGCAAAGCAGAAGCTATGCAGCAGACGCACAGAATATGCCGCATCAATACCTCAAAAATCTCGAAACAGGAACTACCCAAAGGATTCTTACTGAATTTGACTATCCCACCAACGGCTTCTCCTTCTCCAAGGACCATAAAGGCTTTTACTTTTCTTCAGAATATGGCAATAATCCTAAATATCATGGTCCAGGCATTAACAAACTTTATTATTTCAACCTAGACACCAAGCAACATAACGAAGTTAATTTAGACTGGGATTTTGGTCATGCTGGTAGCTATTATGTTGTTGGTAACGATATTGTGGTAAGTCTTGCAAATAAAACCACGCGCCGACTCGCCTTTTACCAAAAAAATGGAAATAATTGGACAAAAAAAGCTATCGATCTCAAGGATAAAAACGACCATGTTACTATTGCCAATGTTTCAGAAGACGGCACTAAATTAGTCTACAGTTACTCAACAGCATCAAAATTACCAAGCTACCATGTGGCCAATTTAAAAGCAAACAAATTGTCTAATGAAAACAATCTAGTTAAACTCAATAAAAACCTCGACAAAAAATCTATCACCAAAAGTGAAGTCATGGTTTGGAAAGGCTATAACGATGAGGAGGTTACCGGCATTTTATACTACCCCGAAAATTATGAAGAAGGTAAACGCTATCCCTTAATGCTCTCTATTCATGGTGGACCATCGGGTGTCGATTTAGATACTTGGTCTGAGCGCTGGAGCACCTATCCTAATATTTTGGCACAAAAAGGAATGTTTGTATTAAAACCCAATTATCACGGCTCAAGTAATCACGGTTTAGCTTTTGTTGAAAGCATCAGAGAAAATTATTACGAACCCGAAATGGAAGATATTATCAAAGGAATTGAAGTATTGCATGAGCAAGGTAAAATTGATAAATCGCAAATAGGCACCATGGGTTGGTCTAACGGAGCGATTTTAACCACAATGCTTACTGTGCGTTATCCAGAATTATTTAAAGTGGCTGCTCCAGGTGCTGGTGATGTTAACTGGACGTCCGATTATGGGACCTGCCAATTTGGGGTCAGTTTTGATCAGCACTATTTTGGTGGTGCACCATGGGACGATAAAGACGGAAAAATTTACAACGAAAACTATATTTTGAAGTCTCCATTATTCGAAATTGAAAAGATAAAAACACCGACTATAATATTTCATGGTAGTAAAGACAGAGCTGTGCCAAGAGATCAAGGTTGGGAATATTATCGAGGCCTTCAGCAAGTAGGACAAGCTCCAGTTCGTTTTTTGTGGTTTCCAGATCAACCGCACGGTTTAGGAAAAATAACCCATCAACTCCGTAAAATGAAGGAGGAAATTACCTGGATCGAAACCTATCTCTTAAACAAAGCTCCAACGGAAAACGAAGCTTTTAAAAAGGAGAGCCCGCTTGCTAATTTAATTGCATTACAAGAGGTTAAAAGTACCAATGGCTTCTATGGAGAACTGCACAAAGAACAGCTCATTCCAGAAACAGTGCTGTTAAAAAAAGATTCCATTTCACTTGGACGATTTGAAGTGACTAATGCGCAATTTAAAGCTTTTGATGATAGCTACAAATTTATGAATGGCCAGGACAATTATCCTGTGGTAGTTTCGAAATCTCAGGCCACTGCCTATGTAAAATGGTTATCAACTTACACCGGAAGCACCTATCGACTACCCAACGAAAAAGAAGCAAAGGCACTTCATAAGCAGGCTAGAAAAACAGCAAAAAACGAAAATACTCTTAATGCTTGGGCTGGTTACGATGTAGTAAAAAGCGATGCGCATAAGCTTATGGAAAAAATAAAATCCATTTCCACAACACTAATCAAACCTGTTGGAAGCTCCGAGGCTTTTAAAATTGATGATGCTAAAGTGTATGACTTAGGAGGAAATGTAGCAGAATATGCTGAAGATGGAATTTATGGCTATAGCGCTTATGACTTTTTTGATGCCAATGACGATTCGCGAATTACGAGTTCTTATGTGGGCTTCCGTGTTGTGAAAGACTAATTATAAATGAGCAAGGTTTCTTGTTATCAAAACGTTTTTTAAAAATTTATTAAGAAAGATTTAGCACTTCAGCCGTCGCTAATCCTTTGAAAATAGTTTTAATAGCCGTATCTTAAAGGTACATTTTTAAATATAAAAAACAACATGAAACCTTTTACACATAAAGAATTTGAAACACTTGCCCAACATAAAAATGACATTTGCATATCCTTATTTATGCCCACCAACCGAAGAGGCAAAGAAGTCATCGAAGAAAAAGACAAATCGCTTTTAAAATCGCGTTGGAATGAATGTAAAAAAGAACTCGAACATAGAGAAGTCGCTAAGGATACCATTCAAGCCATAGCGAAACCTATTGAAGATTTATTAAACGATGGGGAATTCTGGCGTCACCAATCAGACGGACTAGCCATTTTTGCTTCAAAAGATTATTTAGCGACATTTACCTTACCTATCAATTTTATGAAATACTCTCATATAGGTCATCAATTTTATTTAAAACCACTAACACCGGGCTTGTCGGGCGATGGCAAATTTTTTGTGCTGTCCCTACAAATTAAGGAAGTGCGCTTTTATGAAGCCACAAAATATACTATCGAAGAATTAAAGATAGACGATATTACACCTAATACCCTCAGAGATCGAGTTGGTTATGACTACGAGGAAAAACATTTACAGTTTAGAACCCAACAAGAGGGAAAAGGAAACGCAACCTTTCACGGACACGGCGGCAGTGACAACAAAACAAAAAATGAAATATTTCAGTTTTATAGAGCCATTGATAATGGGATCAGCGATCTGTTAAATAAGGAAAAAGCACCCTTATTAGTGTTTTGTCAAGA
>Ga0100391_1006420_pt1 | contig 10604 bp, 9 predicted proteins | sample CryGeymeta201515_FD_81541 | JGI IMG/M metagenome (GOLD analysis project Ga0100391, IMG submission 81541) | Groundwater microbial communities from Crystal Geyser aquifers in Utah, USA - Crystal Geyser metaG 2015-15 | ecosystem: Environmental > Aquatic > Deep subsurface > Groundwater | place: USA...
CAACTCCCGGCAGCCGACGGGTTTCAATCCACGCCCCTGCGCGAGGGGCGACTTACGCAAAATACTTAGATTACGCAAAATACTTAGTTTCAATCCACGCCCCTGCGCGAGGGGCGACCGGAGTGCAGGCACACGCCGAACCCAAAGCAGCGGGTTTCAATCCACGCCCCTGCGCGAGGGGCGACAAGGATATCTTATTGATATATCAGTCCCCCGGAGGTTTCAATCCACGCCCCTGCGCGAGGGGCGACGATTATCAAAAATTTGACCACACGCCGACCGGGGTTTCAATCCACGCCCCTGCGCGAGGGGCGACTGTTAAACTACAACTTACTAAATTAAAAAGATAAATTGCTCATTTTCTGCGAACCGCATCTTTTTCTGCAAATAAAACCTTCAGTTGTCAAAGAGCATTTTACAAAACACAGCGTTTTTGAAAGCTATTTTATGGTTTGCGAACTTTACCGACGACTTATGTGCCCCTCAGGTTCGCAAGCCATCAAATTATCAACGGCCCATCCTGTTCAATCGTTGCCTTTGCGCCCACATGCTCAACCCTGTGTTTCCAGTTAGAGCCGAGATAATAAAACCTCAGACTGTCTTTTTTAGGGTCAATCTCCTTAACGAGCCTCGACCTGAGCGTTGTCCATTGCACAGGGTCAACAATACATTCAAAGACAGAATTCTGAACCCTCTGTCCATAGTCAAGACATGCGCGAGCTACCCTCCGCAGGCGGCGCGGCCCGCCCTTCTCAACTGTTGACACATCATAACTTACAATCATAAACATAAAAACCTCACCACAAATGTATGTCATTCTGGCTTGTCCAGAATCGTTCTTCAAGAAAGACTCCCGACAAGCGGGAGTGACAGAGAATGTGATTATAATTCTCCTTATACTTTAACCCCACCCGTCCTCCCCTTGGCAAGGGGAGGAGTAAAGAGGGGTCTCTCACTTCCATATAAACGGCGGATATGCATCCATATCCCCGCGCAGATAGCGCGCCAGAAGCAATGCCTGCGTGTGAAATAACAGCCCGACAGTAACTTTCTCTTTCAAAAAAGGATGCATTATCTCATCCTGCTTTCGCTTCTGATAAGTCACCAGCACTGTTTTTCTCGTTTCGTCATCCATCCATACTGCGCCTGATTCTTTTTTATTAAACCCCTTGTCCTGCACCTGACAGAGATTTATCAATGAAAGAGCCAGACGGTCTGCAAAAAACGGACGGAACTCTTCCATCAAATCCAGGGCAAGGCTGTATCTTCCCGGCCGATCTCTGTGCAAAAAGCCCACAGCAGGGTCCAGCCCGACTGCTTCAAGCGCAGACCTTATATCGTGCATCAGAATCACATAAAGAAAAGAAATCAAACAGTTTACATTATCGAGCGGCGGACGCCTGTTACGCTCCTTGAAAAAGAAGTTTTCCTTTTGAGTTGTAATCAGGTGATCGAAGACGCTGAAATATGCATTTGCAGAGTCGCCCTCAATCCCGCGCAAAGAATCGAGCTCTGAATCAGACTGAAGCCTCCTCAAAGAGCTGTTGAGTTTTTGAACTGCATCTTCAAGCTCGGAACATTCAATCTTCTCTGAATGATCCCGCAGCGCTCTTTGCAAAACCGTCCTGCTGTTGGTAATCTTTCCTGTAAGAAAAGCAGTCGCCATTTCAGCAGAGAATTTCTGATCATCAGCCTTCCTGTATTGTTCGCGCCTCAAAAGCACATTGCCTGACACAGGCCCCTGCACCTTTGCAAGGAAGCTGCCGTTTTCAGTCATGAAACTAACTGACACGCCGCGCTCTGCGCAAAAACCCATAAGATACGGGCTGCAACTGACCTGTCCGAAACAGACAATGCCTCCGAGGGTATGAACAGGCAGGCGCAGGGCCACTTCGCCATCAACCTTGACAATGACTGTTTCTCCTTCTTTTGAAAGATACGCGCCCTGCGTTGTTACGAACAATGTATTAAGGTGTCTTTTCATTCTTTTTTGCGACCTCGTCTTTTCGATTTATCTATCTGCTTTGTCTTATCTAACGCTTCAAGGAATTGCTTCTCAACAGAAGACGGTTCATTCAGTCGTTCTGTGTGGTGTCGTTCATATTCAGCATGAGCTTTTCCCAATGCTTCATCATGACTGATTTTTCCGGCATGAGTGAGAATATCCCTGCCGGTGAGCTTTAAAAAATCGTCGAGCTTGGCAATCCAGTCCCTCATATGCATAGGCTTTCGGTTCAAAGCTTGAAGTTCGGCAAAGTCGAGATACATAGTTACAATCCGGTTCAATACATCAAGCTCTTGCTCATTCAAATAATTCTTGGCAATTTCAGCATCTGCTTTCCGGGGTTTATCGCCCAGCCACACAGTCATGCCCATATGCGGTTTTGAGGCATCAGCCCTGTCATAAATAATTTCTGCGGCAGTATGACCATGTGCTGCCCAGTGCATCTTATTCTGTATAATTGAGAAGAACTCCTTTGACATATCAGTGTTAGAATCATAATCAATACTCGTAGCATAAATATCCAGCACTTTGCGCCAGAAGATTTTTTCAGACGAGCGAATGTCACGGATGCGGGCAAGCAGTTCATCAAAGTAATTGCCGCCTCCGGCCTGCTTCAAACGCTCATCGTCAAGAGTAAAACCCTTGATAATGTATTCCCGCAGCCGTTGGGTCGCCCAAATGCGGAATTGCGTGCCGCGAATACTGTTGACCCGATAACCTACTGAAATAATCATATCGAGGTTATAGAAATCAACAGGCCTCTTTACCTGCCGTGGGCCTTCTGTTTGAACTGTCAAGTATTCCTTGACAGTTGCTTCAGGCATCAGTTCGCCCTCGTCAAATATGTTCTGGATATGCAGACTAATATTTTGTTTGGTTGTTTGAAACAGTTCAGCCATAAGCTTCTGGCTAAGCCACACGGTTTCATCCTGCAGCCGGACTTCAATCCTTGTTTTGCCGTCCTCTGTCTGATACAGAATCAAATCACTTTTAACTGGAATTTGTTCTTTCTTTTTCTTCATGGGCTTCCTTTTCTTCATCCCTCCTCAATAGCCGTCAATAGATACTTCCTTGCCGACCATGACTTACCGCATGTTTTCGGCATACACAACTCAAGCAATGAACATTTCTTGCACTTTTTCGAGTATTCAGCTTTCGGCGTGATGCCTGATTCAATCAGCGCGTGAACTTTTCTTGCTGTATCTTCTGTTTCCATGCGCAATGCCTTGTCAAAAATCACATCATGCCTGTGGTGAGTCTGGCCGTAAAAAAGTGCTCCTTCCGGAATTTCGACATTCAGCATCTCCTCAAGACAGATTGCCTGAGCGCAAAGCTGCACTTTATCGCAATCATCAATCTTGGGTTTTCCGCGCTTGTATTCCACAGGAAAAGGAATCCACTTGTCACCCTGTTTGTGAAACTCCACCACATCCGCCTTTCCGATAAGCCCAAGTCTCAGCGACCGCAGGGGAACGCTATAGTCAATACGAACATTCCCGCGTGATTCGAATTTGTTGCTATCTGCTTTGTCGTGCATAATCCTGCCCTCGGCAGTGAAAACATTCTCGCTCCATATCTGCTCAATATGGATCAGAGCGCACTGCCGCTTGCAGTACATGAAGTGCTGCAAGGAAGAGAGTTGAATCAAATCGTCTTCTGAAAAAACATAGGTCTTATGAGTCGTATAAGACATATACGACCTATTTCTTTATTCTGCGCGCCTGCGCACGCGCAGAATAAAGTCTTTCCGTAAAACCGCCTTCCTCCAAAAACTCCTTTTCCAAGGCCCGCAGTTGTTGGTCGAGCAGGTAGTTTGTCTGATGAATCAGGCAGATTAGAGTATTCGCCGCTGCTTCCTGCGGCGAATACTCGATATAGGTCTTATATGTCGAATATGACCTATTCTTTTCATGAGCAAGCGCTCTTATTTCCCGCGCTTGCTCATGCTCTTTTCCCCAAAGAGGCAGCCCCTTCTGCCGCAAGTAATCCTCATAATCCAGCAGCAGCTCTTCAAGGCTCGCCCGTGCCACTCCGATTAGCTTTAGCTCAGTCTTTTTAGAAGTCCCTGACGCCATGCTGCCCTCAGCGATATTTTGTTTGCCGCTGCGCGCTGCCTGCACCATCTGGTCATGAGTGCGGGAGCGGATGTTGATGAAGCGATTGCAGAATACTATCGTGGCGTCATAAACAATCTCTGACATTTTGTAAGACTGCAGCTCCCGATAGCCACCGTGCGGCGGGATGAGTTGCGGGTGTTCTTTTGGGTTAGGCATGTGTTGTCACCTGTTTCTGTGATTTCTTGAAATTATATTATGCTGCCTACCTGTGAAACTGATATTGTTTGTAGAATCCCTCTCATATACCCCAAAAAGTTATCGTAAAACTCTGGATAGCAGAAGTACAAATCTTCGTATCTACTAATCCTCGGCAAACGCAATGCGTCAATTTGGTCTCTGCGCATTCTCACGGTCAAAGTCTGCATTTCCCTTCTTGTCGGCTTCTCCCTATTTTCAAGTCTTATTTTAAATTCCTCATCAATAATAACGGTAAACATCTCATTGTCTTCTATAACTTGAAACAACTTAGCGACACTTGGATAATTGGCTCGGTTTTCAGCTTGTACTATCAAATTATCACTCGCCATGCCGGTATTTCTTTCACGAATTTCCCTCAGCAATGCCTCTGTGCAGGAATCGGGGCTGATTTTCCTCTCGTCAAGAAGCTTTGCCAAAACAGCGGCAGAAATTTTGAAATGTTTGTGATCCCTGAGAAACGCATCTTTTTTAATATAAAAACACCATACTTCACAATCCGCACCATATTCACACTGCCTATTTACACGTCCACCAAGCTGTATTGTGCTCCCAAGGCTGCTCATCTCCCTTGCTCCAGAACGGAATGAGAAGTTTAGCCCTGCCTCAGCGCAGGTAGTAGCTACAAGTGTCCAATCTGTATCATTCTTGTCTTTTAGTCTCAACTTGATTCTTTCGAGCGTATTTTTCCGGTCGATGGAAGTAAGCGCTGTTGAAAGATGTTCAACCGTCTTTCGCCCTCTTTCGTGTGCAATCTTATCAGCTAAGGCTGCTGCTGACTGTACCGTGTTCATAACAACGATTCGCGGACCGTTCAGGTTATGCACCCACCGATACAACTCATCAAGACTCATCGGGTTTTTTTCCACACTATATACAATTCTGTTCTGCTCATGTTGTGCAGCCTTCTTGTAAAGATTGTCCCCTGCAATTTCCGGAACAATGACTCTTGTTTCTGAGAATTCTTTCAGGTGCCAAAAATGAGAAAGCGAGCCGGAACCAAGCACAATATGACACCCCCAGTTTTCTACCAAGGTTTGTAGCCATTTCCATGCCTGAGGCCAAAGATGTGCTGGAAGAGCAGCATGTGCCTCATCAATAAAAATCGCAGCACCTGGGAGGTTGTGAAGTTTTCTGAGTGATGCGGGTCTATTACCTGCAAGTGTCTCAAAGAACTGAACAGCAGTTGTCACTGTGATTGGGGCACTCCAGCGAAACGAAGAAGCCATTAACAATTGATTCTTGTATTCGGCTTTGTGATGATGAGCCGCCACTATAGCTTCAGTGTCTTCACCAGGGAGAATCAGTGCTTTGCGGTACGTTTCTACAGACTGATCAATAATATTGGTAAACGGCAGCACAACAAAGACCCGTCGGAGGCTGAATTGCTCTGCCACTCTCAAGAGATGCGCCATCACAGAGGTTGTCTTGCCGGTGCCAACAGGCATGCTGCAAGCATAAATACCTCTTTTTTCTGGTTCTGTAGTTTTGCAAATATGATAAAACTCTTGCCTTACAGCAAGCCTCTCAGGTGTAACATCTTCTGTTGGAAATGAGTGGATATATGTGTCAAGACATTCAAGCCTTTTTGCCGGATAAAGAGGAATGTCAGTTGCAAGTGCTTCCCCTCCATAGTGTCTTGCCGTGTCAGTATGATCTGCATCAACAAGACAGGAAAGGGCCATCCTGTAGAATAGTGTATCCTTCGGCCTTCCGCCCTCTGCCTGTTCACTCACTGAATTCTTTATTTCTGTTGCGTGTTTTGATAGGTAATCTTTTAGACTCTCATTAGTAATATCCATTACCGTCTTTTCATATCCGCTGACCTGATTAACATTCCTAAAGCTGTGCTCCTTTTCTCGCTCCTCCCCTATTGATGGAAGACCGCTATGATGTGAGAATACAGAGAGAGCGGCTGGGAGATGGTTTTTTAAGAGAAGAGCCGTACCCGCATCTTCATGCTTTACAGGAAGTTTCTCCTGTGGCTTATCCGAAAGAACTTTTTGATTTGCCGTGTCGATCTTCCCCAAGTCGTGATACTCAGCAGATGTGCATACAGACGACATGAAAAGTTCACCAAATGTAATGTGAGGAAGTACACCCGATGCAAATAACTCAGCCATTCGCATTACTTCGGAAGCATGCTCCTTATAAGACTGTTCCGGATAGCCATAACGTGCGCTATGTGCTAAAAGCTCCATATCCTTCTACCTCATCCGATCCATGAGGTCTTCGATAGTGACCTTGTCCTCGAACTGTTTGAAAATGTCTGGATTATCCTTTTTATTAGGGATAATATATTCACTCCGCTCAACAGAAGGTTTGTCTTTAGCCTCCCTCTTTTTAGGCATGAGCGCATCTATAAGATCAAAATCGCTACAAGAGCCCCTCTGATTGTTGTGCTTTGCGTACCAAGCGTGCAAAACCTCAACCTGTGTCCTCACAAGCGAACGGTTATGCGAGTAGACATAAGGAATTAACTCTAAGACAATATCGACATCAGTTTTTGAACATCCGGTTTTGCTTGCTTGTGTTGGGTTAACAAAAAATGGAATGGCATAGATTCCGTGCTCAACAAACTTATAAGCACCCGGCGCCATTCCACTCGTCTTATCTTTCTGTACGCTTGATTTATTGGTCATCGTAAAATCTGTGCGTGATGTCACAGGCGCTATCGAAAGACCGAGTCCAAAATGGACAACACCTGTCTTCACGCTTTCCTTAAGTGTAATTGCATCCTTAGTTTTTGCTTTACTAACTTCCTTAGCAGGCGCAGCATCGGCTCCGGTTTTCCCTGACTCTTCCTCGGCCTTCTCCAAAAAGGTGTTTCCGAAAACACGGGCATCCCAAAAACTATCGATAAATTTTGTACCGTTTTTTTCAAGAATCATATTCTTTATAGAACCACGATCCCTGCCGCGTTCTTCCAGAATATCAAAGCGATTGTCATCTGTAATTTTTAATGTCTCCTTTAAGTAGAGCCAGATAGGTCCTTGTTTGTTTCCTACGAGATCCCTTATCTTCCGTTTTACAGAGACCGGCGAGATTTCTCCTATATCCCCTCTACGCTTTCTTGGAGCACCGTCACGTTCTGGATCGCCGTTAGGGTTAGAGTTCCGAACTTCTACAATAATCAATCCTGTTGCCCTTGGAATACTATTGGTTCCTGTCGTTTCGGTTGTCATAATTATTCTCCTCCTTCATTTTTTTGTTCATTGTTACCATCTGAGCCACCATCTTTCTTTGCTCCATAAGAAAGATATCCCAGTAGCAATTTGGCCTTTGCTGCATCATTAAGCTCCGTAGGAAGCTGTGCCTTTGACAACTCGTCAGTTAATTCCGCAATTCTCCTGATGCAATTCTTTGCTATTTGGCCGGGTTTTTCATTCGTACCTACGCGTTTTGCCCATGAGTAATATGGATGTGCAAGCCTGCTACTTAGGGTTAGAAACGCCTCCAATGGGTTCTGTAATGCCAGCTTCATGTTATCGTTCCCCAAGAGACCCATAGGAACATTCCCCGATCTTACATCCGTATGATATTGAATGTAGAGGTCATCAACCACCGCAAAATACCTTCCGAGATAAAACAAATTTTCCATCATGTAATCCTCCTTCCTTATTCCTTTCTTAAATAAAAGCAGTCCGTATAGTGATGGGAGCATGTGCAGATAAGAGGTGTCCTTGAATTTAATTTTTGCTCCTGTTTTATGGTAATCATGTCGAGTCTTCAATGCTGCTGAAATAATAACATTAGAAGTTTTTTCAACTACGAAGGCAATACCCGTCTCAATACGTTGACCAATAACCTTATCTCCTTCAAAAAGAAAATCCAGCGCCTCATCCGTTGTAAATCGTCTCGATTGAGTGCGTAGTGCGCCATCTTGATCCCAATCGCTATTGAGAAGCTTGATGGCTTCTATAGGATAAAGAGGAATGGCATCTCTCGTACTTCTCTTCTCATCCCCATCCTTCTTCTTATTGAGAGTGATCCACGGCAGGCTTACACTTGGAATGTTAGCATTGCCTGCTTGCCAGCGGGACGCCCCCTCTGTGAGTTGGGATAATGAATACTTGCGGCTGGCAAGAATTTTAGTATTGCCACGGTCTACGGCAGCCAGCACATTAAATGATATTTTTGCATCCGGTTTTTGCTGAGCTACTCCGTCGCAAGGTTTCAATGCAAGTTTTGTGGCTGCTTCGCTTCGGTATATATCCTTATCGGAATCATCTTCCTCCCTATCAAAAAATTGCAAAGTATTTGCATCTTTTAATTCTGTGCAGTAGGCAAAGATAACAGTTTTGCGGCTATTTCTTTTGGGCTCATACTTTGTAAGACTTTTCCATGTGGTTCCTTCCATTTTTTGATTCAGGATATAATCCATGCCTTTGGCTGCCATCTTTCTTATCTCAGAACCTGCGGGAAATAAAGACGACCCTTCACGCCCATAGCGCCTAAGACAAGGGATTTGAGAGTTTGCCGCAAAAGGAACTCTCGGGCCAAGGCCACCTACACTAATCGGAGAAAAGTTCTCCATTGCCCCCGCAGAGTCTTTCCCATATGCATCGGGCTGACCAGTCGGCGAACAATGCACCTCGCTATAAGATTCAAACTGTGTCCTCATCCAATCCTGGATTACCGTAGAGTATGGAGGATACTTTTCTATCTCCGGGTCAGGAGGATATTTATTCCAGTCCGCAATGGTCAGAAGGTAAAGAAAATCTTTACCATGCTCCTTACCTCGCCGTTTCCTCTTTCCCTTGACCTTAACTGCAAAGAGAGCTTCGGCATAAACCTTTTCACCTGTTTCTATCAATTTCTGCATTAGTGTAGAGCAAACGCTTCTTTGCAGTTCCTCTGGTTCACATGCCCTTGAGCGCTTGATAAGCTCCTCCAGCACTTGGTAGGGTTTAGGAATTTCCCCTATCATTGTTTTTATAGTATCGGGCGTATCCTTGAGACACTTGCCAAGCCACGTTATATCATCACTCCAAAGGTCATTACATTTTGTCATCAGTTCATTTAATACAAGCTCTTTGACCGCCCTTATTGACCTTGTGCGTGAATTCGTCAAGTTTTCTATAAAAGCAAGGATGTCTTTTCCATTCTCCGATGAAAAAGCAGGCAGGGGATCAGGTATTTCAAATAAAGCTCTGACATTGAAGGCTGGGAAAGTTGGTGTGTGATTATCCTCTTGCCATCTATAAACCTCCTCGATTTTAAATTCTGTTAGTGCACTTATGTCGCTCACCTTGCCACATTTATCCAACGACACCCTAAACGCAGCCTTACCTTTGGGACACTTTCTAAAATGAGGATATGGAGTGCTAAAATCGCATCCGAGCCTGTTGAGTGCGTCGTAAAGATCTACCAATTCATTCAGCATATTCGAGCCTTCCTTTCTCGATTCGACGTCCGTGTTCACTCTGGGCATATCGTGGAGAGCGAACCCCAGCGTCTTGGTCGTATACGGAATAAAGGAACGACGGCAGGACTTCATTTATTGAAGTCTGGACTTTCGTATTATTCCTGAATGGGCCTATGTAATCCGGCACAAATTCACGCCATCCAAGACAAGGGGTATCGTGGAACTGGCCTCTAAACAGCCGCCTATTGAAGCGCTCTTGCCCATAATGACATGAATTGACTTCAGCAAGTTGCCCGGCTTCCTTGAGGGTTTTTGGAACATATTTGAAATCCTCAAGCCTCGCGTAAAGCCTATAGCAAACATTGATAAGCACTGTCGCCTTATGCTGAAATAGATTTCCTTTTCTTATAGACTCGTCTTTTCTCAGTGGTCCTCCATAGTTTGTAGTGTAGTCGTGATAGACAATCGGAGCGCATATTTCAACGGCTGTAGGGATGATTACTGCATTCTTCAAACGTGATATCGATTCAAATAGTCCTTTTGCGGCAGACCATGGCGGCACGGGATAGCTGATCGGTGTCGCTCCTGTGTCCGGCCTTGTCCACATCGCCGTTGGCCCCGCGACTTCAAATGATACCTCGTATGATTTTTCCATTTACAAGCCCTCCCTTCTTTGTAGCTTTTTGATTTTATGCTATCCTGTCAGCTTATACAAACAAATAAACACTTCCCCACATCATGCCGCAACCCCGCCAGATAAGCCCAATCGCCGGAGCCGAATTCATCTGCAAACTTCCTTGCTGCTACCCCTCCAACCTCCCCTTGGCAAGGGGAGGACTGAGGTGGGGTCAGATGCTCCTCAAGCCCCTGCCATTCGCTTGTCGGCTTTCCCTCAACACTATGGGCGTAATATTCTTGC
>Ga0100391_1006433_pt1 | contig 10594 bp, 6 predicted proteins | sample CryGeymeta201515_FD_81541 | JGI IMG/M metagenome (GOLD analysis project Ga0100391, IMG submission 81541) | Groundwater microbial communities from Crystal Geyser aquifers in Utah, USA - Crystal Geyser metaG 2015-15 | ecosystem: Environmental > Aquatic > Deep subsurface > Groundwater | place: USA...
TCATATTACTTAAGCCCAACAAATGCTACTTCCAAAAACAACCCCGGGATTGTGTTTTTCCCCATCCCGGGGCAGTTTTGGAAATCCCGGGGTAGGGATATCCCTCGATTGGTGACAACATATCGTACTCTACAGAAGCAAGAAGAGAGTTGTTGGGAATTAGTGTGCTACCTTTTGCAATGATTGTGCTGCCACCAAACAACAGACAACAGATTTTTTTTTAAACTTTTGGGAGGATATCGAGATATCTACTGTACGGCACCAATAATCAATACAGCACTACCATCCTTTAAAAACCATGCCCCCTACTTCGTCAAACAAGAGCAATGCCGAAGCAACCGTATACGTGAGCATGAGCTACTGGATTGATGGTGATAGCAACCCAGACCAAGACGAACCAACACTACACAAAACCTTTTCTTCGCAAGACACTGCCGTTGCCCGGATGGGACTGCCAGTCGGTGTTGAGCCCACCAAAGTAAGGACGTCAAACCCTATGAATTTAGCTAAATGGCAATTATCTTGATTGTCCATCTTATCATTAGTACTATCTTTGCGTCTCACGTCTCTCTCTCTCTGACTTCCAGCCACAAGCTGGATCCTACGAGTATAGTGGTATGCATGATCACGGACCCCTGATACCACCAAGAGAGGGGGGGGATATGGCACAGCTCATAGGTTGTGTTCAAGCAGCTAAAAAGTTTAGTGATGATTATCTGACACAAGTCATTCAAGGCGAAAAGAAACAACCGAAGAAAACCGAGAAATCTATATGATATTTCATATTCGACTACTCGATCGATAGAGAGATGTTTTTTTAAACTTTATCAGTACTCGTCAATCTTCCCCTTGGTGGTCATTATTGGCATATTCCTGAGAAACCTTCAAAAGAGGAGTGTTGCGCACCAATTTAGCCAAAGTTGTGTTGCCAACCATCATATCCACTGTAGCCTCCCCCTTCAGCAGTGCTTGCAATTTTTTGGTGAAGGCCGAGCTTTCCCGTTGTGCACGCGACTTTTTCATGGACGAACGGTGGGAGCGAGAACGTTTCGTTTTAGCATCGTCATAGTTGCTATCCGTCCAATGGCGTTTGTTGTTGTTTGTGGGAAGTGGCGAAATGGTACCAACTGGAGCTGGAGTAGAGTCGTCCAGAGTAGTAGGTGGCGTCATCATACCAGCGGGGGTGGACACACCAAGTGGTGGAGCTGGCGAAATGGTTCTCGACTTCGCAAAAATGTCTTGCGCCTCTTGGACAACATTCTTTTCGTCTACAGCCTCGATATTGTCTCTTTGAGACAGTGGAGTCGTGAAAACCGCCTGCTGCTGCATCTGCATGCCTTCAGTGTCTCGAGCTATATCCGGATCGTATTCGGGATCTTCGCTGAGCGCAGTTCCCAGGTAAGCTTCGCTCCCAATAATACTCTCAATAGTGTTCATAGCAATCATGCACGCAGTACCTCTTGGTAGATACAATATATCATCTTCCGCGTCGCTGAACTGCAGGGCGTGTTGCAGGCACTTGCGGTACTGTCTCTTTTCCAGCATATCTTGGCACTCTTGTTGGGTATTCTTGCGGGCATTAACCAAAAGTTGGTGCACGGCAGCAGCAACACTTTTCTGAAATAACGCGTGCAAATCCATAATACGCGACATGGCAGTGTCGCGAAAGACTCGCGATGTCCACGAGGTTGGAAGATGCAGATGCTCGCCAAAGTAGCCTCGCACAAGGCCGTCCGAGCCGGCAAAATCATTTCCTGGCCAACCGACCCAATTTTGTTCCATACTCCGGCCTGCGCTTTCTAGCTCCTTGTGTAACTCCAAGAGAGTTGCACCTGCACTCTGGAGCGCATCAAAGCTGGAGCTTTTCCAGAGAGTGTCCGAAATGCATCGGGAAGCCAACCTTAGTACAGAGACTCTCTCCACAACTGGGTGGAATTCTTGTAGAATGGAATCGATAAGCGACCGTAGCGACATCTTGAGACTTCCATCAAGAGCAAATTCAGACACTGCAGATGGAAAGACGACTGGAATTTCTTCGCTGGCGTTGGGCAGGCAGGCCGTGAGAAACTCGTTGGCTTGTGCGTAAAAATCAGAGTCGAACTTTTCAGCCAAAATGTATGCCACTCTTGGTGTTTCGTGATCCATGCAATCGAAGGCAGAGGAAATGGCTTCGACTTTGCGAGAGTTGCTCCAGTCACCATTACAAAATGCAGGTGGGATAACAAACAAGCCTGCATCGCATCCCGTGACAGGATTGTTTGCATCCCACTGAACAAAGAGCACTCGAACTTCGACCACGTTAACTGTAGTCGGGTCCACTCTTTGGACTGTATTCACTGTACCGTATTGAAGGTTCTTGCTTAGCCACGCATGTATTAGCTCAAACATACTATCCTCTTCCAGGCCTTCGGGTTCAGGAAGGATGACGGCCACTTTGAACAAGAAAGTTGCTTTAGTACCATCATTCGTGTTGCTGGCATAGCCTTTTTGCTGCATGTGCTGCATCAGCTCTTCATCGCTACAAATAGTATCCAGCATGACGGATGCAACATTTAGTGGGGAGATGTTCTTTGCCAAGATACGGTTCAGCGCCTTGCGCGTGTTAACGACTGTCGGCTTTGATTTTGGTTTGGCGGGTGATCGGGCCAATGTAATTTCCGGATTCAAGAAATCATATTGGTTAGGCGAAGCCATCAAGAAAGTAGGATCAATTCGCTGGATGCTTTGTTGAGCACAGAGCCTTGTTTTAAACTCTTGAGGGAGCTTTTCTTTCCATCGACGGAGCAAAAGGAGTTTCCGCGCCTTATTCACTCGATCCTGGAGTTCTTGTGCCCTTCTCCACGCAATCTCCTCTTGGTACCGACGCTCTTCCTCTTGACGAAGCAATTCCTCCAGTCTCTGTCTCTCTTCTTCTTCTCGCTTTCTCGCTTCCTCTGCTTTTCGCAAGCGATCTTCTTCATTTCGAATGGCCTGTTGTCTTCGCTCTTCTTCCAAGCGAATAGCCTCCAGACGATGTCTTTCCTTTTCTTCAGCCTCGGCTTTTTTTCGCGCTGCCTCGGCTAATTGTCGTTGACGCTCTTCTTCCTTGCGACGGGCTGCTTCTTGCGCTTCTTTCTCTAATCGTTCACGTTCCTCTCTCTCTTGCTGCTCTTTTATTTCTTCTTGTCGCTGAATCCCCGCTAGTCGTTTGCGCTCTTCCTCTTGCTTCTTCTCTTCTTGTTCACGATTCAACTGTTTGATTCTCTCTCGCTCTGCTGCCTTCCTTTTTTCGATCTCTTCTAGGCGTTTCTGATCCCTCTGCTCTTGATCCCGCTTCAACCGGAGTTTTTCGGCCTCCTTCCTCCTGGCTTCGGCGGCCTCTTGCTCCCTCAAGAAAAGTTCTTGTTGTCGTTTCATGAGTTCGGCCGCAGAAAGCCCACTAGCAACTGCAGAAGCATCTGCTACGGCCTGCGACAGCGAATCAGGTGGGGCCATGCGGACAGCTGGAGGATCGGTAAGGGATGCCCCTTCACCACTAACCTCGCCACGGCACACTCCCAATCTAGTAGTGCCACGCAACTTGCTTTCAATGGTCCTCATCATCTTTCTTGGCCTCAAGGGCAAAATCGTACCCTTTTCGGGATCCCGAGCTTCTCTAAATTCAGATGCCTTCCAAAAGATAATCTCTGCCTTACCGACTTGACCAGAACTAGATGATTTGACCTTCATCTCCTTGACAGTTATGTTGTAGTGTTTGCAGGCAGCTCGAGCTTCATCCATATCTTCAAAGCAGAGAAGATGGGCAAGTTTTTGGAGAGGATAGCTATCGTAAATGGGTTCACCTGTGTCCTTTTTCCGTGCACCATATGTCTTGGCACCAATCTTGAAGGCCAACTTTCGCATCATCTCAACGTGCTTGAACATAATGCACGCAAACAGGTACGGAGTGTCAGGAGACCGCAGATAGTGAAAAAAGCGCACATAATTGTAATCCTTCTTGGCCTTGAAAATGTTCAGTGCCAGCTGGACAGGCTTGGAATAGTAAATCTCAGGTCGTTCTCGAAAGAGTTTAGCACTGTACTTCATCACCTCCATTCCACCTTCATTGTTCATCACCATGAGAATATAGAGTGCTCGCATTTCGGGCTCAGCGGTTCCTCTGGTAGGACTGTAGACCATATTCTTGCCAATTAATCGGCCTGCGGCTGCTTCAGGGACATTGTTCAAAGGAGACCCATCATAATCTATCGGATTTTTGCCTTGAACAACGTCAGACTTGCATCCGTGAGCAAAATCACCAGGATTCAATCGCGTTTCACGTCCTTGTTCATCTGGAACTTCTACCAACGCTCGTCCCATGGAATCGTCATAGTATTGATTCAAGGTCTTCATGGCTTGTCCCAATTCTTGAATATTTTGCTGGCTCTGATGCACGGCAAATTCATTGATGTGACTCAGCTGGTGTTCGCACATGGCATGCCATCGAGCAATTCGTTCATGACACCTGACTGCTCGTGCATCGCACTTGCCACCAGTCCCGACGAAATTCTGTAAAATAAAGTCCTTTCTTATCATTCCTGGTATTACACGTTGGGTGAGAAAATGACAAGCAATAGTAAAACAATGTCACATAATACAATAATAAGACGCACGAGTTCGATCCCAAATAAATTGGTAGGCATCCATCGAATTGGGTGTCCCATTATTGGACAAATTTGGAGGGAACCGCCGATCAGGACCTTGTCGGTCTCGTTCCATGACCCATTCTTCCAGATAGGCACAGGTTTCTTCCAGGACATCGGGAGGACGAACCCATTCTGGCACATCTAGTTTGTAGTCAGCCGCCGACCGTCGAAAACGCTTGACGGCTGTATTTCGCAGCGTCCAATCTGCCGGATGAATACCGCCGGGATCAGGCACTTCCAACAACTGAATATCATTTTCTCCTTCCCGCCGCAGCAATTCTTCGTCTGGACAAAAGAATTGACAGGTTCCCTCCAGAGACTTGGCACTGGCCAAATCTTCTCGCTGTGATTCTCCTCCCACTGCCGACGTGACGGCTCGTTTGGGTGCGTCGGAGGATTGACCTTGCAGTTCCGAAGGTAAGTGGACTCGCGTGGATGTTTTTTGATCCGTGGCAAAACGTTGCAAATTGCGTTCCGCGCGTGCTTGTTGATCGTCAGTCATGCTGCTACTGTTGCTATTGAACGGTACTGGACTAGTACTTGGTTTCCGTCGGTGGGATTTATCCTTTTCCTTGTGGCGTCGGTCTCTGGCAGGCGGTGGGAAGGATTGACTTTGTTCGTCTTGTGGCTGCGGTGGTCCATCGGCCGCAGAATCTTGTTCTCGTCTTTTTTGTTCCAACAACTTCTTTTTCTTGGCTTCCAACTTTGCTTTTAGCTTGGCCAGTTTTTGGGCGCTAGCCGAGGCAGGAGACGGTTCTGGCGCTACTACTGACCCAAATGGATTAAAATTACTGTCTTCGGGAATAGATCCCAAACCACCAGTTCCAAAGCCCGCGCTGTTGTTATCCGTGGCGTAAAAGGGAGTTCCAAAGGCTACACTGCTGTTGTTGTTGAGTGGTGTAGGCGAGTTTGACGCTGATCCCATGTCAATACTCGTACTATGGTTGTGACCCGGAGCCGCCGACATGGTTGAAGAACCAAAGGTCATACCACCACCACCATTACCGAAAGTAGGAGCTGGAGCACCTCCCCCAAATGGATTCGACGGAACGAATGACGATGCCTTAGGGTTCATAGAGCTGTTATCATTATAATTGTTGCTGCCAAAGCCAGAAGAAGACTGTGGTATTCCAAAGGTCATACCACCTCCACTACTCACCGCTGGTGCTGGTGGATTGTTCTTGTTGTTGCTGTTGAAAGCAGAGGAAGCAGGTGCTGCAAAAGAAATTCCACCCGAAGGTGGAGGAACAGGCCCACCAAATGGATTAGGAACATTGCTTGATATCGCTTGTTGTTGTTGTTGCTGCTGCGAAGAACCTGCAAATGGATTGGAAGGTTGTCCAAATCCAGTCGATGCCTGTCCAAATCCAGTTGTCGGTTGTCCAAATCCAGTTGTCGGTTGTCCGAATCCAGTGCTACTGCTGCTGGACGTTCCACCAAATCCACTCGAAGGAGCAGCAGCAGCAGCAGCAGATGCTAAACCTCCGAAGGAAGTCGTAGCAGGTGCCGCAAAGGCCGTAGAAGTGGCTGCTGCAGTACCAAAAGTAGTAGTAGAAGTAGTAGTAGTAGCAGTCGCTGCTGCTGTATTACCAAAGGAAGGAGCTGCTGGTGCATTACCAAACGGGGCAGGCTGTGGAGCCATTCCAAACGGAGCCGCAGCAGGAGGCGACCCAAAAAAGCCTCCACCGCCACCGCTACCACCAGAATTTCCAAACGGAGGTTGCGGTTGTTGTTGCTGTTGCTGTTGTTGTCCAAAACCAAAGCCCGACATTCTTTTAGGGAAACCTGTTTTTGAAACAAGCGTGTGTTATTACAATAATATAATATACTAATTTCTACTCGAGTATCTTCTTTGTCTTCAACGAAAGAAATTCTTTTTTGAAACTGAGAGAAAAGCCTTAATGTGGCGTATAGAATATGTTGGGTGCTTCCTAGCAAGTAACTTTGACTATCAATTACTGTAGCTACAAGCAAATGAAGCAGACTTACACCCACCTCTCTTCTAGCGATTGCTTTTTGTGGGGGTGAGATGCAACGATGCAACGCAAATCAAATGAGAGATGATGAGAGATGAGAGACTTTTGCTCTGGATGTTGTTGGTTGTTATTGGTACTGTTCCTACGTTTTTGACCCGGGGTGTGTGCGTGCGTGTGTTCGGAAGAATAATAGAGTTAGGGTTTGAATTCAGTAGTCAAGAGTGTTCTCACAACAACAACATCTTCTGCGAATATTTCCCCAAGTTGCTGGCTGAACAACCAGCTTATTATTGCAAGCTACGATTTTTTGCTATTCCTTGGAAAAGTATCGACTAGCTAGACAAAGCACTACTATAGCAGCAGGTCTGACGCTGCTCTAGGGTACTAGTAGGTAGGACCCGAGATTTGATGTTCTCTGAAGGTACGGTCACTTTTGTATTTGCTGGTGAGCACTTCATACTATTATATTATTTGAACAGATTGCTACCGTACCCCTGAGCAGTAGAGCTACAATCGATACCAGTTGGGAGAAAATAAATATCGCTCGAGCGATCCTATTATTACTGTAATAATTATCGGTTCTTCCATTGCCTCCGTATATAATATGTGTTCATGATAGTACGCACATTCCTTTCCTCGCTCCACGTGTATGTGTGTGTGTGTGCACTTTTGTATTTTGTACTAGATATATTGTTTGCTTTTTGCATGACTCTGTGCAAAAGACACACACACACACACATCAATGTTTTTGCATCCATCCAACAAACTTGACGGAGGGGGGGGGGGGTTCCACCCAAAAACGAAAAGTCTCATTCCCACGACAGTAATCGATTGGCCTTGCGACATGCTGATTCGTACAATTCATCGTACAACTGTTGTTGCGGTGTTCGTTGCCGTGTTTCTTGACGCTGTTTCCGAATCTGTAATGCTTCACTCCAAGCCTTCTTGACTTCTTCTACAGTAAATCCTCGATCACGTTCGAGTATACTGCGTCGTGCTTCAAAACTTAGCTTCAACTGCTTCCGAGTTCGACGAGGCTGTCGTGCTCTCTCGTACGATTCCAGGTCAATGACCGATTCTCGCGTAGGTGTTGCATCCAGCATGACTGGTGGGCCCTGTCCAGTAGAGGAGTTGTGAGGGAAAAGAAGAAAAAACAAGGAAACGAGACAAGTGTAGTGTGAGGTACCAATCAGGACAAGCACAACGCACGCCAAGTACACACAGTCCTCCAGGACACAAGGTACGCACTGTTACAGCCGACGGATGATTGCCCAACGTCATGTTAAATTCTCTAATTTCCAGTTTCGTAAAGCTAACATTCCGCTTCATGCTGGGTGTCAAAGGTGCCTCACCCAACTTGCGTCTGAGAGCACTCTTCAAGACGGGCATTTGCTCTGCGGCAGTTGAGCCACACGATCCGTACGAACATCCAAAGATATTATCGAGGGTCTGTAAAAGTTCTTCCATAAAGGAGTATTCCTCGCGGGACGTAGCAGTGATTGGTTGTTGCTGTTGCTGCTGTTCTGGTTGTTTCGTCGCAAAGCGGTGATGAGGATTTCGAATGATCAACGGACTCAGATCGACAACATCAAACAGATCATCATCTTCGTCGTCTTCATCCTCCGAATCGCTGTCACTGGAGTCTTCGTCGTCCGAAAGTTTGGCAGCAGCTGGAGCAGAAGGTGGATAATAGTAAAGAGGATCGCATTTTTCTTCTTCTGGCAAATCCAAACTAATCATGATTTTATCTTGTACAAGGACACCCGTACCGGGATCTTCAATGGCTTTGACTTCAATGTGTGTCATCAAGTTCTCGTCGGGTGTTGTAGCAGTACCATCGAGGGTCATGTTATTGCTGTAAATGCAAGTGTCCGAAGAAGACATCTTTTGCTTGTCTGCGTCTGTATGTGGTAAATGTAGATTGTTGTTGTCTGTTGATGAAAAGTTTAAATGGTTTTGGTTCAGTGCCGTTTCAATAACAGCATTCACTTGGAGTTAGTAATGTATGAGGTGAAATGCTACTTTGTCTCCTAAACAGCTAACCCAAAAATGCACGATCAAATCGTGTGTTGTGTTACTGGCAGTATTTGTTTTTTTGGTTCTGTTGATTCTTGTGGGGAGTAGAGTCGTCCAGTCTACTTTGAAAAGGAACGACTTGTATTTTATTATTATTTGGTCAGCTACTACAACTGATGATAATAATGATAATAATAATCAGCAACTAGTCTACTGTCTGTGGCGTTTGTCTTGCGTGTCCCATGCACTGGTACTACTACAACATGAACAATGCAACGGCAATGATACTACTGTAAAAGTTAAACTAACTTAGCTTAACAAGACCAACAAGGTTTTTCGTTGAGAGCAGTCTTTTTTGTCTTCAGTTTTTTCCTCCAAAGGGTTTTAAAACAGTCTACCTGGTACTAGACTAGCTACTAAGTAGTCCTACAGTACCCCACTGGTACGGACGTAGGCGAACGACGAGAAGAGCCGAAAGAGCGTTGTAGGGAAGATATTTCGCGAGAGCTGGACAGGTCTCGAATCGAGTCGAGTCGGATAAAAGAATATTCAAATCAGAACAAGTCCTCTAAACACAGCATGTCACATACGGCCTGGCATGTGTTACCCGCCTTCCCAAGACACAAAAATGCGGGACTTTCTATGGAAATTCTTCTTACTATTTTTTCTTGTTATTGTAGGATGCACACATGTTCTTTCCAAAGTAGTTTTTTAAAAGAGTGTTTTTTTTTAAAGTTTATTATTATTACGAGAGACTAAATAATGCTACGCTCTTTTGGTCTGTGATGATAGCGATGACGATGATGATGATGATGAGCTCCAAGCATTGGATGGACGCTCGCTACCGTTGAGGTACTCTCTCATCCATTTTATTCATAAAAAAAATCACATCGGGCTTCCTTTAAAAAAAAAATCGTTTGTATGATGGTGTGAAGCCCGCAGCAAACCACTGCCTTCTTTCTCGCGGAGTCGAAAGGCAAGAAACGGAGGCTCTTTTTACTACGTAGCTGTAAGCGTACTATTTCTTTTGAGCTTTTTGCTACGCTTGCGTGACTTGCAGAATTTGTTGTGCGAATAATAACCTTTTCAGTGGTAGTGGTAGTGGTGTGTTCCGACAGCCCCATAAATGCAACCTGGTGTGCACACCTTTATGCTCCTCTGGTCGTCCATTGAGTGCTGCCAGCTACTAGCTAGCTAGTAGTACTAGCCAGCTACAAGCATGGATTGAGTAATAGTCTTGCTCTTTATTACTCTTGTTATTCCGCGGAAAAGTTAATTTGAGCAGTAGACTACTAGAGCTAGCGTAGTACAACTAGAGAGTTAAAAAAAATGTCATGGTAACAGGAAATACGGATAGAGACGCACACAAGATCATCATCATATGGAAAACAACTTACGCGAGGATTGATTCATTTTTTGTTATCCTCATTCAATTCATACCGATCCTGTTTTTACGGACTGTATTAACCAGATTAGCAAAGCAACCCCTGGAATCATCATCTGTCGCACACATCTACCAGATAAGTAGTTCTGTTGAAATAGCATGGAGCCAAAATCAAAGCGAAAGGCTTCCTTGGTCGTGGATTTGACGAATAGTGACGATGATGAAGACTACTATCGGAAAAGAAGCAATGACAGCAATAATGATAGTGACAGTGATATTGACGATGATAATGATAATGATAATGATGACAGTGCTCCCGTAGTATCCACATTCATCGCTTTGTGTCATGCGACCATTGTAGGAATTCGTTACTATTCTGGGACGGCGCATCCCGGAGAGTTTGTTTTACTGCAACGAGAGCCACATAACCCCTACGATTCCAATGCCATTCGTATAGATAACTTACAAGGCGAAAAGGTTGGCCACATTAAGCGTGAACAGGCAGCCATTCTGGCAAAATTTATGGATCAGTACGGCAGTAACAACAACAACAA
>Ga0100391_1006434_pt1 | contig 10594 bp, 10 predicted proteins | sample CryGeymeta201515_FD_81541 | JGI IMG/M metagenome (GOLD analysis project Ga0100391, IMG submission 81541) | Groundwater microbial communities from Crystal Geyser aquifers in Utah, USA - Crystal Geyser metaG 2015-15 | ecosystem: Environmental > Aquatic > Deep subsurface > Groundwater | place: USA...
AGGACAGATTCTTTTTAAATATGTAACCCTACTATTGCTGAGTGCCATCTTGATCGTTGCAATTGGATTTAGATTTTGGAAGTTAGATCTCTTCCCCTACGGCCTAAACTGGGATGAAGCAGCCTATGGGTATAATGCCTACAGTTTGTTGCAGACGGGTAAAGATGAATGGGGATTTCAGTATCCACTTTTCTTGAAATCATTTGGAGATTATAAACCTGCCTTACTTAGTTATTTACAAATTCCTTTCATTCAGTTTTTTGGTTTGGGAATAGTCGCACTTCGGTTGCCAGTGGCTATTTTGAGTGTTTTGAGCATTGGGGGATGGATGAGTATCCAAAGGAAACTAGAACTATTTGAATCTAAGAAGTTCGGAAAACTCTTCCAATTGTTTGGAGTGATAGTATTTGCAACTGCTCCTTGGTTAATACACTACAGTAGGGCAGCAATGGATCCAATTGTTTCTTTTGGTTTTCTGCTTGTTGGATTTGCTCTCTTTATACAAAAGAATCAAGCACCTCGATGGTTTGGTGTTATTTCTTTAGTTCTTTCAATGTATACGTATAATTCAGCTCGAATTTTTGTGCCTATGCTGGTCATTATTTACTTTTGTATACTTGAATGGCAAGGTTTTAAAAAAATTCAGAAAGATATTCAGAGAGTTTTGCAACTCATTGTTATACTTGTGGGCTTTGGATTAGTGGTTACAACTTCATTTTCTTCGACGGCAGGGGCTCGTGCACAGGCAGTATTTATTTTGAATAATCCGATTATTAAAGATCAAACAAATGAATCGCTGTATAGGCATGTAGTTTTGGGATTAAATGGGGAGCGAGTATTTTCAAATAAAGCGATTACGAGCATATATATTCTATCAAAAAATTATTTGTCGCATTTTGATCCAATGTTTATATTTTTTGATAATACCCTCAGCGCTAGGCATGGTTTTAATCGTCATGGAAATTTGTTGTTAATTACTTTACCTTTTTTACTTTTTGGTTTGTTTAGTGTGGGCAAGAGGTCAAAACAAGATACGTTTTTCTTATTTTGGTTGTTACTGGCACCAGTTGCATCAGCATTAACAGATGATGTGCCTCATTCTGGAAGAACACTCATTATGTTACCAGCGTTTATATACTTCATAACTAGAGGAGTAGAAAAAATAATTCATGTTTTAGCAGACACAAAGTGGACTAAATTAGTTCCATCATATTTGTTTGTTTTTTTAATTGCGGTAGCTGTAGCATTTAATACATCACTTTATTTTGTGGATATGTTTAGATATTTTCCTGAAGAGTCGTATTTGCCATGGCAGGGTGATGCCCGGACTATTGTGGAATATTTAGATACTGCTCAAGTAGCATCATATGATTCTGTGTATGTTTCTGATCTCATTTTAGAAAATTACTTGTTCTATGCTCTCTACACTCAGCAGGATCCGCTCCATATACAACAGCTGCATGTAGATGAAAAAATTGATACATTTGGAAATGTGCAGCTTACTGAAGTACAACAATGTGTGCTAAAAGACGGAGCAGTACTGGCAATTGCTGAGGTTGATTATTCTGGTTTATACACCGATATACTCTATCCATTTGATCGATTTAATCAAGAAAAACACCTCGCGTACGTCTATGACACAACCAAGATGACTAAAGAAGCTCGTCTTTTCTTGACTGCTAGCTGTAACTAAATTTTCGAAAGAATAAGTTGTGTTCGTTCTAATACATATCTAACAGGCACAAAATTTTCATTAGTGTTTTTAACTTCACAAGTAAAACTGAGTTTCTTTCTGTCGTCTGATTCATATTCTCCCCCGTATGATCGATATTTCATGCTGTTGTAATGCATGCCATTTGAAATTTTCATCTTGTACAGGTTAAAGACTTCTCGGAGGCCTGAGACATGAATAGTCTCGTGGGTCATAGTTATTTCTGAACCTTCTTGGGTGGATGATCGACGTAAGTGCATAACACAGGAGAGTCCACCCCCTGATCGCATAATCGATACTTTTAGTTCACGTTTATCAGAGCTTTCAACAATATCAGTTAAGTCATAACTATGTGAAACATAGAGGCCATCACGTCTATACTCAACACGCATAACACATTTTGAGACGACAGGATTTGAATAACTATTCCAGATAAATCCTGCTAGAGCTAGAGCGCACATTGAGTGAGGTTGCATGGTGAGTGTATTGTACTACACTTAGTTATGCACCAATGAATTTGAGCAGTTCGTAGACGAGAAAACCGGGCCAGAGAAGAGCTTGTATAATCACTATGACTTTATTCATGAAACCTGGGTCAGAAGTTTGCCAAAAATAAATGAGTGAGCCAAACATCCCAATTGCGTACAGCGGATTACTGGAATCGCCTTTGCCATGATGGCAACACGTGTCTTTATCCATTTTTTTACAGAGGCTGAATAATTTTTTTAGCATAAGTATAGTGTATGAGAAGGAGTGAGAAAAGTAAATACTTGTGGGGTTATACGATAACTAATTTATCTTAGTTCTGAAGTCATTTGGGTCGTAGATACAGTTCCACTGCATTGCAGGAAAAATTACTTCTCCACCAGTATATTTGCAGTATCGATCTCGGGTTGAAGGAGATGTTTTTAAAAAGTTGTTTGTTAGGAGGCCAATGGCTGCAGTAACAAAAATAATGCTGGAAATGACGAGAATAATTTTCTTTATATTAATTTTTTGTGTCATGATATTAGTATTCATGCTTCAACAAAGATTATTTTGATGTTTTCATTTTTTCTAGAAATTTTTTTAGAAGTTGCTCATATGTTGCTTCATATTCATCCATAACGTTTATTCCATCAGAAGAGAATAATGTATTTATTTCTTCAACTGCCTTGTCGTACTCATCAATTGATGCACATGTTTTTAATGACTCAACGAGTTGCATTCCCTTGTCTTTATCTTCCTGAGAAAGCGCAGAAAAGTTTTTGCCTGTCCTTTTAGTTGCGGTCATAAATGCTGAACTTTGAAAAAAGCTCAACATCATTTCGACATGTATTGATTTGATGCCTTTTGATTGAGTAATTTGCTGTATTTCTTCTTGTAGTGTCATATTTACCTCGAATTAGTTAATCAAGTTCTCAAGTAGCTGCATTAAATGATGCAGAGTTGCTTCAGCACCTTGAAATGCAGTAACTACAGTATAGGTAAGTTTTTGCATAGAGTTTATTGCCTGTCCACCCGTTGCAACTGGATTGTCAAAAAATTTCTGTATCTGAGTAAATGCAGCGAATCCCCCTATTGAAAAGATTACTCCCCAAGCCAGAGTTCTTTTACCGCTAGCTGTTTCTCTGGATTGTGTAATATGTTTTGCATTGGTAAGTCCAATGACACTAGAAAATAATAAAAAGAGTATGATACCAAGTCCAACAAATACGATTGGGTCTGCATCAGCCATGCGTTGTAGATCATTGATAATATCAGCTGAGCCGGTGGCTACTTTTTGAATATCTGTTCCATTGGCAAGTGCTCCGAGTAGCCCAATACCTATGCTTGCCATTTTTTGGTGTTCCTCTGGTAAGGTGTGTAGTCCAGTCTGAAACATTTCCATTGTTTCAGGAGAAAATTCTCCAGTTTCTGGTGGGAGCAGAGTTGCGAGTTCTTCAAAAGAGGAATGAGATTCTTGATCTAGGGCTGGTGAGTGTGCTTCAATCATAAGTAGTCTCATTCTAGTATATTCTCCCAAATAATACATGATAAACTTGTTTTTTTGTTATGCAAATTGCCGCAGTATGTTTATACTAGGAGGAGTATATGCAAGAATCTGAAGTCGTAAAAATCAAAGAGCCTGAAACAACTTTCTGCTTGGATGTACCTCAATTTATTTCTGAGCTGCCAAAGATAGATCCACAAGATGCTTGCAATTTAGCAAGAGAACTTGCGTTGCCATTGGTAACTGGTACAGATGAAGAAACTGATACTCATATTGGTCTTCTTTTTTGATGGTCATAAGTTAATACACAATTGGGCTATACTCAACCTTCAATATCTGGTCATTTTCATCAACAATCACAGTTGCAGTAGCTTCTTTTGACTGCAGAATAACTATAGAAACAGGTGTGACACTAACAGCGCTTGTTGAACTTTGAAATTGATTGAAAAATTTTTCAGCTAGTACTTGTTGTTGCTCAGTCACCCAAGATGCTTTCTTTTCAGCAAATACTTTATTTCTAGTTTGCACGCTTTCTTGAATGCTCTCTAAAATTAATGTTTCAATGCAGGAGTGCTCTTCTACACTTTTATTACTACAGAGTTTAGGATCGATTGATTCGTAATAATAAAAATATCCAATGGTGTCTTTTGGATTAGAGTCAAGGTAATCTGTGGTGATACAATCTTGAGTTTTATTTGTGCATATATCTGAAGGAAAAGAAATAAATGCAATGTATTGATCGCGATAGTTATAAGTAGTGATGTAGGCGTTAACTTGTTTTCTTATGACTTCTTCCCAGGATGTTTTTGCATTTTCAGAAATGATTTCAGAATCAATTTCATTTAACGGCTTATTCATTAGCTGTGTTAGAAGATATTCATTTAGGTTTTCTAACTTGAAATGGGGTTCATTCTGAAAGATAAAAAAATTGTTGTTCTTTGCAAATTCATTACTATCCTTTTGAAGTGGTGTTTCTTCAACTTGTTCTGACAGTGATTCAAAGTTTTGATTTTCAATTACTGCTGCCTTATCTTTTTTGAAGAACAACATACATACGACAAGACCAGTCAGAATAAAAGCTCCACTAATAAGTAGTATGAGGAAAGGTGAGATTGAACGCACATTTTTTGATTCTCGAATATTTAGTTCTGAAAGATTTTCATTAGTTATTTCTGGATTTATTGGCTGAATTGAATTCATATGTACTATACTAGCAGATTTTGCTTAGCTTATACTTAGAGAGAAGCTAAGACATACTACTAAATCCCGACCGTAAAATTGTGGGAGTAGCTTCATGTTATTGGCTAAAATACTGCGGGGAGTGTGGGATTTACGACTCGCTACTATTTGTAACTACTTATGGAAGCTCGCATGCACTAGGGTGACTCGCGCAGCTGCGCTCGTGCGCCCGTCGCGAACTATCTTCTGCATACCTTTTGCCACTTGGTCATAAAAAAAATACCCAATTTGGGTATTTTTTTTATGGCGGAGAGCGAGGGATTTACCCTCGTCAGGCTCAAATTGTACATTGAGTGATGAGTTCGCTTGATCGGGCACAAGTCATCCCTCACAATGCAATTACCTAATAAAAAAACAAGCTAACGCTTGTTCTTTTATCAGGTGCGGAGAGCGAGGGATTCGAACCCACGGGCCCCGAAAGGCGCGGTTTTCAAGACCGATGCAATTGACCACTCTGCCAGCTCTCCACTTTGTATGTTAATGGTTTGTTTTTTGTTCTGGTACAAACACTAACCAGGTAGCTATTATATACTGACTTGCCTACTTTTTCGAGCAGTGAATATAGTGTACACTAAGTGCATGACCGAAGATGGTATTCTCCCTACTAGCACACCAGCTCCACAGCCTGAAAAGACTGTGTTTCAACAGCCAACTTCTGGATTTGCAGCAGCAGGTGATGAACCCGTTATCTTTCCAGTGGCTCCAGTAGATCCGACAGTTTTTCAAAAAGCAGTGCAAGCAGAGCAGAAGAACACAGTAGTAATGGCACAAGTTGAGCCAAAAGAGGATTCTGTGCCAGTAACTCAAGTAGAGCCACCAATTCAAGCGCAACAACAGCAACAACCTCGTATTCCAGAAGAGGAGCAGCAACAAGACTATGACGAGCAAGTTGAAGCGTATGATTATTCAGGTTATTTTCCAGATGCACTCAGACCACAACCAGAAGAGTTACTCTATAGTTGGTCCGCTCCAAGTAGACCTTTTAAAAAACACAATAGAAATTACTACACTACCATAGCGGTGATTGTTTTGTTGATTTCACTTATTTTAGTCTTTGCAGGCCAATTTATCCCAATGGCGGTTGTTTGCGCTGTAGCATTTATGGTGTACGTAATTAACTCTGTACCACCTGAAGAAATTCAATACGGTATTACGACATATGGTGTGCGAATTGGAGAAAAATTGTATTATTGGGATATGATGACTCGTTTTTGGTATGGAAGTAAGTATGATCAAAAATTGCTCTATATCCAGATTGTTGAATTTCCTGATCGTCTGACTTTAGTTATTGGCGATGCGAAGCAAGAAATCTTAACAAGCATTTTTGCTGAGTTGCTTCTTCTTGAGAAACCTCCACTCACCACCTATGAAAAGATTGCTAAGTGGTTGCAAGATAAGTTTCCGTTAGATTTAGATTCCTAAGTTTCTAGAGATACTCAAAAATAAGTATGTTTGATATAATACCTCACATCAAGTGCGCTCATAGCTCAGTTGGATAGAGCATCAGTTTGCGGAATTGAAGGTCGCAGGTTCGAGCCCTGCTGAGCGCACCCTGTCTGTCTTAGAAAATTTTATAATGATCGAAAGAAGACAACCAACCCCTCTTGAATTAGAATTAGAAGCTTCACTCGAAGATAATCACGTTGCGTCTTTAGAAGTATCACCTGATGATTTAGTTTCTGTTGTGCAGTTATTGTCACAGCAATTGTTGGAAAAAAATGGAGCTTCAAAAATTTCATTTAAAAAAGTTGCAGTTGAAATTAAAAATCAATCAGCTGAAATTTCGATTGTTGTCAGTATTGCTCTTCCTGTTTCTGCCACATTTACTATTTCGTATGCACTTTCAAACTCATATTCTCAACTAGGAACGCTGTCAGTTACAAACCTTAAGGTTGGGATTGAAGCAAGCAGACTAGCAAAGCTTTCTCTTAAGGTTCTACAAGTTGAAAAACAGATTAAAGATACTTTGGCAAATCTTAACGAAGTGCTCGCGCTCAATCCACCACCACTAGTTACAGAGCGCGGTTTAGCTTTTACCAAGATACATCTCCATTTGGAAAATACACATTTGGCGGTACAATTAAGATCGACAAGCGTGTCAACGTAGGAAGGATGCCGGAGTGGTTTAACGGCCAGTTCTCGAAAAGCTTGGGAGACTCTGTCTCACGGGGGTTCGAATCCCCCTCCTTCCGCATGTATAAAAAACAGGCTGTAAGCCTGATTTTTATACATATGAGTATGTAAGGGGATGTCTTGTGCCCGATCAAGCGAACTCATTAAGGTATATTAGTTTGAGCCTGACGAGGGTAAATCCCCCTCCTTCCGCACGTAACTACTGAGCGAGCCATAGAAAAGAACGTCTGTATGCTTCCAATTCAACCCCCATGCATCCCAAAATATTTTGATTTTTCACGAAAAGTAAAGACACCTCACAACGCACACCTTTTTTCACGGTTTTGCCTTTCTTGGGAAGATGGTCTTTGGCATGTATTGAAAGTGCATGCTATTCCCAAAGGGTCAGTTGTATTGGTTCCCAGTTTTTTCTGCTGGGATGTAGTTAAAAATATGCAGCAGCATGGGTTAGTGCACAAAGTCTATGCAGTGGATAAAAACTTACAACCAATTGAAGCAGAGTTTATAGCCCAACTTAAACAATGGAAACCAGCTGTGGTGATTATTTTTCATTCTGTTGGGATTACAAATAATCTCTTTAAAAACCCAAGTAAGTGGCTGCCTTTTGTGTCTATAGATGCTTTGATTATTGAAGATAGTGTGCACCGTGTTGTGGATTCTTCACGAATTTCTTTTATTACTAAGAATCACTATGTCATTGATAGTTTACGCAAAGTTGTTCCAATCCAAGGAAGTTGGATGTATGCAGGTCACCGTATTCCAAAAATTCCTGTTAGTGTTTCTGTGCGAACAGTTTGGTATAGAGTATTAATACTTTTTTGGTGGTTAGTCATGCAGTTTTTTTTAGTCTTAGTGTACTATTCACGTGCCTCAAGCATCGAAAAAAAAGGAAATACTTTAGCTGAGTTGGCGATGTTGAGGGGATATGAAGCAGTTGGGGTTCATCTGCAGCCAAGTCCTGGTCACTCAATTATGGCATTTTTATCTAGAAAAATTGCTCTTCAAAAAAATTTCAGTATCAAAAAAAAACAGGCGCTGCGGTATGCTGAGCGCTTGCAGAGCTGTGCAGATTCTAAAAACTTTTTTTTCATTTCGATGCAGGCATCAGACGCACAAGAGCTACGTGGGTTTCCTCTTGGCATAGAGCTTAGGGTGGCTGATGATTTTCTTGCTTATCTGAGAGAACACACTCTGTCTGTACGTTTTGAACTCAACGATAGTATTTGGAGTTCTCGTCAAAAAATTGTGTATCTGCCAATGGGGCTGCATGTACAGGATACAGAAATTGATAGTGTTTGTGCGATTATTTTGCAGTATGGAAAAAGTTAGTTGTTCAACACACTCCGGGTTAATTTCGGGCTATATTGGATCTGGAGAAGACTCATAGTATATTGATTTTTTCGTGAAAATGGTACTCAACTTTTGGCGAAGTAGACTTTTATTCGGGTTTTTTATTTGTTACGTTCCAGGGCTAAATGTGTCATTATTATACATAGAGTATGTGTAGAAATGAGTTGTTTCTATCTCGTACTGGAACATATAATTATGAGATCTTTTGTGCATCTCTTCAAAAAGCCATATTTGCGGCCATACTTTTTAGTGGCTTTTGTTTTTGTGTCACTTCTGATTACTCCTAAACCTGTATTCGCAGAGTCTCTCTCAATTACTACCACTAAGGATTGGGAAGCGGGGACGCTGTCGAACATTGATACCCAGGGTACTCTGGATAGTATTCAAAATGAATCATCTGAAGTCTGGGGGGCAAATACTTGGAAAACACCTGATTTAACCCTTACACTAGGAGCTACCTTCACAACTGATGGAACTGATATCTACGTTTTTAGAGGTGGTGGAGATATCCTCTTTTGGAAGTATGAACCATCAAAAAATGAGTGGACAACTTTGGCAAATACACCTCGAGGAATTTATTATGGTGCAGATATTACGTATCTTGACGGATATATTTATGCTGTGACGGGCTCATATCAAAAAACATTTGCTCGATACTCGATTGCAAATAATGCATGGGAAGTACTTACAGACGTTCCTGACATTGTGCATGAAGGCGCAAGTATTGTAACTGATGGCACCAATATTTTTGTGCTTCGAGGGTACATGACTCAAGAATTTTATAAGTACGACGTAGCGGCAAGTTCTTGGACGACACTCTCTGGAACACCACATACCATCCGACGTGGATCAGACACGGTGTACAACAATGGCTATATTTATGCTACCCGAGGATACAACGAGACCCGATTTTATAGATATGATATTGCTGCAAATACGTGGACCTCAATGAGCAATACGCCTGGGCTCATGTATGAAGATGTTGATATTACCACCGATGGCACCAGTATTTTTGCTACTCGGCAGAACAATACTACCGAACACTACAAGTATACGATTGCAACCGATACTTGGACAGTGCTTGCACCTTTGCCTGCCGCTGCTCGATACGGAGGTTCAGTCTATTTGCCTGCCGATGGCTATGAATATATCTTCCGCGGTAATAATACCTACGATTTTTGGAAATATGATTCAGCAACTAATAGTTACTTGGGGTACGCTCCATTGCCAGTACCTTTTTATACTGGATCAGATCTTCTCTATCATAACCAATATATCTATAGTCCCAGAGGTTCTAACACAGCTTCTTTTTATCGGTTTAATATTACGACAAATACTTGGGAGTCACTTGCCTCAAGTCCTGTGTTATTTAATGATGACACCAAAGGCACAGTTGCGGGTGATACGATGTACTTTTTTAGAGGTAGTAACTATCTGGACTTCGTAAGCTATTCAATAACTGGAAACAGTTGGTCAACATTAGCAGAAGCGCCAGCAACTGTTCGATATGGAGGAGCGCTTGCCTATCCTGGATCTGGTGATTATCTTTATGCAACTAGAGGAAACTATCAATATGGTTTTTGGCGGTATAGTATTTCTGGAAATACTTGGGACGATGCCGCAGTTGCAGATGTACCTATAGATGCCCGACAGACTTATGGCTCTCGACTTGTTTCAGATGGTGGTGATGGCATGTACTTTATTGCTGGAGCTGGTTCAAAACGAATGCTTAAGTATTCCATTAGCACTAATCAGTGGACAGAGCTTTCTGCCGTACCATTCGCTGCGTACTATGGTACAGATATTACCTATGACTCAGGGAAAATAATTGCCCTAGCAGGCTGGTATACACGTGATGTTTGGGAGTACACTATTGCGACAGATTCATGGAGAAAAATAAAATCCCTACCAGGCTACTATGCGCAAGATTTGGGTACTCTCTACGGAGCATCCATAAAGTCAGATGGTGCTGGAAATTTCTTTGCGACTTATGGAAATAATCGATTAGAATTTCTTAATTTTACTGCGAGCGAAGACAAATATGTTTCAAGTGGTACATGGACTTCAGCTGTTCAAGATTTAGGGTATGTTGCTTCATTTTCATCGTTTAGCAGTACACAAACAGCAACTTCGGATAGTTTTGTAACCTATCAAACTCGAACAAGTGCCGACCGAGGTACTTGGTCAAG
>Ga0100391_1006441_pt1 | contig 10590 bp, 7 predicted proteins | sample CryGeymeta201515_FD_81541 | JGI IMG/M metagenome (GOLD analysis project Ga0100391, IMG submission 81541) | Groundwater microbial communities from Crystal Geyser aquifers in Utah, USA - Crystal Geyser metaG 2015-15 | ecosystem: Environmental > Aquatic > Deep subsurface > Groundwater | place: USA...
AAAAAGTGTAAAAATAAAGCCTTCTTTATTCTCAATTCTATTTACAAAATATAATTTATTATTATAAACAGCAGCATCAAAAAATCTACTATTGAACGTATAAACCAACTGACTAACGCCATTTTCAATCAAATACATTTTATCTGTGGTGAAAACTATCAACTTATCATTGAAAAATAAAAGTTTTGATAATTGGTTTTCAAATTTATAGTTGGTATTTTTATAAAACAATGTATTGTCAATGTTGTTTCCATAAGCTGGATTTCCATCATTATCAATATTAAAAATCAATGAAGAAGCGTATTTAAACTCCTTTAAACTTTGAATATTCAATACTGTCAAATAACCAGCATTATAAAATGCAACATAGTATTTATTTTCAGAGGTTATTAAATTGATTACCTGTTTGTAGTCTTTAATAAATAACAATTCTCCATTAGCATTGTATAATCTAATCTTACTCGGAACATTCTCTTCCAAATTGGTAATGGTTAAATAGCCATTAGTGGTTTCAAGCAAACTATTGCCTTCTAAAACCATATTATTTACAATAACTTGATAAGTATTTTTATTCTCAATATATTTAAAAGACTTATCAGTATTGGTTTCGATAATTATATGTCCACAATTATTAATTTTTTGAGAAAAACTAAAAAACGGAAACATGAATATTAGAAGGAGAAAAACAGCTTTTTTCATCATTAAAAATAGATTTAATTATTTTTTTCTTTGTTTAATTACTTCATATAAAAGCACTCCAGCAGCAACGGATACATTTAAAGAAGCAATTTCGCCAAACAAGGGGATTTTTACAAAATTATCAGAGAGTTTGAGTAGTTCATGGGAAACTCCATCTTCTTCTGAGCCTAATATAACTACAGTTGGTTTAATGTATTCAACCTCATCAAATAATTTATCGGCTTTTTCGGAACAAGCCACTATTTGCAACCCACTTTTTTTAAGATATTCAAGGGTTGTTCTTAAATTAGATACCCGACAAACAGGCACCTTTAGCAAAGCACCAGCAGATGTTTTAATGGCATCACTATTTACCTGTGCAGCACCTTTGTCAGGAATAACAATGCAATCAACTCCAGCACATTCTGCTGTACGAGTGATGGCTCCAAAATTACGCACATCTGTTATTCGATCAAGCACAAGTATTATCGGGTTTTTCCCCTTTTCAAATAAAAAAGGAACCACTTCTTCAATAGTTTGATAGGTAATTGCTGCTAAATAACCTATTACTCCTTGATGATTTTTGTTTGTCAAACGATTGAGCTTTTCAATAGGAACATATTGACAGGCAATATTTTTATCTTTTAATATTTTCCTTAATTCTCCATAAGTTTCCCCAGTAAGTCCTTGTTGAACCATCAATTTATCGATTTCTTTTCCCGATTTTAACATTTCAATAACTGGTCTTAAACCAAATATCATTGTTTCATCGTTCTTTTTACTGTCGTTTCTCTTATGGTTATGATTTAGATATTTATTCATATTGGTATTCTTTATTTAATTTAAATTACATTTGTTCTGGAACATCAATACCAAGCAAATGCATGGCTGATTTTATTACTTTCCCTGTTTTTTCTGATAGTGCGAGTCTGAAACTGCATATATTTTTATCTTCTTCTTTAATAATGGGGTAATCGTGATAGAATTGATTGAATTCTTTGGCTAACTCATAAATATAATTGGCAACCAATGCAGGACTGAAGGTATCACAAGCTTCTTTGATGGTCTTAGGATATTCATAAAGCAATTTAATCAGTTCCTTCTCTTTGCTATTAATAGAGGTTTCTAAAGGGTAATTGTTTATGACAATATGGTTTTCTTTGGCTTTTCTAAAAATGGATTGTATTCTTGCATAAGTATATTGAATAAAAGGACCCGTATTGCCATTAAAATCAATAGATTCTTCAGGATTAAACATCATATTCTTTTTGGGGTCCACTTTTAAAATAAAGTATTTAAGAGCAGCCAGTCCAATTTGTTTAAACAGCAATTCCGATTCTTCAGTTGTCAATCCTTCCGCTTTACCTAATTCGTTCCCTTTTTCTTTGGCTGTTCTAATCATTTCGTCCATTAAGTCGTCAGCATCAACCACAGTGCCTTCGCGAGATTTCATTTTGCCTTCTGGTAACTCCACCATACCATAAGATAAGTGGAAGATATTCTTTGCCCATTCCTTACCAAGTTTCTTTAAGACCAATTTGAGTACCTCAAAATGATAATTTTGCTCGTTACCAACTACATAAATTAATTTTTCTGGCTTGTAATCATCGTAACGAAGTTGTGCTGTCCCTATATCCTGAGTCATATAAACCGAAGTACCATCCGAACGAAGCAATAATTTTTCGTCTAAGCCATCATTAGTAAGATTTACCCATACAGAGCCATCTTCTTTTGTATCAAATGCTTTATTTTTAACACCTTCTGTTACCAATTTTTTTCCTAACAAATAGGTTTCCGATTCATAATAAGTGTTATCGAAATTGATTCCAAGTGTTTTATAGGTAATATCGAATCCAGCATAAACCCAACTGTTCATTTTTTTCCACAAAGCAATGGTATCAGCATCACCAGCTTCCCATTTTTGAAGCATTTCTTGGGCTTTAAGGATTAAAGGAGATTTTTTGGTAGCTTCTTCCTCTGTTAATCCATTTTCAATTAATGTTTTAATCTCTTCTTTATATGCTTTGTCAAATGCTACATAATACTTCCCAACCAGCTTGTCTCCTTTAAGCTTTTCTGTTGGTTCTTCTCCGTTTCCTAATAATTGCCAAGCCAACATCGATTTACAAATGTGAATCCCTCTGTCATTAACAAGATTAACTTTTACTACTTTGTTACCATTTGCTTTTAGTATCTCGGCAATAGACCAACCTAGCAAATTATTACGAATATGACCTAAATGCAAAGGTTTGTTGGTGTTAGGTGAAGAATATTCAATTACAATGGGAGCTGATAAATTGCTTTTTAAGCATCCATAATTCTCTTTCGTTGAAATACGCTTCAGAAAATCAACCCAATAGGTATTTTTAAAACTAATATTTAGGAATCCCTTTACAATATTAAAGGAATTAATTTGGTTGATATTATTCTTTAAATAGTTTCCAATATCTTCGGCAGTTTGCTCAGGTGATTTTCTGGAAATCTTAGTAAATGGGAATACAACCAAGGTAAAATCTCCTTCAAACTCCTTTCTGGTTTTTTGTGTAGCAATCGCACTCTTCAAAACAACTTGACCGTAGAGACTTTCTATGGCTTTTATTGTATAATCAATCAGCAAATCTTCCATCATCATCATTTTTATAACATTGCAAGAAGCAAAATTACACATTTTTTCCTAAAAACATCTAAATATAACTTACAATATTTTAACTTATTAGCGATATTTATCAAATAATATTACTGAAAATAGTGAATTACAAAAAATCCATATTTAAATTATTTGATAAAATTAATACAAACACTATTTTAATTAACTCAGACTAAAGAAAATCAAATAAGAGCTTAAATCATTAACAATCTGCATAAAAAAATATTTTTCATGAAGCTTGGTTTGAATACTTAAACTTGTATCTTTGCCAAAATATTTATTTATAAACCATTCAACAAAAGAAAGTAGAGGTAAGTAATGATTAAGAAAAACGTTATTATTATTGGAGCAGCTGGAAGAGATTTCCATAATTTTAACACCTATTTTAGAGGCAACGCAAGTTATAATGTAGTTGCTTTCACTGCCGCACAAATTCCAGACATTGATGGCAGAAAATATCCAAAGGAACTTGCAGGTGAAGATTTATACCCAAGTGGTATTCCAATTCACTCACAAGATGACTTAGCAAAATTAATTAAAGATTTAAAGGTTGACGATTGTGTTTTTTCATACAGTGATGTCCCTTATCCAAGAGTGATGAACATTAGTGCTTTGGTAAATGCTGCCGGTGCTAATTTTGTTCTGCTAGGGACTAAAGATACTATGCTAAAAAGCACCAAACCCGTTATTGCAGTTGGCGCTACAAGAACTGGTTGTGGCAAAAGCCAAACATCAAGACGAATTATTGAAGTTTTGATGGAACAAGGCTTAAAAGTTGTTGCTGTTCGTCACCCAATGCCTTATGGCGATTTGAACGCACAAAAAGTACAACGTTTTGCAACAGTAGAAGATTTGAAAAAACACAAATGTACTATTGAAGAAATGGAAGAATACGAACCACATGTTGTACGTGGAAACGTTATCTATGCTGGCGTTGATTACGAAGCAATATTAAGAGCAGCCGAAAACGACCCAGATGGTTGTGATGTTATTTTATGGGATGGTGGAAATAATGACTTCCCATTTTACAAACCTGATTTGATGTTTGGTGTAGCCGATCCTCATAGACCAGGTGCAGAAGTTGGTTATTATCCTGGCGAAGTTGTTGCCCGTATGTCTGATGTTATTGTTATCAATAAAATTGACACAGCATCTATGGAAAACATTCAAATAGTTAGAGATAACATCGCAAAAATTAATCCTAATGCTATCGTTATTGATGGTGCGTCTCCATTAACAGTTGACAAACCTGAATTAATTAGAGGTAAAAAAGTATTAGTTGTTGAAGATGGTCCAACCTTAACTCACGGCGAAATGAAAATTGGTGCCGGTACTGTTGCAGCTCATAAATTTGGTGCAGCAGAACTCGTTGACCCACGTCAATATGCTGTTGGTAAATTAGCAGAAACTTTCAAAATCTATCCTAATATAGGAACTTTACTTCCTGCTATGGGTTATGGCGATCAACAGGTTAAAGACCTTGAAAAAACTATCGAAAACACTCCTTGTGATGTGGTAGTTATTGCTACTCCTATTGATTTAAATAGATTAGTAAAAATTAACAAACCAACCGTGAAAATCGGTTACGAATTACAAGAAATAGGCAAACCTGATATGCCAGATGTATTGTGCGACTTTATTAAAAAGCACAATCTTGTCAAAAAAGGTTGTTCTTGCTGTAATTAATTTTTTTTTTTTGAAAAGGCGATTTTTAATCGCCTTTTTTTTTGATTAATTTTTTAAATTTGAAAAACAATTCTAACCATAAAATGAAAAACAAAAGTTTAGTATCAATCAATGATTATAGTAAAGAAGAGCAATTAGCTATTCTGGAGTTAGCTGCCAACTTTGAGAAGAACCCAACTCAAAAAATTCTCGAAGATTATGTGATAGCAACTTTGTTTTTTGAGCCATCTACCCGAACCCGCCTTAGTTTCGAAAGCGCTGTTTCTCGATTAGGTGGCAAAATCATCGGTTTCTCTGATGCTTCATCTACAAGTGTTAAAAAAGGGGAATCGCTTAAGGATACCATTAAAACTGTATGCAACTATTCTGACCTTATTGTAATGCGACACCCAAGAGAAGGAAGTGCTCGCTTTGCCAGTGAAGTTGCCTCTGTTCCAATTATCAATGCGGGAGATGGAGCTAATCAGCATCCTACACAAACACTTCTTGATATGTACACTATCAAACAAACACAAGGAAGATTAGACAACTTGAACATAGCTTTTGTAGGCGATTTAAAATATGGAAGAACTGTTTATTCATTAGTTATGGCACTTTGTAATTTTAATTGTACTTTTCACCTTGTTTCTCCTTTTGAATTGAAACTACCTAGCTCTGTGAAAATTCATATTAAAGAAAAAAACTTAGAATACTATCAATATACTACGATGGATGAAATTTTACCAAAAGTAGATATATTGTATATGACCAGAATACAGAAAGAACGTTTCTCTGACCCAATAGAATATGAGAAAATAAAGAATTCATACATATTGAGTAATGATATGCTCAACAATACTAAGGACAATTTAAAAATATTACATCCACTTCCTAGAGTTAACGAAATAGATGAGGATGTTGATGATAATTCCAAAGCATATTACTTTCAACAAGCACTGAATGGTGTGTATGTTAGACAAGCATTAATCACTAAAATTTTAGGAATTAAATAATTATGGAAACAAAAGAATTTAAAGTATCGGCAATAGAAAATGGTACGGTAATAGACCATATTCCAGCTAAGAATGTGTTTCAGGTAATAAAAATATTGAACCTCGAGAACTATGATAACCAGATTTTATTTGGTACCAACTTAGAAAGTAAAAAGTATGTAACCAAAGGCATCATTAAAGTGAGTAATAAGTTTTTTAAAACAGATGAAATCAATAAAATAGCATTGGTTGCGCCTCGTGCCACGCTTATTATCATAAAAGATTATAAAGTAGTCGAGAAATCTTCGGTTCAGATTCCTGATGAAGTGATTAAAATTGTAAAATGCTTCAATCCTAACTGTATCACCAATCACGAAAAAGTAGAAACAAAATTCACGGTAACTTCTAAAGAAGAATTAAAACTTCGCTGTCATTATTGTGAGAAAATAACCGATAAAAAGAATATGACTTTTGTGTAAAAAATACTTGGCGTAAAACGAAGTTCTTAAATTAAATAGCTTTATTTTTGTTAATCAAATAAAATTTAATAAATCTAATATTATAAATCATGAAAAAAATAAACATTACGTTCTTATTACTGTTGTTCACCGGATTAACAGTTTTTGCTCAAACCCCTAAAAACAAAGGTTATTTTAAACAGTACAAACCTGGCTATTTTCAGAATTCTATTTTGAAAGGAATTGATGATTTTACAACTAAAACCGAAGTAGCTCCCGCTCCTTCAAAATCATTTAAAATTGATTTAACGGGTATGGTATTGCCTAATGATATTGATTTATATAAACGAGAATGGTCAACACCACCTATTTCTCAAGGAGCAACTTCTACTTGCTGGTGTTTTTCAACCACTTCTTATTTTGAAACCGAAATTTATAGACTTACCAAACAACAAGTGAAACTTTCAGAAATGTACACGGTTTATTGGGAGTATGTTGAAAAAGTTGCCAACTATGTAAAACAAAGAGGCAACTGCGAATTTGGCGAAGGCTCCGAAGGAAATGCGGTTACAAGAATTTGGAAAAAATATGGCGTTATCCCAGAAAGCGATTACAATGGCATGAAACCTGAACAAACCTTCCAAACTCACGATAAAATGTTTGCTGAAATAGAATCATATTTGAAATCAATCAAAGCAAGCAATGCTTGGAACGAAGATATTGTAGTATCAACAGTTAAATCAATTATGAATACGTATATGGGCGTTCCTCCTACCAAAGTAACAGTGAATGGAAAAGATATGAGCCCACAAGATTATTTGAAAAATGTGTTGAAATTAAACTTGGATGATTATATTGATGTAACTTCGATAATGGAAGCTCCTTATTATGAGAAATGCGAATATAAAGTTCCTGACAATTGGTGGCATTCTAAAGATTATTATAATGTTCCTTTAGATGTTTATATGAGTATCGTTAAGAAATCTATTCGTTCAGGATATACTATTGCTATTGGTGGCGATGTTTCTGAATCAGGTTTTGAATCATTTGCTCAAGTGGCTATTATTCCTTCTTATGACATTCCTTCGGAATATATTGATGAAAATGCCCGTCAATTCCGTTTTAGCAATAATACTACTACCGATGACCATGGCTTACATTTGGTAGGTTACTACGAAAAAGATGGCAAAGATTGGTATCTAATAAAGGATTCCGGTTCGGGTTCGCGTAATTGTGGTAAAGATAGCAAGAATTTTGGTTATTATTTCTTCCACGAAGACTACGTGAAACTTAAAATGATGGATTTTATGGTTCACAAAGATATGATGAAGGACGTTTTAAGTAAATTTGACAAGAAATAATTTTGATTCTTACTTTTAAAAAAACGCTGTGAGTAACATTGATGGGTTATTTCACAGCGTTTTTTATTAAGAGTTGCTGAATAATTTTAAAAATATTGATAGTTCTTAAAAACAAATTGTAAGCAATATTCAGTATTTCTTTAGATTTCTAATAATTCCAATCTTTTTTATTATTGTAATTTTGTTTTCAAAAACAATCCTTTGTTTTTTTTCTGGTAATCGTTTTCAATATCTTTCACCTTTTTATTTACCGATTTCCCTTTATTGAAACGATAACTTATTTCTAACATTACAATATTCTTAAGAATACTAATGTCATTATTCACTGTTTCTTTATAAGTATCCGTTTTCAAATAACTTCCTTGTTTAAAATCAACGCCCCAAGCTATAGGTGGGAAATATAAAAGCATTACACTCAACTTTTGCTTAAAGAAAGGTTGTTGAACAAAAGTTATCCAAAAATCGTTGTTCCATTTGTTGTACCCTTGAGCTGTTATATTTTTAAAAATCCCTTTTTGGTATTGAACGCCAGCTACTGTTCCGTGTTTCTCATTTACATAAACCAACTGACTCGACATCGTCCAATCATTTACGTTATTAATTTTATCCCCATATTTGATGCTACTATTATAAAAATCGGCACTTGTTTCGAGGAAAAGATATTTTCTTAGCGGGATGGTTAGTCTTACTTCAGTGCCAAAATTTTTATATACTCCATTATTGCTTAACTTGTATTCAAATACGCTATCGGGCCTCATAGTTCCTATTTCTGTAATATAGTTATTTGCATAGTGGAAGTAAGGTTCTATGGTTGCCAAACCTCCCATTATATTGGTTTGTAATGATATTTTATGTGTTACTTCAGGCTTTAAATAAGGATTTCCAGTTCTTTCAGTTTGTTGGTCAATTAAGGTTGTAAATGGACTTGTTTGGTTCATTGTTGGATAATTGCTACTGGCTCTGTATTTCAGTTTGAAATCAATAATTTTACCTGGTTTATATTTAATATCGGCATAAGGCTGATATATAATGTAATTGTGCTTTTGTTCGTTAGAGTTGGGAGAACTTGTTTCGCCTGCACAACCAAATTTAATGCCCAATTTATCATTTACCTGCCACGAAAAATAACTATATAGTTTGTTGCGCAAATCGGAATATTTAAATTTATTGGTGTATGCAGAATCTAATTCAACTATACTTAAATTGCTATGAGAAGCTTGCCAAGTATTTCCATAACCAACTTGTAAATTTGTTTTTTTATTAAAAGTATGGGTAAATTCTACATACGATTTCGTTCTATTTTCTTCATTCGTTCCATCCTCTGTTCTTGATAATAGCAATTTTTCTTTTGTAATGCTGTTAGATTTGTCGCTATAATTAGAATAAGTGAAATTAGAATTTATTACATTGTTTTCATCCAATTTCCATTCATAGAAAAGAGTATTTTTTGAGTTAGTGTTTCCAGATTTGTTGATGCTTTCAAAAGTATAATTATCAAAAACCAACTCATTATTGCTGAATAACATATTATACAATACATTGGTTTTATTTTTATTAAAAGGTTGAGCTTGCAAGTTACTTTCAAAACTGATGGTATGTTTAGGATTTAGATAATAATCTGCTCCCAAGGTGTAATTATTATAAAGTTGATTGACATTGGTGTTTACATCTTTGTCATCATTTGGAACTTGGTTAATAACCAAACCATTGGTGTATTCTCTTTTTCTTGAGGAGTTTAAGTTAAAACTACTGGTAACATTGTTATATTTAGCATAAACGTTTATTTTATTATAGGTATAATTGAGCGATGCCGAAAAATCGGATTGCACCGGAATATATTTTGTTTTAATAGCATCGGGGTCTTGCATCGTTCGCTCGCTCACAAATACTTCGGAACCTTGATAATCTTTTTTAAGAATAATGCTTATCACCGCCGAATAACCCTCCAACGCATAACGACCACCTGGGTCGCGAATAATTTCTATCTTTTTCAACCTATCGGGTGCAAGGTTTTTAATATATTCTTGGTCTTTTTGCATCCCATCTACCAATATAATTACTTTATCATTGTTATCTACTTTGATGGTGTTGTTGTATCTATCGAGATCCACGCCATTTAGTTTATCTAAAACCTCTTTGGTGTTTGAAGTCCCTTCTTTCAATTGATCGGTAACAATTTGCACATCCTTATCCAGCTTATTTTCATACGAGTTAGATTTAATGGTTACTTCTTTTAAGCTGGTGGCATCTTCTTCGAGTTTTAAAATCCCAAGGAATTTTTTATCGCTTACATTAATAGATTTGATGGTATCGGATTTATAACCAATAAAACTGATCACCAGATTATAAGTGCCAGGAAAAACAGGAATGATAAAAAAACCCTTTTCATCAGTTATTCCGCCCGTAATAAGGCTATCTTTTTGATTAAAAACTGCAACGTTGCAAAACTCCATATTTACTTTTGTTTTAGCATCTTTCACTTGCCCAGAAATTTCAACTTGCCCTTTAGCAATTATGGTATTGCTATTAGCAACTGTTTTATTGCTAATGCCAATAAATGCACAAGCTAATAATAAACTAAAAACGTAAATTCTCTTCATAAAAATAAGGATTGGTTCAACTTTATATAATTTTTAATTATAGCTATGACGCACTGAAGGTATTAAATGTTACAGAATTTAAAAATGGGTAAACAGGTAAACGAGAATTTGAAAATACGATAATTGTTCATTGCACATTGAAAAGCTATACCACAAAGTAACTCAAAGTTTTGCACAAAGTTCCGCAAA
>Ga0100391_1006442_pt1 | contig 10589 bp, 19 predicted proteins | sample CryGeymeta201515_FD_81541 | JGI IMG/M metagenome (GOLD analysis project Ga0100391, IMG submission 81541) | Groundwater microbial communities from Crystal Geyser aquifers in Utah, USA - Crystal Geyser metaG 2015-15 | ecosystem: Environmental > Aquatic > Deep subsurface > Groundwater | place: USA...
AAGGGCGCATCGGCGGGATCGGCGCGCTGGGCCTTGGCGAGGGCGGCCTCGATGATCCTTGCGCCCTGGGCGCAGTAGGCGAGGTGGGTCTCGGTGGTGGCGGGGACGTTGTCGGCCATGGTCGTCTTTTCCTTCTCTTGCATGCTGCGAAGATCATGGACCTGTGAGCATCGCGCCGGAGGCGCGCCGTCGGAGGGGCGTAACCTCAGCGGGCGTACCGCGCGAGCATCTCGTCCCGGAACGCGTCGAGCGGGACGGGATCGAAGGCGTAGGAGACATGGGCGAAGCTCGGAGCCTCCGCCGGGCGCCCGTGGGCGTCCTCGATGACCGGATCGAAGGGATGCTCCGGCGTGCCGTTGAAGGCGAAGAGGGTGGAGAGCGGCATGCCGATGATGCCGCCGCCGATGATCCGGGTCCAGACCGTGCCCGGCACGATCTCGGGACCGAAGCGCGCGCTGCCGTCGTCGACGAAGGTCAGGCCGGGGGCGTTGAGGAGGGTGTCGCCGACGAGGATGCCGTCCGGGAAGGCAGGGAAGTCGCGGTGGTGCACCGATCGGTCTCCGGGATCGGTCGTGGAGGGCTGGAGGGTGATCGCCGCGGAGATCAGCGTGTCCGGGACCGCGAGATGGGCGGTGCTGCCGCCGATGCGGGCGAGGCGCCGCATGAAGCGGGCGGTGTCTTCCGGATTGGCGGCGCAGTGCCGGGCCGCGAGGGTCCGGGCCAGCGCGCAGATCCCGATGCCGGGTCGCGGGACCGGCGGCGCGGGAATCCGCGAGATGCCGTCGGCGAGGCGCAGGCGCAGCCGTTCCCGGATCTCGCGGATGCGCATCATGCGCAGATGCCTCCCCATCAGGGAGGTGATCAGCGGGGAAGGGTTCTTCATGCACCGTCTCCCTTGGAGTGATCGGTTCTCATCGCGCGCGGCGCACCACGACCTTGCGGCCGGGATCGCCGTCGTCCTGGAAGGAGACGAGGACTTCCCGGTCGGCGTCGCTCGCCGCGATCAGTTCCTCGACCCAGTCGTCGCCGAAGGCGATCATCTCGCAGATCGGCCGGATGGTGCCGCCGTTCGCGGTCATGCGCGCGAAGGAGACCTGCGCGAAGCGCTGGCCCGAACGCGCCTTGCCGGCATAGGAGACATGGGGCACGCCGCTGGCGGTGGCCGGAAGATCGTCGCGACCGACGCGCACCGGACGGTCGGAGGACTGGGCGGGAGCGGGGCGGTCCGCCGCGGAGCCGGTGGTGCCGCTGACCGTGTAGGACTGCGTGAACGTGGCGGCGGAGGATGCCATGTGGCTTCCGAAGATGGAGTTCCAGGCGTCGAGGAAGGGGTCCGACGACGAGCCTGCATCGGTGGCCGTGTCCGTGACGCCCGCCTCGACGAGGTCGTTCCAGGCTTCGCCGGGAAGGTCGCGGATGGCTTCGCCGACAGCGAGGATGAGGGCATCGCCGCACGTGTCTGCGAGGGCCGCGCGGATGGCGATGAGGGGCGCGCCGGTGAGCCTGCGCTCGGCACCGAGGCGGATAGTCTCGGCGATCGGACGCCCGGTCTGTCGTTCGATGAGACGCACGGCGTTCTCGCGTTCGGCCTTCATGGCGGAGCGCAGATAGCCGGCGGTGCCGCGCAGGCGCGTCGTGGTGCTCATCGTCTTTTTCCTTCCTCGGCAGGATCACCCGCCCCGTCAGGAACGCATGATCCTGCCCTGGATCCTCTCAGCTCTCGTGGGTGATGACGATCTTCTGACCGTCCTTCAAGTCGACGATCAGCAGGCCGTCGGTGCCGTAGCGGACCGTATCCAGCTCAACCGCGTCGAAGGTGCAGTACAGGTGCTCCCTGTCCTCCATCAGGATGTCTTCGATCACGACTTGGCCGTTCTCGTCCACATGGATGCTCGGCCGGACCTCGTAGGGGTATTCAAGACCGGGCATCTCGACCTTCGAGATGCGCTTGGCCGACAGAAGGCCGAGCATGATGCGGAGCAGGTCGGAAACGAGCATAGGAGGTCCTTCGAGAAATCTGCTGGCCCCCGCGAGGAGAACCGGTACGGTTTGGATTGGGTTGTTGTAGTGGAAGCGGTGCTCCCGTTCTTACGCCCCGTGCGAGATGTAGACGGCCTTGCGACCCTTGAGCTCGACGACGAGCGTGCCGGGGACGTAGTAGACCTTCTCCATGTCGCGCTTGTTGTAGGTGCGCGATACGACTGCAAAATCTTGCTCGTCTTCGACGATGAGGTTGCCGTACTCATCGATCTGGACGCGCGGGCGATTGTCCCAGCTGCCTTCCGGCATGACGACGAGCGCGACGGGGCTCTCGGCGAGGGTCGCGAGCATGATGCGCAGCATCTGATGGACGGTCATGGTCCTTTTCCTTTCATCGATCTTCTTCGACCGACTTCATATCGAATGGTCTTTTCCCGTCGCTAACGACGGGCGGCATCTCAGGCGGCCAGATCGTATCTGGTCCGTTCGCCGCGCATGAGGCAGATTGTTGTGCGCCCGCCTTCTGTCTCCAGAAGGATCTGGACGTCGCAGCCGATGTATTCGCGCACGTACTGGAGTGTGCCCTCGAGCGTGTTGATCACCGCTTCCTTGGTGTAGGTGGCGGTACTGCCATCATCGAGGCGGACGCTGACGTCGATCGTTCCGTCGTCGGTGACCGCAGCGTCGAGCACGGTCACATCGATCCAGGTGTCGCCGCTGAGCGAGAAGCCCTTGGGAAGCGCATAGGCCTCCAGGAGGTCGAGCAGACGCCAGCGGATGAGGTCGTCTTCATCGATCTCGAAGCCGCCGGCGTATTCGTACTTCGCGGTCTCGGTGCCTGCGAGCGTCTCCGCTGTCGGAACGTAGATCGTGAGCGAGGGCTTGGCACCGATCATCGGATTGCCTTCGGTGACCGTGACGAGGCAGCCGCGCAGCGGCGTATTCGGCAGGACCAGCCAGGCGTTCTCGATGATGCGGTTGGCGTGGGCGTCACCGATCTTCAGGCGGGCCCTGATCGCGGCCTTGAGGGACTGGCGCGAGGACTTCGTGATCCAGGTGTCGGTCATCGTCTTTTTCCCTTCTCGAATGAGTATCGAAAGGATCGTTCCATCGGAAGGATCTGTCAGAAGCAACCGGGCGTACGAGCCTTGGGTGCGTTGCAGCCGCGCCAGTTGGAAAGCGCGGGCTTCCTGCCGGGTGCGCCGATGAGCGGCGTGCGTGATTTAGGGCGATCTTGGAGCTTGTGCTTCGCGATCCGCAACCGCCTTTTGAATATGCGCACGACGTGGTCGTCGACGGGACCGATCTGGAATTCGCGGTTCATGGATTCAGCCTTTCAGCGTGTTCGCGGGAGGGACATTCATTTTCTTCGAAAGGTTGTGTCTTTCTTAGAAGCAACCGCTTGCGCGGGTCTTGGGATTGCTGTTGGTTCGCAATAATGTGGAACGCGTGGTGGGGGTTCGCATTCTGGTCGCGTTCACGAGTTCGGACCTGGGTTCGAAGGGTCTGCTCTGGCAATAATAAGTCATGGATTCAGCCTTTCAGCGTGGTGAGGAAGAAGGCGCTGTCGTAGAAGTAGAGCACGACGGCGCTGCGATCGTCGATCGCGACGACGCGGCCCTGCTTGTTCTGGCGGACCAGTTCGCGATAGCTCGTGCCGATGGCGAGGGCCATGGCCATGGCCTGGTCGTGCTCGATCTCGATGATCGAGACGGGTTCGCACTCGAATGCGGCGCCGTTGGGGAACTGTGCGCGCAAGGCATGCCCGTGCATCGATCCGATGACGCTGCCGACCGCGTACATGTCATGGACGTCTTCCAGCATCGCGATGGTGTTCGTACCGGACATCGTCTTTTTCCCTTCATCGATCATGTTCACGAGACATCCCTCGGCATGGCCTTCCGGATCGTGACCGGATTGTGGTGCGAGCGCTCGACGCCGAACGCGACGTGGACCTCGGTGCCGGTCGCCTGCGCGGTCCGCAGCTGCGCGATCCATGCCTCGTCATGCGCGATGAAGAGGCAGGTGGGAGCGAGGACGCTGTCCCCCGTGCGCAGACGGTGGATCCGGACGAGGTCGCGCCGGTGGCCCTGCTCGGAGCGCATCGTCCCGATGATGCGCGGAACACCGTGGCCGTGGTGGGGAAGCTCACGGGCGGTGACGCGCGGGACAGGAATGTCGTGTCCGCGTGCGGCGGGCTGTTCGGCCATCGTCTTTTCCCTTCGACCCGGTTGAGCGGATCGGATGCCTTCAGGCAGACCTCCTGTCCCGTGTCGGGACGGATGCGGATGCACGCGGAACCCGCCGAGCGGACCTCGCGGGAGGCGCGCCGGGCGGGAGCGTGGGATCAGGTCTGGATGTGTCGTGCGTCCTGTCAGCCGCAGGCTTGGCTGAGTTCGTCGATCACTCCGCTGAAGCCGAGGATGTCCGGGTCGCCGAAGTCGAAGGACTGCTCGCCGATCGAGACGACCGAGTCACTGACGCGGACCTCGGTGTCCTGCACGATGTCGAGGATCAGCCACTGGAAGTCCTCGTAGGCGAACTGGGTCGGCACGCACTTCTCGTCGCTCTCGACCGGAACGGCGATGTAGGAGGCCGATTCGGTGAGGGGGCCGAACGGCGTGTCGCCGTTGTAGCTGCTGTATTCCGTGTCGGCATCGATCCGGAAGCCGCCTTCAGGGGTCTCTTCCGTGAAGTCCGGATCGGCATCGCGGTTCTGGACGTCGGCCCAGTTGCGCATGAACTGAAGAGGACCATCCTCGCCGTAGAAGCCGGTTTCGTCCGGCTCGTCGTTGGGGACCATGGGGACGATCGCCCACAGGCCGGGCGTGAGGACGCCGGCGAGGACGCCTACGGGGACGGGAGCGGATGCTTGTTCGGTCATGGGACTCTTTCGTTGGGAGACTGCCTCGGCTGCCGTCTTATGGCCTCCGACGCGGTCGGTGTGTGCAGAGCTCAGGCCTCGACGACGCTGAAGATCCGGTCGAAGCCGAAGGTCAGCTCGTCGCCCTTCGCGAGACCTTCCACGTAATCCGGCTCGTTCTTGAGGATGGCGGTGATGCTGTCCGCGCTCATGCCGGTGACCTCGGCCCACATCCATTCGCTCACGCCATCCTCGGCCTTGAAGCCGATCTTCACATGGCAGCCGGCACCGAGTTCGCGGGCCAGCTGGTGATTGCGATCGCAGACTTCCTGATCGTAGTGCGTGTTGGCAGAGACTTCGAGCGGGGCCGGAGTTGCGATGGTGTCGGTCATGACCGTTTTCCTTTCATCTTCTCGTATCGCTCATCCCGCCAGGGATGTCTCGTTCAGACTGCGACCGGGAGGTCGTCGCCCTCATCCCGGGCGCGGAAGGCCGCGGGCGGCAGGTGGCCTTCCTCGTCCTGCGCGCGGAGCATGGCTTCGGCGCAGGCGACCGCGAGGGCGGCATGGGGGATGATCTCGATCGGCCATTCGCAGGTCCGCTTGTGTTCGCAGTCGCCCTTGTCGGTGATGAGCTGGCCGAGGACGAGGCAGGCGCCGCGATAGGTCTTGAGGGCGAATGCGGCTTCCTGCTTGAAGAATGCCGCCAGTTCGCGGTCGCGTCCGGCTGCCTTCTGGGCGGCCTTCATCTGTTCGGCGTGCTGGGCCTCTTCGCGGCGTACGCGGTCGAGCGCCTCGATGGCGTCCTCGTCGAAGAGGGCGAGAAGGTGGTTGGCCATTTCGGTGGCCTGCTGGCGCACGAGGGGATGCTTCTTGTCGATGAAGCCGGTCGTGATGGTGGCGATGTACATGGGTGGTCTCCGTGAGGATGGGTCTCGTGGACCCTCCTCGCGGACGGTCCGGTCAGTCTTTCGTCGAGGCGCTCGAGGCGCGGGACGGCTTTCCGGATTCCATGTCTTTTTCCTTTCATCGATCCTGTTCAACCGGCACAGCTGGTAACCAGCCAGGTCAGCAGGACGAGCACCGCGATGCCGCCTGCGAACTCGAATTCTGTCATGATCGCGATCCTCGGCTGGTTTCGGTGTTCAGATGCAATCGGCAGCGAGGGCTGCATCGTTCTCGACGTCCTCGCGGCTCTTCCCGAAGATGAGCTGGCGGACTTCGTCAACGCACATTGCATGAGGGCAGAGCGTGCAGTGGACGATGCCGTCGACGACGTTCTCCGCGATGTCCTCGTCAAGGTCCCCGGTGCTGTCGAGCGACAGGAGGTGGACGAGCTCGTCGACGGTCTGGACGTAGAGGGTGCGATCCTGGTCGTCGATGTCGTGGCACACGACCGTCACCGGGAAGGGGCTTGGGACCTCCGGGCGTACGCGTGCGAAGCTCGCGAAGCGCTTCCCGGTGGCGGTCTTGCCGACTTCGGTGCAGACGACGGTCATGCTGTAGCTGGCGGGTGCGGTCATGAGCTTTTTTCCTTCACTCGAATGGATCACTGGAAGACCCCGTCAGGCAGGCCTCAGTCTCCCTCGTCGTGATCGGCGACCCTCTTGACCTCGATGCGGTAATCCTCGTGGTGGATGCGGACCGTCTCGTCCGGAACCATCTTAAGGATGTGGTTGCGCGCCTCGGCGTGGAACTGGTGGTTGTCCTTCCGGAGCATGGAACCGATCTTCTCCGCCGCCTCTTCGAGGCTGACGAACTCCATGGTGACGGGTCCTTTCGTCTTTTCGTCCTTGACCGGACGGAAGATCTTCAGGGCCGTGACGACGACGCGGCTCGCTGCCGCGATGTCCGCGGCGCTGGGGACCGGCATCTCGGTCCACAGAAGGCCTTCCGGACTGACGGTGTCCCAGTCTCCGTCACGATCGCATGCCTCGATATCGTAGAATTTCCCGTTCTTCGTCTTGCATGCGAAGGGATCGTCGTAGACGCCGGGGATCACCGCGATGAAGGTGCGCGAATGGGAATACTCGTCGGCGCCCGTGGGGGCGGTGTTCGAGGTCTGCCATACGGCGGTGCTGGTTGCGGACTGGGTCATGATTTTTTCCTTTCGCTCGAACGGATACGAAAAATACTGCGACGAAAGAGTCTTAGGCGGCGCTGCGCACCGAGGGCTTGAACCGGTCGTTGGCCGGCTGGGCGATGACGAGGTCGATCGCCTTGTCCTTCTCGGCGGCTTGCGCGACGAGCGGCTGGACGGCTCCCGCCCACACGATGATGCCCGAGTGGACGGTGTTGCGGAATGCGACGTCGATGACGAGGGCCTGGCCGGTCTTGGCGTTGATCGTGCCGGTGACGGTCACCTTGCCGCGGATCGCGGAAGGGATGTCGCGCCCGGTGAGGACCTTCTTCTTGGCCGGAGCGCGCAGCGGCAGACCGGCGGCACGCTTCTCTGCGTTGCGGTTCTTGCGAGCGGCTGCAGCGGCCTGCTTGGCCTCGGCGGTGCGTTCGGCCTTGATCTCGGCGGCCCGGGCGTAGACCTCGACACCGAGATCGATCGAGCCGTCCGCATGGCGGGCCTTGTAGGGGACCGCAGGAGCGGGGACCGGAGCGGGGAGCGGACCGAAGCAGCGGATCAGCGCCTCGTCGAGATCGTCGTCCAGCTCGCCCGGAGCGAGGGTGACGTATCCGTCCTTGGCGTCGTACCAGTCGACGCGGGCGTTTTCGTAGTCGATGCGAGCCTTGCAGCCGTGGAGCGGACGGGCCGCCTTGCGCGCGGCCTTGCGTTCTTCGTCCTTGCGCTCGCGACGGTTGCGGCGCTTGCGGGCGCCCTTGCTGAGCTTAGCGCTGTCGCCATCGGTGGCGGGAGCGGCAGCGGCGATCCGGTCTGCCTTGGCGAGCGCTGCGAGCATCGTCTTTTCCCTTCCACCTGATCGATTCGATCATCCTGCCCATGGGAAGGATGCGCTGTCTCCGATGCCGGACGGCGCACTGTCGCGCCGCAGCCCCCGATCAGAGGGGCATCATGCGGGGGAACTCGACCGGATGGTCTTAACCGGTAGTCTCAGCCTGCGCGAGCTCCTCTCGTGCTTTGATCCATGCCTGGCTGCTCCGGTGGAACGTGAAGGTGATGCTGTCATCCGTGACGTGGGTCCCGGTGACGATGGGATCGAAGCCCTGAAGGGGCGTGACGATGATCTCACGGAGTCTCATGTCCGATTGGGGATTATGCTCTTTCGACCGCAGGCGAAAGCGTTGCATCAAGGTCTCCGGTATCCTGTCGCAGAGCAGGAACAGGTGGCTTTCATCAAGTATGACGCCCCTTGGATGAAAACGCGCTTCGATCCTCTTGTTCTGCATCCCGAAGGTCATGACGGGGAATCCCTCGTATTCGCAGGAGACGGAGTGCCCGCCGTTTCCTGTCGCATGGGTTTCGAGAGCATCGATGATCGCCGATGTCTCCTTGGTGCCGATCTTCGTTCGGACCAGTTCCAGATAGGAAAGAGCCAAGGCACCGATCCTGAGTTCGTCAGGCATTCTCGACTTGGTTCCCGGGTTGAGGCAATTGCCGTGATGTTCGATGTGCATCAAGATCCCGTTTCTTTTTCTTTGTCCTTAATTGGTCCGTCGATGATGCCCTCAGATCAGCAGGCCGCCCTCGTTCGCGATTTCGTCATATCTTTCGAAGAGGAGGGGATTCGAGAGACCGTAGGGGTTGAGTTCGGCGAACAGTGGACCCTAGCGTTCTTCGAAGTGGTGCCGTTTTTCAGGCGGCCTTGTCCAAAGTTCTTCCTAGAACGGCGAGCTTCTCGGCGAGCCGTTCGCGAGCGTGATCGGAATTGAAGGCGATTAGACCCGGGAAGGGCAGATCGAGAACCTCCTCGCCGAAGTGCTCGGCACAGTTGAAGGTCGTCCAACTGCTCTGTCCGGTGTATCGCCCGCAGCAGCACCACATGTCGCTGGAGGCATCGTCTGGCGGTGTGCCGCCATGAGCGGCGATTGTCCCGTCGTGTATCAGCAATTCGGTACGATAGGCGCGTGCCCCATGGGTCTCGAAGCTGCGTCCTTCGATCCGCTCGGCCAGAACGGTGAAATCGGCCTTCATCGCGAAGTCGAAACTGTAGATCCGGTGAGGCTGGTCCTTCATTACGCGTATGTCGTCCACATGCCATTTCGATGCCTGACCGCTGTCGTAGATGAGGAAGCCCTCGGTGTTGACGGCGAGCCTGGTCGTCTTCTTCACCGGGGCTCGACCTACCGGAAGGATGAGATGCAATGACTTTCTGGACATGGTTTTTCCTTCCTCGATGCCGCTGATCCCGATCTATTTGAGCTTGAAGACGACGACATGCTCACCTGCATCATATTGCCCGGTGGCCGCATCATACTGCCGCTTGTGCATCGTACGCGCTGTGTCCAGGTCCAGCAGCAGTTCCTCCATCGCTCCGAAGCTGGCTCCTTCGTCATCGCAGATGTCCGGGACCATTTCCCACAGCGATGCACCCGTCGAGTGCATCCACTGCAGCGCTTCCTCCGGATCCTTGGTGGTGACGACGAGCTTGATACGAATCCGCCCGTCGATCTTCATCGTTTTTCCTCCGTGCGGATCGCGGAAGTTGCGGATGTGGAGGACGGCATCCGGAGAGATGTGATGCTCGATTCCGATCGGCTTTCCGTCGAACCAAGCGCCCTCGTTGCGCCGTGAGATCTTCTCTTGGGCGATCAGGCCGATCAGCGTCTCGATGGTACGCTCGGCCTTGATCCGGTCCTCATGCTGGATTTCCTCGAGTGCGGATTTGCCGTTTTCATCCATCTGCGATGGTTGCATGCCGGCACCCATCTCCACTTTCACCCGGTCTCCTATGTCGATGCCTTGGTAATTCAGCGAGATGGGAATGAAGCGGTACTCCTCACCGCAGCCGTCTTCTGCTGTCATGATGCCGCCGTAACGCACCGAATCGAGGATGAGGTGTCCGTCCGCGTTCTTCTCTTCCGGCCATGCCATCTCGTCGATGAGTTTGCACGTCTGGATCTCGTCGTCCTTATCCAGTCCGACGCATCCGGCCTTCTCCTGAGCAATGACGATCTGCAAGGCCTCGCCGGCTTCGATATAGGGCTCGACCACCGTCATGAGCATGCTTGGCTTCTCGTTGTCGGTCTGTGATTGAATGTCGAGTTGGATGCTCACGAGCTGGCCATGCATGGTTGTTTTTTCCTTCTTGGATGAATCGTCCAATCGAATTGTTTCAGAGGACTGTTATGCGGTGCACCGGCGCCCTGTTCAGAGTGGCATAGTGCGTGGGAACTCGAACGGGACGGTCGGATCGCGCAGGGGTACGCCGCGCCGGTCGAGCTCGAGCGCGCAGGTCTGGCTCGCCTCAAGCCGCTGGGCGTGGCCGTCCTCGTTGAGTGTGCTGCGGTCGAAGTCGAAGCGATCGAGCGCCCAGAAGAGGCGTGGCGTGCTGGACGTCTTCGCATAGGCAGAGATGTCGTAGGCGTGTGCCAGGGTCAGCTGGCGGCTGAGATCGTCCATTTTCCTTCTCCCCGCTCGGTTCGATCGTACGACCCGTGGGAGCAGTCTCTCAGACCCGCAGGCCGCCTTCGGTCTCGATCTCGTCGTAGCCTTCGAAGAGGCAGGGATGCGACAGGCCGTAGGGGTTGAGTTCCACGAGCAGCGGACCCTCGTGTTCTTCGAAGTAGCCGTCGGCATTCTGCACGGAGGCGCCGAACTGCAGGTCGAAGCCCCG
>Ga0100391_1006452_pt1 | contig 10582 bp, 12 predicted proteins | sample CryGeymeta201515_FD_81541 | JGI IMG/M metagenome (GOLD analysis project Ga0100391, IMG submission 81541) | Groundwater microbial communities from Crystal Geyser aquifers in Utah, USA - Crystal Geyser metaG 2015-15 | ecosystem: Environmental > Aquatic > Deep subsurface > Groundwater | place: USA...
CTCCATTACCACACAACGGATGTCGTCCACCTAAAAGACGTCGTGTATAATTTATGCACGGAAAGAAGTTAATAGCTAATGTTTATACCCTTATTATTGACTTTTTATGTGTAAATTTGCAAACTGAAAAAAAAATCATTAACAAGTATCAACGAGAGATTAACGCTTTTAGAAGGATAAGATTAAGACCTTAATTTTAGAAGCACTCTCCAAACAAATTTAAAATGGCAAGATATACTGGTCCTAAAACTAAAATAGCTCGTAAATTCGGACAAGCTATCTTCGGAGACGACAAAGCCTTCGAAAAAAGAAATTACCCTCCAGGGCAACACGGTAACAACCGTCGTCGTGGTAAAAAATCTGAATATGCTATCCAATTAATGGAAAAGCAGAAAGCTAAATATACCTACGGTATTTTAGAAAAGCAATTCAGAAATATGTTTAAAAAAGCAACTTCCGCTCAAGGAATTACAGGTGAAGTTTTACTTCAGTTGTGTGAATCGCGTTTAGACAATGTGGTATTTAGAATGGGAATCGCCCCTACAAGAAGCGGTGCAAGACAATTAGTATCTCACAGACACATTACAGTTAATGGCGAAAAGGTAAATATTCCTTCTTACCAATTAATGGCTGGCGATGTCGTTGGTGTTAGAGAAAAATCAAAATCACTAGAGGCTATTACAAATTCCTTAGCGAACTCTAGTAATGTTTACGAATGGATTACTTGGAATAATTCAACAATGGAAGGTACTTATGTTGCTGTTCCTGCTAGAATTCAGATTCCAGAGCAAATCAACGAACAATTTATCGTTGAACTTTACTCTAAATAATATATTAATCATATTGGGATTTAGCCAAAGGATTTATTGGTCATCTTCAAGCTTACAGATCGCGCAACTAAATAACAATTAAAACGAAGAAAAAAATGGCAATATTAAATTTTCAGAAGCCTGACAAAGTAATCATGATTGATTCTACTGATTTTGAAGGTAAATTTGAATTTAGACCTTTAGAACCAGGATACGGATTAACAGTAGGTAATGCTCTTAGACGAGTGTTGTTATCTTCCTTAGAAGGTTTCGCAATCACATCAGTTAGAATAGAAGGTGTAGACCATGAATTCTCTACAATTTCTGGTGTTGTTGAAGATGTTACAGAAATTATATTAAACTTAAAACAAGTTAACTTTAAGCGTCAAATTGATGAAGTGGATAACGAAACGGTTACAATTTCTATTTCTGGCCAAGAGCAAATCACTGCTGGTGATTTCCAAAAGTTCATTTCTGGTTTTCAAGTCTTAAATACAGATTTAGTGATCTGTAATGTAGACCCAAAAGTAAACATCAATATGGAAATTACCATTGAAAAAGGAAGAGGCTATGTTCCTGCTGAGGAAAACAAAAAAGCTTCTGCCCCAATTGGCACTATCTTTACCGACTCTATTTACACTCCTATTAAGAATGTAAAATACAGTATTGAAAATTTCCGTGTTGAACAAAAAACAGATTACGAAAAATTAATTTTCGAAATCATTACCGACGGATCGATTCATCCAAAAGATGCCTTAACCGAGGCGGCTAAGATATTAATTCATCACTTCATGTTATTCTCTGATGAGCGTATCACGCTTGAGGCAGATGAAATTGCACAAACTGAAACTTATGATGAAGAATCTCTTCACATGAGACAACTATTGAAAACTAAATTAGTTGACATGGATCTTTCTGTACGTGCCCTTAATTGTTTAAAAGCTGCTGAGGTAGATACTTTAGGCGACTTGGTATCTTTCAATAAAAATGATTTAATGAAGTTCAGAAACTTTGGAAAAAAATCTTTAACTGAGCTTGAAGAGCTTGTTAATGTTAAAGGACTTAATTTCGGAATGGATTTAAGTAAATATAAGTTAGATAAGGACTAAAGATTGATGATAAACGAATGACGATGTCTTGTAATTTGTATTCGTAAGTCAAAAATCCTAAGTTAAAAATTAAATATATTATTAATCATATTTTGCTCCTCAAATAATGAGTTTGGTAGCAAGATGATAAAACAAGAGTCATGAGACACGGAAAAAAATTCAATCACCTAAGTAGGCAAACAGCCCATAGAAAGGCAATGTTAGCTAATATGGCATGTTCGTTAATAGAACACAAACGTATTAACACAACAGTTGCTAAAGCCAAGGCGCTAAAGCAATTTGTAGAGCCAATGATTACAAAGTCTAAATCAGATACAACGCATAATCGTCGTATTGTTATGGCTAAGCTAAGACAAAAAGATGTGGTTGCTGAATTGTTTAGAGATGTAGCCCCTAAAATTGGTGATCGTCCAGGTGGATATACACGAATCATCAAATTAGGAAACAGACTTGGTGATAATGCTGATATGGCAATGATTGAACTGGTAGATTATAACGAAATTTACAACGCGGATAAAGCACCTAAGAAAACAACTCGTAGAAGTAGACGTGGCGGTAGCAAAACGACTACCACGCCAGTTGTAGAAACAAAAGCTTCAAACGAAGAAGAATAAATGTTAATAAGCATTAATAAATATAAAGGATAAACTAGTTTAGTTTATCCTTTTTTTTTGGAATTTTGCAAAGCGTTATTTTGAGCGCATGCGGTTTGAAAACAAAAAAATTAAAATGGTCTTAAATATATGTCACAAGTGGATGCGCTAAAATTCTATTGCTGCGAAAATTGATGATGAGCGAACAGTTGTGGTCTTAAATAGTATATATAACACATGAAATATAGACAAAGAAAAAAAGCACTAATTTTATTGGCAGACGGTACTATTTTTTATGGTAAATCCATAGGAAAAGAAGGTTCAGCTTTTGGTGAAGTTTGCTTTAATACGGGTACAACGGGTTATCAAGAAATTTTTACCGATCCTTCATATTACGGGCAGCTCATGGTTACCACCAATGCACATATTGGAAATTACGGAACAATGGAGGATGAAGTAGAGTCTGATTCGATTAAAATAGCAGGTTTAATATGTAAAAATTTTAGTTTTGAATATTCTAGACCCGCAGCAGATGCCTCACTAGAAGAATTCTTTGAGAAATATAATACTTTGGCTATCGCAGATGTAGATACGCGAGCTTTGGTGAGTTATATTAGAGATCACGGTGCTATGAACGCTGTTATTTCTACTGAAGTAGAGAACATCGAAGAGCTAAAAAAACAATTGGCAGAGGTGCCTTCAATGGAAGGCTTAGAATTAGCTTCAAAAGTATCCACAAAAACGCCTTATTTTTACGGTGATGAAAATGCAACCTACAAAATTGCAGCTTTAGATATTGGTATAAAAACCAATATTCTTAGAAATTTGGCCAAACGCGATGCTTATATTAAAGTGTTTCCATACAACGCGAAATTTGAGGATTTAGAAGCCTTTAATCCAGATGGATATTTTTTATCTAATGGACCTGGCGATCCTGAACCTCTAACCGATGCCGTTGCCTTAACAAAAGAAATCCTCGCTAAAAACAAACCATTATTTGGTATTTGTTTGGGGCATCAGGTTATTGCTCTGGCAAACGGAATATCAACCTACAAAATGCATCATGGTCATAGAGGGATCAACCATCCTGTAAAAAATTTAGTAACTGGTAAAGGAGAAATTACGTCACAAAATCATGGATTTGCTATCAATAGAGAAGAAACTGAAGCCAATGCTGATGTTGAAATTACACACGTACATCTTAACGATCATACCGTTGCAGGAATTAAATTGAAAACTAAAAACTGCTTTTCAGTACAGTACCATCCTGAAGCTGGTCCGGGACCAAATGATTCCTTGTATTTGTTTGATCAATTTATAGAAAATATGAAGACGAGCTAAATAACAATAACGCAATAAATTAGAACTTTTATTGCGTTTTTTTAGTTCCGAAAACATTATCGTAAGTATATACCATAAATATGATTTTTGTGCTGTTTTAAGCCTCAGATTTTCGTAAATTTGAGATAAATCAACATTAAAAATTTTATAAAATGAGTATAATAATCAATGTACATGCCCGACAAATTTTAGATTCTAGAGGAAATCCTACCGTAGAAGTCGACGTTATAACAGAAAATGGGGTCATGGGAAGAGCCGCTGTGCCTTCAGGTGCTTCAACGGGAGAGCACGAAGCTGTTGAGTTGAGAGATGGAGGTACCTCTTACATGGGCAAGGGAGTTTTAAAAGCTGTTGAAAATGTAAATTCAGTAATCGCTCAAGAATTATTGGGTGCCTCTGTATTTGAACAAAATGCAATAGATCAGTTAATGATTGAGTTAGACGGTACTCCTAATAAATCGAAATTAGGCGCAAATGCCATTTTAGGAGTGTCTTTAGCTGTTGCAAAGGCAGCAGCAATTGAATTAGGCATGCCCTTATATCGCTATATCGGTGGAGTTTCCGCAAACACATTACCGGTACCTATGATGAATATCATTAATGGGGGTTCTCATAGTGATGCGCCTATAGCATTCCAAGAGTTTATGATAATGCCAGTAAAGGCAAAAAACTTTACGCATGCCATGCAAATGGGAACAGAAATATTCCATAATCTTAAAAAAGTATTGCATGACAGAGGTTTAAGCACTGCAGTAGGTGATGAAGGTGGTTTTGCGCCTAATTTACCTGGAGGAACCGAGGATGCTTTAGACACTATTAAAGTGGCCGTAGAAAAGGCAGGTTACAAACTTGGTGATGATGTAATGATTGCTCTAGATTGTGCTGCGGCAGAATTTTATAAAGATGGGAAATACGACTACACACTTTTTGAAGGTGATAAAGGCGTAGTGAGAACGAGTAAAGAACAAGCTGAATATCTAACCGAATTGGCTTCAAAATATCCTATCATATCAATTGAAGATGGTATGGATGAAAACGACTGGGACGGTTGGAAAGATTTAACTGAAAAAATAGGAGATAAAGTACAGCTTGTTGGAGATGACTTATTTGTAACAAACGTAGAGCGCTTGGCAAGAGGAATTGACAATGGTATTGCCAACTCTATATTAATCAAGGTGAATCAAATCGGATCGCTTACAGAGACCATTGCTGCCGTAAATATGGCAAAAAATGCAGGTTATACTTGCGTTATGTCTCATAGATCTGGTGAAACAGAGGACAATACCATTGCAGATTTGGCTGTGGCTTTAAACACAGGACAAATAAAAACCGGTTCTGCTTCGCGAAGCGATCGTATGGCAAAATACAACCAGTTGTTACGTATTGAGGAAGAGTTAGGCGATGTCGCTTATTTCCCGCAACAGAACGCCTTCAAAGTGAAGTAAGATTTTCAACTTTATAATAACTAAAAGCGACTACTGTAAAAAGTAGGTCGCTTTTTTTTTGTCAATAATTTAAGTGTTGTTAAAACCGTTATAAATCTACTTCCGAAATCGTTTGATATTTTGTACCTTTATTGTTCTAAAATTATTCAATAAAACTTTAAAATATGTCAGATAAAGCGACCCTAGAAATTAATGGAAAAAAGTATGAATTCCCAGTTTTAACAGGCTCAGAAAATGAAGTTGCTATAGATATTCAATCCTTAAGGAGTGCAACGGGTGGTGTTATCACCTTAGATCCTGGTTATAAAAACACAGGAAGTTGTGAGAGTGCCATTACATTTTTAGATGGTGAAAAAGGTATTTTACGATATAGAGGGTATTCTATTGAAGAGCTAGCGGAAAAAGCAGATTTTCTCGAGGTGGCTTATCTTTTAATTTTCGGTGAATTACCAACTAAGCAGCAGCATAGTAAATTTCATACGGACATTAAATCGCATTCGGTTGTAGATGACGATATTAAAAAAATATTAGATGCCTTTCCTAAGTCTGCACATCCAATGGGTGTGTTATCGTCTTTAACAAGTGCATTGACGGCTTTTAATCCGTCTTCGGTAGATGTGAACTCCGAACAAGACATGTATAATTCTATAGTAAGAATTTTAGGCAAGTTTCCGGTTTTAGTGGCATGGACCATGCGTAAAAAAAGAGGATTACCATTAGATTATGGGGACGACAAATTAGGATATGTTGAAAACGTTTTAAAAATGATGTTTAAGAGTCCTAATGGTGAGTACAAGCAAAACCCAATACTCATAGACGCCTTAGATAAGTTACTCATTTTACATGCAGATCACGAACAAAACTGCTCTGCCTCAACAGTGAGAATTACAGGTTCTTCACATGCGGGTTTATTTGTTTCTCTCTCGGCAGGGATATCAGCGTTATGGGGACCATTGCATGGTGGTGCTAACCAAGCCGTTTTAGAAATGCTGGAAGCCATTAAACAAGATGGCGGTGACAGTAAGAAGTATATGGCAAAGGCAAAAGATAAAGACGATCCATTTAGATTAATGGGCTTTGGTCACCGCGTTTATAAAAACTTTGATCCACGTGCGCGAATAATTAAAAAAGCTGCGGATGAGGTATTAAGTGACTTAGGTGTTGAGGATCCTATTTTAGACATCGCTAAATCTCTTGAAAAAGAAGCCTTAAGTGATCCTTATTTTGTAGAGCGAAAGCTTTATCCAAATGTTGATTTTTACTCAGGAATTATCTATAGAGCTATGGGCATACCTATTGAAATGTTTACGGTTATGTTTGCCCTGGGTCGTTTGCCAGGTTGGATAGCACAGTGGCGTGAAATGCGCTTGCGAAAAGAACCAATTGGTCGTCCAAGACAACTTTATACTGGTGAAACAAACAGAGCTTATAAAACTATTGATAAAAGATAGTACACCATACTAATTTTGATAAGAGGCTTTCTGAAAAGCAACATTTACTGTCGTAGCAAATGCAGCTGAGAAACTTAAAATCGAGAGGTTTAAAAGTAACTCGATGATGATCAAGAAGACAGAGTGGATACGATCCATGCTTTTCAAAAGGCCTCTTTTTTTGTTATCAAAACCCCATGAAATTAAATATTCAAAACGAAACATCCAAGTTAAGAGCTGTTATTTTAGGTACTGCCAAAAGTAATGGTCCTGTTCCTGCAATAGAAAATGCGTACGATCCAAAGTCAATTGAACATATAAAAGCGGGTACGTATCCCAAAGAGAGCGACATGATAGCGGAGATGGAAGCTGTTGAAACGGTTCTAAAAAAATATAATGTTACGGTGTACAGACCAAATGTTATTGAGAATTACAACCAAATTTTTGCCAGAGATATTGCGTTTGTTATAGAAGACAAGCTCATTGAAGCCAATATATTACCAGAGAGAGAACGCGAGTATAAAGCTATAAACGGTGTCATTCGTCAAATTGACAAAGATAAAATTATCGTTTTACCAGAAGAATGTCACGTAGAAGGTGGTGATGTAATGCCTTGGAACGATTATATTTTTATGGGTACGTATTCTGGTGAGGATTATTCAGATTACATAACGGCCAGAACAAATAGGGCTGCGGTAGAAGCAATTCAAAAAATATTTCCGCATAAAAAGATAAAGGCTTTTGAACTTCGAAAGTCCAATACAGATCCACGAGAGAATGCTCTGCACTTAGATTGTTGTTTTCAACCTTTAGGAAAAGATAAGGCCATTCTTCACAAAAATGGGTTTTTAATCGAAACTGAATACCAATGGTTAGTGGATTTTTTCGGTAAGGAAAATATATTCGAAATTACTAAAGATGAAATGTATCAAATGAATAGTAATGTATTTTCAATTTCTGAGGAGGTGATTATTTCTGAACAAAATTTCACTAGGTTAAATGCTTGGTTGCGAAGCAATGGCTTTACAGTTGAAGAAGTCCCTTACGCCGAGATAGCTAAACAGGAAGGTCTTTTGCGTTGTTCTACAATGCCTTTAGTGAGAGATTAATTACTTACGGTACAGAAAATAATTATTAACGAGATTGATGTATTCGTGCTTCGCTTCGTCTTCACTTATATTTTTAACTTGAAAAAGCGCGTTTGTTTTAAATGCATTAATTATGGGTTTACTACTGCTTGGTCTACTATAATTATTGGTCGCCTTTTTGTAATAGGCGTACAAGCGCAATAGAAAATCCGCTGGGAAAGGTTCTGAATAATCGTTTACACGATCAACGGCTGCTTTAAATTCTATATCTAATTCTTCAGAAGTCATTTATTTCATTTCTGCAATAATACTCTCTCCACCCCGAACATTTTGATTCAGTTTTACTTTAATTTCTGCATCTAAAGGTAAAAATAAATCAACTCTCGAACCAAATTTTATAAAACCAGAATCTGCTCCTTGTATAGCTTTGGTGTTCAGTGTCGCATAATTGACAATGCGTTTGGCCATTGCTCCTGCAATTTGTCGGTATAAGACTTTACCAAAAGTTTTATTTTCAACAACGACGGTGGTACGTTCATTTTCTTCACTAGATTTTGGGTGCCATGCTACTAAAAATTTTCCAGGATGGTACTTGCTATAGCTTACACTTCCACTAATAGGATAGCGTGTTACATGTACATTAATAGGCGACATAAACACAGAAACTTGTACCCGCTTATCTTTAAAAACTTCATTTTCAAAAACCTCCTCTATAACTACAACCTTGCCATCTACAGGTGCTAACGCTTGTTTGTCATTGACCTGTGTTTGGCGTTTTGGATTTCTAAAAAACTGAAGAATCAACAAGAATACAATGAGAATAGCTATCATTAACCCTTTTCTAAGCCACTCGTTTGTTGCAAATGCATCGATTAAAAAGAACAATCCAACAACAATAACTAACGTAATAAATATAATTTTATGTCCTTCTTTATGAAACATAGCGTATAATTCTTAAAAATAAATATATAAATGGTGCTGCAAATATAATACTATCGAGACGGTCTAGTAACCCACCATGTCCTGGCATAATTACTCCACTGTCTTTTACTTTTGCTTGACGTTTAAATTTTGATTCAATTAATTCTCCAAAAGTTCCTAAAACACTTACAAGAATAGCTAAAATTAACCAATTTGTAAACTTAAGAGAGCCTGTATATCTAGCAATAAAATAACTTGATATACAAGCGAAAAATAATCCCCCTAAAAAACCTTCAACAGTTTTCTTGGGAGAGATACTTGGAAAGAGCTTTTGTTTCCCAAAATTTTTCCCAATCAGATAGGCAGCACTGTCATTTACCCAAACTAAAATAAAACTTCCTAAGAGCAAGAGTGGTGAAAAGTTATGATTATAGTTAGAAATGAGTAACATAAATACAAAGCCACTAGACAGATAAAATGTTGTTGCAATATAACGTTTTGTCTCAAATAGTGGAATTCGCTTTTCGGCGAAGAGATCTTTAATCAAAATTAGATTTACAAAAATGGTGATAACTAACAGTATTTGTATGGCTTCGTCTGTTCCTGAGGGGTCAGTTCGCCATAACGAAAGATAACAAAACGCAAAATACAAAATGACAAATATGACATATTGAAAAATGGCTTTTAATCTAATTAGACTACTAAATTCTACCAAACTTAGAATTCCAAAAAGAGCTAATAAGGCTACGGAAGCCTCTTGCATGTATAATGAACTCACTAATAATAAGACATAGATAGCGCCAGAAATGGCTCTAATAGCTAATTCTTTCATTACAAATCTTCTAATAAAAGTAGATATAAATTTTTAGAGCTACTTCCATAAGTTAGAAAATCCTTATCTTCATTAGTTTTAAAATGTTTGATAGTGGTGATATTTGTGGGGATGCTAGTCTTGCTTTTCGCTTTAATACCTTTAAGACCTTCGCCAATATTTTCTACAAATTGACTCGTTGTAGCATAAATGATGAAATGCTCTGGAAGCTCAACAAGTTTCTTTTCGGCAATTTGATTAGATGATATTAACAAGGAGCCATCATCAGAAATTAAGTACTCACAGGTTGACAAGAAATACGTACTTTCTGATGTTTTTTTTGAAGTTTTGAGGTTAAAATCTTTAAACAGGTCTGTTAAGCGTTTGTCGATTATGAAAGCATTATCGTCATGCCACTTATTTTCGTCAAGTATAGCGTTAAAACTCTCTTTGACTTCGTCCATGTTTTCGCAATAGAGAAATTTACCACCGTTGGCTTTAAAATTAATTGTAAAACGTTCATCAGCAGGCAACTTGACTTCAGGCATATATTTGCCACGCTCTTGATTTGGTATGTTTTCTTCGGTATCACTAGATTTTTTACCGAAGAATTTACGAAATAAGCTCATTCAATAGTTGCTATTAAGCCCTGTATTTAGGGTATTTCTCAAATATAAAAAAACTTAAATTAACACAAGGCCAATTTAAGTTTTTTATAAGGTTTGCTGTAAGTTTACTCTTCCTCCTCCGAAGCTATTTCAGCAATAGTTTCTGGTTTTTCAAACGCCCGTTTGCCAAAGATTTTTTCGAGGTTGTCTTTAAATATCACCTCTTTTTCTAATAAGACTTCTGCCAATTGGGTGAGTTTGTCTTTATGTTGCTCTAATATTTTAATCGCACGTCGGTATTGCGTTTCAATAATATCAGATATTTCTTTATCGATGAGCTCTGCTGTTTGTTCACTATAGGGTTTTGTGAATCCATATTCAGACTGTCCGGAAGAATCATAATAGGTTAAATTACCTACTTTTTCAC
>Ga0100391_1006459_pt1 | contig 10577 bp, 10 predicted proteins | sample CryGeymeta201515_FD_81541 | JGI IMG/M metagenome (GOLD analysis project Ga0100391, IMG submission 81541) | Groundwater microbial communities from Crystal Geyser aquifers in Utah, USA - Crystal Geyser metaG 2015-15 | ecosystem: Environmental > Aquatic > Deep subsurface > Groundwater | place: USA...
GCAATTCCAATCTGCCGCTGGCCGCCGCGATCGGCCAATATCTTGAGCTGCCGCTTACCGAGGCCAATGTCCGGCGCTTCGCCGACGAGGAAATATTCGTCGAAATCCTCGAAAACGTCCGCGGCGAGGATGTTTTCGTCATCCAGTCGACGAGCTACCCGGCGAACGACAATTTGATGGAATTGCTGATCATGATCGACGCGCTCAAACGCGCTTCGGCCAAACGGATAACCGCCGTCATGCCCTATTTCGGCTATGCCCGGCAGGACCGCAAGCCAGGCCCGCGCACGCCGATCTCGTCGAAGCTCGTCGCCAATCTGATCACCGTTGCCGGCGCCAACCGCGTGCTGACGATGGATCTCCATGCGGGTCAGATCCAGGGCTTTTTCGATATCCCGACCGACAATCTCTATGCCGCGCCGGTGATGGCGGCGGACATCACCGCGCGTTTCCCGAGCGAGAATATCACCGTCGTTTCGCCCGATGTCGGCGGCGTCGTCCGCGCGCGCTCGCTCGCCAAACGGCTCGACAATGCGCCGCTGGCGATCGTCGACAAACGCCGCGAACGGCCCGGCGAATCGGAGGTGATGAACATCATCGGCTCGGTTGAGGGCCGCTTCTGCATCATCGTCGACGATATCGTCGATTCGGCGGGGACGCTGTGCAATGCGGCCGCGGCGATGAAGGAAGCCGGCGCCGAGGATGTCGTTGCCTATTGCACCCATGGCGTGCTCTCGGGCGGCGCGGTGGCGCGCGTCGATGGATCGGTGATGAAGGAACTGGTGATCACCGATTCGATCGGCAATCACGAGGCAATCTCCGAGACCTCCAAAATTCGCCACCTGCCGGTCTCGCCGCTGTTCGCCGAAGCGATCCGCCGGATCGCCGATGAGAGCTCGGTATCGAGCCTGTTCGACTAGGAGCAGCGCATGGCCCGAATCGACAATGACATTGCGCTTGCGCAAAGGCTCGCCGACGTCGCAGGCGAGGCGATCCGGCCCTTTTTCCGCGCCGACTTCGGCCTCGAAGACAAAGCCGATCAGTCGCCGGTAACCGAGGCAGACCGCACCGCCGAAGCCGCGATCCGCAGCATTCTCGAAACCGAACACCCTGATGACGGCATTATCGGTGAGGAATTCGGCACGGTGCGCGAGAATGCAGCCAGACAATGGGTGATCGACCCGGTCGATGGCACGACAAGCTTTATCGCCGGCCGGCCGATCTTCGGCACGCTGGTTGCCCTATTGCAGGATGGCTGGCCGGTGATCGGGGTAATCGACCAGCCGATCGCCCGCGAGCGCTGGCTTGGCGCGCTGGGGAGACCGACAACATTCAACGGCGCGCCGTCCCGGACGCGGTGTTGCCGCGCGCTCGACAAAGCCACCTTGGCGACGACCGGCCCGCACTGTTTCAGCCGGAGCGAAGGCGAGCATTTCCTCGCGCTCGCCGGTAAGGTTGCGCCGCGCCGCATCGTCTATGGCGGCGATTGCTATAACTACGGGCTGCTCGCCTCGGGGCATCTCGATATCGTCGTCGAGGCCGGGCTCAAGCTCCACGATTTCGCCGCGCTCGTACCGATCGTCGAAGGCGCGGGCGGGCGGATGTGCGACTGGAGCGGCGATCCGCTCGGCGCGCATAGCAAGGGCGATGTGATAGCGCTTGGCGATCCGGCGCGGCTCGACGACATCATGGAAGCGTTGCACGCCGGTCACTGACGCATGGTCGCGCTATTCCTTGACCGGCCCGCCGATCGACCAGCTGAAGCCGAAGGGATCGTCTATCCGGCCGTAGCGATCGCCCCAGAACTGGTTTTCGAGCGGCATCCGCACCGTCGCGCCGGCCGCAACCGCCTTCTCGAACCAGGCGTCGGCGTCGCCGACCTGGAGATGGAGCGTCGTCGCGGCGGGCGGCGCATAGTCGCCACCGTGGAATTCGGGGAAATCGTCATTGAGCATCACCGAGCCGCCATTGATCTGGAGGTGCGAATGCATGATCCGCTTTCCGTCGTCGGCCAAATGGCGCATCTGCTCCGCCGCGCCGAACGCCGCGGTATAGAAATCGACAGCCTCGCCCGCACGGCCATCACCGATCGTCAAATGCGGCGTGACGCCGCCCGCTGGGCCTTGGTTCCGGTCTGCCATGATAAATTCCCCGAGTCGTTTCACCGCCAGATTAGCACAGGAGCGCGGGCGGTACGCGGCTAGAATATCCCGAGGCTGAGAAAGCCGCCGTCAGCACCATCGGCTCCGCTTTCGCCGCCCTCGCCGATATCGCAACGGCGCTCGCCGCCTTGAGTGCGCTGCGCTCCGGCGCGCGCGCCGCCGAGGATAAGATCGGCGGCGGTGAGCCCGTTTCGCACCGTGAAGGCGATCGGACCGCAATTGATCCGAATAGGCTAATCGAGACCGTCTTCGAACGTCAGCCGGACGAAGACGCCGATATCGAGTTCGCGGTCGGGGATGGGCGCGAAGAGTGCCCCCGATCCTGCCATGCCGCGTCGACCCCTGCTCGGTCACGCGAAAGAAACACCGTTTCGTGGGCGCGGGTTCCGGCTTTGCGCATTGCCTTTCATGCCGCAGCGCACTATAGCCCCGCGCTTCTAACGATTTTGGAAGAGCTGTCCGGCCAGTATGGGCTGCCGAGGCCGCTCGCAAATCGTCAACTATGAGGAGACGAAAATGCCCAAGCTCAAGACCAAGAGTGGCGTCAAAAAGCGCTTCAAGGTCACCGCCACCGGTAAAGTGCTGCATGGCGTGGCCGGCAAACGCCACAGGCTGATCAGCCACAATTCGAAATATATCCGCCAGAATCGCGGCACCACCAAATTGTCCGACGCCGATGCCAAGACAGTCAAGAAATGGGCGCCCTACGGGCTGCGCTAGGAGGTAAGCGAAAATGGCACGAGTAAAACGCGGGACCACCACCAAGGCCCGTCACAACAGATTATTGGAACAGGCCAAAGGCTATTGGGGCCGGCGCAAGAACACCGTTCGCGTCGCGCGCCAGGCTGTCGAAAAGGCCGGCCAATATGCGTATCGCGACCGCAAGGTCAAAAAGCGCAACTTTCGCGCGCTGTGGATTCAGCGGATCAACGCCGCCGTCCGCGCCGAAGACCTGACCTACGGCCGCTTCATGCACGGGCTCAAGCTCGCCGGCGTCGAGCTCGATCGCAAGATCCTCGCCGACCTCGCGATGCACGAGCCCGAGACGTTTAGCGTCATCATTGCCCAGAGCAAGGATGCACTCGCCAAAGTCTAAGGCCGCCACAATAGCCGGTGACATTTGCCGGTTCATCTTTATGCAAAGGGCGCAAGGAACCGTAAGGCTTCTCGCGCCCTTTTTCTTTCAGCGCCTATATACCGGAAATGTCGATGACCCAGGACCCGCCCGACCTCGCCCAGCTCAAGACCGATCTGCTCGCCGCGCTCGAAGTGGCGACCAGCCTCGACGCGCTCGAAGCCGTGCGCGTCCATGCGCTCGGCAAGAATGGCGTGATAACCGGATTGCTCAAGACGCTCGGCGCGATGAGCCCCGAGGAGCGCAAGAGTGAGGGGCCGAGGATCAACGGACTGCGCAGCGAGATCGCTGGCGAGATTGACGCCAAAAAGGCCGCGCTCCAAAGCGATGAACTCGACTCGCGGATCGCCACCGAGAGCATCGATCTCTCGCTGCCGCCGCGCGAGGCGGTTCAAGGCAGTGTCCATCCGGTCAGCCAGGTGATGGACGAGCTCGCCGAAATCTTCGCCGATCTCGGTTTCGCCGTCGCCACCGGGCCCGAGATCGAGGACGACTGGCACAATTTCACCGCGCTCAACATCCCCGAAAGCCATCCGGCGCGGGCGATGCACGACACATTCTACTTCCCCGAGGGCGCTGGCGAGGATGCAAAGCCGATGCTGCTGCGCACGCATACCTCGCCGGTGCAAGTCCGCACGATGACGGCGCAGAAGCCGCCGCTGCGGATTATCGCGCCGGGCCGCACCTACCGGTCCGACAGCGATGCGACGCACACGCCGATGTTCCACCAGGTCGAAGGACTCGTCATCGACCGCGACATCACCATGGGCCATCTTAAATGGTCGCTCGAGACCTTCGTCAAGGCGTTTTTCGAGCGCAACGATATCGTCCTGCGCTTTCGCCCAAGCTATTTCCCGTTCACCGAGCCTTCGGCCGAGGTCGATGTCGGCTATTCGCTCGAGAATGGCCGACGCATAATCGGCGGCGATCCGCATGGCGAAAATGGCGGCTGGATGGAGATACTCGGTTCGGGAATGGTCAACCGCCGCGTGATCGAAGCCTGCGATCTCGATCCGGACGAGTGGCAGGGCTTCGCCTTCGGTTGCGGCATCGACCGGCTGGCGATGCTCAAATATGGCATGGACGATCTCCGCGCCTTCTTCGACGGCGACCTGCGCTGGCTCAAGCATTACGGCTTTTCGGCGCTCGACGTACCGACATTGAGCGGAGGAGTGGGCGCATGAAGTTCACTTTGGGCTGGCTCAAAGCGCATCTCGACACCCACGCCGATCTCGATACGATCGTTGAGACGCTGACCGCGATCGGGCTTGAGGTCGAGAGCATCGAAAATCCGGGCGAGAAGCTCGCCGATTTCCGCATCGCCAAGGTTGTCTCGGCGGAAAAGCATCCCGATGCCGACAAGCTGCAATTGCTCAAGGTCGATACCGGGTCGGGCGATCCGGTGCAGGTGGTGTGCGGCGCGCCCAACGCGCGCGCGGGCATGGTCGGGGTGTTCGCGGCGCCGGGCATGTATGTTCCGGGGATTGATGTGACTCTCGGAGCGGCGAAAATTCGCGGTGTCGAGAGCTTCGGCATGATGTGTTCGGAGCGCGAGCTCGAGATCTCCGAAGAGCATGACGGCGTCATCGATCTTGGTGACGAGGCGGCGGCGAAAGTTGGCGAAAGTTACGCGCAATGGGCGGGCCTCGACGATCCGGTGATCGATATCGCGATCACCCCCAACCGGCAGGATTGCATGGGGGTTCGCGGGGTTGCGCGCGATCTGGCGGCGGCCGGGCTGGGAACGCTCAAGCCTTTGCAAATCATTGATAATAAAAGCGATACTCCCTGTTCGATCGAAATTCGCACCGATGATCCCGAAGGCTGCCCGGCGTTTTTCGGACGCAGCGTAGCGGGCGTTTCGAACGGCGCTTCGCCGCCCTGGATGCAGAAACGGCTGCGCGCGATCGGCCAGAAACCGATCTCGACGCTGGTCGATATCACCAACTATATCATGATCGATCACGGCCGCCCGCTTCACGTCTACGACCGCGCCAAGCTCGGCGAGGCGATCTTCGCGCGGCGTGCGGAGGAGGGCGAAAGCCTCGTTGCCTTGAACGGCAAACGCTACCAGCTCGACCCCTCGATGACGGTGATCGCCGACGAAATGGGCGCGCACGGTATCGGCGGCATCATCGGCGGCGAAGGCACCGGCGTGCAGCCGGAAACCGCGGAAATCGTCATCGAATGCGCCTATTTCACGCCTCGGCGGATCGCCCGGACGGGGCAGAGGCTCGGCCTGATGTCGGATGCGCGCGCGCGTTTCGAACGCGGCGTCGATCCGGCTTTCCTCGCCGACGGTCTCGCCATCGCGACGCAGCTCGTGCTCGACACCTGCGGCGGCGAAGCGTCGCAAGCGGTCCATGCGGGATCGCCGCCGGGCGACGAAAAGGCGATCGCCTACGACCCGCAACAATGTGCAACATTGGGCGGCCTCGATGTCGCGGCGGACAAACAGCGCGCCACGCTCGAGGCGCTCGGATTCACCGTTGAAGGCAAGGGTCCGTTCGCGGTCACCGCGCCGAGCTGGCGGCGCGATATCGACGGCGCGGCGGACCTCGTCGAAGAGGTGCTGCGGATCGAAGGCTATGACGCGATTCCCGCCGTTGCCCTGACCCGCGCCGAAGGCGTCGCCCAGCCGACCGCCTCGCCCGAGCAGAAGCGCGAACGCACGGTCCGCCGTGCGGCCGCCGCGCGCGGGTTAAACGAGGCGATCACCTGGAGCTTCATCTCGGCGAAGCAAGCCGCGCTTTTGGCTGATGCTTCCTGGGTACTCGCCAATCCGATCAGCGAAGACATGAAGGTCATGCGGCCCTCGCTGATCCCCGGCCTCGCCGCCGCCGCGAAGCGCAACGCCGATCGCGGCACGGCAAGCATCAGGCTGTTCGAGATCGGACGGCGTTATCTGGCCGATAACGAGCACGCGACGCTCGGCCTGATCCTCGCCGGCAACCGCAGACCGCGCAACTGGCAGGACGGCGCCGCCAAGGCCTTCGACGCCTATGACGCCAAGGGCGAGGCGATGGCGTTGCTCGACGCGGCCGGCGCGCCCGCGGACAAGCTGCAATTATTCGGCGATGCGAGCGGGCTCTATCATCCCGGGCGCTCGGGGCGTTTGTGTTTGGGCCCGAAAAACACGCTCGCCGAATTCGGCGAACTGCATCCGACCGCGCTCAAGGCGCTCGATCTCGACGGCCCGGCGGTCGCCGCCGAGATTTTTCTCGACGCCATCCCGATTCGGCGCGTCTCGGTCCATATGCGCGACGCCTACGCCCCGCCCGCGCTCCACGCCATCACCCGCGATTTCGCCTTTGTCGTCGATGGCGGCATGGCGGCGGGCGAGCTGTTGCGCGCGGTGCGCGGCGCCGACAAACAAACGATCGCCGGTGCGCGGATCTTCGACGTCTTCCCCGGCCAGGGCGTCGAGGAGGGCAAGAAATCGGTGGCGATCGAAGTAACAATCCAGCCGGGCGAAAAGAGCTTTACCGAGGGCGAGCTCAAGGCGATTTCGGACAAGGTGGTGAAGGCGGCGGAAAAGGTCGGGGCGAATTTGCGGGGGTAGGCGAGAGTCGCCACTCATTCTTCGCTCCTATCCGCCGTAGGAGTGCATCGGAGATTTCGACGCCGTCCGATGCAAGACCGATCTTCGCTAAGTCTCTTTGCTTCCTTCGCCCCCCATATTTTCGATCGAATTGGAAAGAAAGGACAGGGCTTCGACAAGCTCAGGGCTAACGGGAGCCGGGATGGCCCGAATGCAAGCGAAAGCACCCTGCCCGGCTCACTACCGCCCCAATAAAAACACCGCCTGCTCGGCCAGCAGATTTGCCGCCGCCGCGCTGCGCTGCCTGTTACCGCTCAGATACCATGCCTGTTCGGCCGCGATCCCCTGCTCGCCGACGAGCGCGCGGAAATCGTCGATGGTGAGGTGGTGGATGTTCTCGGTCGCATACCAGCTTAAAGGCAGCGCGCCGGTGACGGGCATACGGCCGCCAAAGGCGAGGCTCGCGCGGACGCGCCAATAGGCGAAATTGGGGAAAGAGACGAAGGCGCGCGGGGCAATTCGCAAGAGTTCGCCGAGGATTGCGTCGGGAGCGCGCGTCGTCTGCAGAGTCTGGCTGAGGATCGCATAGTCGAAGGCGTTATCGGGATAGTCGGCGAGATCGGTATCGGCGTCGCCCTGCACCACCGACAGGCCGCGCGCCATTGCGCTCGCGACATTGGCGGGATCGATCTCGAGCCCGCGCGCGTGGACGTTCTTGGTGTCGCGCAATGCCGCCATGAGGTCGCCATTGCCGCAGCCGATATCGAGCAGGCGCGCGCGCTCGGGCACATGACCGGCGATGATTGCGAGATCGGGGCGGAGCGCGTGGTTCATAAGTCCGGCCTCAAACCCTCGTCGTTACGTCGGACCTGGTCGGCATCCCTCGCTTCGCAATGGCTTCGTCATTGCGAGCGCAGCGAAGCAACCCGGAGCCGCGCTCGCCACGCTGGATTGCCGCGTCGCCTGCGGTTCCTCGCAATGACGAAACATTCGGACGCTGCGGCGACGCGGTCACCGGCCCTCCCCCGCCCGCAGGAACCCATCGACGGTCGCGCGCAGCTCGGGTACGTCGAGCAGGAAGGCGTCGTGACCGAAGGGGCTCGACAGTTCGACGAAGCTGACTTCGGCACCGCCGGCGTTCAAGGCGCGGACGATCGCGCGCGCTTCGCTCGTCGGATAGAGCCAGTCGCTGTCGAAGCTGATCACGCAGAAGCGCGTCGACGATCCCGCAAAGGCGTTGGCGAGCAGGCCGCCATGTTCCTCGGCCAAATCGAAATAGTCCATCGCGCGGGTGATATAGAGATAGCTGTTGGCGTCGAAGCGATCGACGAAGGCGATCCCCTGATGCCGTAAATAGCTTTCAACCTGAAAATCGGCATCGAAGCCGAAACTTTTCGCGCCGGTTTCCCGTCCCGGCCTGGCCTGCAGCCGGCGGCCGAATTTCTCGGTCAGCCCTTCTTCGGAAAGATAGGTGATATGCGCGGCCATACGGGCGACGGCGAGGCCCTTGGTCGGCTGCTCGCCATCGGCATAATAGTCGCCGCCGCGCCAATGCGGATCGGCCATGATCGCCTGCCGACCGACTTCGTGGAAGGCGATATTTTGCGCCGAATGCTCGGCCGCGGTCGCGATGACAATGGCGGAGCGCACGCGGCCCGGATAACAGGCCGCCCATTCGAGCACCTGCATCCCCCCCATCGAGCCGCCGATCACGGCGGCAAGCGTGGCAATTCCCAAATGATCGAGCAGCATCGCTTGGGCGCGGACCATGTCGCGGATAGTGATCACCGGGAAGCGCATACCATAGGGTTTGCCGTCGGCGGCGAGGCTGGCGGGGCCGGAACTGCCCATGCAGCCGCCGAGCACATTGATGCAGATGACGAAATGATGCGCCGGATCGACGGGCTTGCCTTCCCCCACCATCCGCGTCCACCAACCGGGCTTTCCCGTAACCGGATGGGCCGAGGCTACATGCTGGTCGAGCGTCAGCGCGTGGCAGATCAGGATGGCGTTGGATTTGTCAGCGTTGAGCTGGCCATAGCTTTCATAGGCGAAATCGACGGGCGCGAGCGACGCCCGACCATCGAGCTTGAGCGGCCCGGCAAGCGTGTGCGTCCGCGTATCGCAGACAAAGGCGGCGGGATCGGCCATGATCCGGCGCTAGGGCGCGCGCGCGGCGATTGTCAACGCGGGATGCCGCCTTGGTTCGGGCGGAGCCATTCGAAGCCCCATCCTTCGCTTTGGGGCGATTGATAGAGAAGGACGGCCCTTCGACACCCTCAGAGCGAACGGAAGCGTTTGATCGCGACAAGAATCGCTCTATCGGTCATTGTATGACAGTCCCGACCCCCAAGCCGTGGATCGACGCGATCACGCCCTATGCGCCGGGGCGCTCGCCGAGCGGCGCGGGCGAGCCCGCCGCCAAGCTTTCGTCGAACGAAAACCCGCTCGGCACGGGCCCTTCGGCGCAGGCGGCGTTCGTCGCGGCGATGGGGACGCTCTCGCGCTATCCAGATCCGGGCGCGACCGTGCTGCGCGAGGCGATCGGAGCACTTTACGGGCTCGATACGGCGCGCATCGTCTGCGGCACGGGATCGGACGAAATCCTCCATCTGGCCGCCGGCGCCTACGCTGGTGTCGGCGACGAGATCCTCTATGTGCGCTACGGATTTCTCGTCTATCCGCTCGCGGCGCGGCGCGTCGGCGCGACGCCGGTCGAGGCGGCGGACAAGGATTACGCCACCGACATCGACGCGCTGATCGCCGCGATCACGCCGGCGACGCGCGTGCTTTTCCTCGCCAACCCCAACAACCCGACGGGCACGCTCGCGCCCCGCGAGGATATCGCCCGGCTGCATGCGGCGATGCCGACCGATTGTCTGCTCGTCATCGATCAGGCCTATGGCGAATATCTGGACGATGGCGAGGGCGATGGCGGACTCGCATTGGCCGGGCGCGCGGACAATGTGCTGGTGACGCGAACGTTTTCGAAGATCTACGGCCTCGCCGCCGAGCGCATCGGCTGGGCTTATGGTCCGCCGCCGGTTATCGACGCGCTCAACCGCATCCGCGGGCCGTTCAACGTCACCAGCGCGGGGCAGGCGGCGGCACTGGCGGCGCTAAACGACCAAGCGTTCGTCGATGCGAGCCGCGCGCACAATGCACGCTGGCGCGACTGGCTCACCGAGCGAATTGCTGGGCTCGGCAATGCCGGGCTGCGCGCGGTGCCGAGCCACGCCAATTTCCTGCTCGTGCTGTTCGAGGGCAGGCTCAGCGCGGGGCAGGCCTTTGAGGGGCTGCTCGAAGCCGGCTACATCACGCGCTGGCTGCCGGGTCAGGGGCTCGCGCATGGACTGCGGATCACCATCGGCAGCGAGGACGAGACGCGCGGGGTGGCGGCGGCGCTCGAAAAGCTAGCCGGCGGCAAACTCTAGCGCGTTGATTTCGCGGCGGACACGCGCTTCGATCTCGTCGCGCGGCACGCCCGGCGGAATCGGATCGAAGAAGCGGAAGGTGACGACGCCGGGACGCTGGACGAAGCGGTTGCGCGGCCAAAGCCGGCCGACGTCGAGCGCGATGGGTACGACGGGCAGTTTGAACTGGCGGTAGAGGCCGGCAAAACCCGCGCGCAGCGGCGGCGTTTCGCCGGGCAGAACGCGCGTCCCTTCGGGAAAGATGATCACCGAGCGGCCGCTCTCGAGCAGCCGGCGGCTCTCGCGCAGCATCGCGCGCATCGTGC
>Ga0100391_1006461_pt1 | contig 10576 bp, 3 predicted proteins | sample CryGeymeta201515_FD_81541 | JGI IMG/M metagenome (GOLD analysis project Ga0100391, IMG submission 81541) | Groundwater microbial communities from Crystal Geyser aquifers in Utah, USA - Crystal Geyser metaG 2015-15 | ecosystem: Environmental > Aquatic > Deep subsurface > Groundwater | place: USA...
ATCTCGCATCAATTGATATAGCCCGGAAACATGCTCGCGGCGTTTGCGTAAGTTTGGTTCCACAAGATAGCGCGCATAAGTTTCTAGCGCGGTGCCGCGTTTCAACAATTCAGTCCATATAGCATCACGCAAGGACTCAAACTCGTCACCGGATGCCATGTGGTTTGCAATTTCAAGCTGGGCCGCAATCAAGCGTTCGGCGTCTACACTATCAACTCCCCGCCCCGTCCGCACTCGTTCGGCTAATGCGGCCAACAAAATATAACCTGCGGGCCATTGCTTACTCTTACTATGACTTTGAGCAAAGTGATAAGCCTGCGGGAATGCTGGCAAAATATTAAGATAGGCCTCAAATCCATCAAAAGCATCTTGCTGTAGATCGTCACCCAGCCATTTTGCTATGCGCTGATGTGGTGGTAAATCCCTGCCAACGTCTGAGTACCGGCCCATATAGGCTCGCGCCGGCCCTATTAGTCCGCGATACCTGCCAAATAGAATGGAGTGACGGTTTTCAAGATAATCTGCACGCAATTCTGCCCAACGGGCTTCGCGTTCGGTTTTTCGTTTGCTTGCGCGTTCTTCATTCTCAATTTCCCAATCATGCTTGGGACGATTGGCTAGTTTGGAGAGCCAATCTACACCGTCCCCTTCATGCGCCGCAAATGTTTTGGCTGCTTCCCGCAGCTTCGAGCCTTCCTGCTCTCGATGGCCAACCAAACACACGATATCGCGCCATCTTTGATCGGGCGGTGAAATATGCTTCAAGAGATCAATGACATCATCTTCGGACAAGAAAAGCGCTGACTCCATTTCTGCCATTCGGTAAGCTTTCATGCGGAGCTCGGTCGGATCTTTTTCCTGCAGCAGGACATGCCGCTGTATCGCCCGCCTATCCTCGTCGTTGGATGAGAACCAGTTGGTGAGCATTTTATTGTCACTATCAGTAAAGCTATGCCTATCTCCTAAGCCCGATATCCAACGCCACAAACGAATGGGATCGACGCTTCCGAGATTGAGACGGCGAGCGATGAGCGATTTTCCTAGGCTGATGATGTCACCGCATTCCAAATCCCGATATTCGGGAAAAAGTGCGCGGCAATAGTCTGTCAACAGATCAAGGAAACCGTCAATCCGCTCGTCCTTAATCTCGCTGCGGAAACGGTAGAAGCGCAGCATGTGATTGTTTTCGCCCTCTGCCGGAACCGCGCAAAGGCTGAAGCTACCATAGGCGAAAATGACATCAACTATTTGGTCGTCGCTGAATTTTTCCAAGCCAGCCTCGACCACAAATTCTGAAGCTAGTCGCATTGAATCCTCAAGGGCGTGCAATCGCAATTTTTCGACCAGATCGACCCAGTCTTGGTCAGCAATGTTTCCAATGAGCGCATCTCCGGCGGCCCGGCGCAGAGCGAAGTCGTATGCCTGTTCCAGCAAAAAATCTCTCAATTGCAAGATGATCCCAGCGGGGAGCTGCTCGCCAGTCAATTGCTCCATCAAAGTCAGACGAAGCCTGAAACCCTTACTGTTATCCAGTATCACAGGCATCGTTTGATTCAGCATATCGCCTTGAACAAGCGACCGTGCACGATACTCGTTCCAGCCACGAAACCATGGATGTCTCTCGGACAATTGGCGTAATGAATTTAATAGTATCGCGGCATGCGGCGTATCAAAGCTGTCGGCATCGGCATATTCGATAACCGCCATGGGGTCGGCTAAGATAACCTTCTCCGCCATATATGGGTCGATTGAAAGCCACCCAAAAATGCCGCGCATATTGGCTGGGACAACATTATTTAGATTCAGACGGGTGAGCAATCGCTCGCGCTTGTCTTGCGTATCGGCATATTTGGCAATCCAGCGAGCACCCAGATATTCTCCAATGCGTCGGTGGATATAGGTGAACCGTTTTGTGTCCCCAGCAATATTAACCACCAGACGGCATCTAATGGCATGCTGCCAATCCGAACCGCCGGGTAAATTTCGGATATCGGGTAGTGATATTTCAGCATCATCCGGATTTGCCGTTTGCCGGGTGGTAAAGGCCCTGTTTCCGCTCAAGATCAAAGTTGCGAAAATAGCGCCCAGCGCATCAAGTACGGTTTCCTTATTCGGCAACTCCACTTCCATCTCGGCTTTTTTATTATTATGCTCGGGCCAGCACAGATCAACATAATTTTCAAACAGGCTTCGGGTCGCATCGGGCAAAGGAAGATCCCGCGCCACGCGCTCGATCATGATCAATGTCTGTGGATTTCCCAGCCAATCCTGCAGCCCTCTGTCGGCATAATGCTTGTATGTCGCCTGTGCTTTTTCTGCACCTAATCCATCAGTCAGAAACCGTTCGATCTGATCCTGATCGAACGGTTTGATATGCATTTGGAGCGGTTCTTCGCCATAATGTTCACGGATAGATGCCTTCGCTGTCGCTTCACGCCAATCATCAACGCGGCAGGCCAAGATGAACCTTGGATAGCCGCAACGTTCCAGAGCTCCAATCACACCGTCAACAGCATCGCCTGCCTTTACCGATGGCGCTTCATCCAACGCATCAATCAACAACAGTGTATTGCTACCAAGCAGCTTCTTTGGGTCGGCCGCGTTAACAAGTTTTCGCGCGGATACTAACGCTGCGTCTCCAGATTGAAATTGTTCAAGCAACCGGCTTTTACCCATCCCCGCCTCGGCTAACACAACCACATTGTCATCAACCTCGTTAACGAAGGAATGTGGAGCCTCGCGTTCTTCTTCGTTCAAGTGGTATCTCAAGATGCGAGGTAGAAAGCTGTGAACGGTCATCTGCCGACCGCCGTTTGCGCGGCTTCTTCGGCACCATAGACATTGGCATCCAGCAAGCTTTCATATACATCCATGGCTCTAATTCTCAGTCCATTGTCATTGCGCATTAGAGCAACAGCGATCTGGACAAGATCCTCTCCTCTATGGCCGCCAAAGCCTGAATTATCTCCGATCTTAAGGAGAGCCGCTTTTTCGATCACATTCAAAACATCCGCGTCAAAGCCGGGATGGATGAGCAGGCTCTGTAGGCTTTCAAAAAAAGAATAGCCGAGCGTTTCAGCAATCAGTTCGTCATTTTTGCATAAAGCGGCGAGGAATTCCCGCGTGAACTGATCGGGTTGCAGTGATTTTATGAAACTCGCCGCTTTTGACACCGCAATCGCGATATCTCCCGCAGCGGAGAGGAAATAGGGAGATAAAATGACATGCGCCGGTTCTCGAAGGCCAGCATCTTCCTCCCGCCATGCGGCGGCGGCCGTAAAGATTTTACCTATGCTTTCAATTGATGGCACTGGTTTCAATTTTTCAAAAAGCTCTGCATAGGCCGGATTATCCGGATCGTTCAAATGACAGGCAGTTATGAATTCCGCGGCGCCCTGGACATCTATCTGATCTTCACTCGCGTGCCACTGCGTGATCATCTTTATCATCAATTGCTCTGGTATGATGGCTTTGATCGGCCAGATGGCGTGCACCACTTCGATATCCGCAAAAATTTCCCGATCAAGTGTCCAAAGGCGGCGTATGAAAGTATGCGTGTTTTTCCGGTCCGCCCAAAAGAGGGCATGGAAGTTAAAATTTACAATTGCGGTCCAGATCGCCGGATCTTCGGGTCGATCAACATGGCGTGCCAGAACGTCAAGCCATCCGTCATTATCGGGCGCGTCCCCAGCTAAAAGCCCGTTATATATTGCCGACAATATTGTGAAGTTGTCATGCGGAAGTATGCGCATCCCCCCAAGGTGATTGCCAAACATGATGGGTTCAATAGGGCTGTTTTCATCAGACTTGTTGTTCTTCGCATTCCGCTCCTCAAATGCGATCCGTTCCTGAATTTGTACCTTTATGGCCTCTGGATCACATTCCAGCCAGCTCTCCAACAATTCCAATGTAGCTTGTGGCAAGCCTTCCAGTGTGCCTGCCAATTTCTGTAGCGCTGACGCCGCCCAATGATGCCATTCGGAAGAACTAAAGCCTTTCTCGGAAAGCTCGGCTATCAGATCGAGCAATGTCCGCGCCAGTTTCACATCATCGGTGCCGGCCAGTTTTTCCACCATGGTTCCGGCGGTTTGTTCATGGATGCCTAGCTGCAATCGTTCTCGGGCTATTCTGATTGCTCTTTCCGGATGCGCCTCGCCAAATGCGGCAAAGGCGCGCGATACTTCGACAACACCACCATTTCTTGAGCTCGGCCGCCGGAAATGATCGCGCTCCCCGCTTTGATCGTTGATCTTGTCAAGCATTCCCATGATTGCATCGTCACTGGCTTTGCCCATCTCCTCGTGCGTCATTGGCGAGCCAACCCATGATGCCATGCTGAGACGTTTATCGCGCCTCAGTGGTTTGGGCTCGCGCGCTCTCCATTCCTTAATCTGGCGGCGGCGGCGCGGGGTCAAAAATTTGCCGGGTAAGCATTGCAACAATGCCATGCGCCGTTGGTCTGCCCAGCGTAACCTCATTTTCTGTGTTTCCGGTTCTGCGCCCGCGAACGCGTCGGAATCATAGCAATCCCAATCCTCAATATAGTCCCGTAAGGTTTCATTTTGTTCGTCACTAAGGTGCGGTGAAATGGCTTCGACCAATTCCAGCGAGACAAGTCCTGGAACCGATGAATAAACACCGCCGCGCAACACGACACTGGCATTGCCAATCGACAGACGTCTTTTGTCAGCATTCAGAAAATCCAATGATTGCTGCGCCAAAGCAGGACCTGCCGCGGCCAATGTTTCGGCAATCACATCTTGCATCTCGTCAACCAGAATATTCGCATAGGGTTCGAGAAGCTTCCAAGCTTCCAGCGGGTCAGCCTTCGTCCAAGCAGCAAGTGCAGTACGCAGCACGCCAAATATGTCATCATCATCGCGCTGCCTGTCCCAGCCCATGGGCAATGCGTCAGTGCGTTCAAAATGTCCGCGTAATGAACGATCGGACGTATCGGTATCGGTTATGAGCTTGGCGAACCAGGGCATTAAAACCCGGGAGACATGCTGCGGGGAAGCTTCAGAAAATTTGTTCAGTCTATAGAGCTTGGGATTCGTATAACGTTCGATCTTTTGTGAAGGTAGCCAAATTTCCAAAATGGCGGCCGCGTCTTCATAGCGTTCGTCGGATACCAATTTGGTAACATATCCCGAAATACCATATTCATCAACATTTCCCTGCGCATAGATATCTTGCAAACGCTGTTTTACATCCTCGGTTACGATGCCTGATTGTTCCAGCACGCGGATGGTTGCGGCATCATATTTCTGATCACTCCAATTTTGATCAAGGCAGGATACAACGAAGCTGGGATCAAACCTTGCTTCTGCGGCCAGCAATGCAGTCGCCTGCCATTCATACTTCTCCTGTTTCATGAGTCCCGGGATGATTTTCCGCAATTTCTCGCGCCAACCCTCCCAATGATCAACGCTTTTGGCCAGTCCGCGCCGCGCCAAAATGTCATCGGAATTGACAAGATATTCCAGCCACGTGACTTCTCTGGGCAAAGGAATTGGATTGATGGAAATGACGTCTATGACAAGATGCCGGACATGACGGCGGGTATTATCGTTTTGCAGCAACGCGTCGATTGCAGCCAGATAACGATCGGGATCAACCAAGCGTAAACGCTGCAAACCGCGGAGCAATGTGGCCCTGACGAATAGGCTGTTCTGATTGGTCCAGGCATATTCGGCCAGATCAGCGCCTGTCTTGAAGGATTTTGCCTGAAAATCATCGAGCCAGGATTGATGGGAAAAACCGATATTCATTCCACTTTCAACGAGTAATCCGCAGGCCACGCATCGTCTGACCGTATCTCTATATTCCATTTCAAACCGGTCTTTGGGCCGCCACAAGGATTCCGTTTCGAGCATCTCTTCGGCAAGAATTGTCATCAGGGCAACGCAATGCTTGCGCTCATCTTCATTGCCGAGGTCAGCTGACAATAGCCATTGATCCAGAAGGTGTGATGCCTGCAGACCTGCTACATCTGCACCACGTTTCACGATCTCTGCATAAAGCTTTAGCGCAAAGGGACGGCGCAGCGTTTCGCGCAGCGCTGCATCCACGCTATCAGGGTCGATATCTATTTCTTTGAGAAGCTCGCTAACGGCGTCCCAGCGCGGCAATTGGAGTGATACCTCATCATCCGCTTTCAGCTGTTGAAAACGGGCGTCGTGTTTTGCTTCAAAAGGCCGAGAGGAAACAACAACATGGACATTCAGATGTTTCTGATCGATATCTTTGCGCGCTCTGATATCACGGACCAGCTTTATCAGTAGTCGCATTCTTGCTGATGAACGGTCCATTACGTCGCTCACAGCATCCAATTGATCGATCAACAATACAACCGGCTCGTTCCTGCTTAATGCAGTTATTTGATCGACGATGGACTTTGTCAGGCCCAACTCATCCTCGATGGCTTGCAGAGTGGTGACAGTTTCGGACAGCATGTCCGCTTTCAGCGCAAAGACAGCCTTGCCCGCATCTTCCAGTAGTGCTGTCAGGTCAGCCATGAGCGCGGATTTTCCGGAACCTGCCTCACCTATCAGCAAAGTTGTTCCGCAAGGGTTGTTTCTTATGAGATTTGACAGTGATTCTAGCGCGGAGCGAGGGATTTTCGCGCCAAAGATATCGGTTGGCCATTGGCGCAATTCCGATGATCCTTGGCGTGCTTGTAAACGTGCATCGTCGATATTTATATCGTCCAGTTTACGATCATGGGCCTGACCCTCCAACAGCCGCAAGATGCTTCTCGTGTTGTTGAGTGCTTCAGATGAGGTTTGTTCATGAGCCACTTCCCGCCAGTGTTTGGATTGCCAAAGCGCGGATCGTAACGAGTCCAGAAAAGCTTCAAAGAAAAGCAGAAGTTCCGGTCGGCTAGACTGAAAGAGACTGCGTAGCGTTTCATTTTCGCAATCGTTTTTGGTAAATTGACGGACAAACATATTGACGAAATCATTCGCCAAGGCCTTTGGGTCGGGAAGACGGGACGGATCACTGAGGGAGCTCTGTAGGGCCGGAATTATGACCTGCTTCACGAAGCTTTCTGAACGCAGGTCTTCTGCAAGAGCCGGGGCTTTAGGTATCGCCGCTTCGATGGCCGCAGCGCAAATCTGCGCCAATGCCTGCCTGGCTTCCCGTTTTGCGAGGATACCTTTGCCATGCTTTATGCCCGCGCTGAAACCCTCCTTAACAATAGCGCCCATGATGAGTTCAACTAACATCGCCAACTCCCGCAAGGCAGGGGCTTAGGGACTGGCGTTCCACGATACGATCCTCCGTAAGCCAAGGAATTTGGCCAATTTGCTTCCGAGTTAATCACGTGTAAATTCCAAAATTGCTTTGATTTCCGATGTTGTATTCATGCTGGGGGTTCAAACGCGTCGACGTAAAGTTGCTCGACCCGCAGGACTTCCTCATCAGTCAGTGCGGCAAATTCTTGTGTGCGGGCGCGCTGCGAAAGCTGACCGCCATTTTGCTGAAGGAACTTTTGAAGCAATTCGACCTGCGCTGATGGCATGTCGACGACCTGCTGCACGCCGTCACCGAACTGGTCGAACGCCTCCAGGTAACGAACCTCTTGGGGAAGATCGTGGACAATGGTTTGTTCCACGCATTCATAGAGAAATTCCGCATGCGCGGTAGCGTCAAAATAACGGTAGAAGTCGGCGGTATGATTGAGCACTTCGACGTTTCCGTCGGCCGTCCGCTGCCATTCGATCTCAGGGAGAAGAGGTCTGGAATAGGTTTCCAGCACTGTCCGATAAGCGTCGAGCTGTCTTAGAATGGCAGCGCTGATCGGGAACACGAGCCCGGGCGGATTATAGCTGGCGGCTGCCAGCGCGTGATGGATGAGCCAACGGTGAATGCGGCCGTTGCCATCTTCATAAGGGTGGATGTAGACGAACCCGAACGCTAGGACTGCTGCGGCGACAACGGGATCGAACGCTTCGGTGATTGTTCGATCAGCGTAGGCGACAAGCCCTGTCAGCAAGTCTGTAACGTCATCATGGCGCGCACTGATATGATCCGGGATCGGATCTCCGGTCTCCCGGTCATGAAAACCGACAAAGCCGCCTTGCGTTCTAAGACCGAGTTTCACAAAGCGCGCATCACCGATCACGATGCTTTGAAGACGGTCGAATTCGGCGAGGGTGACGGGGTTGCTGCCCGCTTGCGCAATCGCCTGACCCCATCGTACCGCCCGGGTGCCGGAAGGCTTTTCGCCTTCTATCGCAAAGGATGATTTGGAATCGTTCAATAGAAGGAATGCGGCAGCGCGCGCCACGAGGTCGGGGCGGACGCGCCCGATTTCGGCACGTACGCGTTTATCCAACTGCTTGTCCGCGGCAGCCTGCAGGGCCGGCGTTCGGCGGACCATTGGACAGAAGGCCTGTGTTCCTGGGAGATTGTCGAGGATCTTGTGCCGGGACGAGACCTGTCCGCGCGCAAGCGCAAATTGCAGCTTAGGGTCGACGATCGTCACCAGCCGAACTTTGCCAGGGTCAGGGATATCGAGCTCGGTGCCCGTCAGCCATTCGTAAAGATACCACGCCCGGCGGGCAAAGGCGCCGGTCGGCGTCGCCATTACGAATTCGCGGATCGCTTCAGGTTCGACGGTCTTGAAGAGCTGCGCCAGAACGCCGAGATCAATGCCTTCCCACTTCATGGCGAATACCAGCTGGCCTGCAAGGCTCGCTTCGGGGCGATGGCGCGGGGTCAGCAGAACCCAGTCGGAAGTTGGCACCGGATGATGGCGTTCGGCGATCGCTGCTAGGCGAGGCGGCAAGGGAAGTGAAAGGTTATAGGCGGCGATCAAGGCAGCATAGCCACACGGCGTCGCAGGCTCCGGGAGCCTGAGTCCGCGAAAATCATTCACCGCCTGTGAAGGCCACTCACTCATAATTTTCTCCGTAAAAAATCATCACTTGAACCACGGTTGCTTGCGAATCGCGTTCACCATCTATGAATATCTATCACAATTGTGAAAAAACGTGAATATCGTTCTCCAATATTCGAGTCTACTCGTTTCTCGGGCTATCTTTCAACATGATTATCTTTGCCATAATGGAACCGCGCAGAACTGTGCTCCGGTCCGAAAGGGGACATCAAGACCGTTTCAAATCGACTATTTTTAGCACCTGTAGATGTTAGAATATCATCTTTTTGAACATATATAGATATTCGGCAATTGGCTTAAAAAGTTGTGATTGCAAGCAATGGGCGTTGCCTATCGGCAGCCCGCTCTATTCGCTCACGCGAACCAAGCCCTTAGTCTTGGCCCAGCTGGGTGACGATCGGGAACGCAAATGGATGGAGCGGGATTTTCTGAGGCCGCACTCTTGCTGCGCTGTGCTCGTTGAGGGCGCGGCGTTTTTTTGCAGACCCGCTGGCACTCTTGCCTTGTATGTTGCGTATCAGCTTTATCGCGTAAACGATGAAGCAACTGCCGGGGGGTGGCCACCCCCCGGCAGTTGGCGGATCGGACCGTTCTTGCCTTGGTGATCAGCACCGTGCGAGAGATTGGTCGATCCGCCTTTTCGCGCCGTTCTGAACAGATGAAAGGGAGCAAGTCCCGTATGCAAGGAAAGATCAAGCCCGAACCCGACGCGGATCAAGCAGTCTACGTTGGAATAGATGTTTGTAAAGACCGTCTCGACGTCCATCTCCACCCCGTCAACGAGCGATTTGCGGTCGCGAACGATGCCGGTGGCTGGCGGCGACTCAAACGAAGACTGACGGCGCATGACGTCCAGCGTGTGGTCATGGAGGCAACCTCCAAATACCACCGAGCTGCACATCGAAGTCTGGCGGCGGCAGGTCATGCTGTCGCCGTTATTAACCCGCTGAGAGCACGGCTGTTTGCAGAGGCGACCGGCCAGCTTGCCAAAACCGACGGCGTGGACGCAGCCATGCTCGCTCGATTTGGCGAACAACTCGTCCCCAGTGCAACCGAGCCTGCGGCAGAATCGCTCGAAGAACTGCGCGAACTCGTCCATGCACGCGCTGCGGGCGTGAAGGACCAAACCGCGCTTCGAAACCGGCTGGGCGCGGCGCTCAGCACGGTGGTAAAGGCCGAACTCACGCAGATGATCCAACGCGTCGCAGCGATGAATCTGCGGATCGAGGCAGCTATCGAGAGGCTGATAGCGGCCGACACAGCGTTGGCCAGGCGGTCGGAGTTGCTACGATCCATTCCTGGTATCGGCCCTGCGGTCGCCAACACGCTGATCGCCGACATGAGCGAGATCGGTAGCATGACGCCCAAACAGGCGGCGGCCCTTGCAGGGCTTGCGCCATATCCTCGTGAGAGCGGAGCCAAAGCTGGACAACGGCGAATACGCTCGGGTCGAGGCATAGCCCGGCGTGCCCTGTTCATGGCGGCATTGGTTGCGGCGAGGTTTAATCCCTGCCTCAAGGCCTTTTACACACGCCTCGTCGAGCAGGGCAAAGCCAAAAAGGTCGCACTCATCGCTGTTGCCAGAAAGCTGATCATCCTCGCCAACACCATCGTTAGCGAGAATCGCCACTGGCAGCCTAAAATGAGTTGACGTTAAAGACAGATGCTCTC
>Ga0100391_1006464_pt1 | contig 10570 bp, 12 predicted proteins | sample CryGeymeta201515_FD_81541 | JGI IMG/M metagenome (GOLD analysis project Ga0100391, IMG submission 81541) | Groundwater microbial communities from Crystal Geyser aquifers in Utah, USA - Crystal Geyser metaG 2015-15 | ecosystem: Environmental > Aquatic > Deep subsurface > Groundwater | place: USA...
AGGAGTCGATCCTACGGCAACCAGGTTATGAGCCTGATGCTTCACCGCTTAACCACTTCAGCTACCATCTGAAGAGAATGCCTCTGAGCCAAAAGAGCACCCCGCAATGGGGTCAGATAATGTGTAATATATAAATCCTCACAGGCCATATCTTGAGGAGTCCACCACAATAGGTAATGTTGATCTTTAGGGATGCTCTCTATTTCATGGACTGTCGTGTATACGTTACCGACTTGGTCCTGAGCAAAGTGACACCTCTTGTGACCATGATCAGCAAGCTGTCGACTAGGTTCTTCGTCTCCTCCAGGAGATAATTGTACTGTTTCTACCCCATGCTGCTGATCTGGATGTTGTTTTGTCAATCCTTGAATCAATAGTTTTAAGGAAATGCGGTCTGCCAGTTTCGAAAATGCCTGTTGCTCTTGAAAGGAGTTTTCAATATCATCGTCTGATCTGAACGAATCGAATGCTTCGTCCGCGTCAACTGTATTTATTTGTTTGGTTAATTGATCATTGAGGTATTTTTCCGCTTCCATATCGTTAATATCGGGAAACTGTGTGCGAACAAGATTTTTGAACCAATGTCTCATGTTTCGCTTGTGCTCACTCATGACTTGGACTACCAAAACAGCCATTGCTTTCAATTCCTCTTTCTGGGCAACGCCAAAACTATCTCGTGATTTGTTGTCCAATACACAGAGCGTCCCAAGAATCTCTCCTTCTGGACTGATGAGTGGTGTACCTGCATAGAAACGAACGTGCAATTCTCCGGTAACAGAAGGATTGTTCTGGAAGCGTTTGTCCAGTGAAGCATCTAGAACGACCATGACGTCCGTTGGTGTTGCTTGTTCCAAGGTATGGGCGCAAAAGGTACTTTTTCGTGGTGCTTCCGTCATATCCCCCAATCCTTGCGTCGACAGCAACCACTGTCTTCCTAGATCCATCAATCCAATGAAACTCGTGGGACAATTGAACTTGCATTGAGCTAATTTTGTTAAACGATCCAGATAAAGTTTGGGTTTTTCGTCCAAGATCAAGTAGGATTTCAAAACCAGCAAACGGCGGAGTTCTCGTTCCACGCTTTGAGCTCGCGTAGTGGTTGGATCAAAATTCTGGAGAACCCAATCCAGCTCTTGGTCTACTAATGCCATGTCGACCGTCATCATTTTCTCTTGCTTGTTACTTCTACTTGTAGCATTGTCCGAGGAGGAATACTTGACATACTTGACATATTCCTTGTGGGGATTTCCTTCAAGATTTCCTCGAATATTCGAAAGCAGTGCACGACGTAAATCTTCGGAAGTCTCGAATTCATTCACTGATCGACATGTTGTTGTTTGTGCTGTTGCTGGTACCTGATTCTTTTCTTCAACCAACAAAGGTGACTCTCTACTGCCTTTCGTAGCTAAACTAAGGACGGGCGGCATCGTCAAGGCGTTGTTGGGAAAAGTGCGTAAATGAATGTATTTTTATTCAAAAATAAAAGACTCCCAGAAATCTTCCGGGCGTAGTTTGGATTGGACGGAATGACTGCATTTAGATCATTATTTAATGATTACTAAATTGAATTTCGAAAGTAGTACTCCGAAGTAACCCCTCCCCCCCCGGTACTGGGATAGTAGTACTACGGTACCATAGCTAGTACACTGGTATTACAGTACCTGGTACGAGTAATCGACGAGCCTCAATGGCAAGGTACAGTACAGTAGTAACAGGTAGTAGTAGTACAAGTAGACTGGTTTCCCGAATATCAATGCTGCTTCTTTCTCGTTCTGTGCCAGGAAGTCTCATATTATCTCGTCAATGAAAATAAAAGGCCTCTACTGCTACTAGACTAGTAGTATTAGCTACTACTACAGTAGGACTCGAGTACCTACCTTAGTACTACTAGTGTTACCTGGCGGTACAATACTCTACTACTGTAGCACGCACTACTAGAGTGCTACTACTAGTACCATGTACCTGGTAGTAGTAGTACTACTACTACTTCTAGTTCAATCAAGCGTTTACTTGTGACTAAATGGGGTACCTACTGCCATAGTACAGTTGAACCTACTTTTAGATAGGAGTAGAGTATCTGGTACTATCCGTGGCCTACGCTAGAGAGAGAGTGGCCAGCTGGCACAAGCTCGTGTACAAATAAATACTACCATCATACCATTACATTGTGTACCACCGGTATCAAAGACAGTAGAGTGGTAGTGATCATGATCTCCTGCTGGGTCCACCATCAACCACTCCTTGACTCCTTGTATTAGTCTACTTGACTCCTTGTATTATTTTAGTATTATTGATTAACAACAGATGACGACATTTTTGGTCAAAGTTGGTAACCGAGGACTCCTCGCCATACGAGACCTACTGCTACTACTTCAGGAGAGAGTGCGACTACCAGTACGTGGTATGTGGTATAGTATGATGTATGACGTGTGATTGCTTGACTGCATTTATCCCTATTCTTCTTCATTATCATTGCCGTCATCGTATGGCGTCTTTCCACAAACAGTGAATCATGTGTGCTAGCAACCTTAGTCTCGAAAAGGCTAGGAGTTGAAAATGAACACCATCGTTCCACTGGGTATATCCACAGGATTCCAAATCGTGATCGTTTAAGATTTCAATTGTGAGCCTCGAGTATTTGGGATTGCGTTTGGCAACAACGACAAATTGTTCTAGTCGCAAATTGAGCTTTTTACTTGACGACTCTTCGAAAGCTGATTCATCACAATAACGCAGAAGTTCGTCATTGGTCAAGTTATAGTGTTGTGTCAACGAGCCATGGTGTCGATCGTCTTCCAGCAATACTGAACGACAAATACCTTGACGCTGCTGCTGCTGATAATGATACTGCTGCTCCTGCATTGGCGGTATACCGAATCGATTGTTGTTGCACATTAAGTTAGTAGTCTTGAACAAGACGAGTTTCGTCCCTGCCTCCAAGGCAACATCCAAGACACGTTCCAAAAAGAACGTTTCGTAGTACAAATTTTGTGGAACATTGCATTCTTGAACTTTTGGGCGCCATAGCATGTGAAGTCCCCAGTTGGCAACGATGATGTCAGGCCTGTGTTCCAGAACTTGTGGCCAAACAAGTTCGTCAAATCGACAGTTTTGCTTCATGTTTCCCCCATTGAATCCTTTCCATAGAATGTGAGACGACTTTGTGCTTGTGCTGCGGTTGTACCGTTGAAAAATAAAGTCGTCGGTATAATGCATGCCACCTTGTGTTTTCTTTAAATACTGTTCCACAGAACGAAAAGCTGTGGTTTGATTTTGCATGTGCAGAGATTGGACAAACTCTTCTGGCAATTCTTTTAACAATACATGCAGCCATTGCATGAGATAATACATGGTAGAGTCTCCCACCAGTGCAATACGTTTCTCGTGAAAAGCGCTGTCCAGTAAATCGCGGGTCAAGGGAGGCAGCATCCACTTACTGTTGTTGCGATGTTGCCATTTTGATAATCCTTGTGTTTCTGTGTGATTGGCCACATCTCTAATGAATGCGTCAATACTTTCCGGGTAATTCCGACAAGCTTCATCATGGTCTGCTTTTATTGTCCGAATTTGTTTTGCGTAATCTTGTAGTTGTAGGCGAACATCAGGACTGGATGCGTCTGGATCTAGAGAGGTTGGTGTTGGTGATGTTGATGTTACCTTCTCTTCTCTTCCCTGTTGTTGTTTGTCACTGACTTCGACTGGACTTTTAGTCCGTAGTATCTGCAAAGTACCAATATTGCTTAAGTTATCGCCTTCTGTGTACAGATGCCGCAGCTGTACTATTTTATCGTGTATTCTCGGCTCAAGACGATTCACGCAAAACATGGAAAGAGCCCCTAAGATGTAACACGTCAAATGACTGCTGCGTTTTTTCGAAGGGCGTTGACGTTGACATTGACGCTTGCGTGCATCTTCGGAGGGCTGTTGCTCGTGCAATTGTTGGCGTGTTGGAAAGATGGCCATCGTGGTGATGGCTTTGTACGACGAACGATCGGCCAAAGAAATGAGACAAAAAAATGAATTTCGATATCGCTAAAAAAGGGGCTATTGACGTCCAGTCGTATAGGTAAAAGAGTCGCACACAGTTTCCGAGACGAAATAATAGACTACTACTAGTAGCATACTAGCTAGTAGTCTAGCTAGTCTACTAGCTAGTAGCACTCTTTTTTCCCCATGGATCGCGCACTTTTTCTGAGATGACATTGAATCCTGCTTCCTATTTACAAACTTCGTTTCTAAATCTAACGCAGTGCACTGCTTATTAGTGCACCCTGCATGCAGAGTGTTATCATAATATTATTATTTTTGTGTGCACTAATAATACTTCTTTTTGTTACGACGTACTGTAGTCTCTACTATTATGAGTAGTGGTAGGTAGAGGAAGACTCTTGCAGCTCCATGGCGCACCTTTCATCCAACGAAATGGCAATCTTGAATTTTTATTCTATCAACAGAGCACCTGTGTTTTGTTACTAGCCTCCAACCTTGAAGATTGAGTGCACCTGAAAAATTCCAAATTCACGAGAATAGGATATCTTACATGCCACTCATTCCATGAGTAATGGAGATAACTTGCGTTTGAGCTTCATCGATTCTTTTGATGTGACTTTTGCCCTAGTACCAAAAATCAAATCCCATAGGAATCAACCGTTTGAAGCAACACTTAACTATGACCAGTATGCCTGCCAACAGGCTTCCTCTACTAATTATCAACGAAGATTTGGAAGATGACGACTCCATGTGGAACGATACTGAAGCTGCAGCTGCAGATGCAGCTGCTTCTCCTACAAAGGCGTTGAAAGACTCTTTATTTTGGCAGCATTCTTCCAGTTCTGGCTTGGAGGACGATGCTTTATCGTTCCACCAAATGACACAAGTATCAGCACATGAGTTTCGCTTCTATCAAGACGAGGCCGCTGCTTCTTACTGCTTCACTCCCGTAAGTTCAGAAGATAATGGAATGCAGTCTTTAGTACACACGAATCAACTGGAAGTGAAAACACACACACAAACAGTCACACAAGAAGAAGATTCAGACGTTCTCTCGTTGGGAAGCTTAGATACAGATATAGAACCAGAACCTGCATTACCTCAGAATTCTGACAATGCTATACCAAAGGAAAAGATGACTGAACAGGACAGTTTCGTGGAAGTTTCCTCGTCGTCTCATAGCTATTATAAGGGCATTGATTCCGAACTGGCTCAGATCAATTCTTGCATTCACAATCAGCCACGAGTAACGACCTTACGCTCAGAAAACAGCAGTCAAGCCAGCAAACCGTTCGATTGTTTGACGCCAGCAGTGTACATTTCTTTGGGCAGAAAGAGTGTTTTGGACGATATTACCAGTAGCAGTTGGAAAGACAACGACATTCCATTTGATCAACAACAAGATCAACAAGAACAAAATAAAGCCATACAAAACAACCAGCTAAAACCAGTCGAGGAAGACGAAAGTTGTGTAAACATTCATCCAGTTTTGCTAGATCCGTACATATCTATCCGTGGCAAACAATTCGTCCTACCAAAAGTCAAAAACAGAGAAAGCAGACGACGACGCCATCGCAGTCATCGTAGTAATCATTGGAAACGCAACAAAATAATATCATTGAGTAACAAGAGTCAAGAAAAGGGATTTACAATTCTGCCAGTCGAACAGCAATTTTTAAATTATACAGCACCAGCACCAGCACCAGCACCAGCACCAGCACCAGCACCAGCACCAGCACCAGCACCGAATACTACAACCATGGCGTCCAAATCAGGCAGCTACAAGCAAAACAGTGACAATGACGATGTGGAATCATATCAGGGAACAGTCATGGGGAAATGGCATTCCAAATACTGTGATTCCGTGCTCAATCCATTTTTCTTTCTTGATCTTTGGGAGCCCTACGAAGCGAAGATGGACCGCTCGTCAGATAACGATGAAATAACTTATGTTTCTTACGATGATGAACTTAGTTATGAAGATGAAGGTCCTGTGAACGTTCTGGTGGCAGTTCAGGTATGATAATTTTTAGCAAACGAATGAATGAAATGTTGGGTTGTGTGGTGTGGCTACAATAAGATCATGTCTAACTCAACGTTTTCTATTCTTACTTACTCTTTTAGGCGATGGTTGTCGGGACGGAATTTCCTGAAGTTCTCGAAGCACCAACGAGTACCAGCATGAAGAACATGCCTCCTCGCATTTGGGGCAACTGTTTTGTAGGTATGGTACAAACGCCACGTGGAAAAACGGTCCACAGTCGCAAGTTTCCTCCAAGTTGTCGGGTTGCCTCCATTTCGGCATGGTCCGCGCCGAAGCACAGACCCTACATTGTCTGTAACACATCGAATTTACTACCCGTTCCTCCGTTGGATGGATTGCATCTCGATAGTTCCGAAGTTGCAGTGGTGTTGGCGGCGTATTTGCCAGCATTTCAAGCCCTTCATCATGGAATGCGCGAACACAAGCACCTGGCACACGAGCCGACCACACTTGAAGGGCAACGCGTCTTGATCTTGGCGCATTCTTTGAGCAATACTACAACTCCATTGAAGCGTACTTTGGTCGATGCACAGGTCCAAGCAGCAGTTCGAATGGCACTGTGGGCTGGTGCCAGAGATGTTCATGTTACGGTTCCAATGATTGGTTCTAACACACGTAAGATCTTTGGCAATGATGATTACGCTGTCCGTCTTCTGGACACCCCGCCGGACGACTGGGTGCCCATGCTGATTAACAAGATGGACGTTATTTTGGATTATACCAATGGTTTTTCTCTCTTGGGTGGTGATTCAACGATGGGAATTGTACAGTCCGTACGAGCTCGAAAGGGCCGATACGTGGGTGTCCTTGGAGAAGACAGCTGTAGTCTCGCTTTGAATTGTCGCGATGACGAGAGACTACGAGCCGGAAAGATTTCTTCCTGGAAGAGCGGACTTTCTATGTTTCAAGGGGATACCGATTGCGGTAATCCTGTTTCTGCGTTTTTGCCGGAGGGACGCAACCTTCGACATGTCTTAGAGTGGATGACTATGTGCATGAAGATAAAGCGTTCGAGTTTGTTTGACTTTTATGCATCTTGGAAACAGGACAGACAGCTGGCGGAGTTTGATTTTCATTTCTTGTTGGAATTGTTGGCCAGACGTCAAATACGACCACATATCGCCAATATTGTGGATGTTGCTGACTTTCCAACGGGCGAATCAATATCGCACATGAAACAGAAGGAACCGTCACTCTCAATGACGGGTGCAATTGTCTGTGAGCCTTGGAATCAATTTCAAGTCAACGACAATCTCTCGTTGTGCTCGGATCTCATGAAGTGAATAGCCAACAAAAGACTAGTTTTGTTTGTATTTTCCACTTTGTTACGCCAAATAAAATAATGGCTCATGAGCAACTAAAGAATATGATAAATGATATGAATAATAAGAGTATATCCAGCTATTCTGGGCGACTCCCGTCGGTTTCATCGTCTTCCGAATGCCGGTGACAGCCGTCCAACTCTTTTACTATATCAACTTTCATTATTTCTACGTACTCGCTAGATTCTGATTCCGAATAGTCTAGTTTAGTAGGGTTCCTAAAACTAAAACCAACTGCAAGCATACAAGAGTCGACCATTCCGGCCAGTTTTGAATCGTTTCTTGAGTTACCCAGAGGAAGAACCCCCCCAATCCTTCGAATCCCCTCTGTGACGTTCCACATGACGTCCCAGTCGTGAACACGTCATCATCTTTGGTCGTGATTGAGATTCGTTCTCCGCAATCACTGTACTAGTAGCACTAGTCTACTACTAGCTAGCTCTAGAGTAGCTACCGCTAGCTAGTAGTACTAGCTAGAGTTGGTGTAGTACGTACTCGAGTACTCTACTAATAAATAATGATACTAACAGGTGCAGGTAGGTAGCTACAACTGGTAATACACAGTTGTAGTAATGTTAGTAGTACTAGCTAGTGGACTAGTACAGTACAAGCTGCTCCGGAGTAGCTAGCTAGCTAGAGCTACCTGGTAGTAGTGCAGAGTGGGCCATTCCTGAAATTGACTAATACCAAATTCATTGAGCCAAATTGGCTTGGTTAAATCTTTCGTGTCAAGCTCAAGAATACAAAATAGAATAATAATGAGAAGAGCGTTCACTTATTAGCGAATTACTCTACCAGGTAACGTATTTTCTTCGCAGCCACTGAGAATATAAAGCATATTACAACATAGCAATCGTTAACCAATACCAAAAGCAGAGAGAGATGAATTTACTTCGCGCAACTATTCTTTTGCTTAACTCTGCATCTGCAGTAACGGCGTTTTCTCCCTTGAACACGAAGACAACGAAATTTGGCTACGGGAATTACAAATGGAATCCAACGGCATCCATTAATAAGGCGGCGATGGTCGTTCCTTCTTCTACGACGACTCGTGCCATCATTCGCCTCTTCCAAGCTGAAGGGACACAAGCCGAAGAAGAAACGGAAGCTGAACGTTTATTGCGCAAAGCAAGAGAACTTCGTGCCGCTGCGGAACAAGACGAACAAAAAGTTCACGGCGAATTGACACAAAAGAAGGCGAAAAAGAATGCGCAAACGGATGCTTTCATTGACGAACTATTTTTTGACGACACTACTAGTTCCAGTTTGGTGGATCGTTTGCGCGCTAAACGTTTAGGTATGCGAACGCTCGAAAGTATCATCGATCGATTAGATGAACGCCTCGTAACGGCTCAAGGTATGGATCACGTGGAATTCAAAATGGTCGGAGATAAGGCAGAATTTCAACGCACTCAAAAGAAGGACGAAGCAGAACTGGCACGACTCGAAGGAAAAATTGACGAGCTCATCCAGGCACAGGCAGTATTGGATCAGGAATTTTTAACGAAGAAGCAAGCCAAGGGCGAAAATTTTGTAGCCCACGCCGAAGAGGAACACTGGGGCGGTGGCAAATGTGCCGTTCAGTTACAAGACAGAATCAAACAGCGCCAGCGGCAACGATCGGAACAATTTCAAAAACGCATGGAAGAATTCAGGGAGGCACAGCGACGCAAGGATGATGATGATCACAAGTTCAAAGGATATACCGATTTGGGAACTTTGAACTAGAACACCAAGTATGAAAACAGGAAGTAAAGTAGTTTGAGGTAACTACTCAGTACTTTTCATTGTACAAGATGTTGCAGGTAGAAGACTCTATATTATTTTAGTTACACTATTTTCAAGATGGCCACGGGTGATAATATCGCGTCGATAATTTTCCAACTTCTGGCATTGCACCACAATTAAAGCGTCGTGCGACCGAAACGCAGTGCGTTTCGGAAGAAATACCATCCAAATGGAATTGCCACTCCAAACCACTTTGAGATGTGAGAGATTGTAAGAGTTCTTGTTCTTTCTCGGTCAATTTATGGATCGTAGTCAAAACGTAAATACCATGTTCCCGTAGAGCTGCGGCAGCTTCTTGCAGTAGCAGCTGTACTTGTTCCGCGTTGTTCCTACTTGTACTAGTAGTAGCAGTAGTCGTAGAAGAAAACTGCAACACGGATCCCAAAAGTCCTTGATCCACAATGCAATCGTAGACAGCTGCGTATTTTGGTTGCCGATTTAAGGCATAGAATGAGTCGCTGCTGCTTGCTGCCGATGCACCTGTCGGTGACGTTGACGTTGACGTTGACGGTGACAGTGCTAGCTTTGTATGTACGGGAAGCGCTGGCGTGCCACCACACCCATTTTTGATGCTGCTATGAACACAACTTGTAGCAGAATCAACATCATGATCATCATCTACATCATTTTTGGTGATCACCATTAAATTTGTCAATGTAGTTTCACTATCGCATTCATCGGCCCAGGGTAATTTGGTCTGCAAATTATGTGAAGTGTGAGTTCCTTCGCCGTTGTTTTCACCAGCATTATCGGCAACGGCAACGGGAACGTAGTCAATCATGAGACAATTCAGGTTGGAAGCAATAGGAGGTGTGAAATCAGCTAATCCATTTCGTATGAAAGATTCTTGCCATTCTCTTGTACTGGTAGCTTCGGCTTCTTCTTCCAATTGAGCATTGTAGGGTTTTAACGAGTTTGTTTTGAGTATGCGATCCGATTGGACTAAATTATGAAAGTTCAACAACCAATCATCCGTATAGGATGCTTTTCGACCTTTGTCGTGATCGTTCCAAGCTTGAAGAAATGATGATGACGAAGGGATATTTAATGTAGATGATGACGGCAAATCTACCCGTACTTGTATTTGTTTGCTGGGAATTCCAAGGAGAAAGGAGCCCTGTACTACTACTTGCACTTGTCCTACAAACACTACAGCTAGGAGGTAGATATGCAGCAGAAGAAATGCCATGTGAAGGAATCGCATGTCTTGTGCCCTGCTTACTAATCTGTGAAGCTCTGTTTTGCAATCAGTAGATATGGGAGAGTTAGCTTCGCCATAACACTTAAGGGGTAAATATTATTATTTTATGTTAAATTGTGAGCCTAGTTTTGGTAAAATGAACCTGTTCCACACTATGAGCGATCCATAAGTCCATTGGCGAGTGGCTCGCTCAAACTGCCATTGCCTCTTCTAAATACAGAACCT
>Ga0100391_1006476_pt1 | contig 10552 bp, 9 predicted proteins | sample CryGeymeta201515_FD_81541 | JGI IMG/M metagenome (GOLD analysis project Ga0100391, IMG submission 81541) | Groundwater microbial communities from Crystal Geyser aquifers in Utah, USA - Crystal Geyser metaG 2015-15 | ecosystem: Environmental > Aquatic > Deep subsurface > Groundwater | place: USA...
CATTAAACTATTCATTCCGAATATAAGCATAAAATACATCCCGTGATTTTTCAATATCCCTGAATTGGTGATCACTAAATCGTCAAACAAGCCCGGGATATGGATATCCCGGAAAATTGGATATACAGCCCCGGGATTTTTTCATATCCCGGGAATGGTGATAACAACTCTCTACCTGGTAGCAGCAGTAGTAGCTAGGTCTACTACACTACTAATGAAGAAGGTCTGCTAAAAAAATTCTCACAACGCTTTTTTCTTCTAAACAATTTGACAACATCGACATCATCATATGCCGCCTTTATTAGCAAACAAATACCTGCAAGATGTCACAACCATCACAACAATACGCACACAAGAAAGAATTGGCTCGCAAAACTGTTGCGGACAAGGTCACTACAGCGTCTAGGATAATTGGAGGTTTGCATGACAACAGCAATCATAACAGAAACAACAATTCTTATTCTTCGTCGTTGTCGTTAGCCAGAGGCAAGGGTGGTCCCAAACGGATTCGATTTATTCGAGCAGGCGGAGCGATTCGTGGAGTTACCAAACCAGCTATTCGTCGATTAGCACGACGTGGTGGTGTCAAGAGAATATCGGGTCTCATCTATGCAGAAGCGAGGGGTGTTTTAAAGATCTTTTTGAACAAGTTAATTCGTGATGCTATTATCTATATGGAACATGCACAACGCAAAACCTTGACCGCCAAAGATGTGTGCTTTGCGTTGAAAAATCAAGGAAAGACCATTTATGGATTTGATAACTAAACAGGTTTTGTTTGGTTGTTGTGCTCGTTTAGAAAGACGTGCGTAGTGAACATTGAACGGCATTTTCTACTGGTAGAGGTCTCAGGTCCAGTAAATCAAGGAAGAATATGCGATTTTGATTGCTTTAAGTAATATACATTGTACCGACTTTACAAAACTTAAGCGTTTTGGGTAGAAGTACAAAGCAAAATCACGCGCTGGGCTTAAGTTTCTCTTTGGCTCCTATCATCAAATATTTCTGCGCTAGTCCAATTTGGCCCTCTCACTGGAGCTAGTTCGTATTGATTATGGGCAGACAGTACTGCTAGCTATTCCGGATGGCTATTCCGGAATACGTTTAGTTGTGGCGCATTTCCATCGGACATTTTGCAGCTTCCCTCCAACTCACTAAAAATTTCGACATTGATAGATGAACGGAAGCATTCATGAAAGATACGAAACGTCAAATAATAGTTTTACCTGCTACCAAACCTACTTTGTAGTCGCACTCTGTAACTATCCTGTTCCAATAAAAAATTGATTTCTATTTTAACATGCAAATGAAACAGCCTACAAAGCGTATTTGGCAATGGGGCGTCTCGTTGATATGGGCAGGATGAGATCACATCGTGGACCTGTCGTTGCGTTCGATAAAAATTTCCCTCTAGTCCTTTCTGTGAAGTCGGTCTTTTGATCGATTCGAAAGCCACGAGAAAGAATCCCGTCAACATTTTTTCTTTTCTTAATAGACACCAGCTTGGGCTACCTCGAGGTCTCCAGTGGCAATGACATCGTAAACACACTGATCAAATCCATTGGTAACGCCAGCGCAAGCCTTTTCGGCGTTTTCCTTGGATACAGATGCACGAAGGCGACGCCGAGATTCTGAGGTCATGTCGGGCATGCGGCACTGCTCAGGATAGTGAGGTCCAGATCCACGGCTAGCAAAGAGGTTGGGTTCGTCGTCACGAACTTGCCACTCGAAGCCAAAGGCATTGTCATCCTCGATGACAGAGTTGCCATCACGTCCGTAGTGAACACCCGTCTCCCACTCACCCATGAGACCACGACAATCCTTAAAGTCATTCTGGTGGAAACCAACAAACTTGATGTTTACCAGGTCCTTAAAGGCCTTAACAGTGATGTGTTGATTTTGTCCGAGATCAATGAGGAAGTCGTGTTGACGTTTGTTCGACTTGGTGTACGTGACGTTGCGTCCGGACAACGTTGCTGGGAGTTCAGCGGTTTCAATGCCATTGAGGAAATAAGCACCCCAACCACCAACTTCAAGGATTTCGTCGCCGATCTGGACGGCCACAGAGTGAATGTATGAATAGTCCCAACGAGCCTTGGTTCGAGCATGGACCAATAGTCCTTCCCCATAGCTTGGAGCATCCAATAGAACCAGATCACACTCTCCGTGGAAGTCAAACCAGCTGTCCGACCAAGTCATGATGTCTGTTGTGAATGCCAGAGGAGACGAACAAAGAAGAAAAACAGGCATGAGTATTATTGCCCAAAGCCAACAAAGCAAAAAAATGGCAGTGTGCATCTCCGTCGCTGCTATGCTTCGCTTCTGCTCTTGTTTGTATTCGAGCATGCACGGTACTTACGAGGATCGCCTCCTACGCCGCTAGCTCCATCGCACTCTGTTTGAAAAGCAATTTCTCCAATGGAACAGACGGATCTTGCATTTGGACGAGCTGCAAGTTGAAGCGGACTGTAACAATTTCTCATCTCGACTTTGATGTACTTGATTTTCGTTTCCATGACTTGTCCGGCACCAAACAACCAAACGTGATTGTCGTAGTTCACTCGTTCGGGGTTGTTTTCGGGACTCCAGGGATTTTCAGGAAGCGTAATGGGGAAAAAATTCACGCCGTCGACAGAGCCCGATAATTGGAAAGTGGTTTCGCCTTCTGGTGGTGGTTCCATAGAGTCTTCGTGCCACAAGGCGACGCCAGACACCCAGTGCAATTCATCAAATTCGAATTTAATGGTTGCGTCCGAGTTGGGATTATTGGACATCCATTCCCCACCGTTGCCTTCCCACCGGTGATCTACGACAAAGTTATCGAACTTTGTCGTTCCGCTCTCAAACGTGACAGGTTTGTTCTCCTTATTTACCAATCCTTTCTGGTTGATTGTATTTTCAATGCTATTAAATCCTCGATATCCATCCAGAACTTCTGCACCGGTTGGGCTGCGGATGCAACCGCCAATCGACCCTTCCGCAAAAGTGGCCAAGGAGAGGGCAGCGAACAGGTTAAAAGCTGTGTTGGAAATCATCATCATCATCATCTCGTTGCGACTTTTTGGTACTACCCTGGTACAGCTGTAGCGTAGTGTTGAAACAAAGTGAAGTATCAGAAGTAATAATTGATTACAACTATGGAACCTAAAGGTGACTGTGCTTCTGGTTGTGAAAATGAAAAGGCAAGCAAGGGTTGATTCCATTCAACATGCAAGTTGATGAGAGGTTCATGATTGCTACTCGAGTACCAGTAGACTACAGTATTATTAAATTTCAGATGCTCGGGAATTTAATTCATTCTTGGAAATGTCGTACTTTCATATATGATTTAACGATAAATGACAAGGGCATTCACTAGCAACTTTCAACACCACCACTGTAGCATTACTAGTACTACAACTCTAGTGCTACTGGTACTGGTACCAGGTACGTAACACACTTGATTGGAACCGCTCAACTCTAACTTTAAACAAACGGCGCTGTGGCATTCTTTTTCCGAGAAAATCGATGGTACCAGTACCTGGTAGGGTCTAAGAGGTTGTCTACTCCTATCAGACCCACTGGTAGACCTAGCTGAAAACTTCGGTGGTCACGTCTATTTTAGTGCTGCCCGTAATGATGTTCGAGAGTTACGTGTGATCCCCTCCCCGTACAACACAACTAAATTGGATTGTTCCAAGGATTTTTTTCAAGAAAATTTTCTTTTTGCAATCCTCGGGGCAACTCCATACTTGTCGCTATCTTTATGACCACGTGTAGAAAATGGTGTTCCATGTTTACAGGGTTTCACTGTCTCTTACCAGGTACCTGGTATGGAGACCTACATTTGCTTCCAGACGCCAGCACGACAAACGACAAACACCAAGAACCGCGCCCTAAAGCATTAATACTCGCTCATAACTTACTCCTCTACAAGTGATCAAATCTAACCAGTTATAAGAGTCAGTCAGGTTTGCATTCTGTATTGTTGTTGTTGCATTGCAAATATCTACTTGCATATAATCGTATTTATGACTCTACTTATTTTCAATGTTTGTTTTATAAGAATTATAAAAGATTGCATTGTATTGCTTTGCAAATACCTACTGGCGTGTACAGGTATAATTATTCATAGTACATCATTGATACGTTTTATTGGTCATTCCTTACAAAAATTCCGACCACACTTTACCCGAGACGACAGGAGCGATAGCAAGTGGGCAGCCACAGCCATTATTTGAATTCTGACCACTCGTTCTCCCTTCTTCTGTCTTTTTGTTTTAGAAGCTTGCTCGTGCTGCTGCAATGACGGCAGAAATGGCTTCCATTTCCTTGTTGGTCTTATTGAGTGCGGCTTCCAAGGATTGGTCTGTTTCAATTTCAGTTTCGATGGACATGAGAACTTCAAGCTGCTTCTGCCGATCCAGTGCAGATTTTTTCCATGTCTCTTCGCGGTCTCGCATAGCCTTGAGAACAGTTTTATGTTGATCCATCATGGAAGAGAGGGAAGCACTCAGCGATCCCAATCTGTCGTTCATAAAGTGGGTTTGCTTCTTGGAGCTGTCGTGTTTATCCATTAAATCCGTGAGAGTAATGCGCAGTCCAGCACGTTCCTCCAAGGCCTCCTTTAACTTAATTTTGGTCTCCTCTAGTTCGCTGGTCATTTTCTTGAGTGCTTCATCCTTGGTCTCGAGTTCAATTTGGACTTCGTCTAATTCCTCGCGAGTCAATTCGAGTTCGTCTTGTTGACGGGAGACTTTCTTTTCGAGCGACGCCACCCGCTGCTTCAAGGTGGACTCTGTCTCCATGTTTTTCTTTTCGGACAGTTCCCACTTGGATTCCTTTAGTCGTTCCTTCAAAACAGCAATTTCGTCCTTTAGACGACCCACTAGGAAAGGAGTTGATGGACTGCCAGAATTCGATGCCATTGACTGCTGTGATTTTACCTCACGCGCGTCAAAACTGTCGTCTTCGCGCTTTTCTTTTGCAGGAAATTTATTATCCGTCAGATGCGTGGAAACACTGGGTTGACGAGAACTTTCGTGACTTGCGTGACTGTGCGAGCTACTACTACTGCGAGACTGCCACTTTTTCAAAATAGTCACAACTTGGTCGCGTTCTTCGTAATCTCCATCCATGGCCAGATCCAAGGGAGTGTTGCCATCGGCATCACGAGCATTTCCTGCCTGACGATAGGCAGCCAAGACCATATCCAAAATGCTCGATTCAGATGGTCCCCAGCAAGCCAAGTAATGCAAGGGAAGCATACCGTTGGGATCTTGCATCGAAGCAGCTTCTGGATAGGCCACCAACAACATACGAACGACGTCACGGTGGGCTTGGTTTCCACAAGCATAATGCAAGGCGTACATGCCTTGATCGTCGACACATTTAGCTCCATCGGGATATGCTTTGAGCAAGGCACTCAGTACCTCACGTGGTGGTTGGCGAGCACTGGCGCTATGGATGGGTAAAAATCGCCACATGACTTCGCTGCTGGTGGTCGTCTCGCTGTCTTCGTAGTGTCGTACCACCCATGTCCGAGCCTGTTCGGGATGTTTGGTAGCAGCGTCGATGGCGCCATCCCAATCACAGCTGGTGATGGCCTGATACAAGTCGGTGATATTGGTATCATAGTCAACCTCAAGAGTGGAAGTGGAAATGACAGTAGATTTCTCGTTGTTATGGCGTAGGACACCGTACACAGATCCATCATCGCGAGTGCACTCCAAATCGCCCTCGCCGCCGTCGTTGGCTGCAGGGTTGTAGGGAGCCATTGTTCCTTTGCTTTCTTATTGCTGTAGAATGAGATTTGAACAATGCAATAGATGGCTTGAGTACTGGTAATGTACTGGTCTAGTTTGCTTCTTCCTTCTGGGAATGATGTCAAGGCTAAACGCGAAAGACGAAAGGATGATAGAAGGAGGAAAAAATGAGCAAAAAGATCGCCAAATTCAATTTTCATCTCGCTGATGGTTTTCCACAATATTTTTATGCAGCCCGGGTGAATCGTTTTTTCATGGAAAGCCTGAACGCTACAACTTACCTCTCGTCACTTACTAAAAAAGTGACTGGATTCGTGATACAACGCTTGTACACGAGTAGCGAACAAAGTCTATCAATCTGTTGTTGCTTGTTTATCTCGTTAACAGTAGAAGTTATCTCTAGCTAGCTCTACAGCTCTACGTATCTATATACAAGACACCAAAACACAACACACATATAAACATGTTGGAAGCTACAGCGTACCTATTATGTAAAATTGGTGGAAAGTCAGGAAGTGCCGATGATATCAAGGCCGTCCTTGAGGCTGCCGGCGCTGCGGTCAATGAAGACGCTATCACTTCGTTCTGCGGGGATGTTGATGGGAAGGACGTTAACGAGCTACTAGCAGCTGGTATGGAAAAAGTGAAGGATGTTCCACTCGGAGGAGGTGGTGGAGGCGGCGGTGGCGGCGGAGATGGTGGCGGCGGTGCCGATGCTGGTGGTGCTGCTGAGGTAGCTGCCAAGGAAGAAGAGGAGGAAGAAGAAGCACCCATTGGTGGAGGTGATATGTTTGGAGCAGCAGAAGGTGGCGGCGGCGGTGATTATTAAGCTACTGAAACAACATCAAATAACTAGAATCAATTCCGCGATAATCTCTGCAGGTGTGTGTGTGTGTTTGTGAATCTATGGTTTATCCCAATCTGATCCCAATAATCTAATACTTATATTGGAATAGTCTACACAATTCCAGTTCAACCAGCGAATTCGTTTCCCTGAGATTAATAATCGTTCGCAGCTTGCTTGAACGCGAAGTGGGTGGGAAAGGCTGAGTGGCTGCTCGGAAGTCATCAGGAACACATTTTCAATTTTTGCCGGGGCTTTGACAAAACTGGTGGCGTTTCTCTATTGGGTAAAGTCATTACCGCTACTTTCGTTGATTACAGTATATATACCATTAAAGTCGAGAGACTCCTATTAAAGTCGAGAGACTTCTTCTAAGGAGCATTTTCGGAAATTGACGAAAGCGGTGCACGCTGTCCAAGCACTTTGAAGGATTGGGCCTTGGTCTTTGAGGTCTTTGCAACTTGACTACGGGCAATCGTGTGCTTGGATGAGGACGATTTGTTGCCGAACTTACGTAGCGCGCGCAATCGCCTCATCTCGTTGCTGTTTTTTTTGCTCGCACCAGTTGACAAGTCGTCATCATCGCTGCCCTCTTCGTCAGATTCACTATCTTCATCGTCCTTGTCATCGTCGCCATTTTCAAGAAGACTTTCGTACGATGCAATCAAATCTTCTTTGCTCCTCTTCAACGCCGCAATCTCCTTTTCTTGCTCAAGCAGCTTATGTTTTTGAATCGCCATGGTGTCCTCCTTGTGACATGCTTCCAATGTACTTGTGCTGGATCCTAAGATTGACGCATTTGCAAGTTGAGCACGGAGGCTTCGTATTTCTTCTGCCTGCGCAGATATCTCTTTTTCATGTTTTGCCTTTAATGATGCAATCATTTTGCTATGACTCTCGCCCTGACGCTTCATTTCCTCTTCGCACTCTTCCACCTTAAAGATCAAGAGATCAATCTGTTCTGCAGCTCGTTCCTCTCGTGCTTGCTTTTCAAAGACTCCCATCGATTGACGTGACTCAGCCTTCATTTGATCGATTATCTTGGTGTAGTGAAGCTTTGTTCGTTCGATTTGCGCCTCCATTTCATCCGAGACTTCTTCTCGCACGTTGGTCTCAACGTGTGCTAATTCCTCAGACAGTTGGACTTTTTCCAATTTGAGCGCTTCGATCTCGGCTTGAGCAACTAACAAAGCCATTTTCAGAGACTTCTCGTCGTTGGTGCTCGCCAGGGATGGTGAAGAATTCGATCGTTGCATCGACCTTTGAGAATCTTGTCTGACAATCTGCATTCGTTTGGTCTCGAATGTACGTTCATTGTTGCCGTTGCCGTTGCTGACGTTGTAAACCTGGCTAATATTCATTGTATCGGAAGCATCATTGAGTGACAAATTGCCGGCGAGTGGTGGCGTGGCCTTTCGCTTGCGTTCAACTTTGACTTGGTTCACTTGCTTCGCCTCCAATAGATTTGTTTCACTGTTGCTGTTACTGTTGCTCGTGTTGCTCATGTTGTCCTTGTTTTCATCAATGATGCTAGTGTTGCTGTTGGGGTTGCTGTGCGTTCTCTTGATAAACTTCTTGGGCGACAGCTTCTTGACCAACGAAGCAAGCCTTGAAATAGCAGTCTTTTGTTTCTTGATGGGTCTGCCATTGTAACCATACTCTGCAAATGTTTGTTGCGGAGGTCTTGCAACAATGGGCTTGTCTTCAATCTGGACCATCTTCGCCTTGGAAGCGTACGATAAGACATGGTTGGTCTCATCAAAGTCTGGAGCTGCAGGATTGACATTGACAATCATGGAGATACTTGAAGCGCTTCGTCCTGTGAAGATTGGCATGAACAAATGAGTCAATTTGTTTTCGCGGAAAGGAATAACTTGACTTGCTGACGATGGCGCTTGGTTCTCTCGCATGATGGACAGACATCTCATCAAGTTCATCAAGCTATATAGCAGATTTAGGAGAAAAATCACACCTGAGATAAGCTTCACAGTAAACAAATATAATACAAACTAGGAAATCAACATGGTTCCCCTCTACAAGCTTACCTCTTGTTAATCAAACTGGCTTCTTTTTGACGCATAGAACCGACATTGGTGCGCTTAGATCGTTCGCTTCCTGCCAAGTCTACCACCCATAAGGTGCTTTGTTTCTTATGTGAGAGTTGCGAAGCTTCGTCGTCTGTATTGTGTATACTTCTTGTGGTGGCGGCAGTAGTAGTGTCATTATTTGAATGGACTGCAACAGCCGAACTCTTAGTCACTTGCAATTGGCAGATGCAATGCGATCGAGATGATCCACTGTTAAGATTGTTGGAGGATGTATGTCGTTTGCTGTTGGCCTGGCGTGCCAACTGCATTCCTTCCTCGAGGGAACGAATCTGTTTCTTGTTCAATCCTTGGACAAAGGTTTGATTCTTTCGTTCTCGTAATTTCAGAGGCTCTCGTAAAAACATGGGATTGGAATGATCGCGATCGTCTAGTAAGTCATAAATATTTTCATTATAAATCTCGAAGTAACTCATGAAGAGATCGAAGCATTGGTCGGGTTCCCGGGCCTGAGCTTGTTCCATATGCTGTAAAATGTCCTTAAAGGCTCTTGGAACAATACCATGGTGGACATTCTGATCCTTAATTACGCTGTTGTTGTGACTGTAACCGTGGCTAGTCGGAAGCTTGCCAAGAATGCTGTAAGTTTTTCCTGCATTAGTTGCTCCGTAAGCAAACAACAATCCCGATTTAGGGGAATCGCCAGGGTTGGCCGGAAACATATCCTGCACAATGGGCGCCACGACGTGCTGGTACAATTCTTGGTTGGATTGTTGTGGACCAAAGACACGTTGAAAGTCAAATTCTCGAACCACCATAGGCGCATCGGAGCTTGTTGTGTTGCTACTAGTGTTTGTACTAGCGGAGGCGGACGAATCGCGATTGATCTTGGCGGCATTGCTGCGTTGGGGAGCGTGAGTTCGCACTTTTGTAGGTGGATCACCGGGAACAATTTCAATGGTATTGATCATACTATCTTTCGGAGGACGCACCCTCAAATAGACGGAGAGTAATTTCTTTTCTCCGCTTACTATTGTAGTCGCCGCCGTTGGTGGGACTGATGCTGATGGAGCCGTCTTTATAGTTGCCGTTTTCGTGTTGCTGTCGTTGTTGAATTTCGAATCTTGGTTTGCTAGGGCATTGGGCTGACGAGGAGGTCTTCCAAAAAGTGCTTCTGCACCACTGTTGCTGCGTTGATGATTACTGCTGAAAGTCGATGATGCGTTGAGCTTTTCTTCAAACTGAGCTATCTTGTGAGTTACGTTTGTTTTGGTTGTTGGAACAAAACTGGTGGAAACTGTCTTCTGCTCGTGATGCGTGTTGTCGCTGGGAACCTCACCTTTGTTGACCTTCTGAAACTTGCATTCTTCTTTGTCTTTCATGGCTTGTTGATCAAAGACATTGGTCAAGTTTCGCTTCAATTGCCACGACGTTGTCGTGAATCCATACGTCGATGCGTACGGAACGTTGTATCCGTACTGCTGTTGCTGATGCTGGTGATTGTGTTGCTGTGGGTACGCATGAGGACACTGCTCTTCTTCCTCATCATCGCTAAGAGTGTTGTTATTGTTGAGCAATGGATTAAACGACGTCTTTGCTCTAAACGACATGTTGAAAACGAAATACTTTTTCAGTTTGTTGTTCGAAAGAAAAAGTGAGGAGATAGAATTCAAACTTTTTTCTCCGTTCGTTCTCACTAGACTAGTCTACTTTCACAAACGGCTATGCGGAATGCTACTACGTACCAGTAAACAAGATCTCGTTTAAATATAGGGTTAAACGTACCTCACTACATTAACGAGCGAACGCTACCGCGTTCTCTCGACTATGCCAGCTCTCTAGGGCTACGTTTGGCTAGGTAGGGTGGTTTGGAGAAACTCGGCAATTTACTAGGGCCGACCTTTTCTCCGTTCCGAGGC
>Ga0100391_1006485_pt1 | contig 10542 bp, 9 predicted proteins | sample CryGeymeta201515_FD_81541 | JGI IMG/M metagenome (GOLD analysis project Ga0100391, IMG submission 81541) | Groundwater microbial communities from Crystal Geyser aquifers in Utah, USA - Crystal Geyser metaG 2015-15 | ecosystem: Environmental > Aquatic > Deep subsurface > Groundwater | place: USA...
AGGTGGCTGATTTTTATGCAGATCATGGTTCGCGATAACAATGTCGAGCAGGCTTTGCGCGCGCTCAAGAAGAAGTTGCAGCGCGAAGGTGTCTATCGCGAAATGAAGCTGCGCCGCCATTATGAAAAGCCGAGCGAAAAACGTGCCCGGGAAAAGGCAGCCGCTGTGCGCCGCGCCCGCAAGATGGATCGCAAGCGCATGGAGCGTGATGGCATCAAGCAAGCTTGAAACCGAAGCTGAGCTAAGCCAAGAGGGCGTGGAAGCAATTTCCGCGCCCTTTTGTTTTGTGCGCCTATGCAATCTTGAGGATATGCCCCGATGGCCGAAGTAACCCGTGTTCCGCTGCAGCCGATTGCCAAAGGCTCGTTGACCAAGCTGTGGATTGGCGTGATCATCGCCGTGCTGCTGGCAGGCGGCATCGCCTGGGCGGCGCAGCCAGGGGTGACGCGCGTCTCGACTATCACTGCCGGGGCCGGTGCTTTTCCAGGTGAAACCGATGTGGTTTTCGTGCGCTATACCGGCAAGCTGGCCGATGGCACGGTGTTCGATGAATCGCAGGATATCCCGCTGCCGATCCCCGACATGTTCCCCGCTGGCGCTCCGTTGCCGCTCGATCAGATGGTGCCCGGATTCAAGAAGGCGCTCGTGAAAACGCAAAAGGGCGGCAAATACGAAATCTTCATTCCGGCCCGCGAAGGCTATGGCGATGATGTCCCTCCCGGCGGTCCGATTCCGCCGGGGTCTGACCTGTATTTCGATATCGAAGTGGTCGATTTCATGCCGCGGGCCGAATTTGATCGCCGGGTAGGCATGTATCAGCAATTGATGATGCAGCAGCAGCAAGGGCAGATGGGCGGACCCGAAGGCGCACCTCCTCCTCCTCCTCCTCCCGCCGAATAAGCGGTGAGCGCGCACAAGACCGCTGCGCCAGATGCGCCGCAGGCCGGTGCGGCGGCGGAACTGATCGAGGACTGGCCGCTGCGGCCATGGCTGCTGGCCGGGTTGCTGGGCGTTGCCGGGCTCATCGTCCATGCGCTTGTCGGTGATTATCAGCACAGCGATGTGCCCTGGCGCGCCGGATTTGCTGCGGCGACCGGTTTTGGCGCACTGGCGCTGGCCTTCACGCTCAATCTCAAGCGCGCGCCGGAGGCTCTGGCTTTCGGCGTGCTGATCGCTTTGGTGCTCGGCCTGATCGCCTGGCATATCACCAGAACCGATACGCAAATTGCAGGCGTGGAATATTCCTTTGCCGCCGCGGTATTCTTTGCCGGGCTTGCCTTGCCGCTGTTTCAGGCAGGCTTTCATCGCCAGCGCTGGCGCACCGATTATGCCGATACCCATTTCCACGTCTGGACCGACGCGATCAGCGCCGGCGGTGCGCTCGCCTTTGTCGGTCTTTCGTGGATCATGCTGTTCCTGCTCGATTCGCTGTTTTCCCTGATCGGGATCAAGATTATTGGCGAGCTGGTCCGCGAAGGCTGGTTCGGCTGGAGCTGGTCGGGCGCGGCCTTTGGCGCAGCCTTGGGCGTTATCCGCAACAATTTGCGCATTATCGGCGCGTTGCAGAATGTGGTGATGCTGGTGTTTGCGCTGCTCGCGGTGCCGCTGGCGCTGGCGCTGGTGGTGTTTCTGCTGGCCTTGCTGGCATCAGGCGGGGCCGCCTTGTGGGAGGCGACCGATTCGGCAACGCCGATCCTGCTCTCGTGTGCGGCGGGCAGTTTCGTGCTGTTCAATGCCATCATCCGCGATAACGATCAGGCGCGCAGCAACAACAAGATCATGCTGATCGCCGCGGCCGTGCTGGCGGCGGGCATTTTGCCGCTCACGCTGTTTGCGGCGATTTCGACCGGGCTGAGGATCGATCAGCATGGCCTGTCGCCCGAACGGATCTGGGCGGTGATCGCGGTGGCGGTGGCGAGCGCTTATGGGATTGGCAGCTTCGTGGCGCTGGCGCGCGGGCGGATGGCCGGGTGGAGCGCTGCCTTGCGCGATGCCAATCTGAAGCTGGCGGCGGGCGTGTGTGTGCTGGCCTTCGCGCTGGCGCTGCCGTTCTGGGATTTTGGCGCGATTTCGGCGAAGAACCAGGTGGCCCGGCTGGATCGCGGCGCGGTAACGCCCGAGGCGTTCGACTTTACTGCGCTGCGCTGGGATTTTGGCGCTGCGGGCGAAGCGGCGCTGGCCAGGCTGGCGCAGCGCGAGGGCGAAGTGGGATTGCTGGCGGCGGCGGCCAAGGCGCAGGTAAACAAGCCCCATCGCTGGGCCGAGGCCGAGGTGCCGGTGAAATTTCACACCCAGCCCGCCGATCCTGAGCTGGAGCGACAATTGCGCGCCTTCTTCGAGACTGACCCTTATTATTGCAACAGCTATTGCGTGGCGCTTGATCGGGGGCGCGATGCCAGGGGGCGCCGGATTGTCCTGATTGTGCAGCGGCATCGCCAGCAGTGGTTGCAGGTGGAGCCTTCGGGCGCGGTGGTTGCGGCCATTGACCGTGCCGTTGAAGGGCCTGATGTTCCCGAACTCGGCCCTGCTTCCACCATTGAAATCCGCGATGTTGCGAAACCTTATGTGTTCATCGATGGTGTTGAAACCAGCGAGCAACTGCGCGAGCCCGATTTGGACGTCGAATAACTTGAAGCGCCGCGCGCGCATCGCTAACGCTGCGCTCCATGTCTGTTACCCGTGAACAAGTGGCGAAAATCGCTGCCCTGGCGCGCATCCGCATGGACGAGGGCGACCTTGACCAGATGGTGCCCGAATTCAACGCCATTATCGGCTTTGTCGAGCAATTGGACGAAGTCGATACCGCCAGCGTCGAGCCGATGATGGCCGTGATCCCGCAAGCCTTGCGCCTGCGCGATGATGTGATCAATGCCGATCCGCTGACCGGCGGCGGGCGGCGCGATGATGTGCTTGCCAATGCGCCTGCGGCCGAACATGGCTTTTTCGCCGTTCCCAAAGTGATCGAGTGATGACTGATCTTACTCAGCTCGGCATCAAGCCGCTGCGCGATGGTGTCGCCGCTGGCACTTTCACTGCGCGCGAAGTGGCAACCGCCTTCAACACCGCCGTGGCCGATGCCGCCGCCTTGAACGCCTTCATCACCGTCACCCCCGATCACGCCCTGGCCGCCGCTGACAAGGTGGATGCCGCGCGCGCCGCTGGCGAACCGCTTGGCCTGATGGCGGGGGTGCCGATCGGCATGAAGGATTTGTTCTGCACAAACGGCGTGCAGACCACGGCCGCCAGCCACATCCTCGAAGGGTTTGTGCCGCAATATGAAAGCACCGTTTCTGCCAAGCTGTGGGCGGCGGGCGCCGGGATGCTGGGCAAGCTCAATCTTGATCAGTTCGCGATGGGCTCTTCCAACGAAACCAGCGCTTTTGGCAATGTCATTAGCCCGTGGCGAGCAAAGGGCAGCAATGCTGCGCTGGCGCCGGGCGGGTCTTCGGGCGGTTCGTCCGCTGCCGTTGCCGCGCGCATCGTGCCTGCTGCCACCGGCACCGACACTGGCGGATCGATTCGCCAGCCCGCCGCCTTCACCGGCATTGCCGGGATCAAGCCGACCTATGGCCGCTGTTCGCGCTGGGGCATCGTCGCTTTTGCCTCCAGCCTCGATCAGGCCGGACCAATGGCCCGCAGCGTGGAAGATTGCGCGATCATGCTCGGCGCGATGGCCGGGTTCGATCCCAAGGATTCCACCAGCCTCGATGCGCCGGTGCCCGATTGGGCAGGCGCGCTGAACGCTGATATGCGCGGCAAGCGCGTCGGCATTCCGCGCGAATATCGGATGGACGGGACCGATGCGGACATACTCGCATCCTGGGATGATGGCATCGCCTGGCTGAAGGATGCAGGCGCACAGGTGGTCGATATCAGCCTGCCGCACACCAAATACGCGCTGCCCGCCTATTATATCATCGCCCCGGCGGAGGCCTCGTCCAATCTCGCTCGCTATGACGGGGTGCGTTATGGCTTGCGCGATTTGCCCGAGGGCGCCGGATTGCAGGATATGTATGCCGCGACCCGTGCGGCGGGCTTTGGCGATGAGGTCAAGCGCCGCATCCTGATCGGTACCTATGTGCTATCCTCGGGTTTTTATGATGCCTATTACACGCAGGCGATGAAGGTCCGGACATTGATTCAGCGCGATTTCCTCACCGCTTTTGAAAGCTGCGATGTGATCCTTGCGCCGACCACGCCAACCGCAGCCTTTGCGCTGGGCGACAAGCTGGACGATCCGCTGGCGATGTATCTCAATGATGTGTTCTCGGTGCCCGCATCGCTGGCGGGGCTGCCCGCGATGAGCGTGCCTGCCCGGCTCAACAATGCAGGGCTGCCTCTTGGCCTGCAACTGATCGGCAAGCCGATGGATGAACAAAGCGTGCTCGATGCAGGGCTGGCGCTCGAACAGCGCGCCCGGTTTGATGCTGCCGGGCAGAAATGGTGGTAGGAACTGATTAGCGCGCGGCGATTGCGGCGCGTTCCATCTCGGCCAGTTCGCGGCGCACGAACGCCAGATTGATCAGCGCGCGGACCATGACGCCAACGCCGAGCGCACCGGCAGCGCCCACAATCCCGAAAAATGGCACCAGCGCGCATTGCAGGATAATGATCGCAATCAGGGCGATGGCTGACGCGCGGATCAGCCTGCGGGTCGCATCCATCAGATTGAGCGCCGAAGCCGCCGCGCCGGTAAAGAACTTCCCCGCTTGCAAAGCTGCAAAGATGGTCAGGGCCAGCCTTACCTCGGGATCATCGGCGTCGAAGACTTGCAGAATCGGGCCCGCCATCGCCCAGATTGCGACGGCGAGGAGTATGCCGACCGCGCCGAGCAGGAGTTGTGAGCGCAACAGATAGGCGCGCAATTGGTCCGCGCGCCGGGCAATATGCGCCTTTGCGATTTCGGTCGAAAAAGGGATTTCAACCGATAGCGAAACGAGCAGGAAAGCCGATCCGAATTGTTGGATGACGCGCAAGGCGCCGGTCATGGCAAATGTGCCTGTCACTGCCAGCAGCATCGCACCAAACCAATCCCCGAGATGGTTCATCACATTGGCACTGTGCACCGCGGCACTATAGCGTAAAATGCGCCATCGGCCCTGCGCCATGCCCCCCAGAGCGAAAGCGACATGCCGCAAGGGCGATAGCCCGGTCAGCACTGCGCCTATGCCTGCCGCCAGAATGCTGGCGCATGCGAGCGCTATCTCGGGCAGGAAGGCAATCGGAGCACGCGCCATGAATGCGCTGGCGATGACGCCGAGCGGCAAGACAGCAACAATGCCGATCGAAAGGATCTGCGATGCCGCATCGCGGCGCTGGGCGCGCAGCAGCGAGGCCTGAAGCAGGGCGATGTTCTGTGTGATGACCAGCGGGCTCAGGAGGATCAAAGACCACCAGAAGTCTCGCGCCTGTGTCAGAGCCATGCCGATGCAGGCAATCACGAGGATCAGGCCCGTCCCCGCCAGCGAGAAAACGAGCGCCAGTCCGGCACATTCCCGGGTTATGCGCCGGCGTCCAAGGCGATAGAGGCCATCATCGCCGCGCAGCAAAAGGCGCAGCAGCAGCGAATCGAGGCTGAAGAGGGAAAATGCGGCCATGGTCCGCACACTGAGCAGGGCCAGCGAGAATTCTCCGAATTTCTCCAGCGAATAGAGATTGATGATTGCCGCAGCAAGCAGCAGGGACGCCGCCGCCGCGCTTGCGCGAACAGCAAAGGTGCCGGTTATGCGACGCAGCATGGGCATCTCAGCGCTTGCTTGTTATGGGCGGCCGAGCAAGGCCGCTTCGAGGCGGTCAATGGCAATGTCCCAGGTGAAGCCTGTCAGGCGGAGTTTCGTCGCTTGCGCCAATCGGGTGCGCTGCAAGGGGTCGGTCAGCAGCCGGGCAATGGCTTGCGCCGCTGCGTTCTGCTCCCCTGCGGGAAAGAGCAAGCCCGTTTCCCCGTCGGTGCAGATTTCGCGGTGCCCGGGTATGTCCGAGGCCACAAGAGTGGCCCCGCAAGCGCCCGCTTCTGCCAGTGTGAGGGCCCAGCCCTCCTTGTAGCTCGCGCTGACATAGATCGCAGCCTTGCGGTATAGCGAGCGCAAATGCTCTTGCGAGGGCAGCTGATAATGTTGCCATGTTGCGCGAATTGCGGGCGCGGGCTCCGTGTCACCGAAAGAGATCGCCTTGAACGCGCAGCCTTGATCATGCAGCAAGTTGAGCGCTTCAATGACGGTCTGCGATCCCTTCATCGGCTCGCGCATCGAGGCAAACAGAACGATTGGCGGCTCATCGTTTGCGCCATCGCGAGAGCCGTCATCATTGAAGAAATTGTAGTCGATTGCGTTGGGGACCAGTGCCGCCTGTCCGGAAACTTTGGCAACCTTGTCTTGAAGCCATTGCGCAATGGCAATGTTGCGCGAAGGGCTCTGCCACTGCCGATAGAGATGTTCGGGGGCGACATGCTGCGTTTCAAAACCTTGAATCAGATAATGGCAGCGCCCCTGGGCAAGCACATCATCGGGCAGCAGATCGTGGGTTTTCCAGTAGGTCGCAACGATCTGCTCGTCGCGCGGCAATTGGGGCATCCTCGCCTGGAACCGGTGATGCACTTCGATCGCGGGGTCGAGTGCAAACCAGGAAGGGCGCGGACGGGCTTGCTGCATCCATTTGCGATAGCGCAGCCATCGCCGGGGCACGCCGCGCAGGCGGTCGCTGGGAAAGTTCATGAAATGAAACAGCCGCACGCGGTGGCCGCGCCATTGCAAGCGATTGGCATGCTCATAAATGATGCGCGTGCCGCCATTGGGCCGGTCTCCCATTCCGGCAACCAGATATGTAATGTTCATTTGCCGGTTAAGCCAGCCGCGCCTTCGCGGCGCAGCGCGGCGGCGGTGGCGCCAATTCCGCCCCCGAAGTCAAGCACCTTGCCCAGCCTTGGCGGTAGCAGCGCAAACACGTCGCGGCGGACGAGATCGTGGTAGGTCTGGCGCGGGGTCATCGGACAAGGTCCTTATGCGCGCGGTGACCCACGTTCAAGATCAGCTGCAAGAATACCCTTGTTCTTGAGCGAGGTTTGATCCTATCGCAAATCCCATGAGCAATTATCGCATTCAAGGTGCCACGGGCGAATGGGAGGTCGTGATCGGCCTTGAAGTCCATGCGCAGATCAGCACGAAGTCCAAGCTGTTTTCCGGCGCTTCGACGCAATTTGGCGCCGAGCCGAACGCGCAGGTCAGCCTGATCGACGCCGCCATGCCCGGCATGTTGCCCGTGCCCAATCGCGAATGCATCCGGCAGGCGGTGCGCACCGGCATGGCGATCGAGGCGCAGATCAATGCGTGGAGCCGGTTTGATCGCAAGAATTACTTCTATGCCGATTTGCCGCAGGGCTATCAGATCAGCCAGCTTTATCATCCGATCGTGGGCGAGGGATCGCTGACGATTGATGCTGATGAGAAGGCCGGTATCCCGCATGACAAGGTGATCGGGATCGAGCGCATCCATGTCGAGCAGGATGCGGGCAAGCTGATGCATGATCAGCATCCGACCATGTCCTATGTCGATCTGAACCGCACGGGTGTGGCGCTGATGGAAATTGTCAGTCGCCCGGACATGACCTCTCCGGCCGAGGCCGGCGCCTATATCCGCAAGCTGCGCAGCATTCTGCGCTATGTCGGATCGTGCGATGGCAATATGGAAGAAGGCTCGATGCGCGCTGATGTCAATGTCAGCGTGCGCAAGGTCGGCGATCCTGACCTTGGCACCAGAACCGAGACGAAGAATGTGAATTCGGTGCGTTTTGTCATGCAGGCGATCGAATATGAAGTGCGCCGCCAGATCGATGTGATCGAGGATGGCGGAAAGATCGTGCAGGAAACGCGCCTGTTCGATCCGGGCACGGGCACCACCCGCTCGATGCGGTCCAAGGAAGATGCGCATGATTATCGCTATTTTCCCGATCCCGATCTGCTGCCGCTGGAACTGGATCAGGCGTTTCTGGATGAATGCCGTGCGAGCCTGCCCGAACTGCCCGATGCCAAGCGCGCGCGCTATGAGAGCGAACTGGGCCTGACGCCTTACAATGCCCGCGAACTGACGGCCGAGGTGGAGACTTTCGCCCGGTTCGAAACGCTCCTGGCGGTGGTGGCAAGGGCAATGGGCAAGAGCGAGGCTAAGGTGGCCACGCCGGTTGCCAACTGGTCGCTTTCGGTGGCGCCCGGCGTGATCAAATCAGTCATGGAGAATGGGGGCGAGGAGGTCAATCTTGCCCATGCCACGCCCGAGCGGCAGGCGGCCATTCTGGCCATGCAGGATGCCGGCGAGATCAGCGGCGGACAGGCCAAGGAAATCTTCGAGATCGTCCTCAAGACGGGCCGCGAGCCGGCAGAAATCGCCGAGGCGGAAGGCTTGCAGCAAGTCTCGGACACCGGCGCGATCGAAGCCGCGATCGACGCGATCATCGCTGCCAACGCCGGCAAGGTCGAAGAATATCGCGGCGGCAAGGACAAGCTGTTCGGCTTTTTCGTCGGCCAGACAATGAAAGCGATGCAGGGCAAGGCCAATCCCGGCGTGGTGAACGATATTCTGAAGGGCAAGCTGGGGTAACCAATCCGCGCTTCACGAAGCCGCGCAACGGGCTTAAGCGGCCCCATGCCCCGCCTCACCATCGCTCTCGTCCATCCCGAAATCCCGCATAATACCGGCGCGATCGGGCGCACTTGTGTGGCGCTGGATGCGCAGCTGGCGCTGATCCGGCCTTATGGGTTTACCTTGTCGGACAGGCAATTGCAGCGCGCTGGCCTCGATTACTGGCCGCATGTGCAGCTTGGCGAATATGCCGATTGGGACGCCTTCCTCGCCGCGCGCAATCCGCGCCCCGGGCAGATGTTCCTGTTTGAAGACGATGCGCCGCGCAGCTTTTATGAGCCGGATTATCCGGCGGACGCCATTCTGGTGTTCGGCAGCGAGACCAGCGGCCTGCCGCAAGCCATTCGTGAACGCCATGCAGAACAAATGGTGCATCTGCCCATGCGCTCGCAGCATATCCGCTCACTCAATCTCGCCAATACCGCGACGGCCGCCGCCTATCAGGCGATGCGCGGGAAGTTCTGACGCTGCTTAGAGCTCCTCGGGCGTGAGATAGGTGATCGCCATCCCCAGCGTTGCCAGTTGCGGATCGATCACCCGTCTGTCCCCCACCACAACAATCGTCAGGTCGCGCGGGTTCAGAAAATCGCGCGCTGCACCGTTCAATGCAGCCAGATCCATCGCCCGGTAAATCGCGGGCAATTGCAGGTGATAGCGCAGATCGCGGCCCAATTGCTGATTGGCGAGCAGCGCGCCAAGCACCTGGCCATTGGTCTCGAACCGGTTGGGCAGGCCGCGGATATTGCCATCGGTCACGCGCTGGAATTCCACCTCGTCAACCGGGCGGCTGGCAGGGAAGGCTTCCATCTGTTCGATGATCGCCCGGATCGAATCCGCCGTGCGGTCGGCCTGCACCTGCGTGTTCACGATGAAGGCGCGCTGCCCTACTGCGCCGGTAAAGCCCGAGCTGATGGAGTATGTCCAGCCCTTGGTTTCGCGCAGATCAGCCATCAGGCGCGAGAGGAAGCCTTGGCCCAGCACTTCATTGGCGGTCTGGATGACCTCGATGTTTTCAGCATGGCCGATCAGTGGCGAGACCCGGCTCAGGGCGAGTGTGGTTGAAGGCATATTGGGCCGGTCTATGACCACGAGGCGCGATTGCGGCGCGGGCGAGGGCGCCAGCACATTCTTGGCCGGCGCAGGCGTTGCAGGAGCCTGCCAATCGCCAAAGGCCGCTTCAAGCTCGTTCACCAGCTCGCTCAGAGTGACATCGCCAACGGCGGTGATCGTGGCGAGATCGGGGCGGATCCACTGGCCATGTTCTGCGATCATGGCCTCCGGCGTGATCGCTTCAATCGCTTGCGCATCGCCGGACGAGGCGGCATCGGCATAGGGATGGTCTGCGCCATAAATCAACGGACGCATGGCGCGCAGGGCAAGGCCTTCAGGGGTGGCAAGTTCCTGTGCCACTGCGTTAATGCGCTGTTCCTTCACGCGGGCGACATCGCCCTGGGCAAAGGCGGGATTGCGCACCACATCGGCCATCAATGCCAGCGAGGGCGCCAGCCGGGTGGTCAGCGTGCTGAGGAATACAGTCGAATTGTCGGCGCCCGCGCCGGCGCTGATCGAGGAGCCGAGCCGTTCCTGCTCAATCGCGATATCGAGCGCGCTGCGGCTTGTCGTGCCTTCGGTAAGCAGGCGCATCATGGTTTCATGCACGCCCTTTTCACCCTTGGGATCGACCACGGACCCGGCATCGAAGGTCATTGCGAGCGAGACCTTGGGGATCGAAGTGCGCCGGGCCAGCACGACTTCAATGCCGTTGGACAGCTGTGCGGTTTCGATTGCGGGGAAGGTCAGATCGCCGACCGGCGCGGCCTGCGGCACGGCGCGCGGCACGGCGGTGCGCGGATAAGGCTCCGCGCCGCCCGCATCGCGCGCCGGGGGCGGGTTCAGGTGCTCGTCGCCCCA
>Ga0100391_1006496_pt1 | contig 10528 bp, 5 predicted proteins | sample CryGeymeta201515_FD_81541 | JGI IMG/M metagenome (GOLD analysis project Ga0100391, IMG submission 81541) | Groundwater microbial communities from Crystal Geyser aquifers in Utah, USA - Crystal Geyser metaG 2015-15 | ecosystem: Environmental > Aquatic > Deep subsurface > Groundwater | place: USA...
GCTTTAATAGCGATAGAATCATCACCTGTGCGAAAAGTACAATCTTCAATGAGCACATTGCTGCAAGACTCAGGGTCACAGCCATCATTATTTGTGTTGTAACTGTCCACAGTTACAACACGTATAATAACATTGTCACAAAAGGTAGGATGTATAACCCAAAATGGTGAGTCTAAGATAGTCACTCCTTCTAATCTAACATTTGTACATCCGAAAGGTTGAAAAAGGCTGGGTCTTAAATGGTGTCCCTCAGCAAATGCACGTTCGTAGATGGGTGTATTTTGTTGTCCCATTTTTCTCAGTTTCTTCTTATCAGGTTGTTGTAATTTTTTCCATGAAGCGAAATTTTTAGAACCATTACCATTTACAGTTCCCTTGCCTGTAAGTGCGATATTTTTAGCTTGATAAGAATAAATGAGAGGTGAGTAATTATAGACCAACGTTCCTTCCCACCTTACAAGAACTGCAGGTAGATAATCTGTTTCATCAGGACTAAAATTTAAAATTGCCTCTTCTTGTAATTCTATATGTACATTGCTTTTGAAAACTAATGGTCCGTTCATGTAATAGTTGCCTTTCGGAACTATTATCTTTCCTCCCCCGCCTTCACTACACACTGCTATAGCTGTGTCAAATGCTTCTTTATTGTGAGCTTCGCCGTCACCAATAGCACCAAAGTCCAAAATATTATAATTAACATCTGGAAAAGTAACAGGGTCTAAATTAGAAACGATATCATCTGCCAAATCCCACGTCTGAGAACTAGCGTAGTTTACATTACTAAGAAAACAAGTAAAAAGTAAAATTTGAAGTGCTTTAAAGGATATAGACTTTTGTATCATTGAAATGCTTATTGTGAGTATATTGAATATCGAAATGGTAATCTTATAAAATTTAAATAGAACACTACAGCCAAAGCCCACAATACTGAGCAATTATGACACCTATCTTTAAATACGCAGCGATACATTGTATGCACCCTACTGTGACATTTTAATCACATTCCTGCCGAATAACATCACAATTAATATTCAGATTATACAATTGCATTATTTCGGCAGGCTATTGATTTTAATCAAAATCTAGATTTTTCATTTTTTAAGATTAAACACAAGCCCAACCCTGTTTTATGTAATTTTAAGACTAGATTTTTTTAATTCAAAAAACTTAATATTTCAATGAATATGAATTATTTATTGCTTTACAACTTTAAATGTTTGAGAGGAGTCAGTATTTCCTACTTTTAAAAAATAAATGCCGGCTTGAAATTTAGACATATCAATATGATTAGAACGGTTTTCAAAGGACAAATTCTTGTAAATCTCTTTTCCTAAACTATTATAAATAAACACATTAGAAATGGTAACATTTGCATCTATTATTAAATAATCACCTACAGGATTAGGATAAAAACTAATTTTGAGACTTTTAAAATCTGTCGTTGATAAATTTCCAGCGAATACTGGTAAGTCATCTGGGTAATCTGGATAGATACCATCTTTTCCATTATCTACACCTCCTCCTTCTTTTTGACCTGACCAGTTGACAGCTACATTTGTAAGTTGGGTTTTAAAATCGGCAAAACTTGAAAATGTAGTAGGTCCATCATAAACAGCAATATCGACATCATCAATAATAGTATCAAATGTTATGACATTATTTGTACTTAATAAAGGCGCCGGCACGTTATTTGGGTAAACAGATGTATTATCGGACAAGAAAATTGAAATAAAGGTATTTGCAGCTCGTGGTCCTGGGCCTTGATACACAATTATCTCTTCATTTGACGTACTTAAAGACCAAAAAGACTCTTCAAGCGCATATTCATATACAGCTGTGCCAATATCAGCAATTGGAGCCTCAGCACAACTTCGTTGTTCGTTACTAGATACAATGTTGATATTTGTTAAAGCAGGTATCGTTGCACCTGTATCGTTGGTCCAAGCTACACCGCCATCATTGGACGTTGCCCAATTATGATAATCAGCCTCACTAAATCTAATAACTGTACCTGAGGCCAAAGGCACATAGCTAACAAATGAGAAAGCATCACCACAACCATCCTCAACATCAAATGAATCGCTGTAAAAACCGGTAATCATTACCTCACCAGCATTTAATGAGGTTTGTGCTTTACTGACGCCTGCCATTACTAATAACAAACTGATAAAATAAAATTGTTTCATAATGTAAGTATTTAAAGATTAATAATTTTTGTTTTCTATTTAAATGTTTTGCGTAATACCACTATTTTACTGTCTCTTTAAAGGCTATTGGAAAACCACAAAACCTAGATAAATTTATTGGAATATAATTTTTAAAGTTATTTGCCCATTTATCGTAAACTAGGATCTACTGCATCAAACATATCTTCCCCCTTTGCGACGGTAAAATTGTCATAAAATACTTTTATCTCATCAAAACCGCGTTGACGGTCGCCCCAATTTGAATAGTAGAGACCAATTTTACTTTTAACCTCAGATCCTTCACCATCAGTAGATTGAAAACCTATTTTTGAGAATACTAAATTTCGATTTTGCCAAACTTTAAAAACGCCTGTGTCATCTTTCGTCCATTTGATATGAAAAATCCAATCTACCCATTCTCCTTGTATCAAGGGTGCTTCCCATAAAAAGTCTAAACTTGTTGAGGGCTCGTAGGTTAGGTAAAATTTATTTTCTCCATTTTTTCGTCCAAGACGGAGTGCAAAATCGGGTAAACCTGGATTGTTTTCCCAAACTCCCCATTGTGCTAGAACCGTTACAAAATCATCTTGGTCCAGTACCATTTGGCTAATGTCATATTCTGATGGAATAAATACACTTAGACCATACCAATAATCACCTAATGAATTTCTTAAATTTAGACCAATCTCAGATCTACTAAGGCTATTTTCATTGGCTATTAAAGTCATTTCTAGACATTTTTCGCCTGATCTTGCTGGTACATCACCAGTTACACTTGCGGTGCTTTGACCTCTTAAGGACTCATACCAAACATTAATAGCGAGGTTAGATGGGTCTAAATTAAATGGCCCCTCAAAATTGTCACTAAATCTTACGATATCATCATTTACTGGTCCTGGTGGTGTATATGGATTTGGGTCATCGCCACCATCACAAGCCGTCGCTAAAAAAGTAAAAAATATAAATAGTGTTCTCATGTCATTTTGTATTACTAAAGTTTAAAATCAATATTCAATTGGTGTATTTAATATCCTGGGTTTTGTGGAAATGAAACTGTATTCACGTCTATTACGGATTGCGGTATTGGCAAGAGTTCATCTCTACTTTCCGTTGCGGTAGGTCCACCTACTTTATTAAATTGACTAACGCGTTCATACCATTTCCCTGCTCTAATCAAGCTATACCTTCTATGCTCTTCAGACCATAATTCTCTAGACCGTTCGTCTAGAATAAAATCAATATCTACATCCGCAGCTGTTATTAGACTAGCATTTGAACGCTGTCTAACTGTGTTCAATGAATTGGCTGCACCCTGAGGATCTCCTGTTAGAAGCTGTGCTTCTGCTAAAACTAAATAGGTTTCTGCTAATCTTAAATACACTTGATCATTATAGTTTGTAGTGCCTGAGATATCATTTGGATCAGCATAATCCCATTTTCTGGTACTTGGCCAATATGGATTTTTAATAACTTCATCCTGATTTTGCCATTGGAAAAATATTGTATCGCCCAGTTGTCTAAAAGGTGGCACCTTATTAGGATTGTTTAGGACTTCATAGGTTCTCCAAGCAAATCTTCCACCTCGGTGATCGCCGTCCTCGTATAGTTCCATTGCATAACGTGTGGGTGCATTTCTTCCTAAACCTCGTCCACCATTTTCTTCAGAAAAAATAATAGTACCAGAAATACCATCTACTTTAACATCTTGGGACCGCCCTCTATACCAGCGACGCATCATGTTGTAATCACCACCAATGGTTAATGCTTCATTTTGCATGACCCAGAGTGCTTCATTATTACCCTCTCCTTTATTAGAGTTTCCATCTAAAAACATATCAGTAAATGGAGTTCCCGGCTGGTTGGCTTTCACGCCATAACGCTGAGTTATTAAGCTATATAGACCACTGCTAATTAAACTATTAGCCTTAACAACGGCCTGCTGAGGATCTAATTCTAAGTAAAGTTCTGCTAAATAATGTGTTGCCACACCCTTAACCAGTCTGCCTTGGGTAGGGGAAGTTTCTGGTAAATATTCTTCGGCAAACAATAAATCTTCAAGCATTTGGTTTCTTACTTCTGCCACTGATTGCCTAGTCCAATCGTCTCGCAAGGCAGACCCTTGGTTACCTGTCTCTAAAGCCAAAGGCACATCACCAAAAGAATATGTTAAGTGACGGTATGCCCAGGCTCTAAAAAGTCTGGCCTCGGCTGTAATTCGATTTCTGTCTGCTTCAGGCAAGGCTTGTCCGGCCTCAGTTTTGGTAGCGCCAATTATTGTATTACTAGCGTTAATAATCTCATATAACCAATTAAAAAATTTCCTTGAAAAACTATTTAATGAGGTGTTATTAAAAAAACGATTACCTACATCTGCACTCCAACCTGCACGTCTATTACCATAGCAATTATCTGTACCAACTACTGACGGATCTATCATAATATCGTTAGGGTCGCCGTAATTAACACCACTACGCTCTCTAGCCCATTGTGCATAGAGTCCATTAATACCTGCCTCAAAACCAGTTAAATCCTGATATAGCGTATTAGGTGAGATTATGTGCGGTGGACTTTCAACTAATACATCCTCTGAACAAGTATAAATGCTTAAAAAGGTAAAAGCGAAAATTAATGTTCTTATAGATTTTAAATTTTTCATACTATTTTATTTTTATATTTCAAATTAGCTAGAAACTTAAATTGACACCAAATACATAAGATTTCGACAAAGGTATATCTCGGTTGCCAGTAAGCTCAGGATCTAAACCTGTGTAGTTGGTTATGGTGAATAAATTTCTTCCAGTTAGGTAAACTCTTAGATTGTCTAAACCTATACTTTCTGCAAATATTTTTGGAAGTGTGTATGTCAAGGTTATATCCTTAATTCTCCAATAGTCTATACTTTCATAAATATCAACCTTTCTTAAATTAGCATCGACATCATTGGCCCAAAATTCATTGGTAGGATTATCTGGGGTCCACCAATTTTTTAGTATTGTATTTCTTCTTATATCACTATTAACATCGTCTTGTAATAAGGTATTTTCTTTAATAGCACCAAAAGCACCTTGAGTAAAAATATTTAAAGAAAAGTCTTTGTAAGTTATTGTAGTGCTGAATCCAGCGAAAAAGTTTGGATCCTCGTTTCCAAGTATGACTCTATCCTCATCATCAATAACTCCATCATCGTTTTGATCGACAATTTTGGCGTGACCCGGCTGTGCATTTGGTTGTGCAGAAGACGCAATGTCCTCACCAATTTGGTAAACCCCATCAAACTCCAAGTTATAAGCAACATTTACAGGTTGGCCAATAAACCATTGGTTTTCTAAATCGTCGGTGCCATCACCGTATAGCTTGGAGATTTTATTTTCAGTCCATGCAGCGTTTGCCGAAACATTCCACCTAAAATCATCTTTATTTATAATGTCCGCAGATATTAATACTTCAAATCCTGTATTCGATAGTTCTCCAATATTATCTGTTATGGAGTTGTCACCCGAAACAGATGAGATAGTGCGATTAAGTAATAGATTATTCGTTTTTGAAGAATAATACTCAAACGTTCCGCTAATACTATTTTTCAACAATGAATAATCTATAGCAATATTTCCCATTAATGTTGACTCCCATTTTAAATTTGGATTTCCGATATCATTTGGAATAAAACCTATTGCAGTATTTGTACCATCCAAATACGATCGATCTTTTAGGGTTGTTAACGTTTGGTATGGGCCAAGAGCTTGATTACCATTGAGACCATAGGAACTTCTTAACTTTAGAGTATTGAATATAGAGTTAGTCATAAAAGACTCTTTATGTATGTTCCAGCCCAATGCTCCAGATAAAAAATTACCCCATTTGTTGTTTTCACCAAAACCAGAGTAGCCATCACTTCTGCCTGTAACCGTCACTAAAAATCTATCGTCGTACGTGTAGTTTAGACGTAACATCGCGGATAATGTAACTTGCTCAGAGTAACCGTATCCTGGTTCAATAACAGCACCTAATGCAGCTTGGTACCATGTTAAATCATCACTTGGAAAACCGCGCGCATCAACAGTTCGTATATCTTGTTCAATTTTTTGATAACTATACAAAGCAGTTGCCGCAACACTATGCTTACCAAATTTGTTTTTGTAATTTAAAATGTTTTCCAATAATATATTTGTTAATACATTGTCCTCTAAATCTAAACTTCCTTGAACACTAAGACCTTCCTGAGTATCTCTACCGCGATACTGTTGCCTATTCAATGCTGTAAATTCTATACCTGTATTCATTCGATAAGACAAACCTTCAATAAACGGTAAATTAACATTTATATAATTGTTTGTAAAGACTTTATAAGTGTCATAATTATCTTTGAATAATAAACTTTCTAAAGGATTTCTGGTTTGCACATCCTCTGGCCAAGGAAATATGTTTAAACTTCCGTCCTCATTATAAGCTGTTGTCAATGGATTTGCTCGGTATGCCCCTCCAAAACTTGCATTCTGACCATCGCGCTCGGCAAACGATAGTTGTGTGTTTGTACCAACTCTTAGCCAATCTGTTAAGCTTGCATCAAGATTGATTCTAAGTGTTGTTCGTTTAAACTGGTCGTTAACTGCTACGCCTTGTACGTCAAGATAACTTGCTGAAATATAATATTTGGTTTTTTCGCTTCCACCCGATGCGGATATAGTATGTTGCTGTCTTGAACCCGTTCTTGTAGCCAAATCAAGCCAATTGGTTCCTCCACCATTTTCAAAAAGTTCTCTTTCAGAATCTGTTATGAGTGTTTCATCCCTTATCAGTTTGAAATTATAATATTCAGAAGGTGACATTGGTTTCGGAAATTCAGTTAAATTTTCAGAACCGTACACGCCATCATATGAAAACTTAACGGTGCCTCTGAATCCTTTTTTAGATGTTATTAAAATAACACCATTAGCAGCTCTTGATCCATAAATAGCTGATGAAGATGCGTCTTTTAAAATATCAATAGAGGCAATATCCGTGGGGTTTATCTCAGATATATTTCCACTATATGGGACACCGTCTAAAACAATCAGTGGTTGATTTCTTCCATTACTGAAAGAATTTCGACCTCTAATCAATATATTAATCTCATCACCATCTGCTGAGGCCCCTGTTGTTTGAACGCTAACGCCAGAGACAGCCCCCTGAATGGCTTGTGAAAAGTTTGTGTTAGGTATCTGCTCTAAGCGCCCCCTTGACACTGAACTAACCGAACCTGTAACGTCACTTCTTTTTTGAGTACCATATCCTACAACAACGATTTCATCTAATTGTGAGTTATCTGTGCTCAGAGTAACATCATACGTATTGGCGCTTCCTACTATAACCTCTTTTGTCTTAAATCCAAGATAGGAAAACACCATGGTTTGACCTACAGAAGCAGAAATACTGTATTTACCATCAAAATCAGTACTAGTACCAGTTTTCGTTCCTTTGAGAATTATATTTACACCTGGGAGAGGCATATTTGTTTCATCTTTAACATTTCCATTAATATCAATAGTTTGAGCATACCCATGATAAAACATAAGAATAGAAATTAGACAAATTAGTCTGAAGAATAATTGGTTTGTATTCATAAAGCTGTAGTTTGGTTTGTGGTAATTTTAATTTGTCTAGAGAGCGCCTCTAAAAAATAGTAATCGGCATAGATTAATGGCACATCAACTTCGGAATTTTTAGGCTTAGAACCTGTTGAATGTTTTAATAAGAACCCTTTATTTTCTCCTTGAACATTAAAATAATTCTCTGATGAGAGTGATTTTATTATTTTATTGGCCACACCTAAATATTCCTGTGAATTTGTTTTGGTTAATGTACTTAATTCAAATAAGGCAGAGGCTATAATAGCCGCAGAAGAAGCATCTTTAGGTTCACCACCAGTGCTGTTGACACTGAAATCCCACAATGGCACAAAATCCTGAGGCAATCGTGCAATATTTATAATGTAATTGGCAATCTCTTCTGCTTGTGTTAAAAATTGGTTGTCGGTAGTTTCGCGGTAGGCCATTGTATAACCATAAAGAGCCCAAGCCTCACCTCTAGCCCATGAGGAATTATCGGAAAATCCTTGATGGGTTGCTTTGTGGATTGCAGCTCCAGAAACGGTATCGTAATTTACAACGTGGTATGAGCTATAATCTTCCCTGAAGTGATTTTTAAGGGTCGTTTTGGCATGAGTACTTGCCACGTTGTAAAAGTCTTGGTCACCAGTTTCTTTCCAGGCCCAAAATAAAAGTTCTAGATTCATTAGGTTATCAATAATTACCGGAAATCCCCATTTATCTTCATGATGGTCCCATGAACGAATACACCCTACTTTAGAATTAAATCTAGTGGTAAGGGTTTTAGCAGATTGAATAAGAACTTCCCTGTAATGTTGGTCTTTAGTAAATTTGTAGCCCAACCCAAAACTCGACATCATTTTAAATCCTATATCATGGTCTAAGGTGTTATTTTGCTCACTCTCTAGAGCGTTTGTAAAAAGTGTGGCATTTTGTTTCCAATAAATGTCCTCAGTAAGGCCGTACATTAACCACAATACCCCGGGATAAAAACCACTAGTCCAATCAGAGGTATTCACCATCTTAATATCACCAGACTTTTTTAGACTCCTTGGGAACTTTGAAAAATCTGATTGCCGCTTAAGGTTTAGTGCTAAATCTTTTAAATTACGTGAAGCTTTTTCTACTTTACGGTCAATGTCCTTGTGAGTACTTACCTTTAAATGATCTGACTTACACGCAAAAATCAATAGCAATAGAAAACCTAAAATATACGTTCTTTTGTTCACAGTAGTTACCACTTTACGAAATAGTTAAATTAATTTTAAGTCAAATGTAAAAGGTTATTTTTTTGTTTGTTGAAACTAATGTTCCCATTTACTAGCACAGATGTTCCATGTTAGTAATTATGTAACACAAAACAACATTTGTACTAAGAATTAATTCATAATGTCTTTTTACATACCTATTAATTTGTAATTTAGTTCATAAAAAATGTCATGGCGAAACGTCTGCTACGCTTGTTAATTGTTTTTATGCCAATTGCTTTATTTGGCACAAACGATCCTCAAATTTCATTGTCTAAAGTAACTCCGGAAGGTGGTGTAGCCTACACTCAAATAACCAGTATAGTAGAAGATAACCATGGTAAGATATGGTTTAGCACTAATAATGGGCTTTTCTCTTACAACTCTGTAAACATTAAACGTTATCGTCATTTTAGAGGAAATTCAACAATTAGCTCTAATAGAATTAATGCGCTTTACAAAGATAATTTCGGAAAATTATGGGTTGCAACGGCAAATGGCCTATGCTCTTATAATGACAAAAGCGACGATTTTATTAGATACAACATAACTAATGACCACAATGATGTTGTTGGTAAAAACATAAGTTCTTTTTTTCAGGATTACAGTGGAACTTATTGGATAGCAGATGAAAATGGTATAGCAACCTTCGATCCAGAAACAAAAAAAGCAAACTATAGAAATAAAAAGAAAAAGAACGCCAGAATCAATGTTGCTACTCTAAGCGCAGACCAAACCATTTGGGTGTTTTATAATGATGGTGATATTTATTATTTAACCAAGGATAGTCAAGTTTTTCAATATTTTAAAACAGGTTTTGACAGTACAGTTAGTGCGGTTCTTATTGAAGAGGAGGTAATATGGATAGGCTACCAATCCATAGGACTAGTTTGTCTGAATAAAAAAGACGGCTCCATAACACATCGTTTTAATTCAGAGGCAATGGGTAAACGCTTACCAGGAAACCGCATAAGAAGTTTAATAAAGGATGATGAAAACCAAATATGGGTAGCCACAAACAACGGTATCGCTATTATTAAGACTGATGAAGTAAAATTAATAATAAAGCAACAAAAATATTATGAACTCCCTCACCATTCCATCTATTCACTTTATCAGGATTCCAATAAGAACATTTGGATAGGGACATGGTTAGGCGGATTGGCATTTCACAATAAGTACAATACTGCGTTTCAACATTACACGCAATCCTCTTCAAATCGATCTCTTAACAGCAATATCGTGAGTTGTTTTGCTCAAGTCCCAAACAGTTCCAATTTAGTAATTGGTACGGATAATGGGGAATTAAATCTCTATGGCCCAAATACTAATATTTTTACTACTATGCCTGTTGTTTGTGATGGAGATACTATTAAACGATTTAAATCTATAACCTACGATAAATTTGGAACCTTATGGGTGGGAACATACAACAACGGCGTCTTCTACCAGAAAAAAAATACAAAAGACTTTAAAAAATTAATCACACCTTTTAATACTGGCTTTCAAA
>Ga0100391_1006503_pt1 | contig 10517 bp, 9 predicted proteins | sample CryGeymeta201515_FD_81541 | JGI IMG/M metagenome (GOLD analysis project Ga0100391, IMG submission 81541) | Groundwater microbial communities from Crystal Geyser aquifers in Utah, USA - Crystal Geyser metaG 2015-15 | ecosystem: Environmental > Aquatic > Deep subsurface > Groundwater | place: USA...
ACACTAATGCATTCTATTTTCCGCATTTTAATCTACTATTTGAACGCAAAAATAAGGATTTGATAAATTAAGACTTGAGTTTTTCTAGTTTCTTATTAAGAAATGTTTAGGATTTATTAGCATAAGGGATTATAGCGGCATCCTTTTAATTTCTTTTGAGGAAATTAAAAGATATAGCGGAAAGCCCGACCCACAAAGGCATTTTTAGGATGCCTTTGTGGGGAATGCCATATTGATTGTTATTTATGACAACCTGTCAGAACTAAACCGCTGGCATAATGATTGACTATTTGTGGTTGTGAAATTGAATCAATAATATTTAAACACGTATACTATTATGAGTAAAATAATTGGAATTGACTTAGGGACAACTAACTCCTGTGTATCTGTAATGGAAGGTAGCGAGCCTGTGGTAATCCCTAATGCTGAAGGGAAAAGAACTACTCCATCTGTAATCGCTTTTGTTGAAGGTGGTGAGATTAAAGTTGGTGACCCGGCGAAGCGTCAGGCAGTTACTAACCCAACTAAAACTATTTCTTCTATAAAGCGTTTTATGGGGAACAAATATTCTGAATCTTCTAAGGAAGCAGGAAGAGTTCCTTATAAAGTAATTAAAGGAGATAATGATACTGCTAGAGTAGATATCGACGGGAGAATGTATACTCCACAAGAATTATCTGCAATGATCTTGCAAAAAATGAAAAAAACAGCTGAAGACTATCTTGGACACGAGGTAACTGAAGCGGTTATTACTGTTCCTGCATATTTTAACGATTCTCAACGTCATGCAACTAAAGAAGCTGGTGAGATCGCAGGTCTTAAAGTAAGAAGAATTATTAACGAGCCTACTGCTGCGGCATTGGCTTACGGATTAGACAAAAAATCTATCGACCAAAAGATCGCGGTTTATGATCTTGGGGGTGGTACTTTTGATATTTCTATCCTTGAATTAGGTGATGGTGTATTTGAAGTATTATCTACAAATGGTGATACGCACTTAGGTGGGGATGATTTTGATGAGGTGATCATCGATTTCCTTGCAGATGGTTTCAAAAAAGCTGAAGACATCGATCTTAGAAAAGATCCTATGGCTTTACAACGTTTAAAAGAAGCTGCTGAAAAAGCGAAAATCGAATTATCTTCTTCTACACAAACAGAGATCAACTTACCATACGTTACGGCTACCGCTTCAGGACCAAAACACTTGGTAGAAACTCTTACAAGATCTAAGTTTGAGCAATTAGCTCATGAGCTTGTAAAACGTTCTATGGATCCTGTGAAAAAGGCATTAAGTGATGCTGGACTTTCTACAAGTGATATAGATGAAGTTATTTTAGTAGGTGGATCTACTCGTATTCCTAAAATTCAGGAGGAAGTAGAAGCATTCTTCGGAAAAAAACCTTCTAAAGGAGTAAACCCAGATGAGGTTGTTGCAATTGGAGCAGCTATTCAAGGTGGTGTATTAACAGGAGATGTAAAAGACGTATTGTTACTAGATGTAACTCCTCTTTCTCTTGGAATTGAAACTATGGGTGGTGTATTGACTAAGTTAATTGAGTCTAACACAACTATTCCAACTAAAAAGTCTCAGGTATTCTCTACAGCATCAGATAATCAACCATCGGTTGAAATCCATGTTTTACAAGGAGAGCGTCCTATGGCAACAGATAATAAAACCATTGGTAGATTCCATTTAGATGGAATTCCACCAGCACAAAGAGGAACTCCACAAATTGAAGTAACTTTTGATATTGATGCGAATGGTATTATTAAAGTAAGTGCTACAGATAAAGCTACTAATAAGACTCAGGATATTAGAATTGAAGCTTCTTCTGGATTAACTGAAGAGGAGATCCAAAAGATGAAGCAAGATGCTGAAGCAAATGCTGAATCTGATAAGAAGACTAAAGAGAAAGTAGACAAGTTGAATGAGGCAGATGGAATGATCTTCCAAACTGAAAAGCAATTGAAGGAATTTGGTGATAAGATATCTGAGGATAAGAAAAAGCCAGTTGAAGATGCTTTAGAAGAATTGAAGAAAGCTTACGAAACTCAGGAAATTGCTACTATTACTCCAGCATTGGACAAATTGAATGAAGCATGGAAAACAGCTTCAGAAGAAATGTACAAAGCACAAGCTGAAGGTCAAGGTGCAAACGGAGCTCCGGGTGCTGATGCAGGTGGAGCAGATGATGCAAAACAAGCAGATGATGTTGAAGATGTAGACTTCGAAGAAGTTAAATAAGCATCTAAATAATAGATCTTGATTACAAGATCGTACTAAAAGATCCCGATGAAAATCGGGATCTTTTTTTGTTTGAAATAGTTATAAAAACAGAATATAATAAAGATACACGAACGTGAAGATTACCAACAAAGCAAAGCAGATTAAGCTAAATATCTTATAAGCTCCAGACGGCTGATCTTCCTTTTTTAAATGATTTCCGGTAACCAATTTATAATTGAACCAAGCTAGAAATGGCGCCGATAAAAATGAAAGTCCGGTGGCAAAGTCTATTAGAAATATGAAAGAACCGGAAAGGAAAAACAAGATACACAAAGATAATATTGGGATTAAAAAGATCCCAATGCTATAATCTTTCCACTTTTTCCTATCATTCTGAAGTTTTTTATCTTCGGGATTTAACAATTCAGAGATCACTCTAGGAAAAGCATCTGTTACGGTAAGGGTTGTACTTAATAAAGTGACAAATGCAGCTATAGAAATTATCGGAGTACTCCAAGAGCCTAAGGTTTTGCCATAAAGCGCTACCAGTTGTGAGGAAAATTCTACAGAGTTGGAAGAAAACGACGTGCCACTCCCAAACATGACCAGAGCCCCCAATGTTAGAAATAAGAGACCAATAAAAGCAGCAGAGAGATAACCTATATTAAAGTCGGTGAACGCTTCTTTTATACTCGGCTTGTGTTTGGTTTGTTTCGCCTTTTCCCGTGTCCAGATAGAATGCCATACAGAGGCATCGATAGGAATGGGCATCCAACCCATAAAAGCGATTATAAAACCAATACTTGCGGTGGTCCATAAAGATGGAGTAGGGGTAGCAATGGTATTTGCATAAGTACCGGCGCCAAAAGCCATTACTACCGCAGCTAGAGTTGCAAGGGTAAGAAAGGTCACAATGATCTTCATACTTTTATCCAATCCAGGATATTTCCCAATAAGCAGCAGCGAGATGCAAAATATAAGAATAACCAAACTCCAGATAAATGGAGACCAGCCAAAATTAAATAGTTTTTCTGCCAAGCCAGCAGTTACTATGGTAACCGCAGCTTGAATAATGAACATTGTCCCCACAGTAAAAACTATAAATGCCCAATAGGGAAATTTGCCTAATTTCTTATAGCCTGTAATAAGGTGATTGCCGGTAGCCGCTGCATATCGAGGTCCGAATTCAAGGAAGGGATACTTGGTAGCACAAGCTAAGACCAATGCCCAGATCAAAATGAAACCATAATCTGCACCTGCACGTGTGGCTTGTACCAAATGAGAAACTCCAATTGCCGCACCCGCTAGTAAAAAGCCTGGACCAATACTTTTTAGTAAAGAGCTTTTAGAACTTTTTGAATCGGCTTGGCGTTTTTTCATTTATCAGAATTATAAAAGTAAATCTAAACTAAAGATTCTATTATGGAGGGTTTCATTTCGTGAACTCCATCAAAAGGAATAACAGTCAAGTTTTTAGGGAAAAGTTCTTGTAGCTTGATCTTTTCAGATTGCAGGCGTTCTTCGTTCATATATGGATCTTTATCTCCGTAGATCATTGTTACTTCTTTTTCAGATAAATGCTGAAAATCTTCTGCCACCAATTCTTTTGGAAGTCCACCGGAACATAAGATCAACTGGTTTGGGATTAGTTTTTTTCTTGCAACCCATCTTGTCGCAACAGAAACACCCTGAGAATAGCCCAAAACTATAAGATTTGTTGCAGATCCCAGATCTTCAGCGTTATAAACTTCATCTAAATAATTCATTGCATTTTCTACTTCTTGCTGGGTATTGTCTTTTGTGAACCACGAGGCACCAACGTGTGTATATTTTCCGTTGAGATAATATTTGGAGGCCGCCTGCGGAGCGATGATATAATTTTCCTGAGGATCTAATCCTTTAAAATATTTGAGGAAATACTTAGATAGATACCCAATTCCGTGAAAGACAACCCAAACATTTTTAGTTTTTGAAGTCTTTTCATTTAAGGTGCTATAGGAGTTTGTGATTTTATAAGAAACCTGTTTTTCGGTTGGATTCATCCTTTTTCGTTTTGTATTTTTACAAAGTAAACAATCTATTTAATATGCAGAACGAGGAATTACTTGAAAAATGTAGGCATATGTTCAAGAACACCTTAATGGAAACCTTGAATATTGAAATTGTAGAAATTACAGATGCCTATGTGTTAGGGAAAATGCCGGTGACCTCAAAAGTGCATCAGCCAGATGGCGTATTACATGGAGGCGCTACCGTAGCTTTGGCAGAAACAATTGGGAGTATGGCTTCTTTGCTATTATATAATTCTACTGACTTTGTGATACGTGGAATTGAAATCTCTGCAAATCATATAAAAAGTATTCGAGAAGGATTTGTATTTGCAAAAGCTTCAGCAATACATAAAGGTAGAACCACTCAACTATGGGAAATTAAGATCACCGACGAAGCAGATAATCTCATTTCATTGGTTAAATTAACCACCATTTCATTGCCTAAAAAAAGCTAATGAGCTCGGAAGAATTTTTCAATTTATTAGAGAATCAACTTGAAGAAGGAAAACCGGTGGTGAGTTATAGGCTTCCGGGAAAATCTGTTATCCACATGTTGACTCAGAATTCTGAAGAATCTTTTAGGATTAAAGATTTTTCTGAAAGCGGATTTATCTTTGCGCCATTTAAGAATTTAGAAAACCCACTTTTTATTCCTGAAAAAGGAAGTGCTTCAAATATGCTTTTAGATTTTGAAGTATTAGACCTTAGTAAAAACAATTCAAAAGAAAACTTTTCAGAAAAACAAGAAAAATCTAAAACTGCACATATTGATCTGGTAAGTTTAGGAATACAAACTATTAAAGAGGGCAAGCTTCAGAAAGTTGTTTTATCCAGAAAAGAAATTCAGAAAACAAGACTTTCCGCAGTTGAAATCTTTCAGAATTTGCTCAGCTTATATCGAAATGCGTTTGTTTATATCTGGAGTCATCCCGAAACAGGAGTTTGGATTGGCGCTACTCCGGAAACACTTTTGAAAACTGAACGGACTAAATTTAGTACGATGGCGCTTGCAGGGACCAGAAAGCTTCAGAATTTTTCTGAAAATAACTGGACTCAAAAAGAAATAACAGAACAACAATTGGTTACAGATTCTATAGTTTCAAAGTTAAACGAATTAGGATATTCTGAAGAGAAATTAAAAATTTCTGAGACCTATAATAGTGAAGCTGGAAGTTTGCTTCATTTAAGAACAGATATTTCAGGTTTTTTTAAAACCGATGCTTCAGAAATTGGTAATATTTTAAAAGTATTGCATCCAACTCCAGCAATATGTGGGTTGCCAACAAATGAAGCATATAAATTCATTTTAGCTCATGAAAATTATGATAGGGAGTTTTACACCGGTTATCTCGGACCTTTGAACATGACTACGGAAACCAAGAGGAGCAGCAGAACCAGAAATCAGGAAAATCAGGCATATTCCAGCATTAGAAAAGATTCTTCTTTATTTGTGAATTTGAGATGTTTAAAATATGATGATGCCGAAGTGAAGATATATGTAGGAGGAGGAATTACAGTAGATTCTGATGCCACCTCAGAATGGGAAGAAACTGTAAATAAAACCCGCACCATGAAAGCGGCTTTATAAAATAGTTTTCCTGCGAATTTACTGTGGAAAAATTGTAATTTTGAGTTAGCTGAAGCTACATAAAATGGCTTACTATTTTTATGTTCAGCTCCATTTCATTTAAACTTTTAGTGTGAAATATTCCAAAATACCGGTTGCCCAATCGATAGTTGCATTATGTGTTGCAAAAAACATTAAACATGTAGTGATCTCTCCGGGATCCCGAAATGCACCTTTAACCATTGGGTTTACCAATCATCCAGAAATTGAAGCATATAGTATTGTAGACGAACGCTGTGCTGCGTTTTTTGCTTTGGGAATTGCCCAGCAATTAAAACAACCTGTAGCAGTGGTTTGTACTTCCGGGTCTGCTTTATTAAATTATTACCCAGCGGTTGCCGAAGCATATTACAGCGATATTCCTTTGGTAGTGATCTCCGCAGATAGACCTATAGAACGTATTGATATTGGAGACGGACAAACCATAAGGCAGAAAAACGTTTTCGAAAATCATATTTTATATTCGGCTAACTTGTATTCTGAACTGGTTTTGGAAAATGAAGTTTCAGATAAAAAGTTGATCCAGAAACAATTTGAAAGTAGAAGGCACAACGAAAGAGAGATCAATCTAGCCTTGAACAGCGCTATAGAAAATAATGGTCCCGTTCATATAAATGTTCCGTTTTATGAGCCTTTATATGCAGTAGACGATCAAAAGATCACAGATCCTGTAGAGATATTTCCTGATTTGAGCATGCGCGAATATTCTAATATAGAATTGCAGCCGTATTTAAATCTTTGGAATAAAGCGAAACGAAAAATGATCATTGTTGGAGTGATGGCTCCAAATAGTGTGGAACATAAGTACTTAGATCTTTTAGCTGAAGATCCTACAGTGCTTGTCCTAACCGAAACTACTTCTAACCTTCATAATCCCGAATTCTTTACTCGAATAGATACCTTGATTGGTCCTATAGAAAAATGTGAAGATGCAGATGAGCAATTTAAAGCCTTGCAGCCGGATATTTTGTTAACCTTTGGAGGGATGATAGTTTCTAAAAAGATCAAATCTTTTTTAAGGAATTACCAGCCAAAGCAGCATTGGCATATAGATCCTAAAAAGGCTTACAATACCTTTTTCTGTTTGAACAAGCATTTTGAAACTTCAGTAAACAGCTTTTTTCAAAAGTTTTTGCCTGAAACCGATTCTGTAAAAAGTGAATATGCGCAGCATTGGAAAGGCATAAACGAACAGCGCCGAGCTAGGCATGATGTTTATGTGGAAAAGATCCCATATTCAGATTTTAAGGCGATGCAAGCAATAGTTCCCGCTATACCCGGGAATTATAATGTACAACTTGGTAACAGTTCTACCGTGCGCTATGCGCAACTATTCAATTGGGAGCCAACACAGGCTGTTTTTTGTAATAGAGGAACAAGTGGAATAGATGGAAGTGTTTCTACCGCTGTGGGCGCCGCAATGGTGAATAAGCAGCCAACCATCCTAATTTGTGGAGACTTGAGTTTTATTTATGATAGTAATGCACTATGGAATCGCCATATTCCTGAAAATTTCAGAATAATAGTGATCAATAATTCCGGTGGTGGTATTTTTAGAATACTTCCCGGGAATAAGGATACAGAGAATTTCGAAACCTATTTTGAAACAGTTCATGATCTCAACGCAAAACCACTTTGTGATATGTATGGTTTGGACTATTCACTAGTGAAGGATTCTCATACTTTAGAAGAAGAATTATCAGACTTTTTCGAAGCTTCAGATCGACCTAAATTACTAGAGATTTTTACACCAAGACTTTTAAATGATGAAGTTTTGCTGGAATACTTCAGCTTTATGAGATAATAAAATCCTCATTTTTAAGCTGAAATAACTTAAGAATTCTATAGAAAAAACTTGAATTCCGAAGCAATTTAGAATGCCACAGGATTTTAAGAATTCCCATAATATTAAAGTATCTTTGCCTTTTAAAATTCAGTTATGCTTACACTAGGACAATACCATACTTTAATAATAGATCGTGATACCGAACCGGGATTATTTCTTACCGGATCTGGAGATGATGAGGTGTTATTACCAAATAAATACAAACCCGAAACCTTTAATATTGGAGACGAAATAGACGTTTTTGTTTATTTGGACCATTCTGAGCGTCCGGTTGCCACTACGCTTCGCCCTTATGTGAAGTTAGATGAGTTTGCGTATTTGAAATGTGTGGAAGTATCTGATATTGGAGCATTTCTTGACTGGGGATTAGAAAAGCATCTTTTTGTGCCTTATCGTGAAATGGCTTCAAAAATGCGTAAGGACAGCTGGTATTTAGTGTTTTGTTATTTAGATGAAGTTACCGAAAGATTGGTTGCATCTAGCAAGACCAACGCCTTCATGGATAATTCTGAGATCACGGTTGAGCCTTATGAAGAAGTAGATATCATCGTGGTAAATCCTACAGATCTTGGGGTAAATGTTATTGTAAATGAATTACATCAAGGTCTTATTTATAAAGATGATATTTTTCAAGATCTAAATCCTGGAGATCGTTTAAGAGGTTGGATTAAAAAGACCAGACCAGATGGTAAACTGGATGTTACATTGCAACGTCCTGGATATAGAAGTATCGAGCCAAATGCTGAAAGTATTTTGAATGAACTTTCGTTGAAAAACGGCTATTTGAATCTTACAGATAAGTCAGATCCTACTGAAATTCAGCGTGTGTTACAAATGAGTAAGAAAAGCTTTAAAAAAGCTGTTGGGACTTTGTATAAGCAGCGAATGATAGATATTAAAGATGATGGTATCTATCTGAAAAAAGAATAATACTTTCTAATATCTTCTGTAAAAAGGAGAATACCTGCTATAATATAAAGGAGTTGTGTTCTCTGAAGCATCTTTGTAAACCATATTTCTCACCCCGGTTTTTGGTAAATACGGATTAAAATTCTGATTGAAATATCTCGCATCGTTATCTCTCGGATTCATAGAAAAACTAACCGAATTCTTTTTCTCTGAAAATTGTTGAACTGGTGGTGCTAATTCAACATATTTATTAGCGCGCTCATATTCTACCTCACGCATAACTTCAGAAATATTTACTTCAATAGGAATTTCTTTCTCATCAAAATTCACAGTTCTTATTCTGAACTTTCCAACATATGGATTTTCAGGAGCAAGTATAGAAAGCGATGGAACGATCTCGGTGCGCTTTATTATAAAATCTGTTGGAGAATTAACTGCAGGAATTTCCTGAGCCACTCCAAAGGCGCTAATTAAAATAGAGAAAATAATTGTTGTAAAAAATTTCATCGGATTCATTTAACTCAAAGATATCAAGAATTATGCAATAGCTAATTAATGAGTCTAATTCTTTGAAAATTTCTATACAACATCGTGTTTTCATCACTTTTTACTTTTTTAAAAGCGAAATAATTTTATTTTTGAACAACTAAAAAATCAAGTTTATGAAAAATGCATTTTACGCAGTATTATTTTTATTAGTAGGGTTCTCAGGATTCTCTCAAGAAGCAGATGCTGCTTACAAAGCTAAAGCAGTTAAATTGATAGAGATAAACTCCGGAGCAACTTTCGATGTTATGTTAAAGCCACTTTATGCTATGGTTCCTGAAGAAAATCAAGCTGCCTTTAAAGCAGACATTGAAGCAAGTATGGGAGATCTTTACGATCAACTTGCTGTTGTTTATATGGAAAGCTTCACGGAAGCAGAATTAGACGAAGTGATCGCTTTTTATAATACCAAAGTTGGTAAGAAAATGACTTCTGAATTGCCAATTATTATGGAAAAATCCATGCAAATAGGTCAGATGTGGGGAATGAAATTACAACCACTTATGGCTAAATATTCGAAATAACAAATACTTAAAATTTGTTAAAAGCCTGAGAAATTGATCTCAGGCTTTTTTTATGTTGAAGTTTTAAAGTATTCTTCTTTGGTTAATATTATGTACAGTTTTACAAAAACTCTATTTTTATAAAAAATTAAAACGATGAGCAAGATAGAATGGAAGTCTGCTAAGATATACGAGGACATTACTTATAAAAAGGCTAATGGTGTTGCCAGAATAGCATTTAATAGGCCAGATATACGCAATGCGTTTCGGCCAAAGACTACCAGTGAATTATATGATGCTTTTTATGATGCCCAAGAAGATACTTCTATAGGAGTTGTATTACTTTCTGCGGAAGGACCATCTTCTAAAGATGGCGTTTATTCTTTCTGTAGTGGTGGAGATCAAAAAGCCAGAGGACATCAAGGTTATGTGGGAGAAGATGGAATGCATAGATTAAACATTTTAGAAGTACAACGTTTAATACGTTTTATGCCAAAAGTGGTTATTGCAGTGGTGCCCGGTTGGGCAGTTGGTGGAGGACATAGTTTGCATGTAGTATGTGATATGACCTTGGCTAGCAAGGAACATGCAATTTTCAAGCAAACAGATGCCGATGTTACCAGTTTTGACGGTGGATATGGTTCAGCATATTTAGCAAAAATGGTAGGGCAGAAGCGAGCAAGAGAGATCTTTTTCTTAGGAAGAAATTATTCTGCTCAAGAAGCTTTTGAAATGGGGATGGTAAATTCAGTTATTCCGCATGCAGAATTGGAAAATACCGCCTATGAGTGGGCTCAGGAAATATTAG
>Ga0100391_1006509_pt1 | contig 10508 bp, 8 predicted proteins | sample CryGeymeta201515_FD_81541 | JGI IMG/M metagenome (GOLD analysis project Ga0100391, IMG submission 81541) | Groundwater microbial communities from Crystal Geyser aquifers in Utah, USA - Crystal Geyser metaG 2015-15 | ecosystem: Environmental > Aquatic > Deep subsurface > Groundwater | place: USA...
CATCAGACAGAAAATTTCCGATTTATGCAGAGTTGGCGGGAAGGTTGTTGTGAAATGAGTTTATATATTACAGCGAGTGATCGCATCAGCGCTGAGCTAACCAACACCATCATGAACAACACCCTGTGGATCGGCGTGTATCCCGGTCTGACTGAAGAGATGTTGGATTTTGTATGTGAGAAGATCGAAGCATTTTTTGGTGTGAATTTCTAAATGTTCGAATTGAAGCCGAGCAAGATTGAAGGTTGCTTTGAAATGCAGCCCAAAGTAATGCGTGATGATCGTGGAAGATTTGTAAAGGTCTTCCATGAGCAGGAATTTTCGGCACAGGGGTTGGAAACAAAATTTGTCGAAGAGTATTACTCGGTATCGCACAAGAACGTGATTAGGGGATTGCACTTTCAATTGCCTCCTATGGATCACGTCAAGTTGGTGTATTGCGTAGAAGGCGAAGTAATGGACGTTGTTATTGACTTAAGAGTGGGATCTCCCACCTATGGCCAATATGAGTTGTTTGAGCTGAGTGCAGAAAAAGCCAACAGCATTTACATCCCCAAGGGAATGGCGCATGGTTTCTGCGCGCGTAGTGAAGATGCCATCATGGTGTACAAGGTCAGCACGGTCTATGCATTTGCTCAAGATGCAGGGATCTTGTGGAATTCACTAGGTGTTGCATGGCCGACAGCGGATGCGATTCTGTCCGTGCGCGATCAAAGCTTCCCGTCATTCGCACAATTTGAGAGTCCATTCCGTTATGAGTGAAGCCATTTTAAATAAAGGCAAACAGCGTGTGGCGCTGGTCACGGGCGCAACTGGGTTTGTAGGTAGTCATCTTGCACGCCGATTAGTGCGTGAAGGCTGGCAAGTGCATATCTTGAGCCGCAGGGGTTCACGTGTGCCAGATGCCGAGGAATTTGCACAAGTAACCAATCATATCCACGATGGCAGCACAGAGAGCATGGTGCGTTGCGTCGCACAAGCAAAGCCCGATGTGGTGTTTCATTTGGCTTCGCTGTTCTTGTCACAGCACGTTAGCAAGGATATTGATGCGCTGATACAAAGTAATGTGCTGTTTGGCAATCAATTGCTCGAAGCGATGAAGGTGAATGAAGTGAGCAGCCTCATTAACACGGGTACCTCTTGGCAGCATTACGACAACGATGACTACAACCCAGTTTGCTTGTATGCCGCGACAAAGCAAGCATTTGAATCACTCTTGGAATATTACGTCCAGGCATGTGGCATCAAGGCGATCACGCTTAAATTGTTCGATACCTACGGTTCCGATGATCCGCGCCCCAAGTTGTTTCATTTGCTGAATAAGGCTGCGACAACAGGTGATCCGCTCGATATGTCTGCTGGTGAGCAATTGATTGATTTAGTGCATATCGATGATGTGACAGAGGCTTATGTGATTGCCGCACAGCGTCTGCTCGACGTGCAAGTATCACAGCATGAGAGTTACGCAATTTCGTCTGGACACCCATTGCCATTGAAAGACATGGTTCAGCTATTTGCGGAAGTGACCAAACAAACCATTGCGGTAAATTGGGGCGTGAGGCAGTATCGGGATAGAGAAGTAATGATGCCTTGGAATAGAGGCATCTCCTTAGCGGGGTGGTATCCAAGAGTCAGCCTTGCTGAGGGCATGCAGCGAATCCTCAAATAACCAGAATCCAAGCATGAGTGTTCATCGCAAGATATTGAGGGGTGTATCAGGGGGGGGGATTTTTTCTCTTGTTAGTATCGTTGTGACATTCGTCCAGCTGCGCTTAGTGCTGGACTTTTTGTCACCAAGCCTCGCAGGAACTTGGTTGTTATTCATATCAGTCGGCTCCTACATAGCTTTTTTTGACTTGGGTCTAAGCCCTACTGTCGCGCGTGAAATTGGCTTTTACCTTGGCTCTCAGCGGCACGATCATCAACATAAAATTAAACTTATCGCTGACCTTCTCGTAACAAGTAATTATCTGTTTCGGTTCCTGTCTATTGCAGTCTTTTTATTGGCGGTGTTACTCGGCGGATATATCGTACATACAACCACGTCACCGGAACAATATTCACAAGTGGCTTGGGCATGGTTAATTTTTTCTACGGGAGCAGCGCTTAATTTGTGGGCAAGCAGTCCATTTGCAGCCCTTTACGGCCTTGGCTATTTGGGAACTGAACGACTGATTCGTTCGTTCTCTCTGCTGCTAGGACTAGCGTTGACCATCACGCTGCTCTACGCGGGATTCGGCATTGTCGGTCTGGCTGCAGCCTGGGCTGCTCAGGGGCTGCTATCAAGGCTGATTGCCAAACTGGTTCTGTACCAGAAATACCCCGACTTATTGACAGTTCACAGTAAAGCCGATCTGCAACTTGCCAAGGCGATTCTAATTCCAAGTTTGCAATGGGCAGTAATGGGATTTGGTGCCATCATGATTTTACAAACCGACAATGTCATCATCGCGTCAATACTTGGATCGGCCGCAATACCTAACTATGAGGCTGTAGCTAAAATTGCAATCACCACCATGAGCTTTGCATTGTTACTGGTCACAGCCACATCACCGCACATCTCAAAAGCGTATGCCGAAAAAAATGTAGCACTTGTTGCTTCACTTTTGTCGCAGAGTGTAAGGCTAAGCGTGTCTGCAGTCGTATTTTTGGTCGCTTTTGTTGCAGTATTTGGTGATGCCATCATTACACTATGGCTCGGGAATGAAAGGTTTGTTGGCTTTCCAATACTCTGGACGCTATTGCTGATGGTGCTTCTGGAAGCTCACCATGTGGCATTGGCAACAGCAACAGTGGCTACCGGAAGGATGGCATTTGCAAAGCCCGCCTTGCTGGCAGGTTTGCTAAACCTAGTGATTTCCGTTATTTTAGCTCAGCACTTGGGGCTATGGGGGGTGGCTTTAGGCACACTAATCGCCCAAGCACTTACCAATAACTGGTATGCTCCATACGTAGCGCTTAAACATTTCGGCATACCGTTTAGCACACACCTGAAAACGGTCTTGATGCCAACCGCTGTGTTACTTGCGGCTCTCTTGGCCACCAACTTTTTATTGAAGCAAATTCTCATCGATAGCACCGACCTTACAATGTTGCCTAGTGCCATTTTATTATCAGTATTGATTGCTGCCAGCATTTCATATTGGCTTGTGCTAACAAAGAGTGAGCGGCAATTTATTCAAAAGCGACTGCTTTGCAATGGGAGACATAGACCATGATGCCAAGCAACCAACCACTGGTATCTGTCTGTATTCCTGTATATAACGGCGCAAAATACATTGCGGAAACCATACAATCCGTCTTGACACAGACTTATTCAAGAATCGAGATACTAGTTCAGGACAATGCCTCAACCGATGGTACTGGCAGCATCTTGCAGGAGTTCGTTACAAAGAACTCGCAGATATATATAGAACGCAATGAGCAAAATTGCGGTATGGCAGCAAACTGGAATCTGGTCATTAATAGAGCGCGTGGCGATTACATCATGCTGTTAAGCGCGGATGATTTGCTCAAAAAGTCCTTCATTGCAACCTGTTTGGAAACATTGACTAAACAAGACATTGACGCTGTGACAACCAACCATCTTTATCACAGAGGTGACAGGCTATCCAGCAGAAAAATGCCTTTGGTCTCCAAAGTTTATCAAAAGTTTTCTTATCTGATACTCCTGCTTAATCCGTTCTCAATTAATTTCACGCTCTTTACACGCGATATAGTTAACCGCATGCGAGTTAGAGGGAATCTCTTTTCGGCTTCATATTACACCTGTGATTACGACCTCTGGATCAGACTGGCACTGGCAGATACCAGAATTGCATATTTGGATAATCGCCTCGGCATCTACCGTGTTCATGGCGAAAACTTGTCCAAGCAGCTAAAACGAATGAGTCGGCAGACTTTTCTTGTCTTATTGTCCAATAAAATTGGTTTGAAAAGCAAATGTTCGATTGCATATCGCTTTACGTTGTTCAGATTTGTTATTCGCAATTTGCGAAATAGATACCTGAAGGACATTGCTGATGATCGTATGCTACGTGTTCTAATTGCAGAATTAACGAGGTAGTGACGTGGCTATGGACATAACGCTAGCGGGTTGGGTATTGATTCCTTTTGGTCTGGTGGCTTTTTGTGTCTTACCTAATTGGCTGTATTACCTGGCGATTTTTCTCATCCCATTTTCCGCCACTGCTGTGGTCAATTTGACCGTAGGAGGTATCCCAAAAGGGATGCCGGCCGTATTGTTCATTGGTAGCCTGTGGATAGTCCGGGAATTTATTACGATAGTTCATCCAGGTATCTTGAAAATACCTAGACATGTTCGGGTGTTCGGTGCAACGTGTTCGCTTTACCTAGTGATATTGGTTTGCTCGCTATCCATACCATTGTTTATGCACGGTGATTTTATGATAACGTCGCCGCGTCTTGATGCGCCGCAGGTATTCCCGCTGTCTTTTTCATCACACAACATCACCCAATTTATTTATATATCCTTCTGGATTGCAATGACTTGGCTTATTGTCTTGCATAACCAGAACGAAAAATCACTCGTTGCGACAATCAGAATATTCGTTATGTCTGCGATGTTTGTTGGTTGTTGGGGCGTGTTGCAGTGGGCTTCTTACAAATTCGGGTTTAACTACCCTTCTGCGCTGTTTAATAGTAGCTCGTCCGAATTTGCGCAGGGTTATACCGGGGTGCTATCAAAAGTCGGAGTTAAACGTATCACATCAGTCGCCGTTGAAGCGTCCATTCTGGCGCAATATCTGCTTTGTGTTTTGCCTCTGGTGTTTTCGGCGGCGTGGTTTAAGTATCCAATATTTTCAATTGTTGGTGACAGGATCGTATTGGTGGTTTTATTGTTGGTTCTTTTGCTATCGACTAGTAGTACAGCTTATCTCGGCTTACTTTTGTTCGCGCTTGGATTTCCAATTCTTTTGAGGCTCAAGGGGCGGCGGCTTCTGCAATATGCTTCGTGGATTATCTTGCTTGGATTGGTGGAGGTGTTTTTACTCACTGCTCTGTCCACTTCAACTGCTCAGTCCACTTCAACTGCTCAGTCCACTTCAACTGCTCTATCGAGTTTAACCACGCCGCACACATTCTCAATGCATGAAAGACTCTATACCATTAATAATGCATGGAATTCTTTTTTGGAATCCCCCTTGCTTGGGTTAGGGTGGGGAAGTATTACTTCCCACGATTTAGTGGTGAATTTGCTGGCCAATAGTGGATTGATAGGGTTAGTCGGATTTATCTTGCTTATCATCGGTCCATTAGTGAATCTTTTATCTGCACACATAACATATCGCTTTGAAGATCAAAAATCAGTTTTTGGTGCAGGCATATTAAGTTCATTTATGTTAATAATTGCAGTAAGTGCTTTTAGTGGTTTTGGTTATGTTTTTGGCCATTTCTGGTTATTGTTGGCTTTATCGGTCAGCGTGGGGATGCTGATGTCATCGCCTATGACTACCTTTAATCGCAGTTCAGGGACATTTGATTGCGGGCGCTCTGCAGAAAGTGAAATCAAATGAGAGTCGCGATGGTTGCTGGCTCCTACCCGCCCATGGCATGTGGGATAGGTGATTACACGGCAAAACTAGCTGAGGCATTAACAGCAAGCGGAGTTAACGTAAATGTTTACGCGGCTGATATTGACTGGTGTCTGTTAAAGGCCAAACAGCTGGCGACCAAAATTTCTGCGGCAAAACCGGATATTGTTCACATTCAATATCCTGGCACGGGCTATGGCCATAAGCTCGGCCCCCAGGCTCTGAGCTTATTGTTGAAGCCTTGTGTCGTCACCCTGCATGAAATAAGCCAAGTACAATTACTGAGAAGGGTATCGCTGTATCCCTTCGCTTTCGGTGCAGAACGGATGATTTTCACGTCAGACTTTGAAAAGAATTATTCAGTCAAATTTGCGTCCTGGTTAGCAAACCGATCCAGCGTTATACCCATAGGAAGCTTTATATCTATCCCAACTGAGCCCTGCGAAAAAGACTTGGACGACATTGTTAGTTTCGGACTAATTCGACCAAACAAGGGGATTGAGCAAGTTATAGCACTGGCTGCTTTGATAAAAGCACAATGCTTACCCCTGAACATCCGTATAATCGGTTCGATTGATCCCAAGCGTCCGCAATATCTTGACGAGCTTCAATCCGCTTCCAGGAGCCTTCCAATTACTTGGGACATAGGGCTATCTGAACCCCAGGTTGCAAATGTACTGGCGAGATCTCGCATAGCCTACATGCCCTTCCCGGACGGAGCATCGGAACGACGTTCTTCATTGCTGGCGGTGGCATTGAATGGTGTTGCCACGATTTCAACCCGAGGTGCTTTTACAACGAATGAGCTGGCTGAGTCACTTGCATTTGCAGACACACCAGCACAAGCTTTGCTCGCTATCAAACAGCTTCTGGAGAAGCCTGAACAATTGGATTTTCTAGCACAACGCGCTCGCGAATATGGGCAAAAACGTAGTTGGCCGCATATTGCGTCGCAGCATGTCGATCTTTACCAGAAGATGATAAAAAACCATCTTGCTGCAATCCTCCAAAATCAATCGCGTTGATTAAGTAAGTAATCATAATGAAGCTGAAATATTTACTGGTTACTTTTCTTGCATTCGTTGCAATACTGACCGCAATAATACTCACCTACAACAAGGGAGTCATTCAGGAATATTCTGCTCCAATTTCTGTATATGGACACGGCACAAAAAACACGCAGCAGGCAGGTACAGCAGCATTCAAATTAAGCGAGCGACTTAATGCTTATGCCCAGTATTCTCTCTGTTTTCTTTACAATACGACTGGACTGGCGAAGCCTGATTTGCGGCTTTCTAATTTTGAAGATGGATTGTTGAGCGCGCCCCCCATACACATCGAGTTGCCTCGAAACAGCTTTGGTTTGGGTGATGTATGCCTCGAAATCACACCCTATTACAATTATTCGGTTCCGACGCTAACCTTTTCTGATCAAAGCAATAGTCAGAGCTCAATGCAGGTTCATGGATGGGCCATTTCGCACTCCTCCACAGCGTTGGCCCAGCTGTTTTACCGCCCTGTTATGAGCAGTGATGTAGCTGACGTTTACCTGGAAAATAACTTCCTCAGATTGAAGTTTATTCTGCCACTCATGTTGTTTCTAGCATTGTGGATAGGCAATGGCGTTGTAATCACATCGTGTATTTCTGGACTGAGCAAACTGGAAATAGTCCTGATATCCCCAGTCATGGGCATGACGTTCATTGCCTTTATAAGCTATGTTCTTAGCTTGATTGGCTTCTACTCCGCTAGCTCTTTCACCCTATTTTCTTTGATAGCCCTGTTTTTGGTTTTCAACAGAAAGCAGGCCTCTGGTCAACCAATATGGCCTACTAAATCATTCTCTCTCGGATCAACAGAGAGCACATCTATTAGCACACATTACAACCGTGTGTTTGATGTTATAGCAGCACTCCTCATTTTGTACGTGTTGTATAAATATCTGTTTGTTGCGGCTACGCCGTTTTTCGCAACCTGGGATGGCTTGGTTTCGTGGAATAAGTGGGGCGCTGATTGGTCAACTCGTGAGATGAGAGGGAATTATCAGTTCACATACCCGCAGATGATCCCTCTTTTTTACTCTGCCTACTACAAGCTGGCGGGGTATTCCGCAAGTGATCCGCTTAGCCTTTCCATGAATAGCGCACATTTCTTTATGACGTATATAGGGCTGCTGGTACTCCCCCTAGTTTATTTGTGTGCCAAAGCATTGAAAATTAGTCCGATCATTCCGATCTGCCTTGTTCTGCTTAGCGACAAGTTTTTTGGCGGCATGAACAATGGTTTTGTCGATAATGCGCTGGTAACCTATTATTTTGCATGCGGGCTTCTGATCCTCAGGGCAAACCCAAGCCCAGACGCACGCAGCAACTTATTATCAGCCCTTGCAATCTGCTTGCTTGGCGCGGGGGCTATATTCCTGAAACAGACGGGTATCTTTGCCAGCATAGCAATACTTGTTTTTTTGTTGGTTTATTACAGAGGGGCGGTGCTATCTAGGCTAGGGTTGTTCTGGGCGATGCTGATATTGTTTGTTCCAGTCGAGTTTTACCTTCACGAGATTATTCTTGATCTCTACCCCACTCTGGTTGAGGACAACCCACTAAATCACTCCATAGGGGGTATCCTATCAAACGCAAGTTTGCAGCTTCATTTGGTATCGCCTGCTTCAACCTGGTATATCCGTCTTGCTGGAAAGCTAGCGGCACTGTGCGGGCAACATTTGCCGGAATCTGGCTTTGCCGCTGTGACGCTGGCCATTTTTGTGACGCTTGTTGTTGTCGGTAGCTTTGCTAGAGTTCTTCTCGGCTTATATCGCATGAAGGAGTGGCCGGCTTTGCTCGTTTGGGGGTTTATAGTCGGGGGTCAGTTGTTAATTGCAGCTAAATTTGGGGGCGCTGACGAGACTAGATACATCCTTGCGTTAATTCCGGTTGTGGCGCTGCTGAGCGGAATTTTGGTACATAAATTAATTATGGTGAGGTTGAGAATCCTAACCTTTGCGGCAGCAGTAGGGGGGCTGGCGGTATATACGGCTGTTGTATTGGCATCTTTTACTCCGCTTACCCCGTCCCCTTCACCTGAAAATGGCTTCGACACAATTTCTTTCGAGGTGCGGCTCAAGCGTTTCTTTCATCCCGGTCACATGAAGGTCAGCGAATACCTTGTTTCTCAGAAAGACCAGAGCTTTAGATTGTTTACTGAATCAGATTTCGTAGTTTGGCCATACACAATTTACGATAGCTTTACAAAAAGCACACCTGCTAAAATGGCGCAAATATATCAACCGGGCGACTTTTATTATTCAATGCAGACCAGAGAATGTCCTCAAGATTTTGAAAAAGTGCCGTTGGATGTCGGTACATTTGCCTTCTGTAGGAAAAAATAACTGTGACGTTTTGAGACCAGCGAAAGCAATCGTGTTCCATATATGACCACTATAATGAAATCAAATATTGCCGTTGTTATTCCCTGCTACAAAGTTTCTGCACATATCTGTAATCTCATACAGAGAATCGGAAGCGACGTGGACATAATCTTCGTGGTGGATGATTGCTGCCCTGAGAAAAGCGGTGCCCTTGTAGAAAGTTCCTGCGCCGATGCAAGAGTCCATGTGATTTATCACCAAGTCAATCAGGGGGTAGGCGGTGCGGTGATGTCGGGCTATAAAGCCGCGATTGCAGCGGGCGCAGATGTCATTGTGAAAGTAGATGGTGATGGGCAGATGGACCCTAGTTTGATTCCTGATTTTGTTGCGCCGATTATTTCAGAAGAGGCTGATTACACAAAAGGAAATCGCTTCTTTGACCTTGAGGAAATCCGCGCAATGCCCAAGGTTCGCCTGTTTGGCAATGCTGTGCTTTCGTTCATGACCAAACTTTCATCCGGGTACTGGGATTTGTTTGATCCAACCAATGGCTATACCGCAATCCACGCCGATGTGGCGCGGCAGCTGCCGTTTGAAAAAATTAGTCGCCGTTATTTCTTTGAGACCGACATGTTGTTCAGGCTCAATACGCTACGTGCAGTGGTGGTTGATGTGCCTATGGACGCCCAATATGGCGATGAGGTGAGCAACCTGAAAATCTCGAAGATTGTTGGTGAATTCCTTGTTAAGCATGTGCGAAATTTTGCAAAGCGGATAGTTTATAACTATTACCTACGCGATATGTCTCTCGCATCCATAGAGCTACCACTGGGAATATTACTGTTTATCACCGGAAGCGGTTTTGGTGTTTATCATTGGATAAGTTCTTTGGAACAAGGTGTCGCCACACCCGCAGGCACAGTCATGCTGGCAGCTTTGCCCATTTTAATGGGTGCCCAACTGATATTGGCATTTCTGGGATACGACATCGCTAACGTGCCACGCAGGCCATTCCATAAGATGCGCCGGAATTCAAAAAAGGAGTTTCATAAACAATGAAGGATCAGATGGGAAATGAAGATCAGGCATGGCTGGATTACCGCGCCAGGTTCGCGGATGTGTATGACGAGGCCAACTATGCCAGCCCTTTGCAATCCGCAGTGATGCGGGCCAGCCATCGTCTCACCGAGAAGAATTTTAAGGAAAGCGACCATTTTTCAAAAGTGTTGGAAATCGGAGCGGGGACGGGTGAACACTTAGGTTTCGTTAAGCATGGTTTTGATCAGTATGTATTAACTGATTTGGATGCGAAGACACTTGAAGTTGCTAAAGGCAAACTGAAAGATCAATTCGGCAGCAAGCTGAAGTATGAAACGCAAACTGCGGAAGGATTAAGTTATGCCGACAACAGCTTTGATCGCTTGATTGCAACCCATGTGCTTGAGCATATCTATCAGCCACACTTGGCACTTAAAGAATGGCAGCGCGTGGTCAAAAATGGCGGAATTCTTTCCATACTCATCCCAACGGATCCAGGCATGGCTTGGCGCTTAGGGCGGCATCTCGGGCCGCGAAAGAACGCGATC
>Ga0100391_1006518_pt1 | contig 10496 bp, 8 predicted proteins | sample CryGeymeta201515_FD_81541 | JGI IMG/M metagenome (GOLD analysis project Ga0100391, IMG submission 81541) | Groundwater microbial communities from Crystal Geyser aquifers in Utah, USA - Crystal Geyser metaG 2015-15 | ecosystem: Environmental > Aquatic > Deep subsurface > Groundwater | place: USA...
AAATTGAGGTCTTTAGCCCCACAGCTTTCTTTATTCGGGACGTTGCTTAAAACTTAAAAAAAAGAAATGAAAGAATTATATGACAAAATAGTCCATCAAATTAAAAAATATTCTAAAGAACAAGATATGTTCATTCTACCTTCAATTGATGATTTCGAAACAGAAGAATCGCCATACTCTACAGGTGGTGCGACTTTATTTGGTAAAAAATATGTTATAAAAAATAACGAGGAAAATATAATTGTAACATACGAGACTAAGGATAAATGTAGAACTTTTCAAGTAAATCCAGACTTAAATATTGTCACTGTAGAATGGAGTAATGGGAATGAAAGTATTGAGAGTTACAAGGAATCTTGGTCAGATAAGATGTAGATGAATGAAATCAAAAATCACCTTTACTTGCGAAAATTATAACTGCGAAAAAAATAAACAGCAAGTAAATATTGAAATACCAGATTTCTTTATTGGGAAATGTAAAAAATGTTATATGACCGGAAAACTTGATATAGAGCACGGTGATAAAAAATTTAATTCCTCAGAATCATTAGTTGAATATTTGAAAGGCTTAATGAAAGAACAAAAACTGTTGAATAAAATGAAATTAGCAGGAATTGCCGATAAAGAAGAATTAAATAATATTTCTAAAATAACGGAAATCCTAAAAGACGCAGTTTGTCCTTGTTGTAATATGAAACCAACCTTAGAATAAAAACACTACACAACAATGGCGGTAATCGAAACGAACAATATCAATATAACATTGAAAAAAAATTAAATGGACAAAGGCGCTCATTTTTACAGATGCGATTTTCAGGTACATAGCCCCAGAGATATAGCCTATACTGGAAATAAATATGGACTTAGTCCAGAAGAAATTGAAAATATAACACCTGAACAAAAGGAAAAAATTACTTTAGAAAGGGATCAGTTTTCGAAAGAATATTTACAAAAAATTAGAGACGCTGGATTAAATGCAATTGCGATGACTGACCATCATGATGTTGTATTTGTAAAGCAGTTAAGAAAAGTTGCGGAATTACAGAATCAAGAATTCAAATCCAATTCAGAATTTGAAAAAATTATTACTGTTTTTCCAGGTATTGAAATGAGTTTGGCAAATCCCGTAAGCCAATGTATTATTATTTTTGACTTTGACTTCAGTGATTCTAATTTGGATTCAGTTTTAAACTTTTTTGGAATCAATCCAACAAATGAATTTGAGAAAATCACTATACCAACTCTAAAGATATCACATACTTTAATTCATGACTTAGTTCATTTACATCAAAAACTAGATGAATTAAGCTATTGTAAAGGAAGATATGTAATCTTACCAAATGTTGGAAAAAGTGGTGGACATACTATAATGCGCAGTGGTTTTCATGAACATTATAGAAAAATGCCTTGTGTAGGAGGATATGTAGACAAAGCTATTTCTACTGATAGTGGTTATCAGAATAAACTTAATGGTGGTGATGTCAATTATGGCAACAAATCCATAGCAGTAATTTCTACTTCAGATAATCGATATGAAGATGGTAGAGAATTTGGAAAATATTCAACCTGGATAAAATGGGTTGAACCAACAGCCGAAGCTATTAAACAGGCCTGTCTAGCTAAAGAATCTCGAATATCACAAGAAGAACCTGAATTACCACAAATTTTCATTCAATCTATAGATGTAACTACTTCAAAATTCTTAGGTACCTTCAATATCAATTTGAACCAACAATACAATGCTCTTATTGGTGGAAGAGGAACAGGTAAATCCACGATTCTTGAGTATTTAAGATGGGGTTTGTGTGATCAAACCATTCAGAACTCTGATTTTGATGAATTAAGTATTATAGAAAAAAGGAGAAAAGCACTTATACAAAAAACGCTGTATGAAGTTGGTGGAGAAGTGCGTATAACTATGGTTAAAAATGGAATATTACATATTGTTAAACGCAATTCACAAACAAGAGAAATATTATTAAAAATTGGTAACGGGGAATTTCAACAAGTCAAAGAGGACGATATTAGAAAAGTATTACCTATTCAATCTTATAGTCAAAAGCAATTAAGTGATGTTGGTGTAAAAACCGAAGAATTAAAGAGGTTCATTGAGCAACCCATTACCAATAGTTTAGGAACAATTAAATTTAAATTAAGTGAGACGGGAACAAAACTTAAGAATTCCTATAATCAATTAATTAGAAAAAAAGAGATTCAGCAAGAAATTGACAATTTCCATCTTGAATCACATTCTTTAAATGATCAAGCAGACAATATCCGAAAATCACTTAGAGGTGTTTCTGAAGCAGATCAGCAAACAATTAATAAAAAGTCAAAATTTGAAGTAGAAGAAACAATTATCTCTAATTCAAAAAACGAATTACAGATTTTTGAAAATAAAGCGGATGAACTATCAAAACTTCTGGAAACATATCCTGAATCTTTAGGAAGTATAGAGGAATTGGAAAATAGAACATTAATCCAGGAAATATCCAATGAAGTAAACTCTAAATTTTCAGAAATAAAGGTAGTAGTTCAAACATTCAAAGAAATTTTTAGTCCTGAAAAATTAACTATACTCAATGCCAAAATTCGAGAATGGTCTGAAAAAAAGGCCGCATTTGAAGTCGCATATGAACAAGCAAAAAACAACTCTCAATCGAGCCAACAACAATTATCAGAGATTCAAAATATTGAAAAAAGAATTAGTGAGATTAGTAAAATAATTTCTGATAGAACTTTACTAATCAAAGAGATTGGTACACCTGAGGAAGAATTTGAGGCCCAGAAGCTAAATTGGCTTAATTACCATACAGAAAAGGTTTCCCTTTTAAATGAACAAGCTCTAAAATTCACAGAACTTTCTAAAAACCTTATAAAAGCAGAAGTAACAAAAAGTATAAATCTTTTGCCTTTAAAGACACAACTCAAGGGAATTTTTGAAGGCACACGAATAAGAGAAGAAAGAATAGATGCCATTATAGAGAGTATTAAGGAATCCACTGACCCAGTTAAAGAATACATAGATATTCTTGAGGAATTCAGATTGTTAGCTGAACTAAAGGTTTCCGAAGACAAAACATTATCAATTCCTGAAACGCCAAAACTAACAAACTGCGGTTACAGCGAAGAGCATAAAACCAAACTATGCAACAAGTTAACTACTGATGATTGGCTGAGAATTTCAGTCAGTGAATTAGAATTTAATCCTGAATTCTTTTACACAACCAATAACCAGCTTGGAGATGTCATTCCATTTAGAGAAGCCTCTGCATGTCAACAGGCGACTGCTTTACTTACTGTCCTTTTAAATCAACCCGGAATTCCACTTCTAATAGACCAACCCGAAGACGATATTGATAATAGAGCAATTGATCAAATAATAAAAAACATTTGGGATGCAAAGAAAAAGAGACAACTAATTTTTACTAGCCACAATGCAAACCTAGTTGTAAACGGAGATGCAGAGCTTGTGATATGTTGCGATTATAAAGATTCTTCAAGTCAGACTAGAGGAATTATTAAAGAAGAAGGTGCGATTGACAAAAAATTAATTAGAAATGAAATCACATCAGTAATGGAAGGTGGAGAAAAAGCATTTAAGCTTCGAAAAGATAAGTATGGATTCTAAAAAAAACAAACCACATTTAAATTGAATTAATCAATCAATGGAAATATTATATATAACAATCACTGGCCTAAGTATTATAGCATCAATTTTAGCTTGGGTTGCGAAAATAAGATGGGGTTCGGAATATCGTGAAGCTAAGAAAGCTCAAATTGAGTCGATTCAAGAACAAATAAAAGTCTTGAAAGAGAGAAATGAAACTCTTAAAGAATTGACTTCCGAGAAGATTATGGGGCATTATAAAAGCACTAAAGAAGGACTTGAATCCTTAAATAATAAAATTCTTGAGGAGAAAAACGAGCTTCAGATTAAAGTGGATGAAATGGAAACTGAAATTGAGAGGATGAGAAAAGAAAATAAAAACTCGATTAAATTACCAGATTTTAGTCAACTTCAAAATATGTCATTTCAAATAGAAAATTCTCTTAAAAGTTTTACCGAAAACTATGCTATTCAATATAATGAACTTTCTAATTCATTAGATAAAATGAAGAATATTGACTTTGTGTTTAAGGATAAGGACAACTTTTATATAATTGAAACCAAGAAAAAAATAAAAAAATAAAAACTACCGCACCTTAGATTAAACCGGAATTTAAAAAACAAACAACAACAAATGCCAGAAAACTGGAAAACATATAAATTTTCAGAACTTTTTGAAACCGCTTCTGGTCTGTCTAAATCAAGAGATCAATTTGGTTTCGGAAGCCCTTTCTTGACATTCAAGGATGTCTTTTACAATTACTTTATTCCTTCTGAACTTGGTGATTTAGCCAATACCACTGAAAAAGAGCAAATTCGAGGTTCCGTAAAAAGAGGTGATATTTTCTTGACAAGAACAAGTGAAACTCTGCACGAACTGGGAATGAGTTCCGTTGCATTAAAAGATTACCCTAATGCTACTTTCAATGGATTTTGTAAAAGATTGCGACAAAAAAATGGATCAACAGTCAAAATTCATCCGGAATTCATAGGATACTTTTTAAGATCAAATAGCTTTAGGAATGAAGTTTCCTCGCACGCAACAATGACCACAAGAGCAAGCTTAAATAATACTTCTATTAGTTCTTTATCTATTACTCTTCCACCTTTTGCTGAACAGGTTGAAATCGGTCAAATTCTAAAAGCTTTAGATGCTAAGATCGAGCTCAACCTCCAGATGAACAAAACCCTGGAAGAAATGGCTATGGCTTTATACAAGCACTGGTTTGTTGATTTTGGGCCTTTTCAGGATGGGGAATTTGTAGATTCAGAATTGGGAGAAATTCCGAAGGGATGGGAAGTAAAGAGATTGGATGAAATTTCTTTTGTCAAAGGTGGAAAGAGATTACCAAAAGGAGCTCAATTACAAACTAATCCAAATAGCCATCCATACTTGAGGGTAAAAGATTTCAATTCAACATATTTAAATGTTAGTGGTATGGAGTATGTTCCTGATGATGTATTTAGTTCAATTTCAAATTACATTGTGAATACTGGCGATATTACATTATCAATTGTAGGGACAATAGGTAAAGTTGCATTAATTGGTGAAGATCTTAACCTCGCAAGTTTAACTGAGAACTGCGTTAAGATCACATCAAAGACAGAAACAATATTTTCCGAAATCATTTATCTTCAATTAACCTCCAAAAATGGTCAAGATGAAATACAAAGTAAAACTGTAGGTTCTACGCAGCCTAAGTTGCCCATTTACAACATTAACAGTCTCAATTTAGCTTTCCCAACAGATTTTACTGTAGTAAAAAAGGTGACAATTGAACTACAAAATTGGTTTAAAATTATTTATAGTAATACAATTGAAAACCAAACCCTAACTCAACTCCGCGACACTTTATTGCCAAAACTCATCAGCGGGGAAGTCAGTGTGAAAGTTGCGGAGAAAACCTTATCTGAAGTTCTATGACACAAATGATAGAGATTACGGTGCAAAAGGCTGCCATAGAGTGCCTCAAAGAGTTGGGGTACACCTATAAAGAAGGCAATTCCCTGAAGCGGGATCTCAAAAAAGTGGTGCTGGAAGAGGATCTTCGGGAATTTTTAGTGAGCTCCTATCCCGGCGTACCGGCAACGGCCATTAATGAAGCCCTTGCAGCTTTCACCCAGCACCAGGGAATGGATCTCGATCACCGCAACCGCGATTTTCATCTTAAAATGACCCAGGGGGTTTCCATTACCTGGAAAGATGCCGAGGGCAAAGAACAGGCCCGGCACCTCTACCCTATCAATTACAAGGAACCGGAGAAAAATACCTTTGTGTGTGCAGATGAAGTGAAGATCATTGGCAAGAACAGCCGGCGCACAGATCTACTCGTTTTCATCAACGGCCTGCCGCTCATCGTTTTTGAATTCAAGAATATGTTTGATCCAGAGGTGAGTGTGGAAAACGCGCACCGGCAAATTGGGCATTACTTTCAGGATATTCCGCAGCTGTTTGATTACAATGCCATCACGGTAGTTTCAGATGGGCTGGAAACCCTGCACGGAATGTACAATTCTTCCCTAAAGTGGTTTGCTCCGTGGAAAAGCGTACACGAGGATGACCTTCAGCAGAAACAGGAACTGCAACTGGAGACCTTGCTGAAGGGATTATTTCCGAAGAAAACGGTATTAAACTACCTTCAAAACTTCATTTTCCACGAGGACCACAACGGAAAAATAATCAAGAAAGGCGCAAAATATTACCAGTATTGGGGCATCAAAAAGGCGGTGGACAGTGCGGTAGAAAATATAAAACCCAAAGGTGACGGCCGGCTGGGAGTGATCTGGCACACGCAGGGATCTGGTAAAAGCATTTCGATGGCCATCCTTACCGGGATCCTGCGGCAAATGCCCGAAATGAAAAATCCTACCATCCTCATCCAGGTAGACCGCAATGACCTGGACCAGCAACTCTATGAGAATTTTGTGCTGTGCAAAGACCTGGTGGGCCACGTACAACACGCCGATACCACAGATGAGCTGCGGGCCTTGCTGAGCACCGATGGTGGCGGGGTGATCTTTACCACCATTGAGAAATTTCGGTTAAAAGAACTGGCTTCGGGAAAAGAGCTCTCCCACCCTGTACTTTCTGAACGTACCAACCTTATCGTGATGGCAGATGAAGCCCACCGCACCCAATACGGATTCCATAGCGGCGGCTTTGCGCAGAACATAAGACGCGCCTTGCCCAATGCCTCCTTTATAGGCTTCACCGGAACTCCCGTAGATGGCAAAGATGCCGATACCCAGCAGGTATTTGGCCCCACAATTCATACGTATGATATCAAACAGGCCGTGGAAGACGGTGCCACGGTGCCCATTTATTACGAGCCAAAAATGGTTCCGCTCAACATCAAAGCCAAATACGATAAGGAACTGGATGAAATGGAAGAAGATGAGGACCAGGAGAACAATGCCATTTGGGCAGCGATAGAAGATGCCGCCGGGGCTGCTGACCGGGTGGAAAGAGTTGCCAAAGACATTCTCACCCATTTTAAAGCCAGAACAGAAAGCTTGGAAGGCAAAGCGATGATCGTTTGTATGAGCCGGAAGAACTGTGTAAAGATGTACAATGCGCTAAGCGCACTTAAAAAATGCCCTGAAATAGCCGTGATAATGACGGGGAACATCAGTAAAGATCCTACGGGCTGGAATCCTCACATACGGACCAAAGATGCGATGGAAGCCATTAAAAAGCGTTTCCGCACACCTGAGGATCCGCTGCAAATGGTGATCGTTCGCGATATGTGGCTCACGGGATTTGATGCCCCCTGCGCCCATACGATGTATGTAGATAAGATAATGAAAGGCCATAACCTGATGCAGGCCATTGCAAGGGTGAACCGGGTTTTTAAGGACAAACCCAACGGACTCGTAGTAGATTTCATAGGCATCTCCGGTTTCCTTGCAGAAGCCACCAAAAAATACACCGCCGGAGGCGGAGAAGGAAAACCCACTCTGGATCTGGAAGCCGCGGTAAAAATATGCCTGGAGCAATTTGAGAAAGTGAAGGATTTGATAGGTGATCTTTATGCGGAAAGCATCAATTCAATGACCGATATGGCCAAAATGAAATGGTCCAGCGGAGTGGTGAACAGCCTTTTAAAATCTGATGCCGTTACCGATGCCTTTTTGCTCGAAGAGCGAAAGCTGGCAGAACTGGTGGCAATGACCAGTTCAGATTCCCGCATCTGGGAGATCCAGGAGGAAGTCGGCATCATTCAGAAGATTCGCCAAATTATAAGAAAGATCAAGTTCCCACCCGGGCCGCGCAGGGAAAAGAACGAAAAAATAAAAGACCTGATAAGCAAATCCCTGGAGTCACAGGAAATTGTAGATCTGGCAAAAATGTACAACCTCGATAAGATCGATATTTCCATAGTAGACGATCGCTTTCAGGCCATTGTAAAGGAAAAAGGCGACGAGAACATAAAAGTAGAATTGCTGCGCAGGATCATCAATGACGAGATACGGGTGCGAATGCCCAAGAACATCCGAAGAATGCGCAAGCTGAAAGATGAGCTGGAAAAAGTGCTGAGTAACTACCACAAAAATTCTTTGGATTCCATTGCAGCCATCAAGCACCTGCTGGACATCGCAAATGAATTCCAACAAGATGACATCAGGACCAAGCAACTTGGTTTAACCGAAGACGAACTGGCATTCTACGACCTTTTATCTGCCAACGAAAAGTTACTGAACCAAACCGGTCCCATTCAGGACCTGGTGCATACAGTTGTAAACTCAGTCAAGAAAAACCTCCAGCTCGACTGGACCAAAAAAGAAGACGCCCGCGCCGCCATTCGTCTCGCAGTGAAAAAAGAATTACGGGGCAAAGTGCCGTTTTCTGAACTGGATAATTTGTTGAAAGAGGTGATTGAACAGGCAGAGGGGCAGTATAAGGATTGGCCGCTGGAGGCGTAGTCTTCAATTAAAATTTTATTTTTTTATTAACACCTTCTGTTAATTATTATTTTATATTTGCATGGATATTATATTCGATGATCAGGAATTGGAGAAATTTGCTAATAATGACAAGTTGGGTCAGAGAAAACTGGGTCCAGTACGATTTAAGAAATATAAACAGCGTTTAGATCAGTTAAAAGCCTCAGCAACTTTAGCAGATGTTAGACACCAACCCGGAAGATTTCACGAATTGACTTCTGATAGAAAAGGCCAGTGGGCCTGTGACCTAGACCATCCATATAGGTTAATTTTCCAGCCCCAGGAAAAGCCTATCCCTACAAATGATGATGGTCAATACCTCTGGATTAAGATTGCCGGAGTTGAAATATTAAAAATTGAGGACTACCACTAAAATCAAAACAAATCAGCAAATTATGGCAACTTTAAATAGATACTTTCCGGAAACTGTAACTCATCCCGGGGAGATTTTAATGGAAGCTTTAGAGGAAAAGAATATCGGCGCGAAAGAATTTGCAGTACGCACAGGTAAACCAGAGAAAACCATTACCGCAGTTTTAAAAGGGGACAGCTCACTGACTCCTAATATGGCTATTCTTTTTGAACAGGTACTTCAAATTCCCGCTCGCTTTTGGTTAGAAGCCCAGAGAAACTATGATGAGTTTATAGCAAGAGTTGATTACCAGATTGCCATAGACGATGCTCAGGAATGGGCAAAAGATTTTCCTTATGCGCAAATGGCCAATTTTGGATGGGTGCCGAAAACAAAAAAGATCCAAGAAAAAGTAGTCCACCTTTTCGAATTCTTTAGAGTTGCAAATCAAAAAGGGTTTGAGGACTATTATTTCCATCAAAGAACAAAAGTAGCTTTCCGAATTTCATTGAAGGGAAATAAGAACGCCACTGCAATTGCAGCCTGGCTAAGGCAGGGAGAATTACAGGCAGAGCTATTGGAAAACCGGGAATTGGATAAAGCAACATTAAAAAAGAGTTTACCGGATTTTAAAAATTTAATGGCATCACACCCCGATGACTTCTTTGAGCAGTTAAGATTATTGTGCATGAAAAGCGGAGTGAAACTGGTACATACCCCCTGCTTACCAAAAACCGCAATCCACGGTTCCACGAGATGGATAAACGAAACGCCCCTTATTCAATTGAGTGGTAGATTTAAACGAAATGATATCTTCTGGTTTACCTTTTTCCACGAGCTTGGTCATATTCTAATGCATGGAAAAAAGTACATATCCTTGGAGAATGTTGATTATGAAGGAGAAAATCAACAATATGAAGAAGAAGCAAATCAATTTGCATCCCAATGGATCTTAACAGATGAACAGGTAGAGGAAATATGGAACACAGAAGATTTAGATGCTGAAAAAATTAAAGACTTTGCCCGAAAGTTTGTAACTCATCCGGCTTGTATTATAGGTAAGCTACAGCACCTACAACATATTCCTTATGGAACGGGGAATGAGTTTTTTGAAAAAGTGGAGTTGAATGGTTAAGACTTTTATAGATTTTATGCTAAGAAGCGCAATCCGCCAAAAGGTTTAGCTCAAATGGAGCAGCTCCAGGACAAAAAAAGCTCTTAAGGTCGAATAAGAAATTGAAAGAAGCACTCGTTAGCATAATTTAAATTTCAAATTGAAACACAAAATCACCAATGAATATTTTTAGAATATTATCTTCCAATGACGGTTCAATTAATGAACCCAATGTAAGTTCTTTTTTAGCATATTTATTAGACCCTGGTGAAGACCACGGAATTTCCAGTTTACTACTTCAGAAAATCCTAAGTGATATTACCGCATCAAATAAGAACTTTTTAGCTAAAATTCGGTATAAAGATAGGATTACAGACCTGTCAAAATATTCAGGCTATACAATAAACATTATTCCAGAATTATCTGTAAATATTGAGAAACAAGGTAAAAGGCGAAGAAGAGATATTGATATTATC
>Ga0100391_1006524_pt1 | contig 10493 bp, 13 predicted proteins | sample CryGeymeta201515_FD_81541 | JGI IMG/M metagenome (GOLD analysis project Ga0100391, IMG submission 81541) | Groundwater microbial communities from Crystal Geyser aquifers in Utah, USA - Crystal Geyser metaG 2015-15 | ecosystem: Environmental > Aquatic > Deep subsurface > Groundwater | place: USA...
CCACATAGACCGAATGCTGCAGAGCTTAAAACGCGCGGGTTATTTTGATCATTGTAAAGGTTTACTTGTTGGGGACATGACTAAATTGCGAAAAAACACCACGCTTTGGGGAACGTCTATAGAGCAGTTGATTTTAGATGCACTGTCTGAATATGATTTTCCGATTGCCTTCAATATGCCAGCGGGGCATGAAGAGGATAATAGAGCTTTAATTTTGGGAAAAAAAGTAAAACTTGTCGTTGCTAAATCTGAGTCGACATTGGAATTTTTAAAATAATCGTTTCTGAAAAATATAGAACAACATAGCGCCAGAAAAGTACAGCATTACATCTATAAAATCTCCTGTATAGCGCTCATTGAATTTCGGCAATAACCATTCGAAATGAATTGAAAAGTATGCGCTTAATCCTAAGATTATAGAAAGTGGCACATACAGTGTTTCCGTTTTTTTATAAAATCTTAGAAACATTAGGCATGTACTTAAAACGATGGGCATGCATAAAAAGTCATTGATATAAAAGCGTATCCAATTAGGAATTGGTAAGTGCAGCTTATTTGCGGCGAATATAAAAGAGGCCAATAAAACACTAGCTAAAAAAAGAGGATGTCTTAAGATTTTCATGCTGCAATAGCGGTAAACAGCCATGCTATGAACATACCTATGGCTAAGAATGCGGTCCAAATAGAGTTGATTATTTTGACTAGAACACGTACAACTAGAAAGCGGTGATCTTTGTATTTTTCGTAAAACGATGGTGATTCTTTTGCTTCAATGCGCTCGCGCTCCTTGCGCTCTTTTGTTTCTTGAGCATGAGCCAATTCTCTCCTTTTTTGATAAGATAAAGGGGTATTGCAGTTTTTACAATAGTCTGCATTAGTATTATACACTCCACAATTTGGACATTTTATATAACTAGTCATCTCATTTATCTTAAGGTCTTTTCAAAGATAAGGTTAAAAACAAGATTAAGTTTATGGTTTGATGAGCTCTCAAAACGTCAAAATCTTATTATTCTGTAACCCTATAAGTTCTGGAATTTGTATTTGAAATCACAACCTTGAGCTATGCTAATAATTTACTATCTTGAAAAACTAGTAGAGATATAAAATGGCACAACATAACGAACTCGGAAAAAAGGGAGAGCAACTAGCAGTAAATTTCCTGCTTAAAAATAATTATGAAATTCTTGAACGCAATTACATTTGGCAAAAAGCTGAGGTAGATATTATTGCTCAAAAAAATGATATTTTGGCTATTGTTGAAGTCAAAACAAGATCTACCATAGATTTTGGAAATCCGCAAGATTTCGTAAAACCCAAACAAATAAAAAATTTAGTAAAGGCCATAGATCAATATATCATTGAAAATAACATTCACCTAGAAGTGCGCTTTGATATCATCGCTATTGTAAAAGCGAAAAACAAATTTGAAATTGAGCATTTAGAAAATGCTTTTTATCACTTTTAATCCCCACTTAGACCTCACAGGTTTTTAAAACCTGTGAGGTCTTTCTTTAGATGAAAATTCATTTAATCTACAAACTTCCAGACATGCTCGGGTAACATAGCCAATTCCCGTGAAAACGGGAATCTTATTAATCTGTAATAAGAAGTTTTTTTTGTAAAAAAAACCTTGTAGAACTAGTGTTTATAAGCTTTTGGGGTATTGCAATTAATTATGAGATTCTTGCCATCTCAGGAATTTGTTAACGATAGAAGTTCATCTCATCTACAAACTTCCAGACATGCTCGGGTAACATAGGCCTGACGTTTTTACCTGCTTTCATAGCTGTTCTTATAAAGGTTGAAGACAATTCCATAATCGGTGCGTCAATGTGATGAATTTTTTTATGGCCGTCAAATTGGGTTTCAATAGTCCCTTCAGAAAGTCGTGGATATACGTAGATGTCGTGATGTTCTAAAATAAGCTCGTAATTTTTCCATTTATGAAAACTTTTCAGATTGTCTTCACCCATAATTAGAGCGAACTCATAATCTGGATATTTCTCGAACAGATGCGCTAAAGTATCAATGGTATAATTGGGCTGTTTTAAACCAAACTCTATATCACTTGGTCTTAATTTGTCGTAGTCTTGTGTGGCTAAATGTACCATTTCTAAGCGCTGGTAATTATCTAACAAACTACGCTTCTTTTTGAAGGGACTCAGTGGGGTGACAACAAACCATAGTTGGTCTAAATCACTGTGTTCTATTAGGTGATTGGCAATGATTAAATGCCCAACATGAATGGGGTTGAAGGTGCCAAAATATAAACCAATCTTCATAGCAATGTCTCTTTGTTTTGATGTCTTTAAATTAACCTGAGTTCGATTTAAAAACAGTTTTATATCTAAGATAAGCCCCACTATTAATGAAGGCTGTCACCTTGAGCGCAGTCGAAAGGCATTTAAAATCAACAAGTTAAAAAGGTTTCGACTGCGCTCAACCTGACCTATAAAAATAAATACTTTATATAATTAAACACGTTCTTAATTATATCGAACTCAGATTAAGTTCATGCCATTATAAGCTAAACGTTTTAACTTTTAACAAATTTTGAAACTAAATTATAAGCCTCGTCCAAAGCTTCTTCCAAATTGGCATTAACAACAATTTTGTCAAACAGCGGAGCTGTGGCAAGCTCAGAAGGAGCTTTAGCAACACGCATGTTAATTTTGTCCTCGCTTTCTTCACCGCGGTCTTTTAGGCGCCTTACCAATTCATTCAGGTCTGGTGGCTTCACAAAAATGGCTAAAGTTTGCTCTGGGAATTTCCGTTTTATACGCAGTCCGCCCGAAACATCAATATCAAAAATAACGTGTTTACCATTAGCCCAAATGCGCTCAATTTCTGATTTTAAAGTGCCGTAGAAATTATCTCTATAGACTTCTTCCCACTCTAAAAAAGCATTTGTTTTAATTTTAGTTTTAAACGCTTTAAGCGATAAATAGTAATAGTCTTTACCATCAATTTCGTTGCCGCGTTTTTCTCTTGAGGTTGCCGAAATTGAAAACTCTAAATTGAGTTCGGGTTGTTGTAATAAATGACGAACAATTGTAGTTTTACCTGAGCCAGATGGTGCGGAAAACACAATGAGTTTGCCCTGTTTTGGTTGGTTTTCTTCCTTCAAATTTAAACGTTTTTAATAGTTTCTAATGTGGTATTGCTCACAACAGATTAAAGCACATTTAATAATTGTTCCTTAATTTTTTCGAGTTCATCTTTCATTTGTACCACAAGCTTTTGCATGGGTGCGAAATTAGATTTAGAACCTATGGTGTTAATTTCTCTTCCGATTTCTTGAGAGATAAATCCTAGCTTTTTTCCGTTAGAATCCTCAGAATTTAAGGCTTTAATAAAGTAGTCTAAATGATTATCTAGTCTTACTTTTTCTTCAGTAATATCAAATTTTTCGATGTAGTAAACCAGTTCTTGTTCAAAACGGTTTTCATCTACTTTTTCTTTGATATCGGCAATGCCTTTTTCTAATCGTGCTCTTACTCCATCAATACGCTCAGGGTCCATGGCAATTACCTCGTCTAGCAAGCGTTTTAAGGTGGCAATTCGGTCTAAAAAATCTTGTTTAAGTACGGCGCCCTCATCTTGGCGATAGGCAACTATTAGAGAGATAGCCTTGTTAATTTCTTCACTGATTTGTGCCCATTCTTCTTCGTCTATATCGTCGCGTTCAGTTGTTACGGCATCAGGCATTCGGATGGCCATTTTTAACAACTCTGTAGCGTCACCATCCACCACATCTTTAAGTTGTTTAATGTATTCTTTCACCACTGTTTTATTAATCTTAGAACTGGTGTCTTCACCTGTAATTTCAACAAAAAGTGAAAAATCGACTTTTCCTCTTTCCAAATGTTTCGCAATGCGTTTTCTTATCTCTAACTCTTTTTCGCGATACATGGACGGCATGCGCGCGTTGAGGTCTAAACTTTTACTGTTTAGTGATTTTAATTCTATGGATATTTTTTTGGTTGGGAGCTGTAGTACAGATTTCCCGTAACCTGTCATGGATTGCATCATTAAGATCGTCGTATTAAAGTTGCGCAAAGGTACAAAATTGAACGGTTTTAAGCCTATCTTAATCTTTTGGCAAACTATTATGCGTGCATAGGATACTTTCTTAACTTTGTTTTTTTTAAAATTAGAATAAAAACGCCATGTATAAAAAACAGTTTGAAATAAGATGGAGTGATATTGATGCTAATGCACATTTAGCAAATTCGGCGTATACGAATTTTATGAGTCATGCGCGAATGGCTTTTTTTGCTGAATTTGGATTTTCGCTGTCTAAAATAAAGGAACATAACATAGGACCCGTAGTGTTTTACGAGCATATGTATTATTTTAAAGAATCGTTTATTGGAACTCCGATAACGGTGACTATTGAAGTGTCTGGTTTAAGTGAGGATGGTATGTTCTTTATGTTTGAACACAATTTTTACAATCATAAGGGTGAAAACTTAGCCTATTGCGAAATGCAGGGCGCTTGGATTGATTTAAAAGCCCGAAAATTAACAGCTCTGCCAGAAGAATTATTGGCAATGGCTCAAAAGTTTCCAAAGTCTGAAAGTTTTAAAATCCTAACTAAAGCCGATACGCGTCAACACGGTGTAAAGCCAAAACCGATAAACGTTTCGGAGATTACTTAAAAGGTTGATGTTGTTTAAAGGATTTAATCTTCACATTTTTAATAAAAGGTTTTAAGATTTTATTGGGGGGATAGCGTTTATGCTTAAAATAGCAGGTCAGGGTTTTGGGAACTGCTCCTAAAGTACTTTTTATTTCTGAAGCGGTACGACCGAGGTTAATTTGATCTGATTTTGTTTCAATGCCTAATCTAACATAGTCATTTAGAATTCGTGGGTAAATGGCGAATGCCTTGTTTTTAGAGTAATCGATACCTATAAAATGTGCATCGAGATGGATGTCGTTTTGCATGGCAGAAAGAAAACCAACGAGTTTATCTTCTAAAAAATAAGCCTTCACAATAAACTTATCTTTAAAGGTATGTTTTAATTGAATGTAGGTTTCAAGATTTAAAACTTGTGCATTGAAGTCGGCATTAGAAATCGTATTTTGATACAAATCTTGAAGCTCATTTTTATAATTCCGTATATCGTTTTCCGTAAAAAACTTGGTTTCTAAAGTCTCGCTTTTTGAATCGGCTTTATTGGCTTTTACGCGGTATTTTGATTTTAAGGCATTTTTGTACTGTTCAAAAGAAGTCCAATCGGGATTGAGATAAATAATCATATTTGGCTCGACCTTCATGGCAGCATAATCGAAAGATTTTAGATGATCAGTAATAAAGAGCGATTCATTTTCAAAATCTTTAACAAAAATAGCATTGAGTTTTTTAGTGTTTTGGGCTAAGACTTTTACTCCTTGGGCAATGGCTTTAAAGGTTTCAATTTTGTCTTCGCCGTCTTTTAAAAAGGTACCGTACTCGCAGCTTAAAGACACGTTGCCGCAGAATAATACACGGATGTGATTATTGCAAAACAAATTATTAACAAGTCGTTTTAATTTAGCCGACATGCTAATGTTTTTAGTCATTGTTTCCACTCCAATAGTTACAATTTGCGTATTGGCAAAGGCTATGGCTTCCTCATCTTTTAAAATGAAGATATAATTGAATTCGATAGGGGTATTTGCAATTTCAAACGCATGTAAAAATTCGGGGGAATAGTAAATATTAGTGCAACAACTCAGGCTATCCCAGTAGGCTTTTGGAATGCTATCAACAGATTTATATAATTTAGATTTGAGTTGCAAATTAATGCGCTTGTTTTGGTTTTATGGTTACGAGATAGACTCCAACAAAAATGAGTAGCATGGCTCCTATTTTGACGGCGTTTAAAAAATCGGCACCCATAGCAAGTGCAAAAAGTCCTGCAATTACTGGTTGAAGATAGATAAATATACCCACTGTTGAGGCTTTTAATTTTCTTAGCGCCAATGGATTAAACAAATAGGTGCCAAAGGTGGCCCCAATAATTACAAATAGTACTGAGAACGTGGTATATGGGGTAAAGCTTTGCCATTCTATTGCTTTTACGTCGCTATAACCAAAAGGGATTAAGATGATGAGACCAAATAAAAACAACCATTTAATAAAGGTAAACGGATGGTATTTAGCTGTGAGTTTCTTTATCAGTATCACGTACACGCTATAAGAAATGGTATTTAAAAATATGAGTAAATTACCTAAAGGCACGTTGTCACCTTCGCGTGCAGATTTTCCATAAACAGTTAAAATTAAAGCCCCTATTAATCCAAGAGCAACCCCAACAATTTTTAAAGTGGTCACCTGCTCTATTAAAATGATGGCAGAAAGCAACAAAATAATTATTGGAATAATTGTAGTAATAGACGCTGCGTGTATTGGAGATGTATATTCCAAACCTTTAAGAAAAAAGAGCATATTAATAACCACACCAAAAAGTGCTGCTACAAAGAATTTTAAATAGTCTTTGTTGTCAATCTTTTCTTTTGGTAAAAAAATGCTAATGACCCAGAATATTAAAGCAGCACAAGCAACTCTCAACAAAACAAAGCCGAAAGGCTTCACGTAGTTATCGTTCATCACCGCTTTAGCAATGGTAAAATTAAGTCCGTATAATAATTGCACCATAAATAGTGCGAAAATGGCAAAGGCTCTGCTATTCATCTATGCTTTGTTTCGCGGCCTCAACGGTTTTTTTAGAATTCCCTATAAATATTTGATTGTTAACAATCATGACAGGACGTTTTAAAAAGGTGTAATGTTTTAAGATGAAGTTTTTGTAGTCGGCTTCAGAAAGTGATTTTTCTTTGAGTCCTAATTCATTGTATAATCGAGCACGCTTACTAAACAAACTTTCGTAACTACCCGAAAGCTGCTTCATCTCTTCCAGTTGTTTTGCCGTTAGCGCATCAGTTTTTATATCTTGTAGTTTAAATTCTTTTGGCAACTTCAGTTCATTGATGATTCGAGCACAAGTGCTGCAGCTGCTTAAATAGTATATTTTTTTCATCTTTAGTTTTTAGGATTTTGCTAAAAATTTCGTGTATTTTTGAGATTACAAAGTAACCCTATTTAAAGGGAATTTTATTGATTTAAGAAAAATATTAGATTATGGATTGGGCGTTTGACATCACCACTAAAAATAGAATTTTATTAGAACGATTTATAGATTATCACAGTTTGAAGGAGCTAAACACTGTACCAGAGGGGTTTGGTAATAATATGATCTGGAATATTGCCCACACCATAGTGACACAACAGTTGTTGGTTTATAACTTATCTGGACTTCCAATGCTGGTTTCAGATGAACTGGTAGCTACTTACAGAAAGGGAACAAAAGTAGAACGCGATGTTTCACAAGCTGAGGTAGATGTGATTAAAAGCTTGTTATTTTCAACACTTGAGCAAACAAAAAAAGACTATAACAGCAAAATTTTTAAGACCTATACGTCGTATACAACATCTACAGATAGCACAATAACTTCAGTTGAAGATGCCATAGCCTTTAATAATTTTCATGAAGGCATTCATTTAGGTTATATTTTAGCGATGAGAAAATCACTTTAGTCTGATGGAATATTATTCAATAGCCACGATTTTAATTGTATTATCAGCACTATTTGGATACATTAATGTGCGTTTTTTAAAGCTACCCATAACTATTGGTTTAATGCTTATAACCATTGTATTCACCGTTGTAGTGGTTGCCATAGCGCAGTTTGATAATACCTTACTTTTAAGAGAGCGAGCTTTCATTGCTGAAATAGATTTTGAAACCGTTCTACTCGATATTATGCTGAGTTTTTTATTATTTGCAGGGGCTTTGCACACTAATTTTAATCAATTAAAAGTACAGCGGTGGCCAATTTTAGCGTTTGCAACACTTGGTGTAGTGGTATCCACATTTTTAGTAGGGATAGCTATGTTTTATATTTTGCAATGGGTTGGACTCGATGTTAAACTTATTTACTGTTTGTTATTTGGGGCATTAATTTCACCGACAGATCCTATTGCGGTGCTTGGCATTTTAAAAAAGGCAGGAGCTCCAAAAAAATTAGAAACAAAAATTGTTGGGGAGTCTTTATTTAACGATGGTGTTGGGGTGGTTATATTTTTAACCATTTTCGCTATAGCAGCAAAACCAGATGCCGCTATTGATTGGTCTGACATCATTCAATTATTTGGTCAAGAGGTTATTGGTGGAATTGCCTTGGGCCTTGCCTTAGGATGGTTAACTTACATGTTAATGCGTTCTATTGACAGCTATGAGGTTGAAGTTATTTTAACCCTTTCTGCGGTGATGGGCGGCACTATGTTAGCACACAAATTTCATTTATCCGCTCCATTAGCTATGGTCACCGCGGGTCTTATTGTAGGAAACGATACCTCACGAAATTCCGCGATGTCTGAAGCTACAGAACTGTATGTCGACAAATTTTGGGAACTGGTAGACGTGCTTTTAAATACCGTTTTATTTGTAATGATAGGTATGGAAATTCTGGTGCTTACGCTAGAGGGCAAATATATTCTTGCAGGGTTTTTGGCTATTCCAACTTTATTGTTGTGCCGTTATATGTCCTTGTATTTACCTGTTAAGTTTTTTGAAAAACGACTCGATTTTGTGCCAAGAACCAATTTAATTATGACTTGGGGTGGCTTACGAGGTGGTATTTCTATTGCTTTAGCACTGAGCTTGTCTAAAGACATGCACAGAGAATTATTTTTAGCGATTACTTACATCGTCGTTGTCGCTTCAATTTTAGGACAAGGATTAACGGTTGAGCCCATAATTAAAAGGCTTACTAGAAAAGCGAATTAAAAGCGCTTTAAATAGGCTTGAGCGTTTTCAAAAGGAATAACAAATTCGGTATAGCCTTGATTGTAAGATGCTATTTCGTAAACATTGTAGAGAAGGACCAAGCCGTCTTCACTGAAGCCAATATTTTCCGGTAACTGAAAGGGTTCTCCAAAAAACAAATCTTCCATTTTCAAGTCTTTGTCCTCTGCACTTAAAGACGGTTTAAGATAGGTTTCTGCTAAGTCTTTAAATTCGGGTAAATTTTTAATGAGATCATTTTGGTTTAAAACAGTTCCGGTTTGTGCCTCTAAATTGAGAAAGCTAATCTTGTCGTTGCCATGCGCACCTCCTTTATATTCGTAGGTTGTAATGGCCATAGTTATGAGGTCTTCAGATTGATAAATGCGTTCCGTTTCGATAAAAAGTTCCCATTTTGGGGCATCGGCTTCTGGAAAGTTTGTAGTGAAATTTACAAATTCTGTATTGAAATTATCCAGTGCCGTCGTTAAGTCCACTTCGTTTTCAGAGGAATTTAAAGTCATAATAATAGCACTTTCAATCGCTTTGTTAATGGTCTTACTCAGCTCAGTATTCCCTTCGGCTTTGTCGTATATCAAGGTGACATCAGCATCATAGGAGTTCTCTGCAACTACGGTTTCAAAAGTGATGGGTTTAGACTCAGAATTACACGAACTCAAAAGGACTAATAATACGATAAGATAAAATGGGCGTTTCAATTTTAATTGGTTTTTATGACCTACGCCTTAAAGATATTATATAGATTTGAATAGGACGAATTATCCCTTAAATTTGTTCAACTTAAAAATACAATTTAATCAACTGATTGTTAACAATATAAATTACGTTGAAACAATTTTATAAGTTGAAAAGATAAAACGATAGCGCTTTACATTCTTATTGAGCTGTGGAATCTATATTTTATTGCATCTTTATAAAACGAGAGATAAAACCATATGAAATTCAATACAAAAACGATACACGGTGGCCAACAACACGATGCGGCTTATGGAGCCGTAATGCCACCCATTTACCAGACCTCCACTTATGCGCAAACAACACCAGGTGGTCACAAAGGTTATGAATATTCGCGCTCTGGAAATCCCACGCGTCACGCTTTTGAAAAGGCGATTGCAAGTATAGAAAACGGAAACTACGGTCTGGCCTTTGCTTCTGGTTTAGCTGCTATTGATGCCGTCTTAAAACTATTAAAGCCTGGTGATGAGGTGCTTTCTACCAACGATTTATACGGTGGAAGCTACCGTTTATTTACTAAGATTTACGCGGATTTTGGCATTACGTTTAAGTTTATAGGTATGGCCAACGCCGCCCGAATTGAAGATTACATTACCAAAAACACGAAGCTATTATGGGTAGAAACGCCAACCAATCCCATGATGACGATTATAGATATTCTCGCGACCGCTAAAATTGCAAAAAAGCACCATATTTTGCTTGCTGTAGACAACACTTTTGCGACGCCTTACTTGCAGCAACCTTTAGATTTAGGTGCGGACTTGGTAATGCATTCTGTGACGAAATATCTAGGTGGGCATAGTGATTTGATTATGGGAGCTCTGGTGGTAAAAGATAAAGCACTGGCAGATCGCTTATATTTTATACAGAATGCCAGTGGTGCGGTTTGCGGTCCGCAAG
>Ga0100391_1006525_pt1 | contig 10491 bp, 6 predicted proteins | sample CryGeymeta201515_FD_81541 | JGI IMG/M metagenome (GOLD analysis project Ga0100391, IMG submission 81541) | Groundwater microbial communities from Crystal Geyser aquifers in Utah, USA - Crystal Geyser metaG 2015-15 | ecosystem: Environmental > Aquatic > Deep subsurface > Groundwater | place: USA...
CCGCGTCAAGCTCCTCGACTTCGGCGTCGCCCGGCTGCTCGACGCCGACTCGGACGCGACGCGGACCGAGGTCGGCGCGCTGACGCCGGAGTACGCGGCGCCGGAGCAGCTCCGCGGCGAGGTCCCGACGACGGCGACCGACGTGTACGCGCTGGGCGTCCTGCTCTACGAGCTGCTCGCCGGCCAGCGGCCGTTTCGGCTCCCGCAACGGCTCGCCCTCGAAGCGGCCCGCGTCGTGCTCGAAGAGCGGCCGACCGACCCGAGCACGGCCGTCGGCCAGACCGAGGCGGCCGAGGCCGTCGCCGAGGCGCGCGCGACGCGGCCGGAGCGGCTCCGCCGCCGCCTCCGCGGCGACCTCGACCGGATCGCGCAGGTGGCGCTTCGGAAGGAGCCGGCCCGGCGCTACGCCTCCGCCGAGGCGCTGGGCCGCGACGTCCGCCGCCACCTCGATGGGCTGCCGGTCGAGGCGCGGCCCGCGTCGGCGGGCTACCGCGCCGCGCGGTTTGTGCGGCGGCACCGGGGCGCCGTGCTGGCGGTCGTCGTCGGCGGGCTCGGGCTCGTCGCCTACGCCGCGACGGTCACCGTCCAGCGCGCCGAGATCGTCCGCCAGCGCGACCGCGCCGAGGCGGTCGCGTCGCTCCTCGGCGGCCTGTTCGAGGACGCCGACCCGTACCGCGACGAGTCCGACCGCGACGCCGCGATCACGGACGCGACGCCGCTCGGCGACGCGCTCCACGCCGCCGCCCTCCGCGTCGAGGCCGACTCCGCCATCGACGCGGCTGTCCGCCACGACCTGCTCGGCCGGCTGGCCGGCACCCTCGCTAGCCTCGGCGCCGATTCACTCGCCCTCGACGTCGACCGGCGCCGCGCCCGGCTGGCGGAGGCGGCCTTCGGCGCGCGTCGCGAGACGGCCGAGGCCGTCGGGCTCTGGGGCTACCACCTCAGCGAGGCCGCCCGCGACAGCCTCGACCTCGCCCGCGCCGACTCGCTCCTCCGGCGCGCGCTCGTGCTCGCCGAGGCCGCCGGTCCCGACGCCGAGACGGACGCGCTCGTCGCGCTCGCGACGCACGCCAAGGACCACGGCGATCCGGCGGAGGCCGAGCGGCTCGCCCGTCGCGCCGTCGCGCTCGCCCGCCGCCAGCCGGGCGCCGACCTCGCCACGGCGCTCATGATCCACGGCCTCGCCCTCGGCACGACCGGCGATGCTGAGGGCGCCTACCGCGCGCTGGCGGAGGCCGTCGCGCTCGCCCGGCGCGAGCGAGCGGCGGGCAGCGCCAACCTCGTCGCCGTCCTCGCGAACGCCGCCAGCGCGGCCCACGAGGTCGGACGAACCGACGAGGCGCTGGCGTACGAGGCCGAGTCCGCCGCGCTCGCCGAGGAGCGCCTCGGGGTCGACCACGCGACGGCGCTGACCGTCCGCGCCAACCTCGCCTCGACGCTCGCCGAGGCGGGCCGGCTCGACGAGGCCGAGCGCGTCCACCGCGACGTGCTCGCGCGGCGTCTCCGCACGCTCGGCCCGCGCCACGCCGCGACGGGCACGTCGTACCAGCAGCTCGCGGGCGTCGTCTGGGACGTCGGCCGGCCGGACGAGGCGGCCGATCTCTACCGCCGCGCCGCCGCCGCCTTCGACGCGGCCCTGCCCGCCTCGACGCCGACGCGCGCCTTCCCCTACCTCTCGCTCGCCCGCCTCGACGCCGACCGCCAGCGCTACGCCGAGGCCGAAGTCGCCGCTCGCGAGGCCCTCCGCCTCGCCCGCCAGTCGGTCGGGGCCGGCCATCCGATGACCGGCGACGCCGAGGCCCGGCTGGGCCGCGCCCTCGTCGGGCAGGGGCGTGTCGCCGAGGGCCGCCGTCCCCTCGACGCCGGGCTGACAATCCTCCGCGCCGCGTTCGGCGCCGACGACGAGCGCGTCCGCGAGGCCGAGCGCTGGCGGACCGATCCGTCCGGGCCGTAGCGCTGGCGGAGATCGCGAGCGGGCTGCGAAGGGGAGGGAAACGCTGCCCGCCCCATGCGCTTCGTCTTCGCTCTGCTTCTGTCCGCGACGGCCGTCGCCCAGCCGTGGCCTACGACTGACTGGGTCGTCCTCGACTCGTCCGGCACGACGCTCACCGGCGACCGTGCCGTCGGCGGTCGGTTCTACGAGGCGCAGTTACGCGATGCGTCGCAGTGGCTCCAGTCGCTCGGCTTCCCGGCGCCGGCGCAGATCCGCGAGGACGGCCCGCCGTCGCGGTACGTGGCCTACCTGCTCCGGAGCGACGCGCGCGGCGCGGTCTACTACAACCCTGCGCTCGGCCTCGGCTACGTGTGGGACCGGATGGCCCGCTCGCTCGGCGATGGCCCGAGCGCGATGGCAGAGGTGATCGCGAGAGGAGGCATGACGGGGCGGTTTCCTCCCCGGACCTTCTGGATCGAGGGCTCGCCGCGCGGGTGGGCGACGCGCCCGGGCCCGTCCGTCGAGCGGATGGTCGCGCTGTCGCCGGTCCACGAGCTGTTTCACGGCATCCAGGCCGCGTACGGTCCCGTCCTCGCCCGCCCGGTCGGCTCGGTGCGCCGGGGCGGCGCCGAGCCGCCGGTGTGCGAGGACGACAAGCAGGACAGCTGGATCAAAGAGGGCATGGCGTCGGCTGTGCAGGTCCGTTACCTGGAGCGGGTGACCGGAGCGCCCTATCCGCACTGGGCCCGCGACCCGTCGCGCTTCTCGTGGATGCGCTACTTCGACGACCCGCTCCACCAGCCCCGACATCCCTACCTCACCGGCCTCCCCAACCGGGCGTACCTCTGCGGCTACGGCACGTGGATCTTCTGGACCGCCGTCGGCGAGATGCTCGGCGCGCCGGACGGGATCGCCCACCTCCACCACGTCCTGGCGCAGTCCCGCGACTGGTCCGACTACGGCCTCCGCTCGGTCGACGACGGGCTGCGCGCGGCGGCACGGGCCTACGGCGCCGCGCTCCCCTACGACGGCGGCCTCGGCGACCTCTACCCCCGGTTCATCGCCCGCTACGCCGACGCGCCCGGCTTCTACGCCGCCGTCGGCGCGCTGGCGGTGAGCGGCGGCGCGTCGTTGGCGGAGGCGACCGGCGAGGTGGAGCCGCTGGCGGCCACCGCCTGGTCGGTCTCGGTGAGCGTCCCGGACGACCTGGCGCCCGGCGCGACGGTGCCGGTCCGCGTGAGCCTGGAGCCGGGGCACGAAACGGGATCGCGGCTCCACCTCATCGACGGCTCGCGCCTGATCCCCCAGCCGCCCTCGCTCGACGACGCCTACGGGACCGTGCTCCGCGTGGCGCGCGACACGACGCTCTTCCTCCGCGTGGCGAACGCCGCCGAGGACGCCCCGACCACCCGGACCGCCAGCTACACGCTTCGCGTCGAGGTGGGCGGCTTCTACGGCGTCGCGGACGGGTCCGCCCCCGGACGTCCCGAGGTGGAGGCTCCCGTCCCGGGCGCCGTCGCCGGGCCGGTCGACGTGCGCGGCGACGTGCCGCCCGGCATCGCCCTCCGCCTGCCCGACGGGACCGAGTGCGTCGGCGGCCCGGACGGAGGCTCGTTCTTCGACCTCGTCACGCCCGAGGAAGTCCTCGGCGACGCCCGCCGCGAGGCGCTCGGCGCGCTCGACACGTGGACGGAGACCGTCGACCCGGCGGCGCTGCTGGCGATGGCGCGGCGGACGCCGGGCGTCACGGCCGAGGAGATCCGCGAGATGGAAGAGGCGTTGGCGGCGATGCCCTCAACCGAGGCCGAGGTCCATGAGGCGCGAGCGCAGATCGAGCGGGAGCTCGATGCGGCCGAGCCCGGCGCCGAGGGGGCGTACCTGGAGCTGTTCTTCGTCGGCCAGACGGGCGGCCGGGCGCCATGTCGGGCCGTCCTCCACGCCGCGCTGGCGGACGCCCCCGAAGGCGACCTCGCCGTCAGCCAGACGCTCACCGCCGTCGCGTCGGACGGCGGGCCGGGCTTCGGTGCCTTCCGCGCGTTCGTCGCCTCGTCCGACCGGCCCGACCCGTGGTGGACGCTCTACGGCGGTCGCGACGGCGCCTACGGGCTCGTGCTCGACCCGCAGCCCGCGCGCTTCCGGCCACGCCCAGGCGCCGCGTTCGAGACCGAGGGGACGGCGTACCCGTGGGGCGTCTGCGCGCAGTCGGCCGAAGAGCGCGCGTACGCGGGGGCGGCGTGCGGGCCGGTCTGCCCCGAGGGCACGATGGCGCTCGACGCGGTCGGGCAGGGCGTGGCCGTCGGCCGGTTCGAGGTCGCGATGGTCCGCCGCACGGGCGGCGAGGACGTCGACGGCTGCCCGCTCTACGAGACCGGCACGCTCTCCGGCAGCTTCCGCCTGACGTCGCTGGACGAGGGGCGTGGCGACAACGGCCTCGTCCGCCAGCAGATGCTCCGCTTCGGCGAGTTCCTCGCCCCGCGCTGACGCCGCCTCAGCGTCGAGGCGGGCCTACCAGCGGTGTGGCGTCGGAAGCAGACCCAGGACGGCCAGGACGGCGTGGTAGATGGCCGAAGCCGCGTCCAGAACCGGCCCGAACAGGCGGACGCCGGCGTCGTCGCCGAGCCCGTCGAGCGCGTCGCCGAGCACGCTCCGTTGGAGAAGGAGCTTGACCGCCAGCAGCCCCCAGCCCGCCGGACTGGCGGCGAGCGCGTGCAGGAGCAGAGCGCCGACCCACAGCACGAGGTTCGAGGTGTGGACGATGCCGAGCGCCGCCAGCACCGCCGCGGGGTAGTGCGTGCCGGCGCTGGCGTGGCGCCGCTTCTGTCGCCAGAACGCGGACCACGTCGGCGGGGCGGGGGAGGGGACCGCCGCCCACGCGTCCCAGACGTAGCGCACGGGCGCCGTATCGGTCCGCGCGACCTCCTGCACCAGCAGGTCGTCGTCGCCCGAGAGTGAGCCCGCCGAGTGCGCGAACCCGCCGAGGCGGTCGAGGAGGGCGCGCGGGTACGAGAAGTTGCGTCCGACGGCGTGCCACGGCTGGCCCCACCCGATGCCCGCCGCCGCCAGCGCCGCCGTCTGCACCGTCTCGTAGCGCACGAACAGGTTGAGCGCGCTCGACTCCGCTAGGTACGGCCCGTAGCCGACGAGGACCGCGCCGCTGTCCTGCGGTTCTCCACTGGAGCGGTCGTCGTCCGCCAGCGGGGCGGTCGCGTGGTGAGCGAGGGCCGCCAGCCACTCCGGGCCCGGACGGCCGTCGGCGTCGGTGAAGGCGAGCCGGCCGTGCGTGGCGGCCTCCACGCCGCGCTCCAGCGCGTGCTTCTTCGGCGGGAGGCCAGACGCGGCGAGAGCGTCTTCCGTCACCGTCACGAGGCGAAGCGGGACAGGGAAGTCCTGCGCGCGCCACGTCACGACCTGCGCCGTTCGGTCCGTCGAGCGGTCGTCCACGACGACGACCTCGAACGGGCGGTGGGTCTGGGCTGCGAGCCCATCGAGCAGCGCCGGCAGTCGCTCGGCCTCGTCGCGCGCCGCCACGACGACCGAGAGCGGCAGCCCGCTGCCCTGCTGGCGGTCGTCATCCGCCAGCGGAGCGGCGTCGCGGACGCGCCGGAGCCCGGCCCCGACCCACGCCCAGGCAAGGCACTGCACGACGAAGGCGACGAGGACGGTGGCCAGCATGGGGCGGAGGAGGGGGCCGCCAAGATCGGACCCGCCGGTATCTTCCGGCGCGCCCCCCTGCCATGTCGCCTTCCACCCGTTACCCCGGCCTCCCCGCGATGGGGACCTTCTGGACGGCGGCCAACATGCTCAGCCTGTCGCGGGCCGTCCTGGTGGCCCCCATCACGTGGCTCATCTACGTCGGCGGCCACGTCGGTGTCCTGTTCGGCCTCATCGGACTCGCCATCGCGACGGACTGGTTCGACGGCCGCGTCGCGCGCTGGAGCGACACCGTTAGCGAGTGGGGCAAGGTGCTCGATGCCACGGCCGACAAGCTGGCGGCCGCCGCCGTCACGCTGGCGCTGCTACTCCGTCCGCCCGAGGCCGGGCCGAACCTCCCGCTGTGGTTCGTTGCCCTCGCCGTCGCGCGCGACGTGCTGCTCGCGATCGGGGGGCTCGTCCAGTCGCGCCGGCTGGGTCGGTTCACGTCGTCGCTCTGGAGCGGCAAGGTGGCCGTGACGGCCCTCGCGGTGACCGTCCTCGCGGCGCTCCTCGGCGCCGCGGCCCCGGTCATGGAGGCGCTCGTCGGGTTCACGGCTGCGGTCATGGCCTACTCCATCGTCAAGTACGGCATCCGGTTCAACGCCATCATGCGCCACGGCCTCGCCGCCCTCGAAGCCGACGGCTCCACGCTCCGCGGCGAGCACCGCGTTCTCCGCAACAGCGAGACCGGCGAGGGGTAGAGGGAGCGACTGGCGCACCACTCTCCACCCTCCATTCTCCGGCCCGCCCGGATCCGCCCTCCGGCGCCGCCAGTACCGCTCCTCCCAAACCGAGACCCCCATGGCCCTGTTCGGGTTCAAGCGCAAGGAGAAAGAGCAGGCCGCCCTCGAAGCGGGCCTCGACAAGACCCGGACCGGGCTCTTCGACAAGCTCAGCCGCGCCGTCGCCGGCAAGGACACCGTCGACGACGAAGTCCTCGACGACCTCGAAGAGGTCCTCGTCACCTCCGACGTCGGCGTCAAGACCACCGTCGAGATCATCCGGCGGATCGAGGCGCGCGTCTCCCGCGACAAGTACGTCTCGACGAAGGAGCTCCAGGGCCTCATGCGGGCCGAGATCGCCGACCTCCTCCTCTCGCACGCGCCCGAGCGCCCGGCCGACTTCGATGCGCCGCTGCCGAGCACGCCGCACGTCGTGATGGTCGTCGGCGTCAATGGCGTCGGCAAGACGACGTCGATCGGCAAGATCGCTTACCAGTACCGCCAGGCGGGCAAGCGGGTGCTCCTCGGCGCGGCCGACACGTTCCGCGCCGCGGCCACCGAGCAGCTCGACGTGTGGGCCCAGCGCGCGGGCGTCGAGATCGTCAAGCAGTACCAGGGCGCCGACCCCGCCGCCGTCGCCTTCGACACGCTGGCGGCCGCCAAGGCCCGCAACTCCGACGTCGTCCTCATCGACACGGCCGGTCGGCTCCACAACCAGATCGGGCTGATGGACGAGCTGTCCAAGGTCCGCCGCGTGATGGACCGCCAGGTGCCGGGGGCGCCGCACGAGGTGCTCCTCGTGCTCGACGCGAGCACCGGCCAGAACGCGATGCGTCAGGCCGAGGCCTTCACCGCCGCCGTCGACGTGACCGGCCTCGTGCTCACGAAGCTGGACGGCACGGCGAAGGGGGGCATTGTGATTGGCATTTCGAACGAGTTCCAGATTCCCGTTAAGTACATCGGCGTCGGGGAGCGGATCGAAGACCTCCAGGTGTTCGACCGCGCCGCCTTCGTCGCGGCCCTCTTCGGAGACGGCACGCCGGCCTAGCCGGTGCCGCTCGGGGCAGGCCGGCGACGGTTCGCCGTCCTCCCAGGACGGTTCGCCCCGCCATCGCGGGGAAGCGCTCCCGCGCGTGCCATCTTACCTCGCGGCCCCGTGCCTGCCTCCTTTCACACACGCGACTCCCTGGCCGAGCCTATGTGCGCTCGCTACTCCCCGGCTCCTCGTCGGCTCCTCGGAGCTGCCTGGGCCTGTTTGTTCTCCCTCCTGCTGGCGGCGCCCACCTTCGCCCAGGCCGCGTACACACCCGAGTTCGACGTCGAGGTCGTGACGCGTCGTGCCGAGACCGCGGCGGGGCCGGCCACCCAGGTCGACGTCTACACGGCCATCCCGAACACGAGCCTGCGGTTTCTGGCGCGCCAGGGGGGCTTTGAGGCGACCTACGCGGTGACCGTCCAGGTCTACGCGCTCGATGCGGCGGGCCAGCAGCAGGGCCTCGTCGTCAGCCGGACGTTCGAGCGTGAGGTCGAGGCGGTCGACTACGAGGCGACACAGAACGTGGAGCTTGAGGATCGGGCCGTGCAGACGCTGGACCTCGACCCCGGCCGCTACGTCGTCGAGGTCGCCGTCGAGGATGGGTCGAGCGGGCGGGCCCTGACGCGCGAGGTGGCCCACGTCGTGCGCGACGTGACCGGCGACGCCATCGAGCTCTCGGACCCCCTGCTCCTCAGTGCCTACGACCCGGCCGGCGGGACGTCCATGCCCATCGTCGGCGCGACGGTCTCGACGGAGATGGACGCGTTCTGGGTGACGTACGACATCCACACCCCGGTCCCGGCCGACCTCCAGGTGAGCTACGTCGTGACCGAGTCGAGCCGGGTCCGCGAGCGGCCGTCGTTCGGCGCGCTGCTCGGGCTGGCGCCCCGCCAGCAGGCCGAGATGGGGACGCCGGTAGCCGTCACCGAGGCCATCCACGTCGAGCCCGGCCGGACGCCGGCCGTGTTCCGTGTCGAGACCGGGGCGCTCCAGGTCGGCGACTACACCCTGACGGTGCGCCTCGAATCCGCCGATGGGCAGGACGTCGCGGAGGCCGACAAGCCGTTCGCCGTCCGCTGGATGGGCCTCGACAGCCAGATCGCCGACCTCGACCAGGCCGTCGACCAACTCCGCTACGTCGCCAAGGAGAGCGAGCTGCGGGCCATCCGGAACGCGCCGACGCCGGAGGAGCAGCGTCGGCTCTTCCTCGCCTTCTGGTCCCAGCGGGATCCGAGCCCGGGCACGCTCCGGAACGAGGAGATGGAGACGTACTACTACCGGGTGGCGTACGCCAACCAGCGCTACAGCCGGTTCCACAACCGGGGGTGGAATACGGACCGGGGCGAGGTCTTCATTCGCTTCGGCAACCCCGACTTCGTCGAGGATCACCCGTTCAACTACGGGACGCGGCCCTACCAGATCTGGAGCTACTACGGCCACGGCCGCCGGTTCATCTTCGTAGACGAGTCGGGGGTGGGAGACTTCCGCCTGCTCGTGCCGATCTGGGACGACCGGACGCGGATGTAGGGACCGCCGGGCGGACTCGCGCCCGGCGACGCACGCCGCCAGCGGGGCGCGGGTAGCTTGACACGTCTCCCCGCCTGCGCCCCGTGCCATCCCCCCGCCTCGTGTTCATGGGCACGCCGGACTTCGCCGTGCCCTCGCTCGACGCCCTCGTCGAGGCCGGGCTGGCGCCTGTCGCCGTCGTGACCGTCCCCGACAAGCCGGCCGGGCGCGGCCAGAAGCTCCGCGGCTCGGCCGTCAAGGCGGCCGCCGAGCGCCACGGACTGCCCGTGCTCCAGCCGGCGTCGCTGAGCGATCCGGCGTTCGTCGCCGAGCTGGAGGCGCTGGCGCCCGACGTGATCGTCGTCGTCGCCTTCCGGATCCTGCCGCCCGAGGTCTACGAGACGGCCGGGCTCGGCGCGTTCAACCTGCACGGGTCGTTGCTCCCGGCATACCGCGGCGCGGCGCCCATCCAGCGCGCCCTCATGGACGGCGTCGAGGAGACCGGCGTGACGACGTTCTTCCTCCAGCAGGCCGTCGACACCGGAAACGTCATTCTCCGCCGCCGGATCGCCGTCGGGCCGGACGACACGGCGGGCGACGTCCACGACCGGCTGGCGGAGGTCGGGGCCGAGGCTGTCGTCGAGACCGCCCGCCTCATCGCCGCCGGCACCGCCGACGCATCGCCCCAGGACGACACGCTCGCCAGCCCGGCCCCCAAGATCTTTCGCGAGGACGCCGAGATCGACTGGAGGCGCCCGGCGCGGCAGGTCCACGACCACGTCCGTGCGCTCTCGCCGTTTCCCGGCGCCTGGACCGGCTGGACCGGCGAGACGCTGAAGATCCTGCGCTCGCAGTTGTTCGATGGAGCCGCCAGCGGTACGCCCGGCGTGGTTTCGGTCGATGACGGCCGGCTCGTCGTGGCCTGCGGCGAGGGCGCGGTCGAGGTGCTGGAGGTCCAGCGCGAGGGCAAACGCCGGATGCCGGCCGCCGACTTCCTCCACGGCGTCGACCCGTCCGGCGACGTGCTCGGCGCCTGACCCCGGACGACGAGACCCGCCAGCGCGGCACCGCGTGCCGTCGCGCGCGTACCGCCCGGCGTATCCTGCGCACGAGCGCCCGCGCGTGCGCGTTGCGCCGTCCCCCCGACGTTCTCGGCATGATCGACTCTCTAGACGCCACGCCCGCCCCCGCCTCGCCCTCGGCGCCCGACCTCGGCGCCCTCACCGAGCGCGTCGCCCAGCACAGCCAGTTCGTCGGCCCGCTCCTCGACGCCGTCGGGCGCGTCGTCGTCGGGCAGAGCCAGATGGTCGAGCGGCTGCTGATCGGGCTGCTGACGGGCGGCCACGTCCTGCTCGAAGGCGTCCCCGGCCTCGCCAAGACGCTGACCGTCTCGACGCTGGCGGCGGCCATCGACGCGCGCTTCCAGCGGATCCAGTTCACGCCGGACCTCCTCCCGGCCGACCTCGTCGGGACGCTCATCTACAACCAGGCCGAGCAGTCCTTCCTCGTCAAGAAGGGGCCGGTCTTCGCCAACGTCGTCCTGGCGGACGAGGTGAACCGGGCGCCGGCCAAGGTCCAGAGCGCGCTCCTGGAGGCGATGC
>Ga0100391_1006535_pt1 | contig 10481 bp, 10 predicted proteins | sample CryGeymeta201515_FD_81541 | JGI IMG/M metagenome (GOLD analysis project Ga0100391, IMG submission 81541) | Groundwater microbial communities from Crystal Geyser aquifers in Utah, USA - Crystal Geyser metaG 2015-15 | ecosystem: Environmental > Aquatic > Deep subsurface > Groundwater | place: USA...
GTATCAGATTGTAATTCGGTACTTGTTTGCCAGATGATATTGGCTGCTTCTTCAAATGTAGTTGAGCTTAATTGTTCTGTAAACAATCTATTTAGTAGCGTATTCTCTGGCATTCCTTGGGCTAATAAACGTATTAATGCAGCTTCAGAAACTGAGTTATCTATTAAAAGATCTTTCAATTTATCTGAAGTGATCTTAACTTCAAATTCAACTGCTTCCGGATGCGGGAATTTTCCGTTGAAGGCATCATATAAGATTTGTCCTGTATTAAAGAAGTCTTCATGATACCCTATTTCTGCATATTCTTCCCACATTTTTTCTTCCCTCATTTCATTGGAAAGATTATCTATCTGGCCTTCATTTAGTCTGTCATTAAAAACATATCCTAAAATAAGTCTGGCTGCTTCTTCTGGCTCATTATCTGCAATAGACATGTAACACATTTCCTTTAATTCGGCTTCTGGAATTTCAGAAATATCTCCATAATCCATCACTTCCAGCAATTCTTTATATTTATTGGTATTCCAAGAATTAGGTAATTCTAGAATGGTATCGAAGTTTAAGATCTCTACTTTATATATTGTATTCATTGCTCAATTCAGTTTATTAATGTAATGTTTATCTAAGTTTTTTAGATCTGTCAAAATTGGCTAATTACAAGAGATTTCTATCACAACGCAAGGTTAATTTACCTAACGCTTTCTTCTAAAACAGGCGCTTTCCATTTAGTTGTTCCAACTTTGGTGCTATTGGCAAGTTTAATGGCTTTAGACGATCTGTTTTTATCGTAGATCATAGCAAGTGTCATGATCAAACTAGTTCCTATAATAACAAATAAAAGAATTCCAGGTTCGAACGAGTCTATTTGAGCTTCCACCGGAATTGCATAGAATAATAATACGGTGATCAAACCTCTTGGCGCAATAAATAACTGCGGAAGGATATCTGCACCAATAAAAATTCGCAACAATACAAATCTAATTCCGTAGATAGAAGCAATTATAAGCAGGCTTATTAGCGCTACATCTACATTCCAAAGTGAAGCTATTGCAATGGTTAAACCGAAGATCACAAAGAAAAAGGTACGCACTACAAAAGCTGTTTCTGCAGTAATGGTGTGCAACTCATGATAGATATGATGTGCTTTTTCATAATGCAAGTATTTGGAAAGCTTGCCTTTAAAGAATAATTTCATATTTGCGATCACCAATCCGAAGATCAAGATGATGATTAATGAGGAAAGGTGCATTTTCTTCCCTAACGCATATAACAATAATAAAACTCCTATTAAAAGAAACAGTTTCACCTGACTTTTTATGCGTTGAAATATTAAAATGATCCCATAACTGGCAACTAGTGAAATAACAATTGTTAGCACCAAATTCCCACTAAAACCGATAATTCCGCCATCTTCCGCAGGATTTAATTTCCCGGTTAAAAAATAGAACATCATAATCCCCAGTATGTCTGAAAATGTACTTTCGTAGATATGAAATTCTCTTTTAGCACCAGTTAATCCAAGCACACTTGGAATGATGATTGCGCTAGATAAAATTGAAAGCGGAGTAGCATATAACCACGCAGATTGCATTGTCATTTCAGGAATAAAATTATATAATATGAGTGCTGCAACCCAAGCTGAAGCTAATAATCCAATCAATGCAATTCCCATTGCCTTTAAAATGGGGACTAGTTTTTCTCGCTTCAGTTCTAGTTCTAAGGCTGCTTCTAGTACGATCATTATTAATCCTACGATCCCTAAAACTTCTAAAACTGGGAAGAAATCTACATTTCCTGCATCCCAATAATTTAGTAGATATTGAAGCCCTACTCCTAGTGCAATAAGCATAAGAACTGCAGGAATATTGGTCTTTTTGGATAACCCATTAAAAAGAAAGGAGAGGATAATTATTACCGAAACTCCAATTATTAAATTATATGAGGATAATATTTCCATATTTTTAATTCACTTTGTGGGTTAAACTTGGTTGGATATTTTGTGAAATTAGAAAAGACATCAGGTCTTCTGTAGACGCACCAGATTCTAAGGTGTATTTTAGAATAAACTCTTCTGAAACTCCTTCCTTTAAACTCGGCTTTTCATCAAAATTTAAAATAGGGTTATCAAAGAGGATGTCCAAAATGGTTTCTTTAGAAAAGTCAGAACTCAAGTATAGCGTTTGTCTTAATGCGCTTTTATTATTTGAATTTACTGTAAAACCGTGTTTTTCAATACTTGTATAATTTACATATTGCTCGCCAACTTCAGTATTCACCGTCATGCCTAAATGCATTAATCGCTTTATCTCCCCTTCAACATTTTTAGATCTAATCTGGGCTCCTTTATTTACAATAGGATTGGATTTAAAGATAATTCCACTCAAATAATTACGGATATACTGAAAACCAAATACACTTATTATAAGCACTAAAATGCTATGAGTAATATAATTTATAGAGATAAATCCAAGGATGAAAACGATTACCGCTACCGGTGTGTAAAAGAATAAGCTATTTCTAAGCCAGAAAATAAATTTTTTGCTTGCAAGATTTTTCCTAGCTGAATTTTCGATGAGATTGATCACCAATTTTATAATTCCATATAAGGCTAACAGGAATATAAACAGGTAAAACAAACCTTTCCAAGTATAAAAAGAAGTTATGGTTTCCATTTAATTTAAGGTGCCTCTATAGGTTAGAATTTCAAAAACATCAGTTGTAATAACGCGATTCAAGATTAAATTTCCGCTGGAATTTCTCCAGAGAACTTTGGTATTTATCAATCTTTTAATTCCAGAATCGAAATTCACATTAAAGCTTTTGCCTAAGAAGCTCTTCAGCAGCATTTCATTTACATATTTATATAAATACACATATTTCAAAATGATCACTTCTTCTTCTGTAAAGAAATCTTCAAAATCGCATTCGGCTTCTTCAAAGATTACCAGATTATCATCGGTCATTTTTGTGCTGTAAGCCCACGCTTGCAGGACTTCACCAATATTATAATTAAACCTTCCCGCCAGTTCCTGAACTTTACTTTCTATCTGTTTGGTAGAGATCACATTCTTATCTTTATTCACTAATTTTTTATGCGAAGCTCCATGTCTTATAAGTACAGCCTTAAACACTTCTTCGAAATTCGCCTTATTTAGATCTAACTGAGTTGTAAAAGCATTGGAAAATGGCAAACGTTGGTCCACATGTTTTTGCATGGCATTAGACATAGAAACTATTATGAAAACGCGATCCGACTCTGAAAGCACAAAGCTAACGAGCGCACGTACATTATCTAAAAAGCTCACCTCATCTGATCTCCAAAATTCTAGATCGTCTATAATTAGCACAGGTTTAGAATTGTAAATATTTTTATTTACTTCCTGTAAAGCCTCCTTTAAATTTCTTGTGGTTTTAAACTTTCTGCCTTCAATGGTAATCGTACTATCTGTTTGTAATAAAATAGAATCTTTTCCAAAATATTGTTTCGCAAAATCTTCGATAAAAGTAGATTTTCCACTTAAACTATTTCCGGTGATTAATGCAGATTTATTAGAGCCTTGTTGCCAATCTTTAAAACTCTTAATCAAGGTATTTTCCTCTTCGGTTCTAGAAACCAAAAATAGATCTCCAATAAAGTTCTTATTCAGAAAAAGCGTGTCATAATGCGCATTCTCCTCTTTTAATAGCCTATAATTTATGCAATTAATAGACTGATCCATTAGATTTTTTGGAGCCGTGGAAATCGATTTTTCGTAAGAAGAATTTAAAGAATGTAGCGTTTCTTTTATTTTAGAATACCATTTTAAAACCCAACCACTTCCATCGCTGGTGTATTGGGTTAGCGACGATTGAAAAGACACTTCTAAAAATTCCTCGACGCTATAAATATTACTAGCTAAAAACTGCGTAGAAAGTTTTTGCTGAATTTGCTGAATTAAATGTTCTTGCTTCCGAATATTTAAAAATATGGTTCTTTCGATCTCTTTTAAAGTGATTATTTGTGAAGAAACCATGGTTTTGGTCTTATTGGTTTTAATAAGCTGAAGACTGCTTTTCAAGTTTAGAAGACTGTGTTTATAATAAGAAGCTAAATTATTCTGATTTTCCCACAGGTCGATAAGGAACGGCAACAATTCATAATCCAACCATTTTTTTACCGATCTATTAAAATCTATCTTTTTAATAAGCAGCATCCCTTGATTGGTATCGGTAGGAAAATTTAGGACAGATAGAGAATTCACCTTTTTATCTATAAGCTCTGAATATTCCTCAAGCTTTCTTCCAGAGGTTTCAATCCTTTTTATTGCGGTATCTATTTCAGAAATAACTGGGGAAACATCTTCATGAGTTACCACATTACCTAGAGAAATTAGAATCTGCTCTATAATTTCTTCTGAATTCTTAGCTTCTTCTAAACTGGCAGTGTAAGAGAGTTGTGTATGCTCTTTAATAGCATAAAAGATCTCAATCACTCTTAAAAATGTTAAGCCAGAAGTGTTTATTAACTGAATTTGTTCCAGAATATTTAAGAACTGAAGCTTATAAACTTCCCAAGGATTTTGGTGATGTTTTATCTTTTTGGAAATACTCTTTCCCGCTTTTTCTATGCGAGTAATGGTTCTGTACTCCTGTTCTATAGTTATTCTAAATTCCCTTAAAGCCTTTTGAAGAATGGCTTGAGATTCTTTGAAATGACTATGAACTGCTTCATCTGAAGCTAAATGTTCGTTCTCCTTATGAGAGGCTATTTGCAATTGCAACAGAACATCTCTATTCAACAACATTAAATCTTTAAAAGGCTTAGCTAGTGCATAATGATACAAATAGCTCTGCTTAGAATCTTTAAGTTGAGATGGATCTTTCTGAAACTCGATATTTGCGGCTTCAATGTAGAAGCTGCATAGATCTGCAAAATTTTGAAGGAAAAGTTGCTTGAGATCTTCAGAAGTAGAACAATTATCAAGCAATGAGGTATACTCCTCTAAATGCTGTTCTAGCATTTTAGAAGAGTGATCTATACTTACTTCAGATGGATTCAGAATATCGATTTCCATTTATAAACCAATCAATTTATTTGAGATACTTACTCTTGTTAGATCATCTAAAGTTACACACATTTTATATATATGGCAATTTAAGAGACGTATCCAAGAAATTTCACCTCGAAAGTAAATTGACGAGTTTACGATGTATTAAGGTAGCTAATAAGAGATAACCTTAATTAAGATATAATAGTAATATGAGCCTCAACAATTTATCCCAAATGTTGCTGACTTATAATACTGAGCTTTCAGTAGATAATTGATGAAAAAGTATTTAAACTTTTTTAACTCTTACGGCATTCATTCCTTTCATTCCGCGTTCTATTTCAAAAGAAACATTGTCACCTTCCTTAACCTCATCGATTAATTCACTAATGTGCACAAAGTATTTTTCTTGAGAATCTAGATCATTAATGAAACCGAATCCTTTAGAATCGTTAAAGAATTCAACTTTCCCTTTATGGAAAGGATCTTCTTCTACGTACTCTTTTTTAGGAACACCAATAACAATACTTTCTGCATCTACCTTCACCTTTTTAGATGGATCTGGAGGAGTATCTGTTAATTGTCCGTTCTCATCAACATAGACAAGCATATCTTCTAAATCCCCACTTTTAGGATTAGATTTACGCTCCTCTTTTTTCTTCATTTTTTCTTCACGCTTCTTTAGACGCTTCTTTTCTTTTTCTTTTTTGCCAAAACTTTCTTGTGGTCTCGCCATTCTTATGTAAAATATTAATTTATAAATAGCTGCTCGATATGAACAGTCTGGGAATTCGTAGAAACACTTGTATTGAAAGCTAAATATCTCAAAAAGGATAAACTATATCTTTATTGAGTGTAATAAGATTACTCGAAGGGCATTTATACGATTACCGTCGTGTAAAAGTACAATAATTATCGTATAAATCGAGATGCTTTTAACAGCTCGAACCCATATTATTAGATTTTTTTATCAATCTGTTAAGACATTTAGCTTCAAATATTTTAATTCCAGATTATTTATTAACCGCAAAGGCATCCAATGGATCTTCAAAGCCTATAAGAAGAACACAAGGTCCAGAATCTCCACAGCTACCATGATGCGGTTTTTTGGCTGGTCCGTAGGCATAATCCCCCTTTTTCATAGTTTTAGTTTCTTCCCCTTGATAGGTCACTGTTAGTTCTCCAGATAATAAGATCATTCGTTCTGCGGAATTATGCCAGTGCTCCGGAAATTCTGAATTTGGTTCCAGCTTAAATAATATATCAACATTATTCTTGGTCGGATCTCCATGCAATAATGCAACCTGACATCCATTAGGCATAAACTCTGGACAGGGTCCCCATTTAAGATTTTCATTGTCTGTCTCTACAACTGAAGCTTGCTCGGAAAAATTTTTCATTTTATCCTGTGCTAAAGAAAATTGAACAGAAAAAATTAATGCAAGCAGCGCGCAAAAGACTTGGGATCTCTGGTTTTTTTGTACTAACATAATTTTGGTTTTAAGGTTTAATGTTTTGGTTTACTTTGAATAAATTATTAGGATCATACTTTCTTTTAATCTCCACCAATCTATCATAGTTCCCTTTATAGCTTGCTTTGATTCGTTCTTCCCCTTCATTCATCATAAAATTAGAATATGCCCCACCAGCAGAATTTGGATGCAATGCTTCCCAATAATCCTTACACCATTTGGTTATTTTAACCGCATTTCCTGGATCCGGGTCTACTCCTACTATCACGCCAGCGTATTTGGCATCTCGATATGCCCATGGAGTATCGGAATTGCTTTTTCTGCTTGCTGCCCCGTTTATTGGATACAAATGCATTTGAGATAATGGTGTTGGAATTTGTGATCCAAATTTTCTATGTTCCTTTCTAAGGTCTTCCCCTAGATCATTAAAGAAATCTGCTCGCCAATACCATTGCATCCCTGAAGGCATTAATCCATCGAATAAAGTTTGTATTGCCGGATATGGCATCTCTCCTATATGCTCGAAGATGGGTCTCATGTCTCGAATTGGTTTAAATACTTTTTCAGCATTTTTAGGATCTCCCAGATAGCACCAAACTATTCCGCAAAATTGCTTGTTGTGTAAGAATTCTGGAAATGGTGGACCAGGGATTATCATAGTGGCGATAAATCCATTTAGATCTTCATCGGCATTTTCAATAAAATCATCATACCATTCCATGATCTCTTCAGCTTGTTCTATAGGCCATAAAGTTGGCCCTCCAAATACAGTAGAAACTGGATGTCCTTGAAATTTAAAAGATGTTACAATTCCAAAATTGCCACCACCACCGCGAATAGCCCAGAAAAGATCCTTATTCTTATCCTTGTTTACCGTTACATAGGAACCATCTGCCAGCACCATATCTGCTTCTAATAAACTATCGATAGTTAAACCATATTTACGAGCCAAATATCCTACGCCTCCACCAAGCGTTAATCCGGCTACTCCAGTTGTAGATATCATTCCAGAGGGAATAGCTAACCCAAAAGGGTGCGTTGCGTGATCTACTTCTCCCCATAAATTCCCTGATCCTACTCTTACAGTATTGTCTTCAGTATTTACACGAACATATTTAATCCCGGAAAGATCTATTACCATTCCTCCATCACATAAACCCAATCCCCCGCCGTTATGTCCGCCGCTTCTAACTGCAATAAGAATATTATGATCTCGTCCAAAATTTACTGCATTAATAACATCGGTAGTATCAAAGCATTTAACAATAATCCCCGGATGCTTATTGATCATAGCATTATAGATCTTTCTAGCATCTTCATAATTCTCATCTTCAGGAAAAATTACATTTCCCTTGATGTTGTTCAATAATTCCTCTTTTAGTGAGTTGTCTAATTTTCCCGCTAATTCCATAATAAAATATTTTAATAGTGATTGTTGAATAAATACACCAATAGCAGATGCTATTCGGAATATTACTATTTAAATGGGGTATATACGGGGATTAAAAATGGAGGGAAGATTCTGATTAACAGAAGATTAAAGATACTAATTTTAAATAACGTAATTTATCAACCAAGTGATTTCTTTAAGATAAACAAAGAATGTTTTAGCTAAAGGATGGTTTATTGAACAATTTACTTTTTAAGAAGTGGGAGGTTTGGTATTGGGTTTCATCGTTTGCCAAGGGAATTTACCTTCTATTTCTACTTGAAGAGAAAGGCTTAAAAAGGTTCTAATTAATACGATAACTCCTAAAGTTAAAACTCGTTTTAATGTTGGTTCTGTAACCACCGTTGCAATAATATCTGCCGCAACTAAAACTTCTAGTCCAAGCAAGATCGCTTTGCCTAATTCTTGCCGTAACCTTACATATAGATGTTCGCTATCTTTTAATTGAGCAATTAGAAATCGGCTAATAGCTATAATCCCGCCTAGCGCAATAATAATAACTCCAACAGCTTCCATTCCTTTCGCAATATATTCAATGTAAAGTCTAATTTGTTCCATACTATATGTAGTGCTTAATAAAGCTTAAGTTTTAAATTTTAGTAAGAGAATTGGATCATTTTTTTGTAGGCACCATATAAACAGGCACTTTCGAATACTTCAATACTCGGGAAGCCACATCTCCAATCAATATTTTTTCGAGAATGCTATGGCTATGGGTGCCTAGTACAATTACATCGGCGTTCCACGTGTTTGCATATGCTACAATAGCATCTGCAGTTCCTCCTTCTTCAACGTGAGTATTAACATTAGGATCGGCTAAATGATTTTTCACAGTGTTTAAAAAATTCTCCGAAACCTTTGTCATTTCATTTGCAATGCCTAAATCGATATCTGCATCAAAACCATCATATCCCATAAAGGTTGGATATTGAACTCCATAGTATTGAACATCTGCAATAATATGTAGCAAGCAAACTTCAGCATTAAGGTCTTGAGCTAATTGATAACCCATATCTGCTACCATTTCTGAGGTTGGATTGTAATCTATACAGATTAATACTTTTTTCATAATACTGGAATTTATGTTACAAAATGGGAACGATTTATTTTTAAAATATGTTACTAATTTCGCTATAAATTGACTGATCTATTGAATTTAACTAGTTTATTTTCATAATAGATTTATTTTAATAAAATAAATTTAAGTTTTAAAAATACTTAACACCTTGTGTTAAACCCTTCCAAAATATGATATTCGTTAGTTCATATCTAAAGCTGTCACTGTATCTTTATATAAAATTAGACCAAAATTATTTAAAATATGAAAACGACAAGAGAAGAAGCAAAAGAAGAAAGTCATGATAAGTTAGTTCATAACTTAAATGAATTATTAGAAAAAAACTACGATGCAGATAAAGGCTTCAAGAAAGCTATAGAAGATTCAGATAGTAGCAGTTTAAAACGTTTCTTTCAGCAACAAGCAGTAATTAGAAGCAGATTTGTAATAGAGATCGAAGATGCTTTACATAAATTAAATGCGCACTCTGAGGTAAAAGGAGGAAGTGCAACCGGAGGTTTACACCGCGTTTGGATAGATCTTAAAACAGCTTTGAGCATGAATGATGACGAATCTGTATTGGAGGAGTGCATTCGTGGGGAAAAAGCTAGTGTAAAGGAGTATGAAGAAAAATTGAAAAATTATCATTTTCCGCAGCATATAGATACTATGCTTACCAACCAGTTAAATGAAATTAGAAATACTGTTGCAACAGTTAAGACCTTAGAAGATATTGCAGATGACTAATCTCAAATTCTTTTAAATAAAAAATCCCGAAGTAAATCTTCGGGTTTTTTCTTTATAAATTTCTCTATGATTTTTCTTTAAAGAAAACTACGCTTGCTTTAGCTCCTGTTAGTAAGTTCCACTCATTCGATGTGATGAGCTCTCCTTTATCTCCATACACTTTAAAAGCCGCAGTATTCGGTCCCGAAGAACCTTGATTTAAAGCTTCTATCTCTATTGTATTTATACCCATTTCCAAATTAACCAGAATGGGTGTATAATTTGCTTGAAGTTCTATAGAAGATTCTACCATTTTTCCATTCACATAGATACGAACTCGATCTCCATCTACATATTGATAATCTCTACAAAGCAACTCCACATAAACGCCACCAGTTTTAAACTCTCCTAATTTCTGGTCTTTCCGATATTCCTCACTAATCTTTTTATCTTCGGTCCATTTTTTCTGAATATAATCTCCAGCGGTCAACAGATCATTTCCTGTCTTCATACTAAAGGTTTCCTTTTCTTCTGAAGGTAAATTGGAAGTTCTAACTTTAGATTTAAAGAAAGGATTAGAAGAAGTGGTTGATGGAATTGAAGTTTGAGGACTTGGAACTGGTAATGAAGAAGTTCCTTGCCTTTCTACCGGAATAGATCTCGTAGGTGAATCTTGAGCAAACCCAAAACTAATTCCTAAGCCAACCAATAGAATATTTAGATACGTTTTCATATTATAAAATTACTGA
>Ga0100391_1006543_pt1 | contig 10473 bp, 4 predicted proteins | sample CryGeymeta201515_FD_81541 | JGI IMG/M metagenome (GOLD analysis project Ga0100391, IMG submission 81541) | Groundwater microbial communities from Crystal Geyser aquifers in Utah, USA - Crystal Geyser metaG 2015-15 | ecosystem: Environmental > Aquatic > Deep subsurface > Groundwater | place: USA...
CGGGACTGTATTTCAACACAAGATTCAAAAAACTGTTGCGAGCTTTTATTTTAGCCCATTATCCTTACTCTTAAAAATAACTTCAAGAATAGGATATGAGCTGTATTTGGCGGACCTTCCAGGTAGTAGAGTAGCTAGTGCTACTTCTAGCTAGTAGTAGTCTACAAGCTAGAGTAGTAGGTGCAGCATCAAAGCGAACCGAACTTCCCGCCAACGCGAAAATTATATTGAATTCTCAAAATTCGGTGTACGCTATGGTTTTTACATAGCAGTAGTAGTGCAAATGAGTAGTAGCTAGTCTACTACCTTGTACTGGTACTACCTGGTACCGTAGAATTTATGCCGTTCAAAAATGATGGGTTCGCCAACTTCGTGATTGTTGACACACTATTGTACCAGGTACCATACCTGGTACAGTACCATTCTCATCTCCTCCTCACCAACGTCCAATGTTGGTTCTTTTCATCTCATCATCATCAGCAAGTACCAGTACCAGTACCAGTACCACACCTGGTAGTACGTGGTATCAGGGTCTCCTATCAAAAGGCACTATTCAAATTAATTGTACTCTTCTGGTCCTGGTACCAGGTACTGTAGTATCTACGTAGGTAGAGAAGGAAGTGGGAAACAGTGGAAGTACCAGGTAGACAAGTTTGGATGCACGCGCCGCACACGCCGAAACCTCTATTAATTTTTACCTACTGTATAAATATTATTATTAGTAGTATTAATTGGCTGCTGGAGTAAATTAATCTGTCCGATCAAAAAATAATTAAATAATGAATTACCAGGTAGTACGTAGTAATATGCAGTTCTCGTCCACCCGAAAAAAGCTCAAATTACTCCTACTATGCTACCTGGTACCGTACTCCAGAGTACCACTACCTGGTTCCTGGTACCTGGGACTCCCAAAACAATTTGAGTCAATTTCACCAAGTGAATCACGAGGTATCTTCCTGCGTCTTTGTTGTTCCTTTTTATTCTTGCCAGATAAAATAATACCTGGTAACTAGACTAATGAAAAAATAAATTAATACTCTACTACCAGGTGCACAGGTGATAGTAGTAGACTAGTCTGCTACTACTACTACTGCTACTACTACTACTACCACTACTACTAGTAGTAGACTAGCTACTACTCTAGCTACCGTAGTACTGGACTAGTACGTACAACCTGGTAGTGGTAGTAATTAATAATCGAGACAAAAACTTCTTTGCCAGATGTTCTAAATTCTAATACTCGGGGATACTGTACAATCACCATCAATGGCACAGGTTTCGTCGCACATTCATAATAATATTTAATCTAATTCAATACTTTATTATTGTTAGCTACTGCAGCACCAACAAGTCTGCAAGATGGTCATGACTCCTCGCCATTCTTCCCTCCATGCTTCCAAGCAGCACAACAACAACAACAACAACAATAACAAAGCAAACAAAACACCTGTTATCGAATTCGAAGATGACAAGAAGAAATCCAAGACAATGAGTGCTAATAATAGCAGGACTCGACGTATTAGTAAAATTTTGGTGGTTGGCATCATCCTACTTTTGCCAGCTCTCATGTTCGGTGTTACCAATCCAGAAGCTCGACGTTCCTTGCGTGTTGCCTTTGATATGCAGGTCAAAGCTCATACTGGTAGTGCTGGTGGTGGCGCTGCTGCTGCTGCTGCTGCTGCTGCTGCTGCTGCTGCTGCTGGTGGTGGTGGTGGTCGTGGTGGTCGTGACGTAAGTGATAGCAGTACCATTACTAGCGTTGCCCCCAATGCCCCCAATGCTCCTAGTAGAGTTCCTCATAAGACAAACTCAGAACCATACTCAGCACTCCTCTCCTCCAAAAGCACAGAGGACTACCAAGACGAAGAAAAAAGTCCCTTGAAGTACGTCTCACTCGTGCAAAAGCTAAGTTTTTTCAAACGTAAAGAAAGTGACAAAATCAGTCTTTTGGATGTTCCGCACGAAGTCAATTGCAAAGATGAATCCGTCATGGCAGATCGAAGTGGCCTTCACACACGGTTCGTTCAAACCACAACGAACCCAATCTTTGAAATTAGCATTCATGATTCTCTCAAGGACATTGGTGTATCGCACGTAATTGCTACAACAGGCTGTTACGAATGTGATATGATTCGTGACATTCAAGCTTCCATGGCAGCCCAGTCTCCCACCAAACCGTGGTTCTTAGATATTGGAGCCAATATTGGCATGTTCAGCTTAGCAGTGGCAGCCCAGGGCTATGATGTTTTTGCTGTGGAACCCTACACAGCTCATACGACCAAACTGTGTCAATCTATTCTACACAATCGAGGACTCGATCAGCACATCCGCGTCTTTAATGTGGCCGCTACAAGTCGACACGTACCCAATATGGAATTGCACATGGAAAAGCATCGAGATTTTGGAAGTTTCAGTGCGCATACCAGTACCACAAAGGGAGGAAAAAAGAATGATGACGATAACAATGATGATGATGATGATGATGATAACAACGATGATGATAGTAATGATGACAACAATACCAACTCCAACTCAAACACCCAAAGACTCTTGAAAGGACCAATTCATGATAAAAAAATCAATGATACCAACAACAGTGGAAGACTGACAAGTGGTTTTCCTCTGGATAATCTCATGTCAGTATTTCCCATGGATCGTCCCGTAGCAGTGAAATTGGACGTCGAAGGAACAGAAATTAATGCTCTGGCTGGTATGAGCAATTTTTTGAAGAAAGCTCGTATCATTCATTTCAGCATGGAACTCCGAACTTCTTTTGTTCACAACCACGCTCATACGATTGCAACGATTGCTTCTATTTTACAACAGCAACATCAATTGGTTTTGTACAGACGCATGGGACCAAATATTTACACGCCATTAGATCCTCTAACATATGAGTATTTACAAGAACATACTGCTGATGACGGTAAGACCGAGCAAGCAATAGATTTTGTGTGGAAATCCGAGCCAAAAAAGGGTCGTGTTCGAGAGTTCGAGGAGCAGATGATCAAAAAATGAAGTAAACTACAGTACAAAGTAAACACGTCATGCAGTTAAAGTCATAGTTTTTTATACGGTAGACTAGTCTCGTACCAATGCACAAAATAGTTCACTTTAGTAGTTTAGCTAGAGGTCTACATCATACAAATAATAATAGTACGGTAATAGCTTCGTGGATCTTCCGGTGCCCAGTTTTCTTGAAAACGTCTGGTCTCTCTGTGTACACACCTTTGATGACGATCTGCAGCCAATCAAATTCTAGAGAGAAAACTACTACTGTAGACCTACTAGATACAGTACTTGCTAGTAGAGGGTAGACCTACTCAGTTGTCGAACAATCTGCTGCTCAGCAGCTGTTTGTTTTTACTTAAGAAAAGCACGTATGAGCCATCAGCGGCAATCGTCAGTTTCGTTTGATGGGAAAGCCAATCCAATCGAATCTCCATATGGAGATGATGATCGGATTCGATGGGTGACAACAAAGATTGATGATCTTAATCGATATTCTCATTCCCTATTACTTATTACTTATATAATAAGTAGTCAACCATCTTTCCAGTTCATTACAAATTACCCAAATTACCAGGTACAATACTCGAGTACCAGTACCAGGTACATCCTAAAGAAAAATCAATATTAAATTTCAAGCCAGGAGCAATCATGAAGACTCCTGTAGGAATAGTTGTAGCTTTATTGGTGTTCTTGAGTGACGCCAATGCCTTCCAAACGGCATCCTTATCGTCGTCGTCGTCGTCGTCTTCCTCCTACTCCTCCTTGTTGAAAATGGCCGACACAGATCATACCATGGATCTGTTTGCACAAGCTCTAGCCAAGGCGGTGGTTAGAAATGCTCCGCCAAAACACGTACACGAAGAACCAATGCAAGGCGTTGGTGTTGGTGTTGGTGTTGGTGTTGGGACACCAGCCAACAACATGGAGCCAGTCATTGTCAATAACAAAAACAGTCTTTTGGAGAGTGCTGCTTCTACTGCTTCTATTGCTACAGCAATCATGCCCCCCATATCTTCTCCTGCTCCTCATCCTACTACTACTAGTACGTACACGTACATGGCCTCTCTGGAAGCTCAAGTAGACGATGCTGCACACGTTTTCTTTCAGGAAAAGGAACGTTGCAATGATCAGCAAGAACCAGCTTGTACTAGTGGTGCAATGGAAGATGATGAAGACTCTTCTTCTTCTTCGTCTTCTTCTTCCAACCTGCATACTTTTAAACATCATCAACATGCCGGACCATCCATTACAATCTCAGATGTTCCTCCATTTCAACCTCCTCCCTATGAAGCATCCAAATTTATCCAAGACGACAGTACAGAGCAGTGTACAGATCCAGTCCAACAGCAGTACCAGCACCAGCAACAACACCCGCAACAGCTTCATCACCAAACAACCAAGTCGTTGCAGTTGGAAAAACGACAACACCGGTACCCAAAAGTTGGGGAAATGCAGTCCACTTCGGTTGAGGATGTTATTATCAAAATTGGAAGCTTTGGTGATGAAAAGTCAGAACTGGATGATTTGGATTCCAGGGAACAATTGATGCAGCAAGCCATGAAACAGTACAATCAAGAGAAACACATGGGAATGGATGGACAAAATGATGTTAATCGCAGCAGCAGTAGCAGTAGCAGTAGCAGTAGCAGTACTAGCAGCAGCAGTAGTACTACTAGTACTAGTAGTACTAGTAGTAGTACCAGTCATGGACAGCAGCCTCCACAACAACAAAAACAACCAAAAACCTCCTCTACCTCTACCACCACCACAACGGTTCTTGACAATCCAACGAGACAACCTCCTCCAAAACTGACACATCCTTTTTATGATCATGATCATCGGCATGCACCACATACGCCGCAGTCAGTATTGGATGCAGAATTCGTCTTGGCTGACGTGCCAGGTTCCAAAGCAGTGGGAAATGGACGGTACGTGGAAATGCCACCAGGACCGGCAGTAGAAGAAGATGACGAGGCTCGACAGGTAGCATTCTCTCAACAGCAGAAAAATGCTGGTCCCTCCATTACTGCTTCCAGTGTTCCTCCTTTTCAGCCGCCACCGTACAATCCATCCAAATTCATTCAGGATCACGAACATCCGTTCAAGCAAGAACAGCTACAGCATCAGCATCAGCATCAGCTACAAGAAAATCCATCAGTTATTATTTCGGATACACCTCCATTTGAACCACCACCATTCAAGCCATCCCCATTTATTGAAGATGACAATGTTCACCAGTCGAAGCAAATTGAAGAAAGTTTTGATAAACAACAGCAAGAACTTTATCAATTTCAAAAACAACAACAACAAGAGCAACAACGACAAGAGCAACAAAACGCTCCTCAACAACCCATCGTTACTCCAACAACAACAATTCCAGGACCATCCGTGACTATGGAAAGTACACCCCAGTTCGAACCACCTCCTTACAAACCCAGCGACTTTATGAAACAGCCAGGAACGGTGTCTTATAAACATCCTACCGACATGATGAATAGAAGACCATCGTCAAGATCTGCTACAGCAGCTGTTACCAGTAGCGTATTACCGGAAACATTTCAGCCAACGTTTTCACAATCGTATCAGCAGCGAAAACCAACCTATCAGCCTCAAGATGAAATGAACGACAAGTTATTCGCCGGACAAGATATTACGTTCAACGATGTTTCTCAGCGAATGGATGGGTACGTTCCATCAGGAACTATTCCAACGTCAAAAACTGCCAAAGTACCAGTTCGAACTTCCCAAGTGCCCAAGGAAGACAGACCATCCGTGTCCATGGGGTACGTCGATAGCGACCCTACCAGGAATTTTGAACTTGATGGAAAAGGGTCGTCGTCAAACCTATCTCCGGAGCAATTGCAACAAGCGGCACGTGACTTAAAGGAACAGTTCATCGCAGAATCCTCCAAACATTCAAATTGGATGGACGAAATGTCGCGCAAATATGACGGTGGCGGTGGCGTTGGCGGTACAGTTCCTTCACAGCAGCCACCATTGCAACGCGAACAAGCTAATCCCCGTCAAAATCCTCCGGTTTCGGATAACCCTCATGCCCATGGCGGTCCATCGGCTTCAATTTCGGAAAATCCTTACGCCCGAATGCAGCATCAACAAGGAAGGCAAGAGATGGAGATTCCCGAAGAAGCTTCTCAAATAATCACTCCAGCAACAGAGATGTTTCGCAAGACGCCATCTCCCGGTTCGGCCACGTTTGTTCATGGTGCGCTCAACCGTCCCATACGACCTACTCCAAGAGTATCTCCTATCCGACCTACCCCTCCTCCTTTGGTGCCCGGAAAGTACGATCAGGACCATCAAGCCATCGATACCAATGTGCGTCGTCCCTCGCCTACCAGCCATGATATCAATCGTGGTCCTGTCCAGTCCAGTCTCGCTGGTCCTCCTGCCAACTACCAGCACATTTCGAAACGAAAAACGAGTTGTCAACGCAAAGAACCGGTCAACGTTCAATTGTACGGGACCAGTGGATTCCAAGTGGGAACGGGAGCGGATTCATCCTATGCAGGAGTGGAAGCAGGAAGTGGCGGAGTTCCGACAGCATCAAGTAACGGGTATTACAAATCGAAACACGAAAAACAAATGGAGGAAGCCATGAAGAAATTCATGGCTAAAAAGGAAGGAGGAGGAGGACATGCCACCAAGGAAAACAAAAATAAAAGCGGTGACGATGGGAGTAATGATGTCAGCATGTAAGCTTTTGTTTTGACGGCGTGACTGTATTCGTCCCTCTCAGAGCAATGATATGAAAAAATCAAATACATACATACATACTGTATAGGAATGTGTAATCAATTCATGGACGGAAAGTGGGACGACGATTGGGGTTTCCATCAGAATTGGTACTATTGGCATCCTAAATCCTAAGTACATTTGCAGTACTTGAATAAAAGTTGTAATGCTTTTTTTAAATTTGAACAGCCATGGAGTAGATAATACATTTTTCTTCTTTCAACAGTCATGGAGTATAGATGATGTGGCAGCTCAGTGCAATGGTAGATGCTACATGCTACTAGGGGCCATGGACATTCGCTGCAGCGCGGCCTCTGCCGCCAAATTCTAATCTTGCCGATCGTACTTGCCTTTGTTCGTTCGTCATACAGCATCGTCATGCAAACTCTACCGTTATATTCCTTGCGTGGCTCTACTCCCGCGCCACAGATGCTCTCTATGAGATATGTGAGTAGCAGCGTTGCAGGTTACAGAGCAGATGATGTTCTGATCCGCGACTCATATACATGATTGAATTCAATCTCCGTCCTCTGCTACTACTTCGCTGAGTTTCTTCTTGGTATACAGTACAAAGCCCAGAGATAATAAGCCCAGAAGCAACATAATCTTCAGCGGAAAGCAGCACGGAGCACTGTCGTGATCATCGTCGTAGATAGCGTTAGCAAAACTACTACTATAGGAAGACTCCGTTGTCAGAGGACGTCGCACAATGTCTCCGCTTTCCAGATCTCTGGTGCTGTGTGCTCTATTAGCTACTGTAGATCTACGTTCAGCTCTTTTGTCTCTCATCGTGTGCCTTTATCGTTGCAGTGTTGCAGTTCTTGTGGTATGTGTAATGCTTTCGTCAGCGCAAACGAGCTTCTAGTAGCTACAGTACTAGTAATGATTTACTCCTGTTTGTACGAGGTTATTGACTCAAGGACGCACCTGTGATCGACAATTCAGCTTATCAAGACGCACACTTGTTATTTTTTAGTGAGTGATTACTACTGTATGCACTTTAAACAGGAACTCCCATTCGGGCTGGGCGGGCTGCTAGCTGTGAGTTCGCAGAAAGTCGCGGTTCACTCAACAATAAAAGAATCAGACAGGCTGCACCCCCTGTCGCGAGCAAAAATACTAGCTAGATAGAGCCACAGTGGATCTTCTACGACAAGCTGAGAAGAATTACAAGTATATGCAACGAGTGTAACCTTTATAATTAAGTCATTTTCTACCTGTTGTTTCCGTTGCTGGCAATATAGCTACGTATAATTTTATAACGTCTAGAGTAGTAGCTGCAAGAAGCAGTACTCGTGCATACTAACGTTTGCCATTCTTCTTCTTTTTCTGGTTACGGTTGTTCCTTTTATTAGGTGGCACTCGGTGTTCGCGAAAGTTACTTGCAGTCCAAAGTGTGGTCCGAGATGTTGTTTTATCATTCCCTTTTGTTTGTTTCATCTTTTGTCTTGAAATATCTGTTTCTGCAAAGCGACTGAGATCAGGATCGTAACAATAGCTTCGGGCTGCGAATATTAATATAGTGTATGAACAACTGGCATGTTGAGTTCGGAAATTACGAAGAGAACCAAATACTCTATCAATAGAGAGGAGTTGTACTTACCACCAACACCCGTTCCACGACATCCTGGAATCAACGCAAATGGACTCTGCGAATTACGACGAAAACATTCTAGGTCACCATCACAATGATTGTCATTTTGACATTGACCTTCACAAACGTTACAAGGATTGCTGTTGCTGCAGTCATCGATTCGCAACTCGAGGATATCGGGCTGTGCCTCTAGCTCGCTGCACCAGGTTATAGAAGAGTCGAGTTCGGGATCATCGCAAACCTGCTCCTTGATCCAATCATAATACGAGGCTAAATCGGCATACACCCCCGGAAATCCTTTTCGCGCACATCCTACGCCCCAGCTTACAACTCCCATGATAATGTCGGGATCACCTTGGTTTGTTGATGGAGCCATGATACCACTTCCGGAGTCGCCTTGGCAGGCATCGACGCCTCCCGTTTCGGGATATCCAGCACAGAACATTCCATATTGAATTTTAGAACCAAAGTAGTTTTGACATTTTCCGTTGGAAATGTACGGAAGTTCAGCTCGTTGAAGTTGCTTGGTGTCACCTGATTGTCCCAAATTTTCTCCAAAGCGACCAAAGCCGTAAAGCTCGAGCATATCACCATTTGTTACGTGTTGACTGTTAGTTGGAGAAGCTGGAATTGCTGGGGGATACAGACTAGTGTCGACGCAATGTGACAGTCGAAGAATGGCAATGTCATTAACGTTTCTGTAGTCGTTGTACTTGTCGTGCACAAGGGTTTGTTGGACTCCGCTAAAATGAAAAGGATTTCCAGAATTTCCATTGTACGGGGTGTGGGCATTCTGGTATACGCCTGAAATGTCAAAGTCTCGATCTTCAACACAATGCGCTGCTGTTACGACGTGACAATTGGAAATGAGCGTAGCTCCGCATCCGGCAAATTTCCATCCGGCTGTGTCCTGGTACATCAACATGGCATACCACGGACGTGCACTGGAATCAAAGCCACCGACCACACGGTCAGTGGGCACCGGGAGTACATTATGGTTCCGATTGCGTGCGTCATCTTGATGACGATGATGAACAACGTCAATGGTAGTTTCGGACGTATGAGGACCACTGCGTTGTACTTCCGCTACATCAATAATGGTGCCATCTGTAAGCTTATCGGGATTTGTGAATTGCGAGTAATTGTCAACCGCTTGTGTCACTGGCAAGTTTTCGCCATTGCTGTTGTTTTCGTGGTTAAGCATGATTACGCTCCCCAATTTTCTGCTGTTTGACTCTGCACCCGTGACGCCTGCTACGCCTGCTACAACTGCTACGCCTGCTGTGTCAACTGGCTGGTTCTTATGTTGTGGCTGTGTTGCAGTAGCATCGGCTAAAGAGTCGTCTTGACTGCCTTGGTTGCCCTTCCTGGCTCGAAGTTGCTGAGGTGCAGCATGGGCGGAATGCGATGTACAGCAAAGAGTCAGTGCAGCAGCTGAAGCAGCAATAGCTTGTTTGGTCCGTTTTGAAATCATGATGAGTGTGTTAAGTCAGGTATGGCTGGAGTTAAAAAGCTGGTGGGCAGGATTGATGGATAAATGGCAGCGAGAAGCAATTGAGCAAGAAAAGAGAAAAATGAACTTTGCGAATCTCAATACTCAACACTCAACACTCAACAGTCAACAGCAAAGGAATTTAGGCAAGACCGATTCAAAGACCCCTCTTGCCAAGATCAAACATATAATATTAGCAGTCAACTGACACTGTCAGCTCCTAGTAGTACACAATCATGTGAGTGTGCTACGAGCACATATTACACATTTTCAGAATCTACATCTTAGCATCTACGAGTATGAGCTCTAAAAGACTCAAACGTTACGAGACAAAATTTGACAAAATGTGAGAAGAATTTGGGACGACCTGGTGCGTCTAAGCTCAAAACCACTTTCGAAATATTTCAATCAATCACAGCTCACAAAAAATATTCCGAAGAAAAAATATTGGCCAGTGCGCGCAGGTCAAGGAAAATCCGAAGCATGATGCGTAAACGAGACAGATATGTTATCACCATTCCCGGGATATGGAAAATTCCCGGGGCTGTGCACCAATTTCCCGGGATATCCAAATCCCGGGCTTGTTTGACGATTTAGTGATCACCAATTCCGGGATATTGAA
>Ga0100391_1006550_pt1 | contig 10469 bp, 10 predicted proteins | sample CryGeymeta201515_FD_81541 | JGI IMG/M metagenome (GOLD analysis project Ga0100391, IMG submission 81541) | Groundwater microbial communities from Crystal Geyser aquifers in Utah, USA - Crystal Geyser metaG 2015-15 | ecosystem: Environmental > Aquatic > Deep subsurface > Groundwater | place: USA...
AAGAATAATCATCCCCGGCAGAGTTTATAGAAACGAAGCCACAGACGCTTCTCATGAATTCCAACTTCATCAGGTTGAGGGTTTAATGGTTGATAAGGATATAAATGTCGCTAATTTTAAATATGTAATTTTGGAGTTTCTGAAGAAGTTTTTTAAGAGAGAAGTAAAAATTCGTTTAAGGCCTAGCTTTTTTCCTTTCACTGAACCGAGTTTTGAAATTGATTTTTCTTGTATAATTTGCGGAGGAAAGGGGTGCCGAGTCTGCAAGCAAACAGGATGGATAGAAATGATGGGCGCAGGCATGGTTCATCCTAATGTTTTGAAAAATGCCGGAGTGAATTCTAAGCTATGGACGGGATTTGCTTTTGGCTTCGGCTTGGACAGATTGGTGATGATGAAATATAAAATTGATGATGTTCGCTGGTTTAATTCCGGCGACCTAAGATTCCTAAAACAATTTTAGAATATGTTGTTTTCATATAATTGGTTAAAAAAATACGTGAAGGGGTTGCCTGATCCGCAAAAAACGGCTGATTTATTGATCAAGCACAGCTTTGAAGTAGAAGAAATCAAAAAAAATGGAAATGATTGGGTTTTGGATGTTAAGGTTTTGTCCAATAGAGCTGATTGCTTCAGTCATTTGGGAATCGCCGGAGAATTAGCAGTTGCCTTGGGGAAAAAGCTACCCGCCTTCGTCCCGCTGAAAGCGGGACTACGGCGCGGCAAAGGCGGAAAATTTAAGGTTGTTGTTGAGGAGAAAAATCTTTGCCGGCGCTATACAGCTATTTTATTGGAAAATGTTAAGGTAGGGGAGTCGCCGATAAAAATAAAAGAAAGATTGCAGTTTTGCGGAATCAATTCCATAAACAGCGCGGTTGATGCTGTAAATTATGTGATGCTGGAAACAGGACAACCCTTACACGTCTTCGACTTTGACAAAGTCTCAGACGTGAATTTCAAAGTTCAAAGTTCAAAGTTCAAAGTTCTAAAAAAAATTATCGTAAGACGAGCGAAAGCTAATGAGAAAATAACTACACTAGATGATAAAGAATATAAGTTGAATGAAAGTATTTTGGTTATTGCTGACGAAGAAGAGCCATTGGCTATCGCCGGAATCAAGGGTGGTAAAAAAGCAGAAGTCGGTTCGGGAAGCAAGAACATTTTAATAGAATCGGCTAATTTTGACCGTTTAGCCATCAGGAAGGGCTCAAGAAGTTTGGGGTTAAGGACAGACGCTTCTCTTCGTTTTGAGCACGGATTAGACCCTAATCTGACAATGGAGGCGATAGGGAAAGCAGTTAACTTGATTCAAGATTTGGCCGGTGGGAAGGTGACAGGGGGAATTGATTTTTATCCTAAGCCCGTTAATCCTTGGCGGATAAAATTAGACATTGAGAAAGTCGGCAAGATACTCGGAGTTGAAATAACCGAAGAGAGGATCATTAAAATTTTAGAGAATTTGAATTTAGCGGTTGTTAAAAAAAATAAGGATTCTGTTTTGTTCAAGGTTCCGACATTCAGGCAGGATTTAAAAATTCAAGAAGATTTGGCGGAGGAGGCGGGGAGATTTTACGGATTTGAGAAAATTTCCATTCAGGCGCCGATGGTTTATTTAAAACCGGAAGAAAGGAATGAAAATATTTTTTGGGAAGATAGGGCTAAGGATATTTTGAAGGAAATCGGATTTTCCGAAGTTTTTAATTATTCATTTATCAGCGAAGACGAGAAAGATTTATTCGGATTTAATTCTGCCGATTTGACGGAAATAGAAAATCCATTGAGCTCCGAGCAAAAATATTTGAGGCCTATTTTAGAGGTGAGTTTATTGAAAAATATCAAGACTAATCAGAATAATTTTGATGAAATTAATATTTTTGAATTAGGGAAAGTATTCAGAAAAATTAAAACTAAAAACGAAAAATGTAAAATAACGGAAGAAAGGATATTAACCGCGATGATGACGGGGGAGAGGTTTTGCGAAATGAAAGGGGTTGTTAATTTGCTTTTAAAGAAATTGGGCATAGCCGGCGCGTCTTATGAGGAGTTTGAAAACGGAGCAAGAATTAATGTTAATCAAAGCGCAGTCGGTTGTTTAGGCGGTATTTTGCCGAGAATTTTAAAAGCGCTGAAAATTTCCCGACCATTAACAATTTTCACTCTTGATTTTGAGGCGCTTCAAAAATTGTCTTCAGAAGAGAATAATTATTGTCCCATATCCCGTTTTCCTTCAGCAATGAGGGATCTGGCTGTTCTTGTGCCTGTAAAAACAAAAATAGCGGAAGTTATTGCCAAGATGAAGCAATTTGGGGGTGTTGTCACCAAAGAGATTGATTTGTTTGATATTTTTGAAGGCGATAATATATCTCAAGGGAAAAAGAATCTTGCTTTCCATATAATTTATCAATCCGGCGACAGGACTTTATCCCCAGAGGAAATTGACGAAATTCATGCTAAAATAGTTAAGGGATTGGAAGTAGAGGCAGGTTGGGAAGTGAGAAAGTAAATATTTAATTTTATGGAAAAAGATATAAAAGCAAAAAAATCTGATTACGGCGCCAAGGACATTTATGTTCTTGAGGGGCTTGAACCGGTAAGAAAGAGGCCGGGAATGTATATTGGTTCAACAGGGCCGGAGGGATTGCACCATCTGATATGGGAGATTTTTGATAACTCCTTGGATGAGGCTATGGCCGGTTTTTGTAATAAGATCAGCGTTGAGCTTCTACCTGATAATAGGGTAAGGTGCGAAGATAATGGCAGGGGAATTCCGATAGAAAAACATGCTCAAACAAAGAAATCGTCTTTGGAAACAGTTATGACTACTCTCCATGCCGGAGGAAAATTCGGCGGAGAGGCTTATAAGGTTTCCGGCGGACTGCACGGAGTCGGACTTTCTGTCGTCTGCGCCCTTTCCAAATATTTAAGGGCGGAAATCAGCAGAGACGGAATTAAAGTTGCCCAAGAATATGTTAAGGGAAAAGTGAAAACAGCTGTTCAAAAGATAGGGACTTCCCGGGAAACAGGAACGGTAATCATTTTTGAGCCTGATCAGGAAATTTTTCCCGAAATAGAATTTAATCTTAAAAAGATATTAAAGCATCTTCGCCAGCAGGCTTATCTGACCAAAGGGATAAGGATTGATGTTCGCGATAAAAGAGAAAAACCGGAAGCCTCTTATACTTTTTACTTTGAAGGAGGGGTTGAATCTTATGTTAAATATCTGACGGGAAAAACTCCGGCTCGCCACGAAAATATTTTTTATTGTTCAGGAGAGAAGAGTAATATTTTTGTTGAATCAGCTTTCCGCTATACTGAAGAATTTGAATGTTACGAAGAGAGTTTTGCCAACAACATCAACACTATAGAGGGAGGGACTCATTTGACCGGATTTAGAGCTACTTTAACCAGGGTATTTAATGATTATGCCAGAAAGAATAATCTTCTCAAAGAAAAAGACCCCAATCTGACAGGAGAAGACATAAGGGAGGGATTAACAGCTGTTATTTCGGTAAAGATAAGAGAACCGCAATTTGAAGGACAGACCAAGGGAAAACTTGGAAATCCGGAAGCGAGGACAGCGGTTGAGTCAGTTGTCGGGGAAACATTAACCGATTTTCTTGAAAGAAATCCCAACGACGCTAAAGCGATTATAGAAAAATGCGCCCTTTCCCAGCGAGCAAGAAATGCGGCTCGAGTAGCTAAAGAAACGGTCTTAAGAAAAGGGGCTTTAAGGGGATTGACTTTACCGGGAAAATTAGCAGATTGTACTTCAAGGAAGCCGGAGGAATCAGAACTTTATCTGGTGGAAGGAGATTCTGCCGGAGGCTCAAGTAAACAGGCTAGGGATAGGCATTTTCAGGCCATATTACCTTTGAGAGGAAAGGTTTTGAACGTAGAAAGAGCCCGTTTGGACAAAGTTTTGGCATCAAAAGAAATCAGGAATTTAGTTATCGCTTTGGGAACTGCTATTGGCGATGATTTTGATATAGAACGATTAAGATATCACAGAATAATTATAATGTGCGACGCTGATTCTGACGGAAGCCATATCCGAGCCTTGCTTCTAACTTTCTTTTACCGCCATTTCAAGCCAATTCTTGAAAAAGGATATGTCTATATCGCCCAGCCACCGTTATATAAAATTAAATCAGGAAAAGATATTAAATACGCTTATACCGAAGATCAGCAAATAGCGATTTTTAAGGGTATGGAAAAAACAACCGGCATTGATATTCAGAGATATAAAGGTTTGGGAGAAATGAATGCGGAGGAATTATGGGAGACGACTATGAATCCCGAACACAGGGTTTTGCTTCAAGTCCATATTGATGACGGCAAAGAAACAGATGAGATTTTTGACACATTGATGGGTTCAGAGGTTTCCCCGCGTAAGAAGTTTATCCAGACCCACGCTAAGAGAGTCAAGAATCTTGACATATAGGAGTTGGAGGAAAATTGACAAGGGAAATTCGTTTTGATAACATGGGAAAGAAGCCCAAAGGGGCTTTTTAAATAACGTTAATTTAAAGAAAGTATGAATATTTTTAACAGATTAGTTAATTTTTTGAAAGAAGTAAAGGTTGAATTAAAAAAAGTCAATTGGCCGTCTCGCCAGGAGACTTTCAGATACACAATGATTGTTATCTGCGTTTCTGTGGCGGTAGCCGCTTTTTTAGGGGGGCTTGATAAGCTATTCGGCTTCTTGCTTGATAAGTTTTTAATTAAATAGAATCATGTCAAAACAAAAATTACCACAAGAAAAAAATTGGTATGTCATCCACACTTATTCCGGATATGAAGACGCTGTGGCGAAAAATCTACAGCAAAGAGTTGATTCCCTGGGAATGGATGATAAAATTTTTAATGTCATAGTTCCGAGAGAAAAGAAAATTAAAATAAAGAACGGCAAGAGAAAGATGATTGAAGAAAAAATATATCCGGGCTATGTTTTGGTGGAAATGATTGTTACTGATGATTCCTGGTATGTCGTTAGGAATACTCCCAATGTGACCGGTTTTGTCGGTTCAGGAACGACTCCAATACCTGTTTCTCTTGAGGAGATAAAGACTCTTCAGAAGAGAATGGGTGTTGATACGCCTAAGTATAAGATAGAGGTTAATGTAGGGGACGCAGTAAAAATTACCGATGGGCCATTCAGTGATTTTGACGGCAAGGTTTCGGAAGTTGATCGAGAAAAAGGAAAGGTAAAAGTTTTGGTCAATATGTTTGGAAGAGATACGCCGGTTGAATTAGATTCATTACAATTAAGAAAAGTATAAAATATATGGCAAAAGCAATAAAAGCAATTATAAAACTTCAGATACCGGCAGGCAGCGCCACTCCGGCTCCTCCTGTTGGTCCGGCATTGGCTCAACATGGGGTAAATATCGGCGAGTTTATTCAAAAATTTAACGAGGCTACAAAAGCTTCCTCTGGATTTAAAATTCCGGTGGAGATTACTGTTTTCACTGATAGGACTTATAGTTTTATTTTGAAGCAGCCACCTGCCTCTCAGCTCATTAAGAAAGAAATTGGTATAGAGAAGGGTTCCGGCGCTCCTAATAAGAAGAAGGTTGCTAAGATGACGAAAGAGCAGGTTAGGAAAGTTGCCCTTCAAAAAATGCCTGACTTAAACACTGATAACATTGAACAGGCGATGAAGACTATTGAGGGCACAGCCAAGAACATGGGCATAGAAATACAATAATTAATAATTAAGGAATATGATTCTATCTGATCTCGATATAAAAAAATATATAGAAGAGGGGAAAATAAAAATAGAACCTTCTCCTGATTTTGAAAAACAATTAGGACCTTGTTCTCTGGATATGCATCTGGGGAACGAATTCAGAATTTTCAAGCCTTCAAATTATTCATTTATTGATGTAAGGAAAAGTAAAAGTTCAGAAGAATCAATGGAAGAATTTTTTATAGAAGATGATTGCCCGTTTATAATTCAGCCGAGGGAATTTGTCATTGCCGTTACTAAAGAAAATATAATTTTGCCTGATAGCTTAATGGGACGCTTGGACGGAAGATCTTCGTTGGGGAGGATAGGACTGGTTGTCCATTCAACCGCGGCCAGGTTTGATCCAGGATGGCACGGAAAAGCGGTAATGGAATTCGGAAATATGAGCGTTAGGCCAATTATTCTGTATCCGGGAATGAGAATCTGCGCCATGACTTTTGAAACCCTTTCCAGTCCGGCTGAAATCATTTATACGAAGCAGAAAGATCATAAGTACGCCGGACAGCAAGGAGCTGTCGGAAGCAGATTAAGCGAAGAACCTAAATCCTAAACCTATGTCTTTATCAACTTCTAATCTTAAAATCAAATTTTTGGGAATCATCCCTGTTTTTAAAGACGAGACAGGGGTTTTAAATCCTCAAGAAATAGTCGCTCTTTCCGGACTCCTTACTTTTAGCGGAAAATCAATTGAAAATGTCCTGAAAGAAATAACAGATAAAGGTGAAAATCTTAACGATAAAATAAAAAACATTTTAAGGAAGTCGTCTTTGATAGGCCACGCCTCAATGTCCACGACTCCGGTATTGTCTTTTTCCTACGAGGCGAGTAAATTTCTTGACTCCGGATTAACCGGCATAGTTTTTGCTTCAGCTATAATGGCGTCAGGAAGAAGAACCGATACGACAATTAATGACATTGTCTACCCTTCATCCATATCAGAAAACGAGAAGGCGTCTGAAATCTACAGAATAGCCTCGGAGAAAAATATAAATATCCTCAATTGGCTTTTAGGACAAGGCGTTCAAAAAGACGAGGCCAGCAAGATACTTCAATACGGAATTTACGGCACAGGAATAATTCAATTGCCGATAGAATCAATTGTTTCCCTGAAAAGGGAATACGAAGTTGAAAAAGAATGGATGCCTGAAGAAATCGGAATGGTGCTTAAGGAAGTGGGAAAAGAGTTAAAGAAATTTGGCGTTGATCTTTTATATGCTACGAGAGTGGTTGCTCCGAGAAACACTTATCCGTTCCCCAGTATTTTTAGAGATCCGAAAGAAATAAGTTTGGTCAGAGACATCGCCAAAAAGAAGAAGAGTAAAGAAGATTTTCAAATTGTATCCAGCGATTTTGTTGTTACGCCGGCCTTGAAAAAAAGATTAGACGGATTAAAAAAGGAAATTGAGGAGGCTGTTAAGGACAGAACAACATTCAAAGACAAATGGATGGGATTGCTTGAGAAACGCCAACAGATAGCGAGGGACTATGGACTATCGGCCAATATCAAGATGTTTTCTTCGGTTGCCTGGAGGGTTTGGGGCGATAAGAAAAGGCACAGGACGGTTCCTATGGTTGTGGAGTCGGTCTATTATTGCGCTGAACGGGCAGTTAAAGTTTTCAATAAATATAAAACAAGCATTAAGGACAAAAAAGTCAGCCCGAAAATGATTGATGCCCTTAATTCGGTATTTTCCATACCGCCAAGTGTCAGGAATAATAAAGAGTTCTTATGTGGATATTTGGGAAGAGCATTAGATTCTTTGGAAGTTTATTCTCGTTTGATCTCCATGGGAGTAAGGGAGCGAGATGCCATATTTGTTATTCCAAGGGGTTTGAGAATAGACGTTGTTCAGGATTATAATCTTTTCAACTTAATTGCCGGTTATTATCCCTTGAGAACTTGTTCTACGGTTGAGGAAGAGTTGAGGAGATTGAGTCTCAAAGAGGTGATAGCCATTAAGAATTTACTGAAAAAAAAGAAATTGGGATGGCTGGCTGAACATATTGCTCCAAAGTGCTTTGCGGCCGGATTTTGTCTGGAAAATAAATGCTGCGGGGCGATAAAGGCCTTAACTAAAGATTATGATGAGCAATTCCATAAAGAAATGATGAAAGACCTGGAATCAAAATTCCAAACCACCTTAGGAGAATTATAGTCGTAAATTTTTAATTTTCAATTTTCAATATAAATTATAAATATGGAGAGGTTTAAAATAACGCCGGCTGTATACTTGGTGTTGATTAGAAATAATAGCATTCTGCTCTTAAGAAGATTTAATACGGGGTTTCACGATGGCGAGTATGATTTTCCCGCCGGACACGTTGATAGTGGCGAAACTTTCAGTGAGGCAGTCTTCAGGGAGGTGAAGGAAGAGGTTGGTATAGATATAGAGCCGAAAGATTTGGAGTTGATTCATGTAATTCACAAAAAGCAATCTGATCAAGAAAGAATAGAGATTTATTTTAGAATTAACAATTGGAAAAGCGAGCCTAAAATAATGGAGCCCAATAAATGCGATGATTTAAAATGGTTTAGCTTGGATGAATTGCCTAAAAACTTTATGCCCCATTCAAGGCAAGCATTAAAATGCATTTTAGGTGGTATAATTTATAGCGAATTCGGCTGGTAAAGCATTATACTTAATACTTAATACTAATTCTATGGACAAAGTTTTAACTCTTCTGCAAAAACACAATAAATGGAGAAAGGAGTGTATTAATTTAATCGCTTCCGAGAACGTAATGTCTCCCTTAGCCGAGAAATGTTATTGTTCTGACCTGATGCATCGGTATGCTGAGGGATTGCCTTATAAAAGATATTATAGAGGATTAAAATATGTTGACCCGATAGAGGAAGCGACCATAGAAGAATTTAAAAAGCAATTTAAAGCCAATTTCGTTGATATCCGTCCCATTTCCGGAACAATAGCTAATCTAGCTGTTTTTTCCGCGCTCGCCGAAAGAGGGGATAATATTATTACTCTCGGTATTGCCGGAGGCTCTCACGTTTCTCACGAAAAAGCCGGCGTGGCCGGAATGTTGGGACTGAATGTTTCTCATTTTCCCTTTGATCAAGAAGGATTGGGTATGGACTTGGAAAAAGCCAAGGCAATGATTTCGGAAATAAAACCTAAATTCATAGTTCTGGGGGGTTCAGTTATTTTATTTCCCCAATCCATAAAAGAATTAAGAAAAGAGTGCGATAAAATCGGCGCTAAAATAGTTTATGATGCCGCGCATGTTTTCGGCCTTATCATCGCCGGATGTTTTCAAAATCCTTTAGCTGAAGGCGCTGATATCATCACTTCATCAACCCATAAAACTTTCCCCGGCCCTCAAGGAGGAATAATTATCGGGAATATTGACGAAGAATTGCAGAAAAAAATCCAGAAAAAAGTTTTCCCCGGATTTTCCTCCAATCATCATCTTCACCGGGTGCCTGCCCTATATGTCGCCCTTAAAGAAATGGAAAAATACGGCAAAAACTACGGGGCGCAGATAATAAAGAACGCTAAGGCCTTGGCCTCAGAACTTGATAAATTGGGATTCAGCGTTATAGGGAAGAAAGGGGGATTTACCAATAGCCATCAAGTAAGCTTGGATGTTGAGAGTCAAGGAGGAGGTGATTTTGTCGCCGGAGAATTGGAGAAAGCTAATATTATATCTAATAAGAATATTATCGTCGTTGGAAAAGTTGATATTGAAAATCCGAGGGGAGTCCGTTTAGGGGTTCAGGAAATGACAAGATATGGAATGAAGGAAAGGGAAATGAAAAAAATCGCCGGATTTATTAAGGGGGTTGTTTTAGATAAAGAAAATCCCGAGTCAATAAGAAAACAAGTAGTTAAATTCAGGAAACAATTCCAAAAAATAAAATATTGTTAAAATATGATATTGGGGATAAAGGAACTTCATAAATTGGTAAAGGAAAAGAAATTAGTGGAAGGTCTCTGCGAGAGGGAATTGAATAATCCCGAAGGGGCTGGTTTTGATTTGCGGATAGGGGAGATATATGAATTGGAAGGAGCAGGTTTTCTGGGGGTAGAAGAGAGAAAGACGCCGGAAATAAAATCTTTAGCTAAATACGATTCCGGAAAACCTTCAAGCTTTGTTTTTAAACCCGGGAAATATTATTTAATGAAAACTATAGAAAAAGTTAATACGCCGGAAGATATTTTGATTCTTTTCCGTCCAAGGACAACCCTTTTCCGCTCCGGCTTGATGATTTTTACAGGCAACGCTTCACCCGGTTATTGCGGAGAATTAACCTTTGGCATCGCTAATCTCGGTCCCTGCGAAGTGGAGATTGAGATGGGAGCCAGAGTGGCTCATGCAATGTTTTACGAGGTAAAAGGGGAGGCAAATCTTTATCGCGGGCAGTGGCAGGGAGGCAGGGTGGCCACAGACAAAAAAGAAACCCAAATCTAACAAAAGGAGCTAAGCTCCCTTTGAATTATTTGCGGTGAGGCGTTGGGGAGGGGCGTTAGCTTGAAATCACAAATCGTGGCATCAAGCGAGATGTTGACGTCAGACATCAACACACATCAACACATCCTTATTTCCTTTTTTGCTCGATTGCGGCGCATATGCGCGTAATTGATTTTTCAAAGAAGAGTTGATAGAATTAAAGAAAATGAGGAATTGTAATGTTAAAAAAATTGATAAATCGCAAAAATGCAAAGAACTTGTGAGGGCTTTTCTTTTGTATAATTTTTTAAAG
>Ga0100391_1006553_pt1 | contig 10463 bp, 8 predicted proteins | sample CryGeymeta201515_FD_81541 | JGI IMG/M metagenome (GOLD analysis project Ga0100391, IMG submission 81541) | Groundwater microbial communities from Crystal Geyser aquifers in Utah, USA - Crystal Geyser metaG 2015-15 | ecosystem: Environmental > Aquatic > Deep subsurface > Groundwater | place: USA...
AAAGTTAACACAAATATATCAGAGTACGACAATTGATTTGTATCCATATATCTGTCAGACAAAAGGTTTGAGTTAACTCAAAAAAAAGAGTGGTTGGCGTACCCCCCGCCAGGGGCCATTGATTATTAGCTACGCCGTACTTAGTTTCGTACAGTAGACTACGAGTGGTAGACTACTAGTCTACTGGTAGTAGAAGGCCTAAGTAGTATTCTCCCAATTTTATTTGTGTCACGAATCCAACGTCATGATGAGAAGTCATTATTATTTACAGTCATCAAGCAGAAGAAAACAGTCCTTTATTTTTATTATTATTATTATTAATATTTAATTTTCGAGTGAAAAAAAAGGATAGCTAGACCCCCCCCCCACACACACAAAGCACGAAGCACAAAGCAAGCATCCAAACAATAACAAGCCAACGACTAACAAGAAACCAACCAACCAATCAATATACTTCAATTGATAAATGTCTGACTTAACATCTTTTCAACCAACGATATTATTTGCCATGTGCACTTTGAAGGGTGTGATTTGGATTGCAGCCTTTTTTTTACCAGAATTGTTTGGTGTGTTCTTACCCAAAGCAACTACAAACAATGACAGTAATACAGAGGATGATGATGATGATTATACCACTGCCGAACCAGAAATGAATACTGTGTTGGATGAAACGAATGCTTTGGTACTGCTACAGGATCATCATGTACTATTCATGGAACGGATATCTCATCGTATCAATATTATTGCATTAATCGGATTAGTGAGTTTTTATATGGTAAATCCACGGTTGTTTCAGTACAAACGCTACGGTTGGTTATTGGTAGGATTATTACTGTTGCAATACGTACCACAAACATTACATCACGAGGGTTGGTTGAACTGGTTGGGACGTACCAATAACAATATGGACAACAATGACGATAGTAATAGAATGACAACAGCCACTATAGTGACAATCAATCGACTGTTTACGACGATTGGAGTACTGTTGTTTCAAATCTACTGTCTGGTATACGGTTATCGGACTGTATGGGAACGATTGGTGGCGGAACCACTCTTTGTGTTCTTTACGATGCTTACCATGCTATTGGAAACACACATGGTTTGTATCAGTACATGGATCTTTTTTGGTACCAGCAATCATTCGGATTATTATTCTTATTATTATGTAGCAGTATCATCATCTGGCAGTCTGCTGTCACGAACCATACGACAACTGTTATTGCTACTGGTACTGGGAGGATTGGTAGCTGTCAAGGTACTATGGTACGATCCACATCATCAAAATCAAGTCACAGTGTTACGAAAACAATGGAAAACAAGAAACGTTGTACCCAAAATGAAGGTCGTATAAAAACCAAACAATAGTATTCGAATGATTTTGGGGTTGCCACAAGCGAACAATTTAGTTTGACATCGACTTACATGCACATTGTGTTTTGCGAATGGCAGTAAAAAAAACCTCTTGCAGTTATATTATTATTCTATGCTTTTCTTTATCGTAGGCACCAAAGACCAGGCCCCGTTGTGGTTTTCTCCACCGTTCAGCAGCCTTTCAGCGAGTCCTCCTTGGTTCCATCGCGACACCGGTAATTTTTATTATGACTCTTGTCTCTGGTGGCGACGAAATGCCCGAACAGTCGTCGTGTGGATCGGTCCCGATGAAGATTGTGATTGTCCATTCATACTGTACCAGCGATTCATTCTATTCCTATTGTCATTATTCTTGATATTGCTGCTGTTGCTGTTACTTCTACTACTACTACGACTGCTACGACTGCTACAGCTGGAAGTAGATTTTGACAGTAACGAAGATCGCATCGCCAACAAGAGCGCATCTGTCCTGGGATGAGCATTGGTGTGATCCCATGTCATGCGACGTGGTGGCATCCGCGTTGGTGCCATCCTTCTACTACTAGTAGAGGCTCCTAGTAGGAATAACTTGGCATCATCATCAGCATTCTCTGTCCAGGTCTTTCGACGGGTTGGTATCTGTTCTGGAGCGGTTCTGCTGCTGTGACATACAATTTCCGAGTCGCAGTGGTGATATCTTCCTCCTCCTCCTCCTCTTCCTTCAGGCGTCACCACCGTCACGACCATTCCACTGATACTTCCTTTCTTACCAAAGGATGTCTGGTGTTGTCTCGAACCGTTTTGATTGTCCAACAGTAATGTGGAGGAGGACAACAATGGTGTTGGCGAGTAGAATCCTTGAGTTTCTGGTGACGAAGACGCATTCATCAGTCCCGGCAGCAGAGGCAGGGATTTGTGACTTCCAGAGCTGTGCCATCGCTGGTGTTTGTTGAACGACCTTTTCAGAGTCGTATGTTTTAATGATTGATCACAGAAAACTTTTCTGTTGTTATCTACCAATAATAGTTGTTCTAAAGCGGAGAAAGGAGTTCCGGTTGAGTTTCTTTGGACTCTTACAGTCCGTCGTCGTGGTGGATCCGAACCAGAACTGTCCATGCTGATGCTACTATCGACGGTGATAGCCGATGCGTCGTTCAATTCCGTTTCGTTCTCGTTTGCATATCTGTCGTCACTTGTCAGCTCGTGAGCAGACGCGACGGTCACCGTTGTGATACAAGGTTCCTGCTGTTGCTGTTGCTGTTGCTGTTGCTGTTGCTGTGGTTGTTCCATTTGGAACATGGAAGATTCCGCCGTTCGGATCCTTCGCTGTCCGCCATCATCAGCACCACTACTACTACTAATATTACTGCTACTAATACTAATACTAGTAGTAGTACCATCGTTCAGCTTGGTGGTTCTATCTGTTTTCTCCACGTCTCCGTTAGCTACTCCTGGAAGAATGGTAATCATGATCCTTTGTGGTGCTTTGTGAAAAAAAAAGTGAAATTGAGAAGTAACGAACATGAAGTTTCAGTTCAGCTGCCTAAGTAGTGGTACTATTAGACTAGTAGTAGTATGGTACCAGGTACCAGTAGTCAACCAAATTAGCTACTACTAGTGGTCTTGATAGTTGTTCAAGATTCTTTTGATATATTTCGACAACCTAACGAAAGTTGAATCCATAAATATCGGTCATTATTTTTACTACTAAGTATGTTACGCTGGTCATTGTTCAATAATTACATGTGAACTATATGAACGATACCATACCCTGGTACGGTAACCAATATCAGGTACCGGTTGGTAGTAGTACCTCTTTCATGATGAGATACTACTGTACCTGGTAAACATACCGGTAGGGGCTTATTAGTACGGCACAAGTGCCCCTTGCTCATACCGGTACCATACCTGGTAGTGGTACCTGGTACCTGGTAGCTTACATGGTAGTACAGTACTGGTATATCATCTATCTTCAGTGACCGTGAACTGGCAGTGGGCGTGAACTGGCACGCACCCATACCACTTATTACTTGAAGAACCCTCTTTGCGCGTGAGAAAAACCGAACCTAGTAGATGAAAAAAGATTCATTTTTGGTGGTCACCGAGATGAAAAAGATTGGCAAGTTTTTTGTATCTTTTTTTTTTGCCACATGCTTGCTTGGATTGCAGTCGCTACTAACGTACCACCTCAATCATCGTACCCGCCAAAACGCACGCAAAACAATAATAAAATAAGTAGGGTCTACTCTACCAGGTGTTCTAGTAGTCTAGTCTAGTAGTAGTCTACGTAGTCTACGCAGTCTAGCTAGTACGTAGTCTAGTAGTCTAAATTTAGTAGTCTAGTATTCTACCAGTAGTAGTAGCAGTCTAGCTGGCTACTAGCTAGTAGTCTAGCTAGTAGTGGTCTAGTACCACCACTAGTAGTCTAGTTTAGTACTCCTAGTACGCTAGCATTTATTTCGCAGACACAAATCCAGCGGCTTATTCCAGTGACTCATGAAAAGCACGTCGAGTCCGAACTAATCACAACATCGTCAGCCTAAAAAATACTGTACAGTATTTGAGTAATCATCACTCATTTTTTTTTCTGACGCAGATTTTTAACAGCATAATCACATTCACCATTGTTTCTAGTATGCAGTCTACTAGTTGTCCAATGCACTACTATCATCTTACAATAGAAAACTAGAAGCACAATAATGAAGACCATCAACAACACTGTTGTGGCTCTCTTCTTGGCAGTAGCTTTATTAGCAGCTCCATCTATCACGGTTGCCTTTTCGGCAAAGACGCCACGATCATCATCCAGAGCTCCTAATCCAGTCATCAAGGTAGCAGCACAGGGTATGGGACTGCTCAAGCCTTTGTTTCGTTTGGAAGCACAGATTCAAGCAGCTGCTCTTGGTGCTTTGACGGGACTTGATAAGGAACAGGTTTCAGCAGAATTAGACAAGACCATTGCGAAAAACAAAGTCTTGATTTATACGTACGCGCTAAGTCCATTCAGTACGGAAGCCATGGCCATGTTAGACGCCAGTGGCTACGAGTACAAGCAGATTGAATTAGGAATCGAATGGTTTGTTTTGGGACCCAGTGGTTCTGAAACACGTGTCCTTCTCAGTGAAAAGATCGAAAATGGTGCCACATCGTTGCCCAAGATTTTTATTGGTGGAACGTGCATTGGTGGATGTGCCGAATTGGCCAGTCTCGTCGAAACGGGAGAATTGGATTCGTTGGCCAAAAAGGCAGGAGTACGTAAAACAGCATAAAATGAACAGCCTTGAAAAAAGGGCTCGTCTTGGTTCTTTGGATAAACAAAATAAGAAAGATGAGCATTGTCTGCGATTTGCGATTGTAGCAGAGCCAGCACGCTGCTCATAGTTGAAACAAAAACCCCAACTAAGAAGAAGACAATTAGAGATGTATTAAACTTGCTTTAGGCTATGCATCTGCTGCGCAATCAACCACACAAAGTTACTTCATCTTTCGTTGCTTCTCGTATCGTTTTACATATATTCGTTCTTGTTTTTTCTTTCTTTCTTCTTCGCACAGTATAAAAGAATTTCGATTTCAAAAAGGAAACAAACAAACTGAACTGCTCAAACTGTTCCTTTCGCAAGAATTATCTTGTTCAAGTTCAAACGGTGTCGGCACTGAAATTAAATAATGCCGGATTTCTCAGCCAAGATGCTTATGATGATGATCTTTGGCTCCCGCACAATCCACAGATTTTTTCTTTGTCAAATTTTGATCCAATATTCTTTTTTTTTCACACAATAAACTTCATAATATCCTTCCTTTCACGTCTGCCGAGTCTTTATTCTCCACTGGCAAGGTCACTCAATGGGTTGACCACATTTTCCATGTCTTCCAAGTACAACTTGTTACCCATTTCCTTGTACTTGTCACTCATTTCTTCCATTCCAGCCTTGGTAACTTCTTCCAAACCGTAACCATTCTCCGCTGCATACTGACGAACATCTTCGGTAATTTTCATGCTGCAAAACTTGGGACCACACATGCTGCAAAAGTGAGACGTCTTGGAGGCATCTCCGTCGAGGGTTTCGTCGTGAAAGGCACGAGCCGTGACGGGATCGAGAGACAAGTTAAATTGATCGTTCCAACGGAATTCAAAACGAGCCTTGGAAAGGGCATCGTCCCGGTCCTGAGCTCCCGGTAGACCTTTGGCCAAGTCGGCAGCGTGAGCAGCAATCTTATAGGCAATGATACCAGCTTTGACATCATCCCGATTGGGCAAACCCAAATGTTCCTTGGGAGTAACGTAACACAACATGGCAGTTCCGAGGGCGGCAATGTTGGCCGCACCGATAGCCGACGTAATGTGATCGTATCCGGGAGCAATGTCGGTCGTTAGGGGACCGAGGGTGTAAAAGGGAGCTTCGTGACACCATTCCAACTGGTTGCGCATGTTTTCGGGAATCTTGTGAAGGGGAACATGGCCTGGTCCCTCGTTCATAACTTGAACATCCTTCTCCCAGGCGCGGAGCGTCAGTTCACCCTGCGTCTTGAGTTCAGCAAATTGTGCCTCATCGTTGGCATCATAAATGCTTCCGGGACGCAATCCGTCACCGATGGAAAGTGCAATGTCGTACTGATTGCAAATATCCAAAATATCGTCCCAGTGTTCGTAGGCAAAGTTCTGCTTGTGATGAAAGATGTTCCACTTGGCATGGATGGATCCACCTCGCGACACAATTCCGGTCTTGCGTGCAACCGTCATGGGAACGTACTGCAGAAGGACGCCGGCATGAATGGTCCAGTAGTCCACACCCTGTTCGGCTTGTTCCATGAGTGTTTCCCGAAAGACTTCCCAGGTCAAGTCTTCGGCAATGCCATCGACCTTTTCGAGGGCTTGATAGATGGGAACCTGCCATTTTTGTGAATGAATGAATGAGAAACAGTGGGAAAAACCGTAAGGAGATTAGTAAACTACGGACAGGAAGTTGTTGGCATTTAAAAAAAAAAAAACACAAATGACGGCAGGCAGGTTAGGTTTTTACCGTTCCGACGGGAATGGGCGAATTTCGCATAATCCATTCCCTGGTTTCGTGAATGTGTTTGCCAGTACTTAGATCCATCAGAGTATCGGCACCCCACAACATGCTCCACTGCAATTTTTCGACTTCTTCTTCAATGGAGCTCGTAATGGCGGAATTACCAATATTGGCATTGATCTTGACCTGGAACATGCGTCCAATAATTTGTGGTTCCAGTTCCAAGTGATTGATATTGGAACAGATAATGGCCCGACCCCGGGCCACTTCGGAACGAACGAATTCTGGTTCGACATTTTCTCGGACGGCACAAAAGACCATTTCTTCGGTAATGATTCCCTGTTTGGCAAAGTACATTTGCGTCATACGTGGATGAGATTCCTGTCGTTGTCGTCGCTTATCGATCCATTCCTTTCGAATTTTTGGTGCACCATCGATTGGATTGGTCTGCTGAAGATATCCCGATGTATCGTACACGTCCAAAAATGACATGTCCGGATCTTCTAAATGAATTCGACGCAAGGGAACCTTGAGAACATGACCGGTTGGTTCATGAACGACCGTTTTAAATTCTTTCGTACTGGAAGGAAAAGCTTCATGGTACGGAATGGATTGAATTTGATCAAATTGTGGATGAAATGGATCCACCGTAGGTTTGGTCCGACGTGTTGCCTTAATATTGGCTTCTCGTGTGACCATGTTTAACTGCTGCTGCTGCTGCTGATCCTCCTCCTCCTCGGTGGTGGTGGTGGTGGTGGTGGTGGTGGTGGTTGTACTAGTAGCAGTAGACATCATAGAAGAAGCACTGGGAGTGGACGTTACTGACTCTTCCGATTCCTTGAGAACGCGGAGGAAGGTAAGGTGAGGTTCATTGTTGTTCGTCGTAGTAGTAGTAGTAGTTGTTGTCATAAATTGAGGAGATGTTGGACGAGAAGGAACAAAGGCAAAAACGTTAGTACCAGCACTGCTAGCAGCAAAGGAGGTCAATGCCGCGGTCAACAACCACGACGACGACAACAAAGTCGTAGTATAAGCAAACTTCATTGTTTTTTGTTTCTGTTTTTTTGTTTTTTGTTGTTGTTGTTTTTCGAACGATTAATTTTGTTTGTGTGTGTTTTTATGTCTGGACTACTATACCGTACCAGGTAGAGTAGTAAACGATTTTGGCTTTGAAGTCCATGCACGCACCAGCCAGAAAAGCAAAAAGGAATAGCAAGATCGTGTGGCTCCGATACAATTATTTTATGACTGCGATCTTTTGGATCCAAACCATCAGAGAAGAAGAATATCTATCTTTTCAAGACACGATTCAGATTCATTTTTTGATAAATATTACCACTCGTATGGAATATGGTTTACCTGGTAGGTCCGACGGATTGATATGATTGGCTCTTCATGAAAACTGGCAACTACCCTGATCCATAAAGTGCGAAGGATGAAGTTGAAGGAAACACGTGCTTCATCCGTCCCAAAAAACTGCCAACCAGTTTTTTTTAGTTCCACACATACCAGGTACCTGGTACTGTAGTACTACACTACATCAGTACCAATGGTACTACTCCTAGCTGCTCTAGCCACAATACTAGTAGACTAGTAGTAGCAGTATTGGTTTGTGCATTTGGGACAGGCTCTCTCTCTCTCTCTCTCTCTCTGTCTGTGTCTGTGTCTGTGTGAGAGCGAAGAAGAAGAAGAAGAAGAAGAAGTAAAAAAAGATACGCAAGATATTATATTATTATTATTTCCGTAAAAAGTAAAGTACACACCCACCGAGATGACGCATCTCAACCATAACAACAACATCAACAACAACCATCCAACTGATTTATTATTACCGTTCTTGTTGTCAACAACGAACAACGCTGCAACAACAACTATTGCTATTCTTGCAACATCTGCATTCGTTTCTGGTTCACCTTCAGCAACAACAGCAACAACAGCAACACCAACAGCAACGATAATGACAACACCACCAAGAAGAAGATATAGCCAACAATCTTTTTTGTGGACCAATCAACAGCAACAGCAACAGCAACAGTGTCTTATTGGTAACAATGGCTTGTCGAGCAGCAGCAGCCGTACAAGTAACTGTACAAGTAAATGCGGCAGTGGTATCAATGAGAGTAAAAGGAATGCGTGTATGTTTGCACGGCCCTCTTTTCCCTCCTCTTCATCTTCCATGAACAACCAGATGGGTGCATTTTTCACCACCCTACTCAAAACAGGTACGTCCTGTCTTTTATCTGTTGCATAACTTTGTCTTCTTTTTTTTTTAATTACAATTTACAATTTTACAATCTCCCTTTACCAACCACAACACCAGTCGGACCAACAGCCATCTTGATGGGTGGTACAGCTGTACTGTACAGATCGCTGTTATTGCATCCACAGTCGACACTGACACCGGTAGCTGCCATTTACATGCTCCTATTGGCAATTCAGACATCGATGCAACCAAAATTATCCAAAACATTCATTCCCAACAAGATGCCCAAGGTCCGCGTGGCACTGACAGAAGAAATTATTAAAACCATTGTAGCCAGTATCCTTCTTGTGTGCACTACTAAGACTACTACAAGTACGACTACAAGTACGACTACGACTGCCCAAACCGTACTACGACTCGGACGAGAGTACACGAACACCATGTTTCACGATTGGACCGTATCGTCCAGTCTTGTCGTGGCGGGCATACCGGCTGTATTGTACGCCGTACAAGGTGTACTTACCTACCAGGCACAATCGCAATTACAGTCCAGTGTCATATTTAACGGATTGTCACAAACCAAAACATTGTGGGCCGCACTGTGCTGTTACGTGCTATTACACCAAAAACAATCACCGTACCAAATAGTAGCCTTGGGACTGTTACTATTCGCTGCCATTTTGTTTCAACAGTCACCATCATCATCATCATCAGGAGGAGGTGCTGCTGCTGCTGCAAATACTACAACGACGAATCTACAACTTGATAAAAATGGTGCTACTCCTACGGATGACAATAACAACAACAACAACAAAATGAGCAACAGCAACAAGCGCCAACAAAACGTTCCATGGAATCTTTCTCGATTCATGACTGGTAGTGGTAATGGTGCCGTACCATGTTTGATGGCAACCTTTTTGAGTGGATTAGCGGGTGCACTGTCACAAAAGGGATTGCAAATGGTCAGCACCAACAACACCAATGGAGGAGGAGGAGGAGGAGGAGGACGCAATGCCTTTTTGTACACTGTAGAAGTAAGTTTCTTTTCGGCCGTCACATTGTTGGTAACGCAGCTCATGACAACAAAAACAACAAAAACAAAATCAACAAGGAACACGGTTCGTACGACAAATCATACGGTGGATGATCATGATCGTGATCGTGATATGGATGATGATGAGGACGACAACAATGAAACGTGGACGTGGCACACGTACATTCCCATTACGACAAAAGCCATGGGTGGGATTCTAACGGCGTTGGTTCACAAACACGCAGGATCCGTTGTGAAAGGATTTGCACTCATGCTGGGTTTGGTCATTAGTGGAATTTTACAATCCTTGTGGTTTGGTACTACAACAACAACAACAACAACAGCAACTAGGAGTACCACTGCTACTGCTGCTTGTGCCACGACTTCACCACCACCACCAACAACAACAACAACGAGACAACCACCACAGCAGCAGCAACAACGACAACAAGAACGACAACGAGGAATGTTACCTTTGAATCAAGTGGCCGGAATTATCATGGTCATGTTCAGTAGTTGGTTGCATTTTACGAACCCACCATCGATTCCTTCTGTTTGATGATGAACGTTAGCTTCGACAAAGTACTACTCTGAGTAACATTAGAGTACTGCTACTACTACTCTAGACTAGCTAGTTGTAGTAATTAGTAATACGAACGGCCGCGGCTACCATACACAAGTACAATTGCTAGTAGTAGCTAGTCTACTCGGAGTATTATTTAGCTCTACTAGCTAGCTACTGGGCCATTCCTGAAATAGAGGCGCACCAAATACTTGAAGCCAGACCACTTCTCATGCGAAAAATTTAATTAGAGGAAAGTTTGGCTCATGAAGCCAAATCGAGCGCAGACGACTCGTC